>Ga0255087_1000487_pt1 | contig 16494 bp, 10 predicted proteins | sample Colum_Miss_RepA__FD_188561 | JGI IMG/M metagenome (GOLD analysis project Ga0255087, IMG submission 188561) | Freshwater microbial communities from Columbia River, Oregon, United States - Colum_Miss_RepA_8d | ecosystem: Environmental > Aquatic > Freshwater > River | place: USA: Oregon | collected...
ACACCGGCTCGGCGAAGAGCGCGCACGATTGCAGCGAAGGCGGCCTCGCCGTGTGTCTGGCTGAAAGTTGCATCGCCCAGCAGACCGGGCGCGAAACGCCCCGCCTCATCGGCGCGACGGTGGATTTGTCCGAAGTGAAGGACACGCGCCTCGACGCCCTGCTCTTCGGCGAGACACAGAACCGCGTGGTCATCACCTGCAAGCCGCTCGACGCGACCAAGGTCATCGAACGTGCCAAACTCATGGGTGTCCCTGCCGCGCGCATCGGCACCGTGGGCGGCGACGCGCTGACGGTGAAGACGCCCAGCGGCGAGTTCACCGCGCCCGTGGCCGAGTTGCACGACGCGTGGTGGAACAGCATCGCCCGCGCGATGGCGTAGGCAGGACACTCTTGTCCCGCAGTCGGGCAAGGGCTGGTTTTCAGCGCGGGGACAGGAGTGTCCCCGCCACATCGCAAAAGTCTTTGCGTGCTGCGTCCGCTTGCTATCGTCCGCCCACTCACATGAAGACTTCACTTCGACTCGCCGCGCTGCTCGCGCTCACTTTCACCGCATTCGCCGATGGCCCGGCCGACAACAAGGCAGAGTCAGTCCGCCGCGTCCCGCCGGAGGGCATCAAGATCTCCGACACCGCTCGCGCGGAACTTCAGACCGGGGCCGACGCGCTCGCGAAGGACATCGAGGCGCTGCGCAACTCGCTCAAGGGCAAGGCCACGCTGCTCGACCTGCTGCCCGACGTGCAGATTTACCACAAGGCGGTGGACTGGGCGCTGCGGCACGACGAGTTTTACTCGACCAACGAGGTCGCGACCGCGCGCGACCTGCTCAAGCGCGGCGGCGAGCGTGCGGCAGCGCTGCGGACGGGACAGGCCCCGTGGCTCGCGCAGACCGGCCTGGTGGTGCGCGCGTATCAGTCGAAGATTGACGGCTCGATCCAGCCCTACGGTCTGGTGGTCCCGCCAAACTTCGCGCCCGGCGGCGCGCCACTGCGGCTGGACTTCTGGGCGCACGGGCGCGGGGAAAAGCTGACGGAAATGTCCTTCGTGGACGGACGGCACAAGTCGCCTGGGCAGTTCGTCCCGCCCGGCGCGCTGGTCATGCACCTCTACGGCCGCTACTGCAACGCGAACAAGCTGGCGGGCGAAGTGGACCTGTTCGAGGCGCTCGCGCACGCGAAGAAGTATTATCCGATTGATGAACGCCGGCTGGTGGTGCGCGGCTTCTCAATGGGCGGCGCGGCGGCCTGGCAGTTTGCGGTGCATTATCCCGGAGTGTGGGCGGCGGCGGCGCCGGGCGCGGGCTTCAGCGAGACGCCGGACTTCCTCAAGGTGTTTCAGAAGGAAGACGTCAAGCCCACCTGGTTCGAGCGCAAGCTCTGGCACATGTATGACTGCACGGACTACGCGCTCAACCTCTTCAACCTGCCGACCGTTGCCTACAGTGGCGAAGCCGATTCGCAGAAGCAGGCCGCCGACATCATGGCCCGGGCCGCCGCCGCTGAAGGCTTGCAGCTCACCCACATCATCGGGCCGGACAAGACCGGGCACAGCTATCACAAGGACTCCATCGTCGAGATCAACCGCCGCGTGGACGCCGTCGTCGCGCTGGGCAAGGACCCTGCACCCGACCAGGTCCGCTTCACCACCTGGACGTTGCGCTACAACCAGTCGCACTGGGTCACGGTGGACGGCATGGAACAACACTGGGAGCGCGCACGGGTCGAGGCCGACATCGATCGGGAGCACGACACCATCAAGGTGACGACGAAGAATGTTTCCGCGCTGACCCTGGCCCTGCCGTCCGGCACCTATCCCTTCGCGCTGAACAAAAAGGCCAAGGTCGTTCTGGACGGAACCAAGTTTGAAGCGCCGCTGGCGGAGACCGACCGCTCGTGGAAGGCCCGCTTTTACAAACAGGGCAAGAACTGGACATTCGCCCAGGCCGCCAGTGCGTTGCCGATGAATGCGGCGGACTGGCCGCCGGGCGAGCAACGGCCGGACTGCTTCGCCCCGCTGCGCAAACGCCACGGTCTGCAAGGGCCGATTGACGACGCCTTCCTCGACAGCTTCCTCATGGTGCGCCCCACCGGCACGCCCCTCAATGAGCGCGTGGGCAAATGGGCTGACACTGAGATGAAGCACGCAATGGAGCACTGGCGGCGGCAGTTCCGCGGCGACGCCCGCGTGAAGGACGACAGCGCTGTCACCGACGCTGACATCGCGGCGCACAACCTCGTGCTGTGGGGCGATCCCGCGAGCAACAAGCTCCTTTCCCGCATCCTGGAGCACCTGCCCGTGCGCTGGGATTCACAGAGCGTCCGCATCGGCACAGTGTCCTTTTCCGCCGCGCAGCATGTCCCTGCGCTGATTTACCCGAACCCGCTCAATCCAAAGAAATACGTCGTGCTCAACAGCGGTTTCACCTTCCGCGAATACGACTACCTCAACAACGCGCGCCAGGTGCCCAAGCTCCCTGACTTTGCCATCGTTGACTTGAACCTCCCGGTCAGTCCCCGCTACCCCGGCGGCATCGCCACCGCCGGCTTCTTCGGCGAGCGCTGGGAGCTGCTCCCCGCCATCAAATAACCTCCACCTCCGGCACGCATGAGCCACACCACGGCCTACCTGCAATCCCTGCCCACGCTGCTCGATGCCGACATCAGCACGCTGGTGAATTACATCGTCCACGACTCGGTGCAGGCGGGGGCGAGCGACATCCATTTCGAGCCGTGGCAGGAATCGATGGCGGTGCGCATCCGCGTCACCGGTCAGCTCATCGAGCTGGTCCACCTGCCCAGCGAGTTGAAGGAAAAAATCTCCGGCCGCTTCAAGGTGATGGCCAGCATGGCCTCCCACCTCACCGGCGTCCCGCAGGACGGCAAGGTCAACATGGGCCCCGAGTTCGGCAACGTGCAGCTCCGCGTCTCCATCTTCCCCACCGTGCTGGGCGAGAAGGTGGTCTGCCGAATTTTCGACCCAAGTTCGCGCTCCTTCGACATCGACAAGCTGGGACTGGACCCGGAGACCAAGGACAAGTTCATCCAGCTCGTCAACAAGCCCAACGGCCTCATCCTTCTCACCGGCCCGACCGGCTCCGGCAAGACCACCGCCATTTACTGTGCGCTGCACTACCTGCTCGGCAAGCATGGCACCGCCGTCAGCATCGCGTCCGTCGAGGACCCGGTGGAGGTGCCCATCCCGACCGTGAGCCAGGCGCAGTTGAACCCGGCGCAGGACTTCACCTTCGCCAGCGCCCTCCGCTCGCTCATGCGGCAGGACCCGCAGATCATCATGGTGGGCGAGATTCGCGATCCGGAGACCGCCGGCATCGCCGTGCAGGCGGGGCTTACCGGGCACCTCGTCATCAGCACCGTCCACAGCGGCACCACGGCGGGCGTCTTCGCGCGCCTCATCAACATGGGCATCGAGCCGTTCCTGCTCGCTTCGAGCATCCTCGGCGTGATGGGCGTGCGTCTCGTGCGGAAGAACTGCGCGTTCTGCGCCATTCCCTACGAGCCGGAGGCCGCCCTGCTCAAGGCCCTCACGCAGGAGGAGATCGACAACGCCTCCTTCCGCAAAGGCTCCGGCTGCCCCGAGTGCAAGGACACCGGCTACCACGGCCGCTTCTCCATCACCGAGCTGTTGCAGGTGGGCGAGCCGGTGCGCGACGCCGTGATGGAGAAAAAGCCCACCCGGGTCATCCAGCAAATCGCCGCCGAGCAGGGCATGCGCACTCTCTGGCAAAGCGGCCTAGCCCGCGCGCTGGCCGGCGAAACCACACTGGAGGAAGTCACGCGGAAGGTGGCGTCGGATCAGATATGACCCTCTTGGACTGCGCTGGCAGAGCGCAGCGACGACGGCGCTTTCCCTTCCCGCGTAGCGGAATGGGTGCCACTTGTGTCCGCAGCAAAGCCCGCTTCGCGGGAAGCCAAGGCGGCGTCGCACTCCGCTTGCCGCCGCAGTCCAAGACGCTCCCGGTTCCCGCCGCACCTTCGTGATTCCGTCTTCGCCCATCTCCGGCTAAATTTTCTCGTGCTCCTGCACTTCATCCTCGCTGCGCTCGCGCTCCTGAGCCTTGCCATCACGCTCTGGCAATGGCTCGCCGCACGCCGTTTCCCGCTGCACCAGCGCGCGGCGGACACCTCGTTCGCCCCCGGAGTCACGCTGCTCAAGCCGCTCAAGGGCCTCGACCCCGAGACGCGCGGCTGCCTGGAAAGCTGGTTCAAGCAGGACTATCGCGGCCCCGTGCAAATCCTCTTCGGCGTCGCGGACGAGAAGGACTCCGTCTGCGAAGTCGTCCGCAAACTCATCGCCGAACACCCGCAGGCGAATGTCCAACTTGTCCTCTGCCCCGAGCAGCTCGGCCCCAACGCCAAGGTCTCCACGCTCGTCCACCTCGAACGTCTCGCGCAGCACGACCACCTCGTCGTCAGCGACGCCGACACGCGTGTGCCGCCGGACTTCCTCGCGCAAGTCCTCCAGCCGCTCCGCGACCCGCAGGCCGGCCTCGTGAACTGCTTCTACGCGCTCGCCAACCCGACCACGCCCGCGATGCAGTGGGAGGCCGTGGCCGTGAACGCAGACTTCTGGAGCCAGGTGCTCCAGTCCCGCACGCTCAAGCCGCTGGACTTCGCCCTCGGTGCGGTGATGGCCACGCGCCGGCAGCAGCTCAACGAAATCGGCGGCTTCCGCGCGCTGGTGGACTACCTCGCCGACGACTACCAGCTTGGCAATCAAATCGCTAAGCGCGGCTATCGCATCGAGCTGTGCCCCGTGGTGGTGGAATGCTGGGAACGACCGCAAGGCTGGCGCGAAGTCTGGGCGCATCAACTCCGCTGGGCGCGCACCATCCGCGTCTGCCAGCCCGTGCCGTATTTCTTCAGCATCCTGAGCAATGCGACGCTGTGGCTGGCGCTCTGGTATTTATTAGGCATTTTCATCGAAATCAAAAGCTCGCTCGACCTGATGGATCTGATCAACGCGACGAGTGCCAAGACTGGAACCGCTGACTATACTTCGGATATAGAGCTTGCCGACATGAACAGACTCCTGGAGGCACTGAAGGATCAATCACTGATGTCGTATTCTCAGTTGGCTGCAATTCCGATGCTTTTCGGCTGGCTCCATCTTCGCGAGGTTTTGAGTCGTAAGCTCAGTGATTCACTGACAAGTAGGCTTGTCCGAATAGAAATACAGCATTCGGCTGTGACCAAAGACCTCCTCCAAGTCCCCATCTGGGCGCTGGCCTTCCTCGGCAACACCGTGGTCTGGCGCGGCCAGCGGCTGCGCGTCCTCCCCGGCGGCAAGCTTGTCCCTGTGACACCCAAGCACTCATGAAACTCTACGAATACAAAGGTTGCGACACCTGCCGTCGCGCGAAGAAGTATCTGGAGGCGCACGGCCTAGCCTTCACCGCCATTCCCATCCGCGAGCAACCACCCACAAAGGCCGAACTGAAGCGGATGCTGGCGATTTACGGGGGCGACCTCCGCCGCCTTTTCAACACCTCCGGCGGTGATTACAAGGCGATGAAACTCTCCGAGCGCCTGCCCCAGCTCACTGAAACCGAGGCCCTCGGCCTGCTCGCCGCGAACGGCAACCTGGTGAAACGCCCCTTCCTGCTCACGGACACGGGCGGCCTGGTCGGCTTCAAGCAGCCGGAGTGGGACAAGCTGCTGGCGACGAAGTGAACGCTCGCCACACCGCCCCGTTCACCCCATCTTCCGCCCGATGCTGATGAACCTTCGCACCACGCTTTGCCTGCTGGCATTGGCCGCCGCCGCCGTTGCGCAGCCAATTGAACCCGAGAAGCTCAACACGATGATCGAGGCCTTGACCCGCCTGGGCCCCGAGCAGGTCAACGCCAACCCGCGCCTCAAGGAAGCGCTCGGCAAGGTCCTTGCCGCCACGCGCGGCACGCCGCAGTTCGTCCAGCTCGTGCAGCAGTTCAAAGTGGCCGACCAGAACGCCGGCCTGCTGGAGGTCGCCATCAAAAACCCCGCTGATGAGGCCGGCGTCACCGCGCTCCGCCTCGTGCTGGCCAGCGGCGACACCGCCGCTCTCTCTGCAACCCTCGCCGGCAAGGACGCGGCTCAGGCAACCAAGCTGGTCGAGGTCCTTGGCAACAGCGGCGCGAAGCAGCTCCCCACCCTGCTCCTCCCGCTGCTGGCCGATCCCAAGCGCGACGTTGCGCTGCGCAAACAGACGGTGCGCGCCCTGGCCCGCACGCAGGATGGCGCGGCCGGCCTGCTCAAGCTCGCCCGCGAGGACAAGCTGGCCGCCGACCTGAAGTTCACCGCCGCCACCGAGTTGAACGCCGTCCGCTGGCCCGAATTGAAGACCGAGGCCGCCAAGCTCTTCCCGCCACCACCCGGCCAGGGCGACAAGGCGCTTCCGCCCGTGGCGGAACTGCTCGCAATGAAGGGTGATGCCAAGCGCGGCGCGGAAGTCTTCTCCCGCGAGACTGTTGGCTGTGCCAAGTGCCACGTCGTGAACGGACAGGGCATTGACTTCGGCCCGGCCCTTTCAGAAATCGGCAGCAAGCTCGGCAAGGACGCGTTGCTCGAATCCATCCTCGATCCCAGCGCCGGCATCTCCTTCGGCTTCGAGGCGTGGTCGGTGGAAGCCAAGGATGGCGAGGAGTTCTTTGGTCTGATCGTCAGCGAGACCGGCGAGGACTTGTCCGTGAAGACCGTCGGCGGCGTGGTGACGAAGCTCAAAAAATCCACACTTGCCCGCCGCCAGCAAAGCAAGCTCTCCATCATGCCCGCCGGCCTCCAGCAAACCATGACCACCCAGGAACTGGTGGACCTGCTCGAGTATCTGGCGACGTTGAAGAAGAAGTAGCCCGCCCCACAGCCTGAAGGACAGCGCGGCCGTCCGCGCGCGGCAGTGCGTCTTCAGCCAGCCTTCGCCGACTGGATAAACCCCGCAATCAACGGGTTGATCTCGGCCGCGCGGTGGATGGGAACGCCATGTGAGGCGGCGGAGATTTCCACGAAGCGCGCGCCCGGGATGAGTGCGGCGAGCTGCCGGCCAAACCGGGGCGGAGCGATGGGATCGTGCTCCGCACTGACGACGAGTGTCGGCATGCCAGCCAGCTTCGCCAGCTCCCTGGAGCAATCATGCTTTCGCAGTGCCATCGCCTGTCGCATCGCGATGGGCGGCTGCTCGGCAAGATCATGGCCGAACAAGGGTGCCAGCTCAAAGGCCAGCGCCTCGCAGTCGGCGGTGGCGAGAAATTCCTTCGGGCAAATCAGCTCGAGAAAAGCCCGGCGACGCATTGCTCTTGTCCCAATGTTGGTGCGGAGCCCGGTCCAAGTCATCTGCGGCGTCATGCGGACAGCGTCCGCTCCGCGCGCCACCGTGCATAGCAAGGCGAGGCTCTTGACGCGACGTGGGTGAGTGAGCGCCAGCCGCTGCGCGATGACACCACCCATCGAGTGTCCGATGACGTGGCAGGAATCCCAGCCAACGGCTTGCACAAGTGCGGCGGCATCATCGGCCATTTGCTCGATCGCAAGGGATTTGCCAGCGGGCGCTGTGCTTTGGCCGATGCCCCGGTTGTCAAAGGTCAGCAGCCTGTGATTGGCAGCGAGTCCATCCACCTGCGGCTTCCAGCCGTTGCCAATGACGCCGACTCCCTGAATGAGCAGCACCGGCTCGCCTTTGTCGCCATGGAGCTCGTAGTGCAGACTGACAGCGTTATGGAGAAGTTGCGACATGACAGGATGGTGGTGCGAAAAATGCGGGACAGGCCCTGCCCGCTCGTATGAGCAGGAGCCTCACCGTTCCTGCAAACACAGGCAACTCAGAGCAAGCGGCGGCCAAGAAATGACGCGAACGCCTGCGGGCGGGGTTCTTTAATGCGCGTGTTCGAATCAACTGAAGACGTCGGTGGCAGTCCCCCCGCACGGGGTTTCCAGAAGCTAAGTCAGCTCCGCCCTTGCGGACCCGGCGTCCGCCTAATCCTGAAAACCATGAAAACGAACCCTCAAAATCTAATCGCCACCCTCGCCTTGTTCACCGGGTTGGCCGTGACCACCAGCGCCCGCGCCGAAGACTGGGCCGCCAAAGCCCCGGCCCCCGTCACCAACCCGGTGTTCTTCGAGGAGCCGTTCATCCGCAGCGAAATCCGCCCGCTGTTCATCTATCAGAGCCTGGGCAAAACCCTGCCCGTCGGTGGGGCATATGTGCCTGTGGGTGGCAGCGTGCAGGTGTATGCCGTGGAAGTGCGGTGGGCGGTCACCGACCGGCTCGCCATCATTGCCACGAAGGATGGCTATGTGGACTTCAAGCCTGATGCCACGCTCACCAAGGCATCCGGCTGGGCGGACATCTCGCTCGGCCTGAAATACGCTGTGATTGATGACCGCGAGAACCAGTTCATCCTCACTCCGGGTGTGGAACTAGAACTGCCCACTGGCAACCAGGACGTGTTCCAAGGCAATGGCAGCGGCGAGTGGGATGTCTTTGTCTCCGGTGCAAAGGGCTGGGGCAACCTCACGCTGATGGGGAATGTCGGCGCACGGCTGCCTATGAATATGGCGCAGGAAACGGCGCAACTTCATTACAGCGCTCAGCTCGCCCACCACACACACAAGTATTTCGTGCCGTTCATTGCGGCGAACGCCTTCACGGTGCTCAACTCGGGCAGGCAGATCGCGCTGGGCGTGGAGGGGTTTGACCTGATAAATTTCGGGGCCACGGGCGCGGCCGGATCCACTCAGGCCGCGCTGGGGGGCGGTTTCCGGTCGAAGCTGCATGACAAGATCGAGCTGGGCTTTGCCTACGAGCGCAGCCTCACCAATCCGCGCGGTGTTTTTGATGACCGCTTCACCGTGGACTTTGTGATCCGGTTTTAAGCCTCCCGCTGGACCTGCCCCGGGTGCCCGGGCGATTATTGAATTCCCCACCAGTCCTGCCACGCTGGGGACATGAAACGCTCGTGGCTGACTGTGCTCGCTCTTTCCCTGACTGTCTCGTCCGCCGCAGTCAAGGCCCAGGTCATCGAAGCGGACCTCTGCATCTTTGGCGGCACGTCCGGCGGCATCGCGGCGGCGGTGCAGACGGCGCGCATGGGCAAGTCCGCCGTGCTCGTCAACCCGACGAAGTATCTCGGCGGGCTGACCACCGGCGGCCTTGGCGCGACGGACATCGGCAACAAGGCGGCCATCGGCGGCATCTCGCGCGATTTCTACCACCGACTCGCACAGCACTACGCGCAGGACGCGTCGTGGACGCTGGAGACCGCGCCGGATTACTTCGCCAAGCGGCGCGGCGGGCAGGCGGGCGCGAGTTCGCTGGGCGGCGCGGACGCGACGATGTGGACCTTCGAGCCGCGCGTGGCGGAGAAGGTTTTTTTTCAGATGCTCGCCGAGTCGAAGACACCGGTTTATCTCGAACAGCGCCTCAAGTCCGTGACCAAAACCGGCCCGCGCATCACGGAAATCACGATGGAGAATGGCCGCGTCTTCCGCGCGAAGATGTTCATGGACGCGACCTACGAGGGCGACTTGCTGGCGAAGGCGGGCTGCTCCTTCCACGTCGGGCGCGAGGCGAATTCCGTTTATGGCGAGACGCTAAACGGCGTCCGCGCCAACACACCGCATCACCAATTTACCGTGCCGGTGGACCCGTATGTGAAGCCCGGCGACGCGTCGAGCGGCCTGCTGCCGTTCATCCAGTCCGGCGACGGTGGCAAGCCCGGCGATGGCGACAAGGCCACGCAGGCTTACAACTACCGCCTCTGCTTCACGACCGACCCGAAGAACCGATTGCCCGCGCAAAAGCCTGCTGCGATGCCGCAGCCCAAATGGGACGCGCTGCTTGCTGTCGCGAACAACAGCCTCCCCGTGACGCCGCCCGCGAACTACGACGCGAAGCAGTTTGAATTGCTCGGCCGCTACCTCGAAGCGCTCGTCGCTGCGAAGCGCAACCCCAAGCTCGCGCAGTTCTGGAACCCGATTTGGATGCCCAACCACAAGACCGACATCAACAACAACGGCGGCTTCAGCACGGACTTCATTGGTCGCAACTACGACTATCCGAACGCCGACTACGCCACGCGCGAGCGCATCGCGAAGGAGCACGAGAATTACATCCGCGGCTTCTGCACGTTCCTCGCCACGGACCCGCGCGTGCCCGAGGAGATGCGCAAGGAGATGCAGAGCTGGGGGCCGTGCAAGGATGAGTTCCTGGATACTGGTGGCTGGCCCCGTGAAATGTATGTGCGGGAGGCGCGGCGGCTCGTGGGCGAATACGTGATGAGCGAAAAGAACTGTCGTTACGTGGAGACCATCACCGACTCCGTCGGCCTCGGTGCCTACAACATGGATTCGCACAACTGCCAGCGCATCGTGAAGAACGGCAAGGTTGAGAACGAAGGCGACGTGCAGGTGCCGCCGATGAAGCCGTATCCGGTTTCCTACCGCTCCATCATCCCGAAGGCCACCGAGTGCGACAACTTGTTCGTGCCCGTCTGCCTCAGCTCGTCACACATCGCCTACGGCAGCATCCGCATGGAGCCGGTGTTCATGGTGCTCGGCCAGAGCGCGGCCACGGCGGCGGCCATCGCGATTGATGACAAGGTGCCCGTGCAGAAGGTGAGCTACGAGAAGCTCCGTGCCCGCCTGCTCGCCGACAAGCAGGTGCTCGACTGGATCGGTGGCGGCGGCAACGTGGGCGGCAAGTTCGTGGACCCGAAGAACCTGCCCGGCATCGTGCTCGACGACGCGGACGCGAAGCAGACCGGGCATTGGGCGGAATCCTTCTCGTCCACCTGGCGCGTGGGCAAGGGCTACGCGCACGACAGCAACGCAGGCAAGGGCGAGTCCACCGCCGTCTTCACACCGGAGATTCCCACGGCGGGCGATTACGAAATCATCCTCTTCAACGCGCCGAACCAGAACCGCGCGAGCAACGTCCCCGTGACCGTGAGCATCCCCGGTCAGCCCGCGAAGACGGTGAAAGTGGACCAGAAGTCGAAAGGCGAAATTTCTCTCGGCAAGTTCAAGCTCCCCGCTGGCAAGACCGCCACCGTGACCGTCTCCAACAAGGACACCGACGGCTACGTGATTCTGGACGGCGTCCAGTTCCGTCCGGCGAAGTAGGCTTCTTCAACAGACTGCTGGGCTACGTGCGGAGACAACCGCCTAAGCTTTCAGGCAGAAGCGGTGAGCGACTCCACCTTCGCGAGGATGGTCTTCTTGCCGGCGGCTCCGACGATTTGGGCGACCGGCTTGCCGCCAACGAAGAACAGCATCGTGGGCAGGCCCTGAATGCCGAACTGCGTGGCAAGTTCGCCCTGATCATCGGTGTTGACCTTGGCGACCTTCAGCTTGCCGGTTTGCTCGGTGGCGATTTCGTCGAGCACGGGCGCGAGCATGCGGCACGGGCCACACCACGGTGCCCAGAAGTCCACGAGCACGGGTGACGCAGATTTCAGCACTTCGGCCTCGAAGTTTGCGGTGGTGATTTCAATGGTCGGTTTCATGTTTCAGTTTCGGTTTGTGGTTTTCGGGTTTCGAGTTGAGGCAAGGGAAACGGAAGGTCGGGTGGCTCCCGCTAACACTGAGCTGGTAGGGCGGGGTGTCCTCACCTCGCCGTCGGCCATCCACACGCCATCGTCGTTCGGCGGCGCGGTGAGGACACCGCGCCCTACCGACTGCGGGTTCAAGACCACGTTAATCTTGCGGTCGGTTTTCATTTCAGTTCGCAGCGTTCCATCCGCCGCCGAGCGACTTGATGAGCAGCACGCTGGCGAGCAGGCGTTGGCCGGTGAGTTGCGCGGCGGCGCGCTCGACTTGCAACGTGGCGCGATTGGCATCCACGACTTCGAGGTAACTCACGATGCCGCCCTTGTAGCGTTCGTTGGCCAGCTCAGCAGCGCGACGGGCGCTGGCGACGGCTCGGGCCTGCGCTTCGGCCTGCTTCGCGAGGTGATGGAGGCTGGACAGGCTGCTTTCGACCTCGCCGAACGCGACGAGGATTTGCTGGCGGTAGCGCGCGACGGCCTCTTCGTAGGCGGCGCGGGAGCGCTCCAGGTTTGCGCGATTACGCCCGCCGGCGAAGATGGGCAACGAGAGGCTCGGTCCAAAACTCCACACGCGGCTGTCGAGGCTGAACAAGTTTTCAAGTTCACCGCTGACGAAGCCGCCGGAGCCGGTGAGACGCAGCACGGGAAAGGATGCGGACTTCGCGACGCCGATGCGCGCGTTGGCGGACGCGAGCTGGCGTTCGGCCTCGGCCACGTCGGGGCGGCGTTCGAGCAACTCGGCGGGCAGCCCAGCAGGAATGGCGGGCGGCAACGGCTGCCAGGCAGTGTGCGCGCTGGCGAGCGCGGGCAGCTTGAACGCGGACGCCGGTTCGCCCAGCAGCACGGCGAGGGCGTTTTCGAGTTCGGCGCGTTGGCGGGCGAGCGCGGACTGCTCGGCCTCCGCGGTGGCCAGCTCGGTCTGCGCACGCGCGATGTCCAGCTCAGTGGCCACGCCGCCCTCGAAACGGTTGCGCACGAGCTGCAACTGTTCCTTCCGCAAGCCGATGGTGCTGACCACGGTCGCCAGCTCGGCGTCGAGCGCGCGGAGGGTGAAGTAATTTTGCGCCACATCGGCTTGGACGACGAGTTGGACGTTGTGCAACGCAGCGAGCGAAGCTTGTGCGTCCGAGCGCGCGGCCTCGAAGCCGCGCTTGAGCCGACCCCAGAGGTCCACTTCGTAACTCAGGTCGAGCGGGACGCGAATCGTGTTCGCCGTGAGCGCGCCGAAGTTGGGCTGCTGGTTGGGCGAGTAGCGCTCGCGCCGGAAGAAGGAGTTGGATTCGAGCGTGGGCTGAAGGTCGCCTTTGCGCAGGCGGGCGGTGGCGCGGGCTTGCTCGACACGCGCGACAGCGGCCTTCAACTGCTGGTTCGCGACGGTGGCGCGTTGCTCAAGGTCGTTGAGCGTGGCGTCGCCGAAGACTTCCCACCACGCGCCCTTCGCGGCGTGGTCGAGCGGCTGGCCTTCCTTCCACGCGCCGAGGTCGTTGGTGGACTTGAAGGCCGACGGAACATCTGTCTTCGGCCGCTGATAGTCCGGCCCGACGGTGGTGCAGCCGGTGGAGACAACCGCGAGCAAGGCGATGGTCGCGATGCCCGCCGCAGCTCCAGCGGAACCGAGCGCAGGCCCGCTGCTCTGCGGCGTTGGCTCCGGTTTCTTGACCCAGCCGATTTTCATCAGCACGACGTAGAAGACGGGCGTGAGAAACAAGCCGAACAGCGTCACGCCTATCATGCCGCTGAACACGGCGACACCCATCGCGCGGCGCATCTCCGCGCCCGCGCCGGTGGAGACGACGAGCGGGAAGACGCCCGCGATGAATGCGATACTGGTCATCAGAATCGGGCGCAGGCGCAGGCGGCAGGCTTCGATGGCGGCGTCCATCGGCGACGCGCCTTCGTCCTGCCGGTGCTTGGCGAACTCGACGATGAGGATGGCGTTCTTGCACGCGAGGCCGACGAGCACGATGAGGCCGATTTGCGTGAAGACGTTGTTGTCGCCGCCCATGTAAGCCACGCCCGCGATGGCGAAGAGCAGGCACAGCGGCACGACGAGGATGATGGCGAGCGGCAGGCGGAAGCTCTCGTATTGCGCTGCGAGCACGAGGAACACGAGCAGGATGCAGAGCGGGAAGATGTAAACCGCCGTGTTGCCGGCGAGGATGCGCTGGTAGGTGAGGTCGGTCCACTCGAAGGCGAAGCCCTTGGGCAAGGTCTTCTCGGCGAGTTCCGCCATGAGCGTTTCAGATTGACCGGAACTGAAGCCGGGCGCGGGACCGCCGTTGATTTCTGCGGCGGGGTAGCCGTTGTAACGCATCGCGCGGTCGGGGCCGTAACTTTCCCGCACCTTCACCAGCGCGCCGAGCGGGACCATCTGCCCTTGCGCGTTGCGGGTCTTGAGGCGCGTGATGTCTTCGGGCGAGTCGCGGAACTTTGAGTCCGCCTGCGCGATGACCTGATACGTGCGACCAAAAAGGTTGAAGTCGTTCAAGTAGAGCGAGCCGAGGTAAATCTGCATCGTCTCGAACAGGTTTTGCAGCGGCACGCCCTGCGACTTGGCCTTCACGCGGTCAACGTCCGCGTCGAGCTGCGGCACGTTGACGGTGAACGTGGAGAACAGGCCCGCGAGTCCCGGTGTCTGGTAGCCCTGGCCGACGAGGCCCATCGTGTTTTGATAGAGCGCGTCGTAGCCGAGTCCCGCGCGGTCCTCGACGTAGAGCTTGAAGCCACCAATGGTGCCGAGTCCGTTCACGGGTGGCGGCGGAACAGCGAGCACGAAGGCCTCAGTCATCCCGGCGAACTGCGCATTGAGCGCTCCGGCGATGGCTTCACCCGTCAGGTCCGGCGTCTTGCGCTGGTCGAACGGTTTCAAGCAGAAGAATACGATGCCGGCGTTGGGCGCGACGCTGAAGCCGCTGATGCTCAGGCCGGGGAACGCGACGGCGTCTTGCATGCCGGGATGTTTCAAACCGATTTCCGACATCTTGCGGATGACGGCCTCGGTGCGGTCGAGCGACGCGCCGTCGGGCAGTTGTGCGAAGGCGACGAGATATTGCTTGTCCTGGCCGGGCACGAAGCCGGTCGGGACTTTTGTGAAGCTCCAGCCGGTGAGATAGACGAGACCGCCGTAGAGGATGAGCGCGATGAAACTCTTGCGCACGATGCCGCCGACGCTGGCTGCGTATTTGTTGCTCGACCAGTTGAAGAAGCGGTTGAACGGGCGGAAGAACCAGCCGAGCAGCACTTCCATGATGCGCGAGGGAATATCTTTCTTCGCATCGTGTGAACGCAGCAGCACGGCGCACAGCGCGGGTGAGAGCGTGAGCGAGTTGAAAGCGCTGATGACCGTCGAGATAGCGATGGTGATGGCGAACTGCTTGTAGAACTGGCCGGTCAGCCCGCTGATAAACGCCGTCGGGATGAACACCGCGCAGAGGACCATCGCGATGGCGATGATGGGGCCGGTGACCTCGTCCATCGCCTTCCGCGTGGCGTCCACGGGCGAGAGACCGAGGGCAATGTTGCGCTCGACGTTTTCGACCACGACGATGGCGTCGTCCACAACGATGCCGATGGCGAGCACGAGGCCGAAGAGCGTGAGCATGTTGATGCTGAAGCCCAGCGCCAGCATGATGGCGAAGGTTCCCACCAGCGACACCGGCACGGCGGCGAGCGGAATGATGGACGCGCGCCACGTTTGCAGGAACAGGATGACGACGATGACGACGAGCAGGATGGCTTCGGCGAGCGTCACCACGACGGCCTTGATGGAGCTGCGCACGAACGTGGTCGGGTCATAGACCACCGAGTAATCAATGCCTTCGGGGAAATTCTTCTTCAACTCGTCCATCGCGGCGCGGACCTCGTCGGAGAGCTGGAGCGCGTTTGCGCCGGGCGACTGGAAGATGGGCAGTGCGACGGCAGACTTGTTGTTGAGCAGCGAACGCAGCGAATAGCCGGACGCACCGAGCTCGATGCGGGCTAGGTCTTTCAGAAGGGTTTTCTCGCCGTTCGGGCCGGTCTTCACGATGACGTTGCCGAACTCGGCTGGGTCGAGGAGGCGGCCCTTGGTGTTGATTTGTAGTTCGAGGTTCACCGGCGAACTGACCGGCGGCTGGCCGACCGCGCCGGCGGCGACCTGCACGTTCTGTTCGCGGATGGCGTTGACCACGTCGCTGGCGGTGAGGTTGCGCGCGGCAATTTTGTCCGGGTCGAGCCACACACGCATCGCGTAGTCGCCAGAGCCAAATACCTGCACCGAACCCGCGCCAGGGATGCGTGCGAGCACGTCCTTCACCTGAAGCACGGCGTAGTTGCGGATGTAAACCTCGTCGTAGCGGTCGTTCGGCGAGAAGAGGTGGACGACCATCGTCAGGTCGGGCGACTGCTTGGTGGTGGTGACACCGATGCGGCGCGCTTCCTCGGGCAGCTTGGGCAACGCCTGCGCCACGCGGTTCTGCACGAGCACCTGCGCCTTGTCCACGTCGGTGCCGAGCTTGAAGGTGACGGTGAGCGTCATCACGCCGTCAGCGGTGGACTGCGAGAACATGTAGAGCGAGTTCTCGACGCCGTTGATGGCCTGCTCAAGCGGCGCGGCGACCGTCTCGGCGATGGTCTTCGGGTTCGCACCGGGATAAGTCGCCATCACGACAACGGTGGGCGGCACGACTTCGGGATACTCGCTGATGGGCAGCCGAAACATCGCGAGCAGCCCAACGATGAACGTCACGATGGACAGCACGCCGGCGAAAATCGGGCGGCGGATGAAGAAGTGGGCAAATTTCATATGCGGGTCGGGTAGCAGCCGGGTTGGCGCGGCTCAGACTTTTGTGGTGAAACTGGAGCCTCGTTGCCTCGGCGGTTACCGGGCGCGATTTAGCGTTGTGCGACTTTCGCTTCGCTTGTCGCCGCCGCCGCTTCCTTTGGGGCGACGGGCATTCCGGGGCGAACCTTCGCGAAGAGG
>Ga0255087_1000500_pt1 | contig 16196 bp, 7 predicted proteins | sample Colum_Miss_RepA__FD_188561 | JGI IMG/M metagenome (GOLD analysis project Ga0255087, IMG submission 188561) | Freshwater microbial communities from Columbia River, Oregon, United States - Colum_Miss_RepA_8d | ecosystem: Environmental > Aquatic > Freshwater > River | place: USA: Oregon | collected...
GGCCTGCCGATACGCCGCCAGCGCCTGCTCATCATTGTTGAGGTTGTTCACGTAATTCTCGCCGAGCGTGAGCCAGATGGCTGCGTTGCTGGGCGCAAGCTTGGTCGCCGCCTTCAAGTCCGTCTCCGCGTGCGGGCCGTCCTTCAGGAAAGAGTAAATCTGCCCGCGCAAGTGCAGCGCCTCGCTGACCTTCCCGCTCGCGCCCACCGGCCAGCGCGCGAAGTCCTCCGCGCCAAACTGCTCGGTGAGCTCCTTCCACTTCCGCTCTTGGTGCAAGGCCCGCATCCGCCCGAGCACCGCGTCCGGGTCCGCCGTGTAGGCGCGGTAGTGCGCGGCGACTTGCGCGACCTGCGCGTCGCCGTGATGGAAATAGAAGCGGTTGCGCAGCGCGAGCTTCTGGCCAGCCGCGAGTGTGAAGTCACCGGAGTGCGAAGTGCACGCCGGGCAGTTCGTGCCGTGCGGACGGCAGACAACGGTTTTGTGGTCGCCGTAGTTTCCCTTGAAATGGTCCGTGCCGAAACGGTTGGCCGTCATCAAGCCGTAGGTGCGCGCGTGCCAGTGCGTGGGGAAGCGGAGGTTCCCGGGATGGTCAAACATCGCGATACCCACCGTCTTGCCGCTCGCGTCCGGCCCGAAATAATCCGTCCACTCCGCACGCTTGCCCCACGCTGCCTCGTTGCGGTCGCCCCGGCTGTTCACAATCGTGCCGTCGCCCTTCGCGCCCTTCTCGGACTCGACCTTCATCGTGCCCGCCACGCGCACCAGCAGGCCGCCATCGCGCTTGTCGCCGAAGACCACCGGCGCGTCGGCCGCTTGCAGTTCCACGTCGTAATCCATCAGCACCTGCCGGTTCGCGAGCGGCGTGAACGCGAGCCGCACCTGCTCGCGCAGCACCAGTTTGCCGTCGCCCAGCCATTGGTTATGCAGCACCACCTCGCCCGTCTGGCCCGAGCTGATGCGCTCGACCTTCTCCAGCTTCACCTCGGCGGACTGACCGGGCTTGGGCTTCGGCGGCGACCACCAGAAGTTGAACCCGTTCACATCACTGTGCGAAAAGCGGATCGAGCGATGGTGCGGATGGTCCGCGTCCTCGCCCGGCACGCCCGTCTTCATCGGAAAGTGCCGCGTCAGGTTCTCCCCGTTGGGGCCGATGACGGGATAGAGATACGGCCCGACCCAGTCCTTGTGCCGCCACTCCGTGAACACCTCGCCATCAATCGTCACGCGGATGCGGTCCTCCAGCTCCGTGAGCGTGACCGCAGCGTAGAGGTGGCTGGCGCAGCCCAGCACAGCCAGGAGGATGGGGAGCAAGGCGGCTTTCATGAGGTCTGTGTGGCGGGGCATGACGGAACCCGCGTTCCGAAGAGGCGAAGGGGATGGAACTTCATGGCGCTTTAATTGATTTGAGTTTGTCCTCGGCGGCCTTCCGCGAACGCGCGTCCACGGATTGGTCGCCAAGGATGAGTTGGTAAGTGGCCGTCGCCGCGTCCTTCCGGCCGGCAGCCTGCTGGGTGTCGCCGACCGACAGCAGCAGCGAGCCGCGCCAGAAGCCACCTTGTTTATCGAGGTCCACTTTACGCAGCGTCGCCAGGGCTTCCTCGAACTCGCCGCGCTTGGTGAGGATGCGAGCGATGCCCTGGACAGCATAGAACTGGTCAGCGCTGCCGAGGTGCTGGGTGCCGGCGATCATCTCGCGGTAGGCGGCCAGGGCACCGGTTTCGTCCTTGAGGTTGCTCTCCCGGTTGCTGCCGAGCGCCTGGCGGATGCTGTCGCGAACGCGCGGATCACTGGTCCATTCCAGCGCTCGGCTCAAGTCGGCCTCGGCCGGCTGGCCCGCCTTGGTAATCGCGTAAGCACGACCCCGGGCGAAGTAACCGTCGCCGGCTTTCCAAAATGGCCAGACCCCAATGTCCTCCGCCCTGAACTGCGCGACGACCTGCGGGGCCTTGGCCTGATCGAGCAGGTTCTCCATCAGCACAGTCTGCTTCACGGCGGGGATGGGGATGCGCGCGGCGAGGCCGGCGGCGACCTCGGGTTTGCGGAGGAAGCGGGCAAGGGCGGCGGCCTGTTCGAGGGCGTGGGACTTTTGCAGGTCGGTGAATTTGCCTTCCGCCGCGGCGGTGTAGGCGGCCAGGGCTTCCTCGCGCTTGCCGATGCGCGCCAGGTCGGCGGCGACCCGCGTGGCTTTCAGGAAGTCATCATCCGGCTCGGCGGCGGCAAACTGGAAGGAGTTGCCATCATAGAAGGTGGCAAACTTCATCACGTTGTGAAAATGGTCTGCACCGGTGGGCGACAAGGCGCTGTGCTCCTGCATGCCGTCGCGAATGCGCTGGCGGCAAACGTTGATGTGCCAGGGCAGGCTCCGGGTGGGCTTGCGACCGATCACCTGATGAAGCGGATCGTTCTCGTCCTGAATCACCGGGATGCGCAGCTCCACCGTCCAGTGGTCCGCCGCGATGTGCGTGGCCACCTCGGCCTGCGAATCCCAACTGAACCACGCGCTGCGCGCCGCGGAACGGTCGAGATCAGCGATGGCCCCGGAAGGACTGATGGCGATCTGGTAATAGGAGCGTGACTCCGTTTCGAGCAGCACCTCCACGGCATCGCCATACCAGAGCGCGGCGTCGTCCTTCTTCGTCGTGCCGATGTTTGGCCGCTCGCCGGGGCGCTCGTCGCAACGGATGGCGAAGTAAACACTGTTGCCGATCCACGCCGCCTTCACGGTGGTGCCAAAGGTGGGCTGCCGCCCGGTTTGCAGCTCGCGCAACTTCCCGGTGGAGGCGGCCGGGCAGTTGGTCCAGGCGGCCTCATCGAGTTTTCCATCCACCACAATCTCGCCACGCGCATCGCCGACGAGCCGCAACACCGGCACCGGGCCGCGCACCTTTCCGAGCTGCTCGCTCTTGCTGCGCAGCCCTTTCAGGAAGTCGTCCATCAAGGCCAGCCGCCGGCCATGCACAGAGGTGGGTTCGGCCTTTGCCCGGGCGGCGGCGAACAGCGCGAGCGCCGTGTCGGTCTTGGCTTTGTCCTTCTCCATCTCCTGCCAGTTCGCTTCGGAGTAGGTGAGGAAGCGGTGCATCTCCGTTTCCGCCGGGCCGTAGAACAGGCGGCAGTATTCGCGGAACATCGCATCCACATCCTGCGCCGGGCCACCCCAATACATCCGCTGCGTGAAGTAGATGAGAAAGTGGTTCAACCCCATGCCCACCTTCTCGAAATCCTGCCGGACCGTCAGCCAGATGTCCTCGCCCTGCGAGCGGCCTTTGAGCGCGTTCACGCTCTCGCCCATCGCGTGGGGCGTGAAGGCGGGCAGATACCAGCCGCGGTCGGTGAAGGGATAGTTTTCGAAGTTGATGATCGGGTTGTCCGTCTTCGCCAGCCAGCTTTCGCGCAGCTTGCGATACTCCTCCTGCTGTTCGGGCTTGTTGTTTCGCGGGACGCGTCCCCCGACGATGGACACGACGACGTTCGGCTCCAGCCGGGCGAGCTTGAGCGGCGGCAGCGTGTAGATGCCGTAGGCGCAGCAGATCACCTTCTTGGCCGGGTGCGTCTTGCGCACCTCCTTCGCCACACGGTTCACGAAATCCCAGATGTAATCCGAGGCCAGGCCGCGCTGGTCGCGCTCCGGCGAATCCTTGCCCGCGCACAACGGACACTGGCAGATGGCGGTGTAGCCATCCGGCGGCATCACCGAAACCATCTCCATCTGGTAGTGGTCGAAGACGGCGCGCACAAACCGCACGGTCTCCTGAAACAGCTCCTCGTTCGCGTAACAGAGGTGGTTGTTCGCCCCGGGCTGGAAGCGCCGCTTGCCGCCGTAGAGCGCATACCAGTCGGGGTGCTTCTCATACACCTCGCGGTGATCCGTCAGCGTGTCCATGCCATGCGCGGCCTCGATGCCATACGGATCGCGCAGGCCGAGCCGCATCGCCCACTTCGCCAGATTGGTGCCGTGAACTCCGAAACGCACATTGAAGCGGCGGATGGGAAAATCAGGCCGCACCGTCTCATCGAGCGTGGGCAGCGCGATGGTCTTCATGGCGGGAACCACCTCGCCGAGTTCGCCCGGCATATACCACCGCACCCCCAGTCGCATGAGGAAGCCGCACACGGCATTGAAGGAGCCCCGCTCGTCCTGCTGCCACAGCTCCACCGGCTTGCGCTTCTCCAGGGTTCGCTGCGCGTCTGGCAGCCCGAGATCCCCCGGCAGGGTGAAGCGGTCCTTGTAGATCAGCAGGTTTGGCATGCCCCAGAGCGAGCCGGTGAGCTTCCGCCATTCCTGCTGGGCCCGGCCGTTGACGAGGTCCGTGTTGTGCCTGCCCCAGGGCTCGATGGGCGCGAACTCGGTGTCCTCGCCGAGCAGCGCCAGCCAGTCCGGGCCTGACACCATCCGATACGCGCCGTCCTTCAAGCCCGCCGCCGACACTTTGAGCGCCTCCGTGTGTGCGCTGCGGCCGACGAAGACTTTCACCGCCGATCCGCCCGGCTGCGTGACGATGGGCAGATGCGCCCCGGATATTTTCCTGATGTAATCTTGGAGCTCCTGCGCCGCCAGGCGCACCGAGCGCTGAGGCTGCTCCGCGATGACAATCTCCGCCCGCGCCCGCCCATCCTCGACCAGCAACGTGGCCGCGCCCAAGTATGGAGCCGGCAGGCCAACGGCCACGAGCGTGGCGAGCAAGATGCACGGCACAACGCCAGGCACCCGAGGACAAACGGCTTTCACGCCGCGCAGGCTGGCAGGGAAGAGAACCGATGCAAACGCTGAAGTTGGCGTCTTGCCCCCTCCCTCTTCCGAGGGGTCAAAAACACCCCGCCGAACGCCAGCGGAAAAGCGGATTTCCCCAGAGACAAACCGGCTTCCTTCTGGAGTCATCGACCGAAGCCAGCCCGGAAGCCGATTTTGACTGGTATCCGCCCCCGGTTGGCACGGGAAACCCGGCCCACCCCTGCGAAACCGGGCTGGCTGCTGGGGAAGTCCGGATTCCGCAGTGAAAAGGCGGATTCTCCCAGCGGTTTGGGGAGAAGTCTCTCAGTTCAGGCCGGAATCAGCGGCTTTTTGGCCCCACCGGACAAGGGAGCCGCCGGTCCTTGCGGCAGCCGCTGGCCTTGCGCATAGGACCACGGGAGGCGTTTGAAGAGGGCGGGACGCTCCCGTTTGAGCCAACTGGCGGTCCAGTGGCGCATATACATGTAGAGGTTGTTCCGGCCCCGGTTGCCGGGGCGGTTCAGCATCTTCTTGAAGTGGGCGTGGCGGGGGTAGAGGTGATGCGCCTTGGCGGCGAGGCGTTCGGCGAAGTCGTCGCGCAGCTTGGCATCAAGGAAACGCTCCACCTCCTGCACCACGCTCTCGGCGACCCATTCGGGGACGAGCAGGGTATCGCGTTCGAGCGCGGTGGGTTGCTCGGCTCGCCACGCGCGGAATTCGCGGCTGAGCGCGGCTGTGTCTGCAAGACCAGCCGCAGCGGTGGTGGGCCGACGGTTACCTGCGGTTGAACCGGAGGCGCTTCGGCGTGGCGGCGTGCTGCGGCTGGTGCGGCGCACACAGCCGCGCTCCTTAGGCCGCGCCTTCGACGAGGAAGATTTCTTCGGACGTGAGGGTCTGGGTTTCATGGCACGAAGCGCAGGTGGGGACACGGAAGCCGTGCTGTTTCCCTCGCCCAGCGACGCAGGAGCGGGGCGAGGGTCAGGGAGAGGGGCTTGTCTGCCGCCGCATTTTTCCTATCCTCGCACCGATGAACCCCACGGCCAACGCACGCCGGCTCCGCCGTGAGCAAACGGATGACGAGAAGGAACTGTGGCGGGCGTTGCGGGCGGGGCGCTTTGCTGGCTTCAAATTCCGCCGCCAGCACCCGGCCGGGATTTACTACTTGGATTTCTACTGTCCGACGGCGCGGGTGTCGGTGGAACTGGACGGCTTCCAGCACGGGATGCCGGAACAACAGCAGCGGGACCAGACGCGGACTCAATACCTCGCCGGCCAGGACATCGAGGAACTCCGCTTCTGGAACCATCAATGGCGGAAGAACCGTGAAGGTGTGCTGCTGGAAATCTGGAATGCGCTCCACCGACGCACCGGCTGTGTGAGAGTTCTGCGGAAGGAGCAAAACCACCGCTTCCTTCCTCCAGACCCCGCACGAACTATTCCTGCGCCGCCGAAGGCCTGACGCGCTCTGGCCTCCCTCTCCTCCATCCGATGGAGGAGAGGGCCGGGGAGAGGAGGAGCGGCGACACGAAAGGCCCGGCAGCCCCTCTCCCCAACCCTCTCCCCGCTCCTGCGTCGCGGGGCGAGGGAGACGGAGGTGTGCCGTGTTCATTGGCCGCCCTCCACCAGTGCAATCTCCTCCGGGGTCAGGCCGTAAAGCTCATAGACCAGCGCGTCAATTTGCTGGTCAGTGGCGGTGACGGCGTTTTGGAGCGTGGCCTTTTCGGAATCCGACGTGGCGGCGCGCAGCTTGGGCATCAAACCCAGCAGCTTGTCCACCAGCAGCACCAGCTTGTCGTGCCGGGTTTTGTCGGCGGGCTTGGAAAAATCAATCGCGCGAATAGGGAGCTGTTCAATGAACTGCTTGTTCGCCGCGAAGTAGCCACCCCGGAAATTTGTTGAAACTTGCTTGAGGAAGAAATCCAGCAGTTTAGAATTCATCAGGCTGCAGACGTAGCGGTAGCTACCAAACTCTTCTTTCAACGTGATGCCGTAACCGCCAGTGGTCACGTTGATGAAGTAAAAATGTTCCGCCTGGTCGTCGAAGGCCGCCAACTCGGTAATCATGTAAGGCACCAGCAGCTTTGGCTGCTCCCACATACCGAGGTTTTGGGTGCGCCCGTAGCGATACCACTCGTCGTCCTTGAAGGCGCTCTTTTCCCGGCTCTCAAGCAAGCGTTGGTGACTTTGCAAATAGGCCCATGCCAGCGGGAAGCTGTCGCGCAGTTCTTTCTGGCTGTAGAGCCGTGCTTCGTTCTCGGAAACAGCATAGGGGAAAAGGGTATAGGCCGTAGTCTCGGCAAAATAACGACCCACGCTACCACTGCGAATCACTCTTTTCAGGGCCGCCTTTTCAATTCGCACCCATTCGTTGTCTTCTTTGGAGAAGACCTCAAGGGTTCCCTTGGTTGCCGCACGAAACTCCTTGAACAGGAAGACAGTGTCGGCACTGGTTTGGAGGCCAACGAACATTCCCGACGAAACGTCCCCAAGCGTGGTGGGCGTCTGCTTCAACTTCTCAAACAGGCTGCCTTGGGTTCCCACCACGAAATTCCAGTCCGAAGCGGTGACCCGGTTGGCGCTGACAGTGCCTTCAATCGCCTTCTTGTGGTCGCGCCAAGCCGCAAGGTCGGCAGCCTTGCGAAACCGGAAATCGGGAGACTTGGCTTTGGTTAAGAACAGGAGGCAGGTGTAGGTCGAAGCCCCTTCAAAGACTTGTTCGTCGCCAAAGTGGACAATCTCGTTGAGGTGCTGTCCTTCGGCGAGCAGTCTGCGGAGCGGTTCGCCATACTGCATGTTGAAAAACTTGTGTGGGACGATGTAGCCAAGTTTCCCACTCGTATTCAGAAGCCCGAGCACCCGCTCAATGAAAACAACGTAGATGTCGTAATTGCCCCGCGTGGCTGATCGGTAAGTGCCCTTGAAGTGTTCAACAACCGCCGGGTCACTTTCCTGCATCGTCTGAATGCGGATGTAAGGCGGGTTGCCCACGACCGCATCAAACCCGCCGGCCTTCATGATGGGCGCGAATTGCACCGGCCAGTCGAAGGCGTGAACGCGCACGAGGTCTTCGGGCATCATCGAAAAATCGGAGGCGATGAGGGAGTTGCCGCACTTGATGTTGTCCTGCAAGGGCGGGAGCAGGGCGATCTCGGTCTCGTCGGCCAGCAGTTCGCGCTGGCGCTGGAGGGTGGTGCGGTTCTCGTGCTCCAGCATCTTGAGGTAGAGCGAGAGCTGGGTGACTTCCACGGCGGCGGCGTCCAGGTCCACGCCGTAGATGTTCTGGGTGAGGATGCGGCGCTTCAATTCGACGGTGAGGTGAACATCGCCGGTGTCGGGGTCCACCCAGCAGAGGGCGCGGTGTTTCTTCTGCCATTCCTTCAGCTCGTCTCCCACACAGGCGCGGAGGTCGGCGGTCAGGCGTTTCTGCCAGTGCTCGCACACGCGCTCGAAGGCGCGGATGAGGAAGGAGCCGGAGCCACACGCGGGGTCCAGCAGGCGCAAGGCAGCGGTGCGGTGCTCGAAGTCCTTCAGGGGAGCGCGGCCTTCAGGCCGCTTCACCGTGGTATCACCGGACGGCTTCAGGGTTTCTCCCGGCGTCCGGCCTGCTGGATGTTGAAGCGGGCTAAAGCCCGCGCTCCCTCCCGCGATTTCATCCAGCAGTTTCCCAGCGGTCTGCTCGACGATGTAGTCCACGATGTAGCGCGGGGTGTAATAGACGCCGCCGGCCTTCCGCACTTCCGGCTTCTCCTCAACGGTGATGCCTTTGCCGTGCGGGCGGACGACCTTGCCGAGGAAGCGTTCATAGACACTGCCGAGAATCTCCACGGGAATGGCATCGAACAGGTAGGGCGATTCATCGGCGCTCAACTCGCTGATGAACCCGGCCAGCCATTCATCACTGAGGACGAGGGTTTCGGTGAAGTGCGGCTTGAAGAGGTTGCCGTTGAAGAAGGGGACGTGCGTGGGCGGGCGGCGGTCCAGCGCGCGGAAGTGGCGGACGATGGCACGCCAGAGGGAATCTTTCGGCGCACGGATGCCGTCGCTGCCGTAGCCAGCGGGCGGAGCCTCCTGGAGCTTGTCCAGCGGCTGCTGGTAGGCGCGCCGCCCAGTGTCGTCGTTACCAGTATTCTTGCGCCAGCGCTCGACAATGGTTTGCAGGCGCTCGCCGGTGTCTATGTCCCGGTCTTCACAGATGCGGACGAACAGGATGCGGTCAATGACCCGCTGGCAGGCTTCGGTGAGCCGGTTGCCGTCGAGGAGTTCGGCGTGGTCGTTGTTCTTGTAGATGTCGGAGGCGAGGTCGCGCCGGGTCTCGTCGAGGAACTCGAGGAAGTCGGTGTCGAGAGCGCGGGTGCGGTCGGGCTTGATGAGCCATTGCTGCTTGGCTTTGCCTTTGCCCGTGCCGGCGGCCTTCTTGGGCAGGGCGTCCAAGGCCTGGTCAATGCTGCCGGCGGCGATTCGGTCCCGGCCAAGCAGTTCCCAAAGCTCGCGGGCGATGAGCGGGTATTGCTGGAAACGCCAGCTCTTCCATTCACCCACCTGCGGCTCGTCGAGGTAGGGCTTGCCGCCCACGACGTAGATTTTGAGTTCCTCGAAGTCGGTGAGGACGGCGACGGGCACGCCTTTGTTCCAGGCATAGCGTTTGGCCTGGAAGGCGTAGCGGGCGGAAAGCTCCTCGGCGGGTTTCTTGGCTTCGCACACAAAGCGGGCGCGCTTGTCGGTGCGGAACAGGTAATCGGCACGCTTGCGCCCGCCGCCAATCTGCGTGGCGCTTTCGATCTCCACCTCGCGCTCGGTCTGAATAAGCCCGGCGCGGTTCTCCATGTCCCAGCCGAGGGCGCGGAAGAAGGGGTTGAGAAAATCGTCGCGAAGCTGGGCCTCGGCGTAGCCCGGCTGCTTGAGTTCCGCGAGGCGTTTGCCGAAGGACTCGACCAGGCGGTTCAGTTCCTTCTCAAAGCTGGCAAAACTCGTTTCACCCGATGGCATGGCGAGAGGGTAACGAGGCGGAGCGCCGCCGTTCAATCAAACATCTTGGCAGGAGTCGAAGGCGCGGGCCGAGGCGGAGAGGGAGGTAGCTTGAGCCGTTATTTCCCCGCCACACCCTGCACCAGCACGGGCCGCCAGAGGCCGCCGTTGGCGGTGGAGTTGTGGACGCGCACGGCGACCACGTTGGGCTGGCCGGGCTTCAGAAGGTTCACCGGGACCTCGGCGATAAAGGGGGTTTCCCAGAGGTCGTTGTAGCTTTTCTTCTCCGACTGCTCGGTGTGCTCGCGGACCAACTGGCCGTTCACATACACCCACGCCTGCTCGTCCACGGAGCCGAAGAGGAGGCGCAGGCCCCTGCCCTGCCAGTTGACGGGCAGCGTGACGGTGGTGCGATACCACGCGTAGCCCTGGAACTTGCCCACCGCATCATTCTCCGCCCAGAAGGACGGGACGCGCATCTTCACCCAGTCGCTTTCGTTCAGCGCGGCCTGCTGCCAGCCTTGCTTGAGGCCCTGCTCCAGCGGGTCGGTGCGGAATCGCCACTCAGCCAGCGGCGACGGCAGCAGGTCGGGCAGCTTCTTCCATTCGGCGGGCAGCTCGAAGGACTTGGCGTTGTAGTCATCGCGCCAGGCTTGCAACGGGTGCTTCTCCGGCAGCGCGGCGGACTTGGTGACCGACGCGCTGGCGAAGGCGAGTTCGCCGAAGTCGTTGCGGTCTTCAAAACCCTTCGTGCCGGGCGAGACCGACCAGAGCGAGCGCTCGACGCGGTCCGGCGCGGCGAGGTGAACGCGCGCGACATTGGCCCGCCAGAACGATTCGGGCTTCGGCGCTTCGACACCGAGGGTCTTGAAGGGAATTTTCAGCAAGGCCAGCCAGCGGTTCTTCCCGGGTTCGAGGCGGGACTCGTATTTCCAATCGCCGTTCCAGTCCGGGTCGAACTGGCCGTGGCGCGGGTCCATGGCGTCGGTGACAAAGCCCGCGGCGGCATCGGTCTTCGCCTCGGCGCGCAGACCGACGGTGAAGCGATACGCCACGTCGCGTCCGGCGATGGGCGCAAGGTAGAGCGAGAGGGATTCGTGGTTCGTGCCGAGGCCGGGCTGCATCAACGCGGCGGGTAGATCGCTCTCGGCGAACACGTAGAGATGTGCGTCGTCGTAGGCGGCACGGACGGTGGTCTTGCGCGTGAGCGGGGCCGCGCCAGGCAGGGCGACCAGCTCGCTGGCCTTCGCGCTTGGCCAGAGCGCGGAGTCGAGCGTGATGGGACCGGATGCGGCGCTGGCGGGGAGACGCTTCGCCCCGGCGAGCGGCGCGTTCCGCATGGTCTTGGTGTCCCAGTTGAATGGCGTGTTCGAGTAAGGCTCCTGATAACCGTCGTGGCTGAGGCGGAGGTGCTTCGCGTCGTGGCCAGTGGGCGGGAAGGGCACGAAGGCCCAGTTGCCGAACGACTTCGTCCGGCCGCGCTCATCGAAGTAGGTGGCAATCTCCGCATTGCGCGCGTCAATCGCGTCCAGCAAGCGGTCGCGCGAGGCGCGGTCGGGCTGGATTTGGAAGGCGTGGTTCAGGTGCACCACGCGCGCGACGCCGCGCAGGTAGTCGAACTCGCGGCGCACCAAGGCGAGTCGGGTTTTGATTTTGTCCGAGTGGGCGAGCTTCTCGGCCTGTGCGAGCTGCGTCTCCAACGAGGACAACAGCGTAGGTGTGTAGAAAAAGCCGAGGAATTGCATCGGGTCGGACAGATGCTTGCGGCGGCGGCCGTAGATGTCGGTGTAAGTCCACGCCGGGTCGCGCGTGCCGAGCTGGCGCGCGTAGAGTTCGATGGCGTGATAGAGCTGGTCGTAGAACTGGAGCATCGGAGGCGCGGCTTTGCCAAACGCGGCGTGGCAAAACTCATGCACGAGCACCTTGGCCTGGTGGTTGGTCACGTCATCGAACATCCGGCCCATCGTGTAATAAACCGGGCCTTCCAGTCCTTGCAGTGTGCCGGGGCCGTCCTGATAGACCGACTGGATGCGGTTCGCGACGAGCCGCTTCGCCTGCGTCTCAATGAAGCCCGGCGTGCGCATGGGCGTGTAACGCGTGCTGAGGTTTGGGCACCAGTTGTAGATGTAGCCGGTGAAGCCCTGCGGGACGACGTGCCCGCGCCATGGCGCAAAGTCCTCCTCGTTCGTGCCCGTGAGCATGATTTGCGTGTTGGCGGGAAATTCCTTGAAGGACTTCGGCGGATTGGCGGTGAGGATGTAGCTCATCATGCACACCGTCTTGCCCGGACGCGCCGCGAGGACGCGCTCGGCAAGCTGGCGGTGCAACAGCCAAAGCTTCTCACTCCAGTCGCCGCCGGTGTCGAAAAGCTTGGCGCACGGACCGCACTGGCAGGCGCGGAAGCCGTCGGGCTGGCCGAGGTCCACGGACTGATACCCCTCGTCGAGCCATCCAATCAGGTCCTGGTAGAACAGCTGCTGCACGGCGGGGTTGGAGATGCAGTATTGCGCGTTCGCGCCGGCCGGATTCATCCGCTGGCCGCCGATGAGGGCGAAGTATTCCGGGTGCGCGGCGTAGTATTTCTCCGGCGGCACGGCGCGCTCGTAGGTGTGGCCGCCGAAGGGGTCGTCCACACGCGGGAAACGGTTGTTCGCGAGGTCGTAGAAGCTGCCGCGCGGCGGATAGGCGGTCCACGAGTCGAACACCGGCGTCTTGCGCACGTTCAAGTCGGCCGGCACGACAACCTTCGGAGTGGGCAGGAACTCGAAGGCCGGCGACGCGAGCAAGTCGAGCTTCTCCGCGTCCTTCACCGACTGGCGTGGCCCGAGGTCGGGGTAGAGGAATCGCACGCCGAGGTATTGCCGGAGGAAGTCCGTGACGCCCTTGGCGGTGCCGAACCGCTCCCACTCGCCGCGCCGCGTGGTCTTGGCCTTGCCGGGCGCGGGCTGCTCGCGGCCAGCGATGATGACACCGCGGCCGCTGACTTGATGCACGTAGCTCCAGCCGCGCAGCTTCGCGAGCTCGACGCCCTTGCTCCGCGCGAAGGCGGTGTCACCGAGGAAGATGCCGGGCTTCGCCGCGTCGCGCTTCGCCTCAGACACAATGGCCACCTCGGCTCCATTGGCCTTGAACGCTGCCTGAAGCAGCCGCGCCGTCTGAGTCAGCCCCGCTGTAATGCCTTCGGTCGCTGACTGATCGGGGACGACGATTTGGTAGTCCGACTTGCCGTCGGCGGCCAGGACGAGGTCCGCCGCAGGCGCAGAAGACGTCGCCGCCAGCGTGGCGAGCAACAGCAGGCTGATGACGAGGCTGTGGGCGGGACGGCCAAGCGAACGCGGGGTCATGAGAAGTCTGAACATGGGAAAGGATTTGCCGACGGTGGAGGGACTGTGCGCCCGCTTTATTTCGCCTTCGCGAGCTGGGCGAGCATTTCCAGCAGGTTGGCGACGAGGATGTCGGACGTATCCTCCTGCACGACATTGGTGCCGAGCCACGTCTCATAACCGCCCAGCTTGTGCTGCTCGGGCGTGGGGAGGTAGCCGTGACGGCCGTTGGCCAGGCCGATGACCATCGTGAGCGGGAAGGGACTGCGCTTTTTCAAGTCGAGGCCAATTTCGACAAACGTCTCGAACGGAATGCCGCACACGGCGAAGTCGCCGATGCGGATGGCCTGGAGCTTGACGGTGAGCGTGGCCTCCTGCCGCTCCGCCGCGGCGATGGTGCTGCGGGCGTAATTCTCGGCCAAGCGCGGGAGCTTCTCCTTCTCCACCGGATCTTTCACGGCAACGACCCTGCGCGCGGCGGCGAGTTGTTCCGCCGTGGGCCGGCGATACTTGAGAGTGACTTCGCGTTGCACCATGCCGAGGCGCGCGTCGGGCTGATGCTGCTCAATCTTCCGGCCCGCGTGCCATGCGGCATCGGCGGTCTTCGCAGCGACGAGGCGGATTTGCTCGAAGGGCTCGCGCGGCGGGCGGTTCACGCCGAAGGGAATGTTGTTGATGTCACCGGAAGTGCCGTTGGACAGCATCGCGACGAAGTTCGTGTCCGCCCGGAAGCGCGAGGGCATCACGCGCGCGAACTCGCCGAAGTAATCGGCGGACACCTGCGCAGGCGGCATCCCGCCGACGTAGTGGAGAGAGTAGTTCGCGAAGAGCGCGAGCGGACGACGGCGCGCATCCTGAACAGAGAGAATGGTCACATCGGGATCGGTGGGGCCGGCGGGACGGTCGAGCACGTCGGGGCTGGTGCCGGGGTTCATCTTCACGGTGTCGAGCAGGCCGTAGGGATTGGGCGGCATCTTGCCAGGCTTGAGAAACCAGCGGCGGTTGAAGACTTCGTCGGGCAGCGGATGCGCCGCCGCGCCGACCGCCGCCGGGCGCAACGCCGCGTGTGCGCGCACGATGGATTCCGCGATGCCATCGAGAATGATCTTGCGATAAGCCACGGCGGGAACCGAGCCGGACTTGGTATTGGAGGAAGGCGCGCTGTGCGTGTGCGTGGAGGCGACCAGCATCCGTTCGCGGGGAATCTTGGTGCGCTGGGCGGCCAGCTCCTTCGCCTCCTCGATGACCTCCGGTGAAGCACCCAAGTTGTCCACCACGACCATCGCGACCGTCGTGGTGCCGTCATCCAAAACGAGCGCCCGGGCGTGCAGCGGGTCGTGCGCGTTGGTGGCTAGGTTCGCGCTGAAGCCGCCGGGCATGTTCAGCGGGAACTCTCTGGGGGTGATGTCCACGGCCGCCGCTCCAGCCCGCAGGACCACGGGTTTTTCCGCGCCGGCCAGCAGCATCGGCAGGGCAAGCAGGCAGAAGGCGAGGAGAAGTCTCATGATTTGTTTCACTGGGGTTTCGAGCGGCAATCGGCAGTGGATGCGTGGGCGTTGACGACCTCTGCGTTGGAGCGCCGGTCTCGGACCCGGCAGGTTGACGGGCACTCGGACCACGCCGGGACAGAAACCGGTGCCCTGCTTTTCACGCCAGGATTTCCCGCACGACCTTGCCGCCTTGCAAACCAGTGAGGCGAATGTTCCGACCGCCCTGTGTGACCGCGAGGTTTTCGTGATCGAGGCCGAGCAGATGGAGAATCGTCGCGTGCAGATCGCGGAAGTGGACCTTGCCCGCGACGCATTCTGCGCCAGTGTCGTTGGTCTTGCCGTGGGTCAGGCCCGCTTTCACACCGCCGCCCGCAAGCCAGAAGGTGAACGCGCGGTGGCTGTGGCCGGTCTGGTCTTTGCCGTCGCCGGGCGTGAGGCCGGGACGACCAAACTCGCCGCCCCAGACCACGAGCGTATCGTCGAGCAGGCCGCGCTGGTTCAAATCATCGAGCAGCGCGGCGACCGGCGCGTCGGTGGACTGGCAGTTGGCGGCGAGGTCGCGGCGGTGATCGGTGTGCTGGTCCCAACTGCCGTGGTTCAACTCGATGAAGCGCACGCCCGCCTCGGCGAAGCGCCGAGCGAGCAGGCATTGCCGACCGAAGTCCGAGGGCTTGCAGGTGCCGACGTCATAGCTCTTCCCCACTTGGTAGCGGTCCAGCGTGGCCTGCGACTCATTGCTCAGGTCGAGCAAACCGGGCGCGGCGGCCTGCATGCGATAGCCGAGCTCCATGGTCTGGATGACACCCTCCAGCCGCGCATCGTCGCGGCGCGCGTTGAGGTGGTTGCGGTTCAGCGATTGAATCAGATCGAGCTGCTGGCGCTTCACCGCCAGGGGCAGGTGTTCGCCGCTGATGTTGCTGATGGTCGCCTTGGACATGTCCTCGCCGTTCACGCCGATGGGCGTGCCCTCGTAGATCGGCGGCAGGCAGGCGCTCGCATAGACGGAGGGCTTCGAGGTGTTCAGGCTGATGAAGCCGGGCAGGTTCTGGTTCTCGCTGCCCAGACCGTAAGTGACCCATGAGCCGAGGCTCGGACACGGACGCAAGCGGTCGCCCGTGTGAAGCTGGAGGAACGACTGCGCGTGGTTGCCGGTGTCGGCGTGCATCGCGTTGAGCACGCAGAGCTTGTCCGCGTGACGGGCGGTGTGCGGCATCAGCTCGGACACCCACGCGCCGCTCTGGCCGCGCTGCTGGAACGGAGTGACGGAGCCGGGGTGCGGCTTGTTCCCGACCTGCGGCTTGTATTCGAAGGTGTCGAGCTGGGCCGGGCCACCGCTCATGCAGAGGAAGATGACGCGCTTGGCCCGGGCGGTGAGTTTCGGCGGCCGGGGCGTCAGGTCGGCCCCGGCGGCGTTGGCGAGGCCGGCCATGGCCAAGTAGCCAAAACCGCACGAGGTCAGGCGAAGCAGTTCGCGGCGGGAGAGGGCGGGTGTGTTCATGCGGGAAAATCAGTCGAGGTAGCGGAGCTCGTTGCTGGCAAGCAAGGCCTGACAGAAAGCGGCCCAAACGGTGAGCTGGCGCGCGTCGCTATCCGCTAGATTCTGCATCAGGCCGGATTCGGCACCCCGCAGAAAAGCAATGGACTGCTGGACTTCAGTCCGGCTCGGCTCCCGGGCGAAGGTGCGCACAAACGCGCTGCGGATGCGGGACG
>Ga0255087_1000512_pt1 | contig 16022 bp, 9 predicted proteins | sample Colum_Miss_RepA__FD_188561 | JGI IMG/M metagenome (GOLD analysis project Ga0255087, IMG submission 188561) | Freshwater microbial communities from Columbia River, Oregon, United States - Colum_Miss_RepA_8d | ecosystem: Environmental > Aquatic > Freshwater > River | place: USA: Oregon | collected...
AACGGCTTGGTTTTCATCGTCTTTCCCACTTCGCCGACAGACGTGCTTTCACGCAGGGTGCGATCGGCGAAGTTGCCGTGCTTGCCGAGTTCGGCGGCCTCGTCGCCAAAGTAATAGGCCGTCTTCGTTCCGGCCCGCGCGGCGTATTCCCATTCGACCTCGGTCGGCAGCGCATATTGCCAGCCGGCGGGGGCGGTCTCGTTGAGCTTCGCGAGCAAGGTCGTGGGAAAGTCCCCGCGAAATTTGTTCAAAGGGTAAAGTTTGTGATCGCCGGTCGAGAGATACGTCCCGGACTGTTTCGTCAGGGCCTTGAGTTCGCCCCGCGTGAACTCGAACTTGGCCATCCAGAAGCCTTCGGGAATCGCGGCCTCCGCTGGGATTTCATCTTCGTCCCGGCCGACTTCAGTCACAGCGCTGCCCATGGTGAATCTCCCGGGAGGACACCAGCAAAACACCATGCCCAGCGGATTCACCCATTCGTCGCCGGCTTTACTCCCCGGCTGAAAATTCACGGGCAGCGCGATGACTCGCGAGGCGGGCGGCGCGAGGGCCGCGAGATCGGCCAGAGTGGATTCCTGCGTTGGCGCGAGGCCGTCGAGGAACGCGTTGAGTGGCTTCGGTGAGTTCAAATCGGCGCTCAGTTTCCTGGCCAATGGCGAGAGTCCCTCACGCTCCGGCGCGGCTGCTTCGCCCATCGGCGCGGCGAAGATGATGCGGGTGTCCGCCGGGAGTTTGGTGGCGGTTTTCACCAGCCCGAGCGGGGCGTCTGCGGCCCGGCTCGGATGACGAATGCAACCGTCCACGATCAGGATAGTGCGCGCGCTGCCGCCCTCGGCCGCGAACCGGTTCAACAACTGCACCACGCCGGTCTGCGAGTTGTTGACCGCGCCAGCATTCGCGGGATTGCCATCAATCGGCAGTAGCGAGTTGTCGGCATTGGGATCGCCGGCATTCCTGTTCGGCAGCGCGTAGCCCGAAAAGTAGATGAGCGCCGTGCCGCGCGTGGGCACCGACCGTGCGAAGGCATCGAAGGCCGAGCGCATCTTTTCCGCAGTGAGATCTTCGAGTTGAGTCACCACGAAGCCGCGTTTCGCCAATGCCTCGCCGATCGCGCGGATGTCATTCGGCGGAGTTACGAGTTCCGCCTTCGGATACTTGCCGTTGCCGATCAGCAAGGCATGACGGTGCTCGCCACGCGCGACGCCAGCAAGCGCGCCCGCGAGCAACAACGACCAAAGGAAAAGCCGGCTCACGCGAGCAACTCGCCGATTGGCCCGGCCTGAACCACGGCGCCTTTCAACTCCGGATCCTGCTGGCCGAAATGATTCACCTGCACCCCGGCGGCATGGAGCAGCGTGGTGAAAAACCCGGCCACTGTGCGATGTCCCTTCTCGCCATACTTGGGAACGTTCACGAACCGATCGCCCGCCTTCAACTTCCCGCCCAGATTTCCGAGCACGAGCATCGGCCATTCGTAACAGGTCGAGTGATGATTCTCCGCGCTGTCGCTCAGATACACGATGACCGTGTTGTCCATCATCGTTCCCTTGCCTTCGGGGACCGCCTCCAGCCGGTCCACCAGCTTCGCGATCAGCTCCATGTGAAACTGGCGCGTCTTGAGTTCCATCTTCTCCGCACCCTCCACCGAGCGGTGGCCGATCTGGTGCTTGTCCACGGTGATGCCGAGGCCCTTGAACGTGACCTCAAAGTTCGGGCTGCCCGCGCCCGATGCGAGCGTGACCGTGTTGGTGAGCCCGGTGATGAGCGCGGTGGCCGCCATGTCGAAGTGAGCTTCCAACCGTTTGATCTCCACCTCGGATTTGTAGATCTCCTCTCGCAAGGCCGGAATACGGTGCGGGTCCACGTCCGCCAGTTTGGACTGCCGCCGCGCGATGCTCGCGAAGGCCTCCGCATACCGTTCCAGCTTGTCCGCATCCTCGCGAGGCAACTGGCCCTTGATCCGCCGGATGTCTCCGGCCATGAAGTCCAGCACCATGGATTGCGTGCCCACTTCGGCCTTCGTGTTGCCGCCGAGAATCCTACCGAAAAGCATATTATACGCGAGCGCCGGATCCTGATAATGCGGCACCTTTTGATCCGGCCCGGAAGCCGAGCAGCAATAGACGATGCTCGGCTTCGGATCCCTGGCGATCGCCAGCGCGACGTGCCGGAAAATGCCGGGATTCGCACGCGCCAGCGCGGCGTCAATCGTGATGTCCTTCGCTCCCGCGCGCGCCGAATACGCACCCAGCGCGCCGAAGTCATTGGAATGCCCGCCACCGCAAACGCGGCCCGAGAGCCCTTGCAAGATCGTCAGGCGCCTGAGGTGTCGGCTCAAAGGCGCGAGTGCCTCCGGCAGGCTGACCCCCGGTGCCGACAGCGGCTGGTCAACCAAGGCTTCCGCGCCGTTCTGCTTCGAGGCCCCCGCGTTGCGCAGGTTCGGCATCTCGGGCCGGACGATGCCAACCGGCTGCGCTTGCACCGCCGGGAATCCGTTGCCCTCGACCACGAAGACGAAGCGCATCGGCTTCACCCCGCGGCTCTCGGCCTGAAGGCGGGCAACCAAGGGCGAGAGCAGAGGAGCACTGGCACCAAAGGAAAGGGCTTTGAGGAATGAGCGGCGAGGTAGTCGGGTCATGGTGCTAAAAGAGCATGGCTACTATTGGAATTGAAGGCGAAATGTGCTGCGGAAGAGGCAATCGCGGCGAGCGGAGCCAGCAGCAGAACGGCGAGGATGGTGGAAAGGAGTTTCAGGGAAGATTCGGGGCCTTCAGGGTCTGCCTTGCAGGAGGAGATACGGGCGGGCTTGACGGAACTTTCGCGGGCAGCGCGAGGATGGCGCGCTTGCCGCCGCCGATGTTCGCATCGTATTGCCCGGCGAAGCTGCCCTTCGGGTCCGCGCCGTGCGTGGACCACATTACGACCATGCCTCCCTTCGTTAAGCACGCGGACGGGTAAATATTCTGCCGCTCTTTGTTCGCCACGCCTTCATCGTCCACGATGACCGGCGCGCTCCATGTCTTGCCGCCATCGCCGGACACCGCGTAGCAGAGCGGCGTGCGCGGGAAGAATGCACCGGCTTTGATGGGCGCGGCGTGGTTGTAAAAGGCAATCAGGCGGCCATCGGGCAGCGTCTTGAGCGTGAGCGACGAGCAGGCGGAAACGAGTGTCGTCGGCTCCGGCTTCGACCACGTGTCGCCGCCATCGTCGGACCGCGATGCAAAGATAAACCCGCTGCCCGTGCGCGACAGCATCAGCACGCGACCGCCTTCGCCTTCGGCCACGCACGGCTCCTGCATCCCGCGCGCATCGTCGAGCTTGGCTGGCTCGCGCGAGCGTCGCCACGTCTCGCCGCCGTCGTCGCTGAAGAAGCACAGGCTTTGATTCCTGTCACCTTCGCACAAGCCGGGCGCCTGCGGCATGTGCGCCACCGGCACGAGCAGGCGGCCGCTGCGCAATTGAATGAGCCGGTCGTTCATCACATACCACGCGCCCTCGGCCTCGCCGATGAGCCGCGCCGAAGTCCACGTCGAGCCGTCGTCCTTGGAAAACGTGATGACCGGCAAGCCGCCGCCCCTTTGCCCCTGCACATGCCGGGGCAGCAGCGCCGCGAGCCGACCGTCCTTCATGCGGAGAAACGTCACTCCGCCATCGCTGACCATGCCCGGCAGCGACCACTCCATTTTCATGCGCCCCTGCTCCTTCCAAGTGCGCCCGCCATCCGTGCTGCGGTAAAGCATCGGCACGGGAAACTTCGCCGCGAGCTGCTCGAAGTTCGTCGGCGGCCGTCCCCACGGAGCGGCCATGAGGAGGTCGCCATTCTCCAGCGCGATCATCCCCGGCCCGATGAAGCTCCGCTCCGGCGTATGGTGGATGAAGATTTCCGGCTCGACGATGAACTTCGCTTTTTCGGCGGCGGGCAGCGCACCGAGCAGCGTTGCGAGCAGGAGAATGGAAAAGGTGAGCACGGATTTCATGAGATGGATGCGGCTCAATTCCCTCACAACAGCTCCAAGCCTTTCACCGGGCCTTTGCCGCTGCTGAACTCATCGGTCTCGATGCCGAGGCGCTGGAGCATCGAGACGAAGAGGTTGCTGAGCGGAGCGTTGTCGTCGTGCTTGAAGGCGAGATGTTGGCCGTGTTTGAAGCCGCCGCCGGCGAGGAGGATGGGGAGGTTGCTATTATCGTGCGTGTTGGCGTCGCCCATGTTGCTGCCGAAGAGGACCATCGTGCGGTCGAGCAGGCGCGCGTCGCCGTCGCGTTTGTGGGCGAGATTTTGCAGCAGCGATTTCAGCAGGGCCATCTGCTGATGGTCGGCGTCTTCGAGCTGGCGCACTTTCTCTGCTGCCTGCCCGTGGTGGCTGAGATTGTGATAGCCGTCGGTGGTGCTTTGGTTTTCGTGCAGTTTGAAAACGGGCGTGTCGAAGGCATCAACCATGAGCGTAACGATGCGCGTGGAGTCGGATTCGAGCGCGAGCTGCGCCATCGCGAGCATGAGGTCGAACTTCTCGAAGAAGAGCTTCTTGTCCTGAACGTCGGCGGGCGGCGGCTGTGCTGTCGCGGGCTTCGGCTTGAGTTCCCATTCGCGGGCGGTGTGCAGGCGCTCCTCCACCTCGCGCACCGAGGTGAGGTATTGGTCGAGGCGCGCGCGGTCGTCGCTGCCGAGGCGGCGGCTGAACTGCTTCGTGTCGTCGAGCAGTGTATCGAGAATGCTGCCGCGTTCTTCGAGTCTGCGCAGTTGCCGCTGCACGGTCGCTGCATCGCCTTGCACGAACATCTTCTGAAACAACGCCGGCGCGCGGTCCTCGGCGGGCAACAGCACGCCGTCACGCGTCCACGAGAGGCTGCGGTTCGCCTTGTCGATGTTCACACCGAGATTCAGCGTGGGAAAGCGCGTGACCTGGCCGAGCTTTTCGGCGGCGAATTGGTCGAGCGAAATGGTATTGCGGAAGCCGCTCTTCGTCGGTCCGCGCGCGCCGGTGAGGAAACAATTCTCCGTGCTGTGCCCGCCGACCACGCCGGGATGCGAGAGGCCGCTGATGACCGTGAAGTCGCTGCGGAAATTGGCGAACGTGGCGAGGTAGGGCGAGAGTTCGTAATCGCGTCCGGCGGTCTGCGGGAAGAACGGTTTCGGCAGCACGCCGAGGTTATTCGAAACAAGCAACATTCGTCGCGGTGCCTGCGAACTCGCGGCGCGGGCGAAGACCGGCGTCATGCATTCGAGCAGCGGCAACGCGAGCGTGACCCCGAGACCGCGGAGGAAAGTGCGCCGCGGGATGTGCGAGGATGCCGTGGAGATGTGGGGAGCGTCCATGGGGTCAGTGGCATCCAAGTTGCCCGAGGAAAACTTTGCTCTGCACGAGCGCCTGCACGAGGTCGCCGACGCGATAGCCACCCGGCGCGCACGCATTGAGCATCGCTTCGATTTCCGGCCGGTCGGAAAAGCGCACTGGGGTGCCGGTGGCGTAAACAGTGAACTGGTGCAGGAGATTGCGTGCGAGCTGGCGCGGGTTGGCGGCGAGAATGCGCTTCAGCTCATGCACGTCGCGGAAGGCGCGGCCATCGAGCAGCCGCCCGCTGGCATCGACGGGCGCGGCGAGCGTGTAGGTAAAGTCGTGGCCGGCGCGGTCGATGCCCGTGACGCGTTCGCCTTCCTCCAGCCCGCGATAGCGCGGACGCCAGCCGCCAAGGATGTCGAAGTTTTCCAGCGCAAACCCAACCGGGTCGAAGCGAGCGTGGCACGCGGCACAGCTTTTCGATTGCGTGTGCAGGGCGAGGATTTCGCGGACCGATTTCGCGCCGCGGATGTCCGGCTCGACGGCGGGCACGCTCGGCGGCGGTGGGGGCGGCGGCTGACCGAGGAGGCGCTCCATGACCCACGCGCCGCGCACCACGGGCGACGTGGTCGTGCCGTTCGCCGTCACTTTCAAAATCGCCGCCTGCGTGAGCAGCCCGCCGTAGGGACTGCCCACCGGAAGCGCGACCTTGCGCAATGCGGAGCCACCGAGCGCGGACAGGCCGTAGTGGCGCGCGAGGCGGTCATTGGCGAAAACGAAGTCGGCCTCGACGAGCGCGGTCGCAGGCAGATTGTCGCGCACCATCGCGATGAAAAGCGCGCGCGCCTCACGCTCCATGGATTCCACGAGGTAGTCGTCGAAGCGATACTCGGGATACAGCCGGATGTCCGGGTCGTCGCGGCGCACGTGGCGGAGGTTCAGCCAGTAGTCGGTGAAATTGCGCACGAAGCGCTCGAAGCCCGCGTCGGCGATGAGGCGGCTCGTCTCGGCGCGTAACGTCGCCGCGTCGCGCAGCCGACCCGCGCGCGCGAGGTCCATCAGCCGCGCATAGGGGCGGGTGTTCGCCAGGAAATGCGAGAGGCGCGACGCGATGGCGAAGTGGTCGTCCGCGCCGCGCGGCTCCGGCAGGTAGAGGAAGTGGCCGGAGCAAAGGAACGCCTTGTAACCCGCGAGCATCGCCTCGGCGAACGGCGCCTTTTTCTCCAGCCGAGAGAGGATGAGCTGCGCATACTTTTCCAGCGCCTCGTCCGGCACGGGCTGCCGCGTGGCGAGATTCACAAAGCGGCGCAGTAATCGCCGCGCATCCGCCTCCGGCTTCGCGGGCACGGGAGCAACGCCCATTTCATCGAAGAGCACGCGATGCGACGGCGGTGGCCAGCTCGGCGGGGCGAGCGGACCTTCGACTTCGAGCCATTGAAAAGCGACGCCGGGCTGTCCGCCCTCGGGGAAGGGCGGATAGCGATACGACGGCGGCCCACCCTTCACATTGCGCGCCAGCGGCACCGGCAGGCCGAGCAGGCTGTATTCAAAGGTCTCCCCGGCGCGGAGCCGCACGGTGGTCTCATGCACGCCGGCTTCTGGCAGGATGTCCATGATGCCGCCCGTCGCGCGCACATCGCCGGAGACATCGGGGCCGGACGGCTTGCGCGCGCGGAAGGTCATTGGCACGGGCTGCGGCGCGGCGGTGATGACATAGCCTTTTCCCTGCACCACTGCGCGGGCGGAAAAGCGCACGCGGTATTCGCCGGGCAGCTTTGCGATGAAGCCGCGCGGATAGCCGTAGTAGGGCCACGAGGCGGAGCGAAACAGCGCCAGCTCCAGCGCCGGGTCGTCCTTCAGCGCATCGAGCTGCTTCGTATCCACCGCCTTGCCGTCCTTCGCGAAGAACATCGCCTCGCGCTCGCCGAACGTGGACCTCTCCGGGAACAAGCCCGTCCCCACGGCACGAAATTTCGTCACCGGCGGCGGCGTGGCTCCGCTGGCCATCGCTTCGCGCAGGGCAGCTTCGGCGGCATCGAGATAAGCCGCGAGCTGCACGCGCGACATGTCGAGCACCTCGGTCGTCTTGTTGAAATGATGCCCCTCGCGGTCCTCCGGCAGCATGTCGCGGATGTCGAGATTCGGCAGCGCAAGCACGTCGCGCAGGTTCTGCTCGTATTCCTCGCGATTCAGCCGCCGGAGCGGCCCGCGCCCGTTCGCGAGGACTTCCGCGCGGTCGGCGTCGTAGATGGAAGTGGCGAGTGACTTCACCAACTCGGCGCGCTGCGCCGGCGGCAAATCCCCGGCCTTCGGCGGCATCTCACCTTTCTCCACCCGGTCGTGAATGCGAATCCACCGCTCGCGGGTGGCATGAACATTCAATTCGAACGGCAGCGCGGTGAGATCGAGGCTGCCCTTCGCGGATTCCTTGTTGTGGCATTCGAAGCAGCTCCGCTCGACATGCCGCGGGATTGCCTGCGGATACACCGCGGCGAACGGCATCACGCAGAGGATAGCGAGCGCTAATTTCATGTGATGCAAATGCGCGTCACTTCACTCACGCCATCTCCAGCCCCTTCAGCGTGCCTTTGGACGAGGCGAATTTGTCTGCTTCGATGCCGAGCCGCTGGAGCATCGAGACAAAAAGATTCGGCAGCGGCTCGTTGTTAGTCTTGTCGAAGGCGAGGTGCTGGCCGTGTTTAAAGCCGCCGCCGGCAAGGAGGATGGGGAGGTTCTTCGTGTCGTGATTATTGCCGTTGCCGAGGTTGCTGCCGTAGAGAACTTGCGTGCGATCGAGCAAGGTGGCGTCGCCTTCCTTGCTGGATCGCAGCTTGGTGAGCAGCGCGTTGAGCTGCTGGAACTCGGCGAGCTCGAGGTTTTTCAATTCGCGCAGTTTGTCCTCCCGTCCAACGTGGTGGGAGAGGTTGTGGCTCTCGCTGCTCACGCCGGGGATGTGCTCGCTGAAGCCGTCGAGCTTGATGAACAGGGTGATGAGGCGCGTGCTGTCGGTGGCGAAGGCGAGATGCGCGAGGTCATACATCGCGCCGAGCTTTTCGAGCAGGTATTCGCCATCCTTCGGCGCCGGGACATCGACCTTGGGCTTGGGCTGGCGCTCCCATTCCTCGGCGATGAGCAGGCGTTTCTCCACCTCGCGGACGGAGGTGAAATACTGGTCAAGCCGCTCACGATCCGCGCTGCCGAGCTGCTTTTGCAAAGCTGCGGCGCGATCCGCGACGGCGTCGAGGATGCTGCGACCGGTGCGCAGTTGATCGACCTGCCTTTGCACGGCCGCCGCATCGCCCGCGACGAACAGCGCCTTGAAGACCTGCGCCGGGCTGCGCTCAGCCGGCAGCATGACGCCGCTTGACGTGAACGACAGCGATTGGTTGCCGGCCTTCGAAACGACAAGCGGCAAGGCAGAGACGCGCGTGAGATGCCCGATGCGCTCGGCGGCGAACTGATCGACCGAGATGCTATTGCGGAAGGACGCGGTGCCCGGATGTGGCGCGGCGGTGAGGAACGTGACCTCGGCCGCGTGCCCGCCGGTGACTTCCCCATGCGAACTGCCGGAGACCACCGTGAACTGATCGCGGAAGTCCTTGATTGCTTCGAGATACGGCGTGAGCGCGTAGCCGCGGCCGGTCCCGGCAGGGAAAAAATGGCGGTCGAGAATGCCAAGATTCGTGCAGATGGAAATCATGCGGCGTGGCGCTTCGGCGGGCTTGCCAAAAACGGGACGCATGGCATCGAGAAACGGCAGCGCAAGGGCGGCACCGGAGGCGCGGAGGAAGGTGCGCCGCGAAAGAGTGGGAATGGCGATGTGGGTCATGGGTGGGTCGGGTTACTTCGTTTGAAACAGATCACTGGCGGCGACTTCCTGCACGAGTGAGCGCAGGCCGTGTTTCGATGCCTTGGTCTTCGCCACGATGGCATCGATGCCCGCTCGATCGGAGAAGCGGATGCCAGCCCCTGTAGCGTAGATCATCAACTGTCGTGCAACGTTGCGGGCGAGCGCGTCTTCGTCGTTCAGCAGGTGTTCGCGCAGGCCATTGATGTCCTTGAACGTGCGGCCGTCGGCGAGTGTGCCCGTGGCATCGACTTCGGAGCCGAGGCGGAGCTTCACGCGGTTCCGGCGCAACGCGGCATCGCTGACAACTTCGATGGATGGCTCCTCGACCACCTTGGAATCCTTGCCCGTGCCCACGCGAATTTTCTTCGGCTGGCCGGCGAGCCGGTAGTGATCACGCCAGCCGCCGATGGCGTCGAAGTTCTCCAGTGCGAGGCCGGGCGGGTCCATTTTGGCGTGGCATGACGCGCACGCGGCGTCAGCGCGATGCTTCTCGATCATCTGGCGGATCGTGACCGCTCCGGTGGCATCGGGTTCGATGGCCGGGACGTTGGGCGGCGGCGGCTGGCGCGGAATGCCGAGGATGCGCTCCATGACCCACACGCCACGCAGCACGGGCGATGTCGCGGTGCCGTTGGCGGTGACTTTCAAAACTGCGGCCTGCGTGAGAAAGCCGCCGCGCGCGGTGCCTGCGGGCACTTTGACTTCGCGAAACTCCGAGCCTGCCACGCCCTTGATTCCGTAGAGTTCGGCGAGGCGCTGATTGATGAGCAAGGTATCGCTGGCGATGACTTCGCGCACGCCGAGGTTCTGCGTGAGCAGGCGGCGGAAGCTGGTGCGCGACTCGGCGAGCATTGAGTCGTGCAGCCACGGATCATATTCGGGGTAAAGGTTCGGATCCGGCGTGGTGAAATCGATCTTCTTCAACTCCAGCCACTCGTCGAGGAAGTGCTCGATGAAGCGATCCGAGCGCGCATCGCCCAACATGCGCGTAACCTGCGCGGCGAGGGTCGCGGGCTTGGACAATTCGCGCTTCGCCGCGAGATCGAGCAGCGTCGCATCAGGCATCGAGTTCCAGAGGAAGAAGGAAAGGCGCGACGCGAGCGCGTAATCGCCGAGCTTCGCGCGCTGCGGCACGCCCGACTCCAGGCCGATCATGAGGAAGTCTGGCGCGCAGAGGATCGCCTTGTAGCCCGCGATCATCGCTTCATCGAACTTCGTGCCTTGCTTCAATTCAGCTTCGACGATGGCGGCGTAGCGCGCGAGTTCTTCGCTGCTCACGGGACGACGGAAGGCGCTGGTGGCGAAGCTCAGCAGCAGTTCGCGATGGGAATCGGCACTAGGCGCGGACACAGCACTTGCGGCGGCGGGCTTTGACGCCGTGATCTCAACGCCGGCGATGAAAAGGTTGCGATCTCGCAGCTTCGGGTCGGGATTCTGCTCATCAAGGAAGTCGTTCATGAACTCGACGCCCAACTCGACCGGCCCGGCGCTCGGAACGTGGAACTTCGCGCGAAACGTCTTCGGCTCCGTGCGCGGCGCGTTCACCGCAAACTGCGCGTGCGGCAGTTCGCCGTCGTTCACGAGCACTCGCATCTTCGCCGGCTCGTTGCCTGCATGCGTCTCGGACGCGGTGACCGCGACCTCATACTCACCCGGCACCGCGCAGTTGAACCGGGCGGTGGTGGTGCCCGAGAGATTGAGCAAACGCTCGGTGCCGAGTGTCTGTCCGGCGCCTTTGAATGCCGCAGGCGGCAGTTTTTCCGCCCTACCGGCGGCGACCGTCGGCACACCATCCAGCATCGGGCGCGGATACGCGCTCACCGGCAGCTCGCCAAACAAGCGGCGCTGGCTCGCGGGCGGCCACTGCTCGATGAGCGGGCCTTCCACCTCGAACCAATCGTAGGCCACCCCCGGCCCTTCATAGCTGCGAACGCCCTCGCCTTGTCCGCCATTTCTCGCGCCGGTCGCCGGCAGCGTCATCACATGAAATGAAACGCGCTCGCCGGGATTCAGCCAGACCCTGAACTCGTGAACTTTGGCTCGGAACGAAGGCGCGTCGAAGTAGCCGATAGGCTCGCCCTTGAGCGAGGCGCGGACGATTTGCGTGACGGGTGCGTCGCCGTAAAACTCGACATTCTCCATGCGCCCGGCATCCGCCTTTTCCTCGGGCAATCTCGTGAACTCCCACCGGCCCGCAGCGTTCTTGGAATAGGGCGGGCCGAAGATGGTGTGGTTGCGCACGAGACCGCGCACCGCAGGCACCGCCTTGGTTCGCTCCCAGCGCAGACTCCAGGTGGAGAATTTGACGCGATACCATCCCGGCACGGATGGTTTGAAACGATCGACCTGCACGCCCTCGGGTTGATGCGCGCCAATGACGCCGGTCAGCACCGCAACGGAGTCCGCTTCGCCCTTGAAGGTGGCCGCGCGATAGGTGTTGCCGTAGTCCTTGTCGGGATTGCCGACGATGTGCGTCGCAAGGCCGGGAGCGAGTTCGTGCCCCTTCAGCGGCACGCCACAATGAATCGCGATCGCCGCGCGCACCGTGTCCTGCATCACCGCGGGTTCGCGCCATGTCTTCGTCTCCGGGGTCTTGGCGGCAGGCACGATCGCCTGGCGCAACGCCGTGTCCGCCGCTTGCAGATACTTGCTCATCTGAATGTGCGAGATGTCGAGCGCACCCGCGACCTTGTCGAAACCAAACTGCTGGCCGTCCTCCGGCAGCAGCTCCTTCACGCGCAGCAGCGGCAGTCCGAGCAGATCCCGCAACGCGTGCTCGTATTCCACGCGGTTCATGCGCCGCACCAGCGTGCGCCCGCCGGACGAGGCGGTGACCTCTGCCGCCTTCACCTCATCACCCAACGCCCGGAGAAAGGCCTGCCGCTCCGCCGCGGTGGGTTGCGCCGCCTTCTTCGGCGGCATCTCGCCAGCCTGCACGCGGTCGTGCAGCCGGACGAGCAAGTTCAACGCCTCTGCGCCCGCCGGCGGGAACGCGAGCGCGTCCACGCGCAGGCCACCCTTTTGCACGTCCGCGTCGTGGCATTCAGCACAATACCGGGTGAGAAATGCCTTGGTTGGCTGGGCGGCGTGGACCGAGGCGGCACCCAGCAACACCAGCAAAGTCATGTGATACGGTTTCATTGTGGTCGGGAGGGTTTAGGTTTCAGCGATTGTCTGGCCTCGCGCTTCAAATCGGCCTCGGTCTGCCGCATTCCGTCCTCGGCGGCCTGCCGTGCTTTCGCAAGGTCACGCTCCGTGATGGCCGCCAGCAACAGTTCATGGTGTCGCAGGGCGACCTTGGCGCCGCTTTGCTTGAGCGTCGTGCGCCTGGATTCGAACAGGAACTGCCCAAGCACATCCAGGATGATGCCAAAGACCGGGTTACCGGTCGCATCGGCGATCGCCTTGTGAAAGCACATGTCAGCCACAATCTGCTCCTCAATGGTCCGGGCGGCGGCGAGCGCGGCATTCGCCTCGCGCATTCGCGCCAGATGGTCATCAGTGGCCTGTTCCGCCGCCAGCACAGCCGCCTCTATTTCCAGCGGACGGCGAACCTCCAGCACGTCCAGCAGGCTGATGTTGGAACGCTGCATGAGAGTGTTAAGGCCGTTGATGACGGTGCGGGGATTCGCGGCCATCACCTTGGGGAGCTTGCCCTGCGAGAGGGCGATGAGACCCTGCGTCTCCAGCACCCGCATGGCCTCGCGAACGACCGTGCGAGAGACCCCGAGCCTTGTGCTGAGCTCCCCTTGCGACGGCAGATCCGCGCCGGGCTCCGTCAACTCGTGCAAGACGAAATGGCGTAATGCCTCCACCGCGCGGGGCACCAAGTTTTCTGTTTTAATCCCGTTTATGGGAACTGACATGCGAGCATGCTTGTATGACAAGTGATAAGTGTCAAGCCGGTGTCAGAACCCCAGCCGGGCATTGCTCATGCGGGCGGGCCGGGCAGCCCGTGCCGGTGAGCATTGTGTGGTGGGAGACCCGCTGCCGACGAAAATGACCGGCAGGTTGTCCGAGCTATGGGCAGAGGCGCCGTGATGGGGTCCATGGCGAGGTCGGGCTGGCCGCTCTGGCTGTGCTCGGCTTGGTCGAACTTCTTCGTCGGCGCTGCTGACCAAACATTTTTGGGCGGGCACACTTCCCCGTTGAGCAGACGGGGCGATCCCGGTCAGACTCGACCACCTTATGCGCACTGCCAAAGCCTCCGTCCTTGAAGCTTTCAACGCTCCCCTCCGCCTGCACACCTACGAAGTGCCGGCCAAGGTGGATGCGGGTGCGGTCCTGGTGCGCACCGAGATGGCCGGCATCTGCGGCACGGATGTGCATTTGTGGCAGGGGCAGTTGCCGATCAAACTGCCGGTGATTCTCGGGCACGAGACCGTCGGGCGCATCGAGGTTCTGGGCGAAGGGGTGGAGAAGGACTGGTCCGGCCAGCCGCTCAAGAGTGGCGACCGCGTGACGTGGAACTCCGCCGTCTCCTGCGGTCAGTGCTACTACTGCGCGGTGAAGAAGCAGCCTACGCGCTGCGCCCAGCGCCGGGCTTATGGCATCGGCTATCCCTGCGATTGCGCGCCGCACTTTCTCGGCGGCTACGCGGAGTTTCATTATCTGCGTCCGCGCACGACGATTTTCAAACTGCCGGACGACCTGCCCACCGAGTCCGTCATCGGCGCGGGCTGCGCGCTCATCACGGCGATCCACGGGGTGGAGCGCACGGGCATCGCGTGGCAGGACACCGTGGTGGTCCAAGGCGCGGGACCGGTGGGCATCGCGGCGCTGGCCGTGGCGAAGAGCGCGGGCGCGGGCAAGGTGATTGTCATCGGCGCGCCGAAGCACCGGCTGGAAATGGCCAGGCGCTTCGGGGCGGACGAGGTGATTGACCTTGAAGCGGTGCGGGAACCGGCGGCACGCCTTGCCCGGGTGCGGGAGTTGACCGGCGGTTACGGCGCGGACGTGGTGCTGGAGTGCGTGGGCCATCCGAGCGCGGTGGTGGAGGGCATGGAGCTGTGCCGCGATGGCGGGAAGTATCTCGTGCTGGGCCATTATTGTGACGCGGGCACGGTGGCGTTCAATCCACACGTCATCACGCGCAAGCAGCTTCAGGTGTTTGGCTCCTGGTCGAGTGAGCCCCGGCATTTGCAGGCGGCCATCGAGTTTCTCCGGCGGCACCAGCAGGAGTTTCCCTTCCACGAAATGGTGTCCCACCGGTTCACCATCGAGCAGGCGGACGAAGCGTTGCAGACCACGGCCCGATGGCAGGCGGCGAAGAGCGTGATCGTGCCCGGCTGAGGGGCCGCTTCAGGCGGTTGGGTTGCCCAGCGGGGAGCTGCTGGATCGTCGGGGCGTTACTTCGCCGCGACTTCGCCGGGATACACGGTTAGATCCACGATTTCCCCGGCGTAGAGCTGGAGTTCGGCGGGGAGCTTTTCGATGATGATGGGCAGGCCCAGTTCCACCCGGGTTTGGCCCGGAGGCAGCAGGGAGCCGCGGATGGGAGCGAGCTGAGGGCTGACCTTGTCAATCGTCGCGTCAAACGACTTGGTGCTGCGCGCGCGCGGGCGGATGCGGACTTTCATGCCGGGCTGGGGATCAAAGGTCAGCGGCTGGCGCAGGAAGGCGATCAAGCGATCCGGCCGGGGAGCGGTGATGGTCATGATGGGCTCGCCGGCGGCGACGACGGCGTTGGTGTCGCCGGGATAACGGTGGATCTTGGTGATGACGCCTTCGATTGGTGCGGTGATGGGGATGGGGTTCTTCGGATCGGCACCGACCACACGAGTGACGATCTGGCCACTGGCGACCTTGGAGAAGATGCGGATGTCCTTGCTGGCCTCGGCGAGCACGCCGGGCTGCGGGCTGGAGACGACGGTGTCTATGGTCTCGGCCTCGGCGAGCAAGGTGGTTGGTCCCAGCCGCTTGGTCCACAGCACCAGCGCCAGGATTCCTACAATCACGAAGGCCACGATGGGCGTGTAGGTGTAATTCATCTCCCGCATCAGCACCGGGGAGGGCGTTGGAATCTTCGGTTGCTCGTCCATAATATGTGTTTTCAGCGCCGGCCCAAATGCCGACGGCTTGTCTGGGACGGGCGGAGTGTAGGGACGCATTCGCTTGAATCAAGCCCGGCGATTAGGCGGCCGGTTCCCCGAGCGCGGCTGTATCCCGCTCGGCGCGGAATCAGCCGCAGCAACGTCCGCGCGACGGGCGTTGTTGGAATCAATCAACGCCTCCTGGCAGGCGAATCCGCTGCGGCTGGTCTCCGCAGCACAGCCGGGGGGATTGCGTGGATGCGGTGGCCCACTGCATGCACCTGAACCTTTTTTCGTGATGCCAATGCCTGAACCTGCTTCCCTCCTCGTCCGCCATGCAACCACACCACTCGTTGGCCAATCAGATTGTCATCGTCACCGGCGGCGCTCGCGGCTTCGGGGCGGGCATCGCAGAAGCGTTCGCCAAAGCCGGGGCGCGTGTCTGGATCACCGGACGCAATGAGGCGCGGCTGAAGGCGACCGCCGCCCGCATCGGGGCAACGCCTTTCGTGGCCGACGTGGCCGATGGCGCCGCGTGGGACCGGCTCATGGAGGCCGTGCTGGCGACCGGTGGGCGGCTGGACATCCTGATCAACAACGCAGGCGAAGGCGTGAAGATTGGCCCCGCCGCCGAGCAGACGGACGTGACCATCGCCCAGTCCCTGGCCAGCAATCTGACCGGCACGATCCTGGGCTGCCGCCGGGCGGCGGCGATCATGCAACGGCAGGGCAGCGGGCTGATCGTGAACCTCGGCAGCGCGTGCTCCACCCACGCTTGGCCGGGTTGGAGCGTCTATTCTGCGGCCAAGGCAGGGTTGCTGCAATTCACCCGCTGCCTGCTGACGGAGTTGCGTCCGCATGGAG
>Ga0255087_1000525_pt1 | contig 15786 bp, 10 predicted proteins | sample Colum_Miss_RepA__FD_188561 | JGI IMG/M metagenome (GOLD analysis project Ga0255087, IMG submission 188561) | Freshwater microbial communities from Columbia River, Oregon, United States - Colum_Miss_RepA_8d | ecosystem: Environmental > Aquatic > Freshwater > River | place: USA: Oregon | collected...
GCTCAATCCCGGGGGCAGGATTGCCGTCGGCAGAAAAAGTTTTTGCAGCTGACGCGGCCGGGACGTCGTGCATGATTTCCACCAACTGATGACAAGGCGCGAAAACCCCCAAGTGCTGGTAGCCGACGACGAAGATGCCATCCGGCACCTCGTTGACTTCATGCTGGAGAAGGCAGGCTTCGATGTCTGCGCCGCCGCCGATGGAAAGGCGGCGCTGGAAATGGTGAACGAGGACTTTTCCGTTGTGCTGCTCGACCTGCGGATGCCGGTCATGGACGGGATGGAAACCTTGAAAGTGATTCGCGAACGGCATCCAGACCTGCCGGTGCTGATCATGTCCGCCCACGGTGATGTCCGCGACGCGGTGCGTGCCATGAAATTGGGGGCTTTTGACTACATCCAAAAGCCATTTGAAGCCGATGAACTGCTGGGCCTAGTCCGGCAGGCCAGCCGGATGAAGGCCACCTTCGACCAAAACCGCACACTCAAGGCGAGTTTGGCAGAAGTCACCGAGTCGAGCGGCTTCGTAAGCCAGTCGCCCGCAGGCCAGGAATTGTTCACCATGGCCAGGAAAGTCGCCGACACCGAGTCCACGCTGCTGCTGACCGGCGAAAGCGGCGTGGGCAAAAGTCTCCTGGCCCGAACCATTCACCAACTCAGCAGGCGGCGGTCCGGGCCGCTTGTATCCGTCAGCGCACCCTCCCTGCCCCGGGAACTGCTTGAGGCTGAACTGTTCGGCCATGAGCGTGGGGCCTTCACCGGCGCCCACCAGCGTCGTCTGGGCCGCGTCGAGCTGGCTGATGGCGGCACCCTGTTCATTGATGAGGTCGGCGAGCTTCCCTTGGATCTCCAGCCCAAGCTGCTGACCTTTCTCCAGGACCGGCGCTTCCAACGCATCGGCGGCAGCAATGAAATCACAGCCGATGTGCGAGTCATTGCCGCCACCAACGCCAATCTGGAGGAGCAGGTTCAGTCCGGTGAGTTCCGGGAGGATCTTTTTTTTCGGTTGAACGTCATTCCCATCTCGATCCCGCCGCTTCGCGAACGGCAGGCCGACATCCTGCCGCTGGTCAAGCTGACGCTGGAACGGATCGCACGAGTGCGGGGCATGCCGGCGGCCAGCCTAGCGGAGGACGCTCGGGAGGCCCTGTTGCGCCATAACTGGCCGGGAAACATTCGCGAACTGGAGAATATCATGGAGCGCGCCTCCGCACTCTGCACGGCCGGCGTCATTCGCCGGGAGGATTTGCGCCTGCGCGAAATCGCCCGCCGGTCCCAGACTTTCTCCGGTTTCGGGACTCAATCTCCGCCCCCATCCGGAACGCCGGCACCAGCTCCTGCCACGCCGGAGGAGATCATCCCCTTGGAGCAACAGGAACGCACCATCATCGAGAATGCGATCCAAGCCTGCGGGGGTAACAAGGCGGTGGCCGCCCGCCGCCTAGGCATCAGCGAGAAAACGATTTACAACAAGTTCAAACGCTTCCGGGCGGAGAATCAGGCCTAGCGGCGATTAAGCAAGGTGCGGACCGGCCCACGGCGGGAAGGCGGGGGTCGACATCAGCCCGGGCGGGCAGCCGGGGCGGAAGGAAACCCGCCGGGGCCTTTGACGGGCAAAACCACGGTGAAGGCGCTCCCTTGTCCAACTTCGCTCGTTACCTTGATTTCTCCTTTGTGCAGAAGCACCAACTTGTGCGCCAATGCCAGACCGAGGCCGGTTCCTCCAAACCGCCGGGCTAGGCGGCCGTCCACCTGTGAGAACGGGGCGAACAGCCGTGGCAGAAAATCCTGCGGGATCCCGATGCCCGTATCAGTCACAGTCAAGTGGATCGCATCCTGTGCCGCGCTGGGATTGACGACGAGTTTCACGTGGCCGCCTGGTTCAGTGAACTTGATGGCGTTGCCGAGCAGGTTAAGTAGCACCTGCCGCAACCGCCGCTCGTCGCCCCAGACTCGGGGCAGGTTTTCGTCGATAATGACCTCCAACTTCAGCTTGCGCTCCACCGCCAGCGGACGCACCAACTGCCCGGTGGCCCCGCATAATTCCGCAACTTCAACCCACGTCGCGGTGAGCACTTCGCGTCCGGCGTTGATCTTGGAGAGATCCAGCAGATCGTTGATGAGTTCCAGCAGGTGGCGTCCTCCCTCATCGATGAAGGACATGGCCTTGGTCTGCTTTTCGTTCAAGGTGCCATGGGTGTTGGCGAGCATGACCTCCGAGAAGCCGAGGATCGCCGTCAACGGGGTGCGCAATTCATGGCTCATGGCCGCGAGAAACTCATCCTTCAGCCGGGCTGACTCCGCCAACTTCAGCGTCATCTCCTCCAACTCGGCCGTCCGTTCTGCGACCTTATCCTCCAAGAGCTCGTGGGTGGCCACCTGAGCCGCCCGCGAACGTTGCCGCTCGAAGACCCGCCCGAGCAGTTGGCCGATTTGTGTCGTGGCATCAATAACTGTTTCGTCCGGAGCCAAGGCAGCCCGATGGAGAAACGCCAGCACCGCGACAACTTCGTCTTGGACAAAGACCGGGAAGGCAAAGACCGTCTCCAGCCCGGAGCCGCGGACCGGGTCTTCCGGATGGCTGCGGGCGCAGTCGGACGCCCAAATGGTGCGGCCGGTTTTCCAGACCCGACCCAGCAGTCCCTCGCCCATCCGGAGTTTGACGGCGCTCAGCCGCCGGTCAAAGTCCGCCAGTTCCGCAGTGGCAGTGCCCCAGGTGATGTGCGCGTGGGCAAGCCGCTTGCCGGCCGAAAGGTCGGCCACCAGAAAGGCATGACCTAGGGGCCATTGCAAATAACTGCCCAAGGCGTCCATCACCGTCCGCAGAGCGTCAACTGGAGTTTCTGCCAGAGCGCTGGCTTCCGCGCTGGTGCGCAGCAGGCGGTCGAGCTGCTGCCGCTCGTAGAGCCGCAGGATGCCCTGCTCGGCGATGTTTTCAGCCTGGCGTCGCGCGATGCGTTCCCGTTCCAACTGCCGCTGCAGCAAGTTCAACTGTTCCTCCGAAACGACCAAGGGCATGTTAGTGGCTCACTCCCTGCTGCCAGCGCACTTCGAGCCGGCATTTGTTGTGCCCACGATGCAGGCACTCCGGATGGTCCAGCTGGATCGGGGTGTGGTAATGGGCCGCCGCCCCGACGATGAGTCCCTCCGCCAAAGCGCACAGCCGCCGCGGAGAACAATATCGGATCACCAATCGATCATGTGCCGGCTCCTCGAACTCGAATTCCGGCACCTGGGCATCCGGGTATAACTTGCGCACCTCCGGATGGATTAGGTTGTTTAGGCTCAGCAGAAATGACCGCAGGTTGCTGTGCGCGGCAAACAGCCCGGGCATCCGGTGCGCAAAGGCCCGGATCATGTGCGGGCCGAACCAGCGCAGCACCTCCGACGGCTGCCAACCCCGTCGTAACGCATAGGCCTCCACCAGGCGGACCAGCTCCGCGTCGGCATAATTACCTAGGGAAGTGTAGCTTCCGAGCAGGTTCGCATCCTGAAGGATGGCATCCCAATACGCCTCGTCGTGCGCGGCAGTAATTGCTTCTTCGAGCAGGTTAAAGACGATCCCCTTCATAATCGTTGATGAACTTAGTGATGCCCTTCGCCTGCCGGGAGCGTTGCTGGAAGGCTTGGAGGCGATCTGGTGAGATTGACTGCCGACTGTCTTTGAGAGGCTGTAATAATTGACGGAAAAAATTTCGTATTACTGAAATTATTACCAACAAACACCGGCATGGGCAAAGCGAAATTGCCGGGAGAAATTGGCGGATCACCCAAAAGGTTTAGTTTTCACCCCCCTAATCCGGGTGGCGCGGTTTCTGCATGGGCAGGGTGAAATTTGACTGACAAAAATGGGATCCAACGAATCTGCGCTCTCAGCGGGGCAAAAAGCCATCGATTTCCCTGCGCCCGACCACCCACTCGCCTCCGCGACCAGCGAGATGGCAGCGGCAAGTCCGGCCCTCCAGGACCGAACGGCGCGCGTCATTCTGGTGGAGGATAATGCCGACCTGCTGGAGGGACTGCGCCTGACCTTGGAGAGCTCCGGACGGTTCACATGCTGTGCCGCCCTGACTGCTCTGCCGCCTGATTTGGGGCCGCTCGCGCGGCTCCGCACGGATCTGGTGCTGTTGGATATTCATTTGCAGGGCGTCAACGCGCTCGACCATCTGCCGCGGCTCAAGTCTCTTCTGCCCAACGCCCGCATCGCCATCTACAGCGGCGACGAGGATGCCGAGCAGGTGCACAAGGCGGTCGCCCAGGGAGCGGATGGATACGTGATCAAGGGACTGCCGCGGGACGCCTTGCTGGCAACGCTGGATGGCATCCTGCGGGGCGTTCCCGCCCTTTGCCCACGCGCTGTCACCGGATTATTCCAACACCTTCGAATGCCGCCGCCCGCGCTCATTGGGCAGTCCGAACTCACCCCGCGGGAATACGAAATCGTTGACCTGCTTTTGCGCGCCCGGCGGGCCAAACAAATCGCCTCCAGTATGGGCATTTCCGACGAGACTGTGCGCACCCACATCCGCAATATCTACAAAAAGCTGGACGTCTCCAGCCGCGCCGAACTCATGCTGCGCTTCAGCCCGCAGCTAGCGGATCGCCGGGGGCCAGACCACCGTAGTAGACCCCGTCCGGAACGGCGTCGCGGCCGTTCCAGCCTAGCTGTTCCCACTTCCACCCCAGTTGGCCCATCGCCAGCCTGACCCTTAAAACACTCCATTTTGAGGATTTACGGCCGCCGCCCAGATCATGTTAATCTGAGAAGAATGCCTAAAGCTTCCTAACCCACCTTCAAACAGCCTTCTATCCATCATGACGACCCATCAGCCTAATCCCCAATTACGGCTCAACGCCCGTCGTATCCTGCATAAAGCCCAACGCTTCTCGGACACACGGCTCCAACTGGCGCCAGTGTGGACCTGTGCCAAGCGCACCGACGCGGAATTGGCCAGTAGCATTAAGGATCTACAACACGCGTTGGGGGAATTGGAAGCGGCCACGAGGCAACTGGAAACGGAGGAGGCCAAGGTCAGCGGAGCACTGCGGGGGCAAAAGGCCGTGGTGGAAGAGTGTCTGACTGCCGCGTTGGAGGCGTTTCCTGGCCAGGCCAATCGGATCAAACTGGTCAACCGGGCCTTCTCCAACGCCGGGGAGCTGCGACGTATGCAACTGCAGGCGGTATCATGGGAAAAAATCTGGGAAACCTTGGATCCCAAATGGCAGCCCATCCCCGGGCTTACCCTGCACGGCTTCCGGGAACGCCGGCTGCAACTGGAGGGCGAGTGCTCGGAAGCGGGCAGGCTCTGGATGAAATGGCGGCTGGCTGATGAGATCTGCCAGGCCATCGCCGCCCGGATTGAACAAGACTGCGTGGCTTGGGCGAGCGAAGCGCAGCGCCGATTCCCCGATGCCAGTTATCAGGGCAGGCTGGTTAGTGAATGCCTCCTGTCTGTCTAAGCCCGCCAATCCTTGCCCCTTTAAGCCCATGAATGCTCCGCTCCATCCAAGAACCAATGAGTGCCTCTCGCTCCCAGGCACCGGCAGCCTCCAACACCCAATAACCCACGGTGGCAAGGCTCGCTTGGGCCACCACTGCCGCTGTTTCCGTTGCGGCTTGACTGCAGTGTGCGGTCCGGAGCGCGACTTTTACACGACCGAGGATGCAGCCGGACCCCTCTTCTGCGAAAGCTGCATGTGGGGCATCGCCGCCAAAATTCTCGCGCTGGCGGATGCCGGACTGGTCCCCGGGCGCTACCTGCCTGCAAACAATTTAGTCACCAAACTAAACCCATAGTTGTATCCCACCCACATCCGCAGCATGGGGCTTGAACAAGTTCCAGCGTTCCCAACCCCAGCCTTTTAATACCTAGCTAATGACCGAACCTAAAACCCTCCACTCGTCCCCTCCGCCCAGGATGGTCCCGGTGCCACGCTGGCAGGTGGCTGTGGCGCTGCTGGCCATCACCATTCTGGCCGCGTGGCTCACGTGTCACATGCTGCCAAGAGTGGTCAATCTCAGCGGCTTCTGGGCGGTTTTGGTTCATGGCGCCGTGTTTACGATCATCCTGTTCCCGCTGATGCAACGCTTTGCCTTCAGCCCCCTGATGGGACACATCGCCGCAAGGGAGCAGTATGAGCGAGAACAGCGCCACGCCGAGGAACAGCACCGAATTATCCTGCAATCGGCGCAGGATGGTTTCTGGATCGCCGACGGCCATACCGGCCGGCTGCTGGAGGTCAACGACGCCTATTGCCGCATGAGCGGTTACACCCAGCAGGAACTGCTTGAAAAGCACATGTGGGAAATGGACGCCGAGCGACCCTCTGATCCGCAAGCGGACGCACGGCTCATCCAGGAGAGCGGCAGCGGCTATGCGCGCTTTGAGCGGCGGCACCGGCGCAAAAACGGGGAGGCTTACCACGTCCAGATTTCAGCCCAGTATTCCCAGTTGCGCAGCGGAGTCTATGTGGTTTTCCTGCAGGATATTTCCGAGCGCCTGGCGGCCGGGGAGGCCCTCCGGAACAGTGAAGCCCGCTTCCGCAACCTGACCGAAAACGTCGGCTCCGCGATTGTAACCGCAGATGACGGCGGCAGCATTATCTCTTGGAACCGCACCGCCGAGGCGATTTTCGGCTATCCCGCAGCCGAAGCCCTCGGGCAACCGCTGGACACCATTATCCCGGAACGATTTCGCGAGGCCCATCGGGCAGGCATGGCGCGGTTCAAGCGGACGGGAGAACCCCACGTGCTGGGCAAGACGATCGAGCTGCCTGGCCTGCGCCGCGACGGCTCCGAATTCCCCATGGAAGTCACGCTGTCAATGTGGTCGGACGGCCGGCAACGGCTGTTCACCGGCCTCATGCACGACATCACGGAGCGCAAAACGGCCGAGCAGACCGTGCGCGACAGCGAGGAGCGCCTGCGTGATCTGTTCGAGCACATGAATGACCTGGTCCAGATCGTGTCGCCCGAGGGAAAACTGCTGTTCGTAAACCGGGCCTGGCGGCAAACGCTCGGCTACGCGCAGGACGAGATGTCCGCCTTGAACATCTTCCAGCTCGTCAGCCCGGACTGCCGGGAACATTGCGGGGCTATTTTTCAGCGGCTCATGCAGGGAGAGGATGTGGGCGTGGTGGAAGTTCAGTTCGTCAGCAAGAACGGCCAGAAGCTGGACCTCACGGGCCACGTCAACATTCGGTTTGAAAACGGCGTGCCCGTGTCCACGCGGGGCATCTTCCGCGATGAGACCAAGCGCAAGGCGGCCGAGATGGCACTGCACGAACTCAACGCCTCGCTCGAACGGCGGGTGGAGGAGCGCGCGGTGGCCATCCTGTCCCTCCAGGCCAAACTGGAACAATTGCTGAGCACGGCTCCCGTCGTCGTCTACAGCCTGGACACGCAGCGGGAGGCAGCGCCGAGCTACGTCAGCGAAAACGCCCGGCGGATCCTTGGCTTCGACCCCACGGATTTCCCCGCGGACGTCGGATGCTGTAGCAGTCAGATACATCCGGAGGACCGGGAGCGGGTGTCCACAGCCCGCCGGCAACTGACCCTCACCGGGCGGCAGGAGCTGGATTACCGTTTGACCGGAGTGGACGGCCAAACCCGTTGGTTTCGCGACCAGATGAGCCTGATACGGGATGCCTCTGGCACGCCGGTGAAAATCGTGGGCTGCCTCGTTGACATCACGGAGCGGAAGCTGGCGGAGACGGCGCTGAAAGAGAGCGAGTCCCGGCTGCTTGAAGCCCAGCGGATCGCCAAGTTTGGCAACTGGGAGCTGGATCCCAAGTCCAACCGGCTATACTGGTCCGACGAGGTCTGTCGAATTTTCGGGGTTGATCGCGCGGCCTTCCAAGGGACCTTGGAGGAATTCTTTGCTCTCGTTCATCCCGAGGATCTGAGCAGCTTGAAGGAGGCCTATCAGTGTGCCTTGGCCACAGGCGAACCCTACCAGCACGTTCACCGGATCTGTCCGCCGGCTGGTGGCATCAAGTATGTCGAAGAGCAGTGCCAGGTCGTTTACTCTGACGAGGGCGAGCCGCTGCTCTCGCGCGGGACCGTGCAGGACATCACCGAACGCGTCGAAGCTGATCTGGCCTTGCGGTCCAGCCAGCAGCGCTATGAAAGTGTGATCCGTCATATCAGTGATGCGCTCATGGTGGAGGATGTGCAAGGCAAGGTCGTTTATGCGAACGAACGGTTTCTGGATCTGTTCAGCATCGGGCCGTCGGAACTTAAGGAGTTTCAACTGGCCAAACTGTTGGACCAGCAGGCGTCCAGCCAGTTGGCCGACTATCGCAACCGCCTGTCGCGTCACGAGCATACTGATGCCCGCGTCGAATTTGAGTGCCGTCAACCCAGCGGCCGGCGCATCTGGCTGCAAATGAGCATCGCGGCGGTGCTGGACGGAAAAACCCTCACCGGCACCCAGTATCTGCTGCGGGACATCACCAAGGAACGGGATGCGCAGCGCCAACTGCAGCATTCCCAGCGCCTTGAATCCCTTGGCACGCTCGCCGGGGGCATTGCCCACGATTTGAATAATGCCCTGTCCCCCGTCCTCATGGGCATGGAGTTTCTGCGGCAGGAGGCCGGCGGGGGCTCAGGCTCGGCCATACTGGAGACGATGGAGAGCAGCACGCACCGCGCTGCGGATATGGTGCGGCAGTTGCTGACTTTCGCCAAAGGAGCCGAAGGAGCGCGGGTGGCCGTGAACCTGAGGCACTTGATTAAGGAGATGCAGGGCATCATCAAGGGCACCTTTCCCAAGAACATCGACATCAGTGTGCGCTACTCCAACGACCTGGCTCCCGTGCTGGGCGATGCCACCCAGCTGCATCAGGTGCTGCTGAACCTCTGCGTAAACGCCCGCGACGCCATGCCGCTAGGCGGCAAGCTGAGCATCGACGCCGAAGAGGTGGACGTGGACGCCCTCTATGCCGCCTCCGTGCCCGGGGCCCAGTCCGGGCATTATGTGCGGGTGCGGATCCGAGACACCGGCGCAGGTATTCCCGCGGGGATCATCGACAAAATTTTCGACCCGTTCTTCACCACCAAGTCCCCGGACAAAGGCACCGGTCTCGGGCTCTCCACGGTCATGGGCATCGTCAAGGGCCACGGCGGGTTCATCCAAGTTTACTCACAGCCCGGCAACGGTGCCTGCTTTACCCTCCACCTGCCGCCGGAGCGCTCGGGCACCGCCGCTGCACCGGCACCACCGCCCCCCCAGGCCGTCGCGTTCGCCGGCAACGGAGAGAAGGTGCTTCTGGTGGACGACGAGGCCGCCATCCGGAACATCGGTTCAGCCTTGCTTGAGGGACTCAATTTCACGCCCATGGTGGCCTGCGACGGTGCCGAAGGGCTCATGGAGGTGGCCTGCCACAAGGCTGAACTGCACGCCGTGCTGACCGATTTGCACATGCCCAACATGGATGGCATGGGCTTTATCCGGTCCGTGCGCCGAGTCTTGCCCCACATCCCGATCATTGCGATGAGCGGAAGATTCGACGGCGCATCCCTGCAAGAGCTCAAGAACCTCAAGGTCAACGTCACGATCAATAAACCCTTCACGGCCTTCGAGCTTGCGTCGGCCATGCAAAGAATTCACTCGTAGTCGCATGTCCCACATCAGCACCCAGGGGGTCGGGCCCAAGCGCCAGCCGCAGCCCCTGCAACTCCCGGTGGCTGGGCATCGCCCGGTTACCTCCCCGCCCAGTGATCTAGGGGAAACGCGCTCCTGCGCTGCCGCCCGCCACAGGGTGAGGGCTGCCGGCATCAGCAAGACATCGACGCCCTCCTGCCCTGTTGATAAGGTGCGCTTCGTGATGCCCTTCGTCCCGCTGCCGGATGGAGCCAACTGCGTGCGTTCCGGACGGACGGCCGCGCTGCCCGCCCGGGCCCGGTCCAGTAAGGCCAACCTGCTCGCGCGGCCTGCAGCCGGATGAAATCCCTGACCCGGAGAAAACCCTACCTGCTGGTTGCGGCGGGCCTGCTGGGACTGCTGGTCGGCTTGGGGGCGCTCTTTTGGCGCGCGGAGCGCCGGAATGCCACGGCGACGGCGTTGGAGGACGCGGTGCTGACTTTATCGGAGGAGGCGAATTTCGACCGGCAGCAGTTGGAAAATGGCATCCATAAAATGGCCGACAACGCGCGGCTTTTTGCCGCACTGCCCGCGGTGGTCGACGCCGGCTCCGACGGCGGGCGGGATGCCGTAAAGCTGCGGCTGCAACAGGTTTTTGTGGCTGCCATCCAGCACGGCGATGACCTTGCCCGGCTGAGCTTCACCGCGGTGGCGGAGGGCGGACGGGAACTGCTGTGCGTGGACCGAAATCCGGCGGACCGCTTGCTGCGGGTCACACCGGAGAACGAGCGGAAGGCAACCGTCACCGACCGGGACATGCAGCGTGCCCTTGCGCTGAGCCCGGACGAAATCCTGCTCTCGCTTGCGCAGGGCGACCAGGCGGACGATCCGACCCGAACAGCTCCGCCAACGCAGCTGCGGTTTCTGAAACCAGTCAGGAACGGGGCTGGCAACGTGACAGGAATTCTCGCCATGGATGGTGATCTGGGTCCGATACTAACCCGGCTTGGAGCGCCTCTTTCGACTCCCGGCGCAATCCGGCATGGAACCTATCTGACGGACCATCAGGGACGTTACCTGCTTCGGCCCAATCAGTTGGCCACATCAATCACCTGGGACCAGGCCAAGATGCCCAAGTGGGAAGATGATTTTACGCCGGCCGATGATCTTGTGGCCGGGCTGGGAAGGCCACTACCCAGTGGGATTCAGGCGCTGACCGCCCGAGACGGAAGCATATGGCTCGCCCGCATGGATGAAATCTATCTCGGCGGGGCGGCCAGCAGCGACACGTTACGCTTGTGGCAAATAATACCTTTGGCGTTCGTTCAGAAGGGCATTGGCGCCATACTGGCCGACCGCTTGAAGCTGGGAGCGGCCATGGGCGGGCTGCTGGTGGCCGGCTTGGGAGTGCTGGCAACCCTGCTCTTCATCACAAGCCGCCGAACCCAGGCCACCCGCGACCCGGTTCCGCAGCTGGGCAGCGGAGTGGAACAGCGGGGTGCCCTGCAAGCCGGCGTGCTCGCTACTTTGATGGGACTTTTGGCCGGCGGCACAGCCTTGTTTCTGCTCGGCCAAATGGATGCCGAACTCGCCCGCTCGCAGGCCGAATCAGCGGCCACGATCGCCATCGAGCGGGTGGTCGATGCGCTGGATGACTCCGAGCATGTCGTGCAGGCCCTGCGGCAACTGCCCCTGAGGGACATCACCACGCAGGAGGAGTTTGCGCGGCGCATCGCACGGTTGGCCGGCAAGGCGGGTCCGGGCGTCACGCTGCAATGGTCGCCCAAGGGAGTGGTGCGTTATATCTTCCCGCTGGCCGGCAACGAGCCCGCCATTGGCCACGACCTGCGCGCGGATGCCCGGATCTGGAAATTGTTGCACAAGTCCATTCAGTCTGGTCAGGCACACTGGGATGGCCCCTTTGAGCTGCGCCAAGGGGGAGTGGGCATGGTGCTCCGCATGCCGGTTTATCGCGACGGAGTCCCTGCAACGGAGGCAAGCTTCGAAGGGGTGGCCACGAGCCTAGTCAATGTGTCCCTGCTGATGCGGCGCCTTGCTGCGGAAAGACCGGAGCACGAACTGGGGGTGTGGATCGCCAATGGCGCCGGGCCAATGACGCGAGTATGGGGGCGGGCGGACCAGCCCCCCGGTGAAAGCCGCACCCGCCGGGTCCTGACTAGCATCAGCAGCATGGGCCTGGGGGTTGAAGTAGCGGCGTGGCCGCGCGAGGCGACATCCGGGTGGCGCTCGTTGTCCCGGGCTCTGGGCTTGGGGCTGGCCGCCGGCCTGTTGGGAGCTCTGGCCTTCGCTCTGGAGAGCTGGCGCTCCGGTCTGCGGGCGCTGGGCAAGGAAAGCCTGAACAATCAATTGCTCCTGCAAACCGCCTCCGACGGCATCCACATTCTTGATGAACAAGGCAATGTGCAGCGGGTCAGCGACTCTTTCGCTCGCCTGCTAGGTTACCCCAGGGATGAAATCAAAGACTTAAACATCCAAGACTGGGATCCCGGGGCGACGCCCAACGCGTTCCGCCAACTGCTGGCCAGATTGGCAGGGAAGCCAGAAGGGGTGCGTTACGAGTCCCGCTATCTGTGCCGGGACGGTTCGCTGATCGAGGTCGAAATCTCCAGCCGCTTGGTGAACATCGACGGCAAGACCTTGTTCTGCGGCGCAACGCGGGACGTAACTGAGCGCAAGCAGGCGGAGGCGGCCTTGCGGCGAAGCGAGGAGCAGTTCCGCACGCTCGTGGAGTTCGCCCCCAGCGGCAAAGTCATGGTGAACGCCGAGGGCCGCATCTGCATGGTCAATGCCCAACTAGAGCGCGACTCGGGCTACACCCGCCACGAGTTGCTCGGCCAGTCCGTGGACGTGCTTGTGCCGGTTCGCCACCTGCACACTTACGCCGCCCACCGGCAGAGCTATGCAGAATCGCCAAAACCCAGGCTCATGGGGGCGAAGCTGGAACTGCATGTGAGACGTAAAGACGGCAGCGAATTCCCCGCTGATATCGCCCTAACCAACATTGAAACGTCCCAGGGGCGGCTGGTGCTTACGTCAATCCAAGACATCACCCCGCGCAAGGCCGCAGAGGCGGCGCTGCGCGCGGCCCAGCAGCGGAATGAACTTGCCCTCGCCGCCGCCAAGGTGGGCATCTGGGAATGGAACCTCGCCACGGACCAGTTGCGCTGGGACAACCGCATTTTCGAACTATACGGCCTGCCGCCTTCGGCTGATGGCCATGTCGATTTCGCCGTGTGGCGCAATGCCGTGTTGCCGGAGGAGCTGGCGGCTCAGTTGGCGCAGGTGCAGGCCGTCGCCAGCGGCCAACTGCCAAAAGGGAAGCGCGAATTCCGGATTCGCCGCATCTGCGATGGCCGCATCAGGCATCTTGAGTCAGTGGAAACGCTGCTGCGCGACCCTGCGGGCAGACCGGAATGGGTGCTGGGCACCAACTCGGACATCACCGAGCTGCGCGAAGCCGACGCTGTCCGGATCCGGCATATGCGGACGCTGGAATGCGTCGATAAACTTAACGCGGCATTCCGCCGCGTGAGCAGCCGTGAGGGAACCTTGGAGGTGGCGCTGGACGAGATTGCCAGCATGCTCCATTGCGAAACTGCGTTTCTCCTAGCCCCTTCCGACCCCTCGGCCGGAGAATGGGGCGTGACCACCCATTCCAATCCTGACCGCACGCGCCGACGCCCGCTGCAAGGACTGAGAGTGGCGATGACACCCGCAGCAGCGGCGGTCTTTAGCCAAATCCACGCGGCGATCGAACCGATCGCTTTCGGGCCGGCGGAGCCAGCGCCCGTGCCAACACCCTTGGCGGAAGCACTGGGCGGTAAGGGCGGTCTCGCCATCTCACTCCGGATTCAGGGCGCTTCACCTTGGATTCTGTGGCTCAAAGAGGACGGAGCAAGCGGGCTTTGGGACGCCGAGGCGCGCTGGCTGCTGACCGCCATCGCCCGGCGAATGGAAGATGTGCTCGCCGTGTGGTCCTCCGCCCAGGAGATTCTGCGGCTGAATGCTGAGCTTGAACAACGGGTGGACGCTCGCTCCATGGAACTCGAGGTGACCAACGAAATCCTCAGGCGCTCCAACCAAGATTTGGCCCAGTTCGCCTCCATCGCCTCCCACGACCTCAAGTCCCCGCTGCGCGCGATCGACACGCTGGCCGCCTGGATTAGTGAGGATCTGGGCGACGGCCAGTCACAGGCCATCCGGGACAACTTGCGGCTCATGCGTCAGCGCGTCCGCCGCACGGAGCGCCTGCTGGATGACCTGCTGGCCTATTCGCGGGCTGGAAAGGTGAAAGACGTCGTCAAGCTCGTGCAAGTCAGCGAGATGATTGACGAAATCACCGCCCTCATCGAGGTGCCGCCGGCCTTCAGGGTGCGACTGCTCGGCGATCCGGAGCCTTTCACCACGGCGGCGACCCCCCTGCGCACCGTGTTGCAGAATCTAATCAACAATGCTGTCAAACACCATGACCGCAAGGCGGGGAACATTGAGATCTCCGTCCACGAGCGCGGGAACTTTTACGAGTTCCGGGTGGACGACGACGGCCCCGGCATCCCGCCCGAGCATCATGAACGGATCTGGGGCATGTTCCAGACGCTGCAGCCCCGTGACAAGGTCGAGGGCAGCGGCATCGGACTGGCCCTGATTAGGCGGTTGGTGCAATACTACGGAGGCATCGTCGGGATAGAAAACCGGCTGCCGCGCGGGGCGCGATTTTTCTTCACTTGGCCAAAGACCATCTCCATCGAGAACGGAGCCGGTTGATACCAGGCCCCCGCCGCAGCCTCTCCCATCCATGCACTCATCTGTGAAGCCCGCCTTGCCCGGATGGCCGACTGCCGCGCTGTGCCACCTTTGGCTTGCCCGTCCCGCGCATCCCTTGGAGAACAGTCGTAAGAACTGGTCATGAACAAGCCTACTCCTCTCAAATTGCTGGTGGTTGATGACGACGACATCGACCGCATGAACGTGGAACGGATGCTCGGCAAGTCGGACTCCGAAGGCTGGAATTATAGCTTCGTTATGGCCCGCTCGAAGGCTGAAGGCATGGCGGCGTTGCAGGCTCAACACTTCGATTGTGTGCTGCTGGACCTCCGCCTGCCGGATGGTGACGGCCTGGAACTGCTGGCCGCCGCTACAGCAGACCGCCTTCGTCTCCCTCCCACGATTCTGATGACCACGCTCAACGACCGGCAGACGGCACTCAGGGCTCTGGCGCTTGGCGCACAAGATTATCTGGTCAAGGGGGAGTTCACGCACGCGATGCTGGTCCGGGCCATTCACTACGGGATGCAACGGGACCAGCTCATACAGGAACGCGACCGGCTGCTCCGGGAACTACAGTCGGCGATCGAAAACATCAAAACATTGAAGGGGCTGTTGCCCATTTGCAGCTCCTGCAAAAAGATCCGCGATGACAGCGGCTACTGGGACGCGGTGGATGCCTACATCGTCAAGCACGGGCTGGCCAGCGTTTCCCACAGCCTGTGCCCGGCTTGCATTCGCCATTTGTATCCCGGCATGGCCGATAAGATAATCTCGGCCACTGCGGCGGAAGAGCGCGCAACCAATCAACCCACCACGTGACCACGCCAAACCGCCGCCGGCCCGAGACTGCTCCATGCATCGTCTGCTCAAGCTCATCGCCATCGCGCTGACTTCGGCAGGGTCTCTGCAGGCGGCCGAACCGCCGGACCTGACGGTCCGCCTGATGGCGCCCTTGGAGCTCGCGGACTTCACCGTGGTCGGAGCGATCACCCCGGCTGGGGCGCTGCGCTTGATGAAGGAGAAGCTCAAGCTCGGCAGCCCCGAGGCCGACGCCTACGAATTCCTGATGGTGCCCGCCGACCAAAAGTCGAAGGACCCCAAGGCGGCCGAGCAGCGCATCCGGGTCGAGAACGTGGAGCAGTATCTGGCGGCGATGAAGCGCGGGGCCTATCCGATGACAACCTTCGACATCGCCATGGATGGCTGGGCCGTCCGGCCCACCGCCGTGCTGAAATTCGTCAGCCGTTGCGTCGAGTCCAAGCGCACTCACCTGCCCGAACGGCTGCTACCCGCGCTTCCGGTTGAGATCTTGGGGCTCGTGGGTTCTGCGGCCGGCAAAGCCCTCAAGGCTGACACCGCCAAAGGCAAGACCCTCGGCGACTACCAGCAGGCGGGGAAGCTCAAGCAGTTCCAG
>Ga0255087_1000526_pt1 | contig 15784 bp, 16 predicted proteins | sample Colum_Miss_RepA__FD_188561 | JGI IMG/M metagenome (GOLD analysis project Ga0255087, IMG submission 188561) | Freshwater microbial communities from Columbia River, Oregon, United States - Colum_Miss_RepA_8d | ecosystem: Environmental > Aquatic > Freshwater > River | place: USA: Oregon | collected...
GGTATCTAAGGCGGTCTAGGTTGATGTCTAGCAAAGTGACTTTTGCGCCAAGTCCCGCCGCAACTTTGGCAGCGTTTGCGCCAACAACACCCGCCCCTAAAATAACAACATTTGCAGGTGCCACCCCGGGAACCCCGCCTAACAGTATTCCCCTGCCTTCGAAAGGTCTTTCCAAATATTTTGCACCTTCTTGAATGCTCATTCTTCCTGCGACTTCGCTCATTGGGGTTAGAAGTGGTAGGTGCCCGGATGAATCTTTGATGGTTTCATAAGCAACAGCGGTAGCCCCGCTTTTCATGACTGCTTGCGTGAGTTTTTCATCAGCAGCAAAATGAAAGTAAGTAAAAATAACCTGAGCTTTACGCATCAACGGCCATTCTAGTTCCATGGGTTCTTTGACTTTTACGATAAGGTCTGCTCGAGACCAGATTTCTTCGCGTGTTGCAATTATAGTTGCGCCATGCTTGAGGTAATCCTGATCTGAAATGCCGCTGCCCAATCCTGCGCCTGATTGAATTAAGATTTGGTGCCCTGCTCTGCAAAGTTCATCTACCCCGACTGGAGTTAGAGCGACCCTGTACTCGTGGTTTTTTATTTCTGCGGGCACACCGACAATAATTTTTTTCTCGGTCATATCGGGTTTCCTGCTTCCACGCTGTTTGCCTAAAAAGCTTGATTAATAAAGAACGAAGAAATTCTATGAGTAATCAGCCTGTAAAGTGTTAGTTTCATCCTATATAAAAACTATCCAAGAGTTATTTTTAACAAATAGGAACGATTCATGCCACCAAGATTGATAAGTGTGATGATCGTTGCGCTATTTGTTGTGGTTAATACATCACTTTTTTATGCTGAAATACTTCCCCGGATTCGTTCTGGGCAACCACCTTCTTTTTATGTTGATTTGGCGGATGAAGCTGGAAACCTTCGCCCAGTTGTAAACTGGAAAGTAGTTGTGCGTGGTGACGAGTTTTTGAAACTTCGCACGGGCATTACTTTGGTGGATGGCCAAGAAGATGAATTCTGGTTATGGGCTGAATATACTCAGCCTACAAACACTGCAGTCAAACCCGCACGGGATTTTTTGAACCTAAAGTTGATGCGGAATGAATTTCGCATTCATAGAGATGGCGATATGCTTGGGTTGCAAGCCAAGGTGCAGATCGAGTCGATCCGTGGTGTTGATTTTCCTTTGACACTCGAGATTAGTGGAGATGTATCCAACGGTTTTCTAAGCCCTGAGGTTAAGGTTGATAGCAGCTTGGGTGAACGCACGTTTAAGCTTGAGGCGATGGAGGTGCCAGTTTCTGGTGCGGTTTTTCAGCCTTTTTTACCTGTTCATCGCATTCTTGGCCTGTACCCTGGGCGCACCTGGAAGCAGCCTTTCTTTGATCCGTTATCAATTGCGTTTTCTGCAGGGCCTACTCAGGGTGGATTGGATCAGGGCACGGGGTCTGTGATTGCAACGGTCCGCAATCAGCCCGTTGATGTTATGTGGGGAGGAAAAAAAATCCCTTGCCTAGTGATTGATTATAATGGAAGCGACCTCGAGTCAACCGTATGGGTTGGCTTGCAAAACGGCATGGTGATCAGGCAGAAAAACAGATTGTCTGAATCGATGGAGTGGGATTTAATTCGTTTAAACTAATTCCTGGATGTTCAATGACTAATATTGACAATACGGTTCCTGCAATCGAAATCCTTGACGTTTGCAAACAATATGGCGATAAGCTTGCGGTCGACCATATGGATTTGGTTGTAAAAAAAGGTGAGCTTTTTGCGTTTCTTGGTCCTAATGGGGCTGGGAAAACCACGACCATCAAGATGTTATGTGGTTTGCTTTTTCCAAGTTCGGGGTCGATTAAAATTTGCGGGTATGATCTTAAAACTCAGGGTGATCAAGCTAGGCGCCTTATCAGTTATGTCCCCGACCTTCCTTTTCTTTACGAAAAACTTACGGGTAGAGAGTTTTTAGAATTCATCGGTGATGTCTACGGTATGCAGCGCGATATGATTGCTCTAAAAATAGTTGAGGTTAACAAGTTGTTTGGCCTCGAAGATTTTATTGATGATTTAACCGAGCGATACTCGCATGGAATGAGGCAGCGTATGGTATTTGCTTCTGCATTGCTTCATGATCCCGAGGTTCTGGTGGTTGATGAACCCACTGTTGGGTTAGATCCTAAAAGTGTTCGGAAACTTAAGGATGTGCTTAGAAATCAGGCAGATCAGGGCAAGGCCATTTTTCTTTCCTCACATTCTCTCGATATCGTTGAGGAGGTTGCAGATCGTATCGGCATCATTTTTCAGGGGAGATTGGTTGCATGTGGTTCTCTTGAATCGCTTAGAGAGCAATCCGAAACTGGGGGTTCGCTTGAAGAAGTCTTCTTGAAAATGACCCATGAGAAATTGGAGCAGGATGAAAAGTTTTAATGATCCTCCTAATTTGAACGAGTTTTCTAAGCGCCCAGAACTGGGGGCTTACCCCGCTTCAGGTTTAGCTTTGTTCAAGATGCGAATACGCACATTTTCGAATGTGTTTGCTGCTCTTAAGGGCGTGTTGCTTATTAGGCCTTTGGTTTTATTATTTTGTAGTTTCATCATTTGGGGCCTAGTATTTGGCACCAGTCTCGCAGGATTCAACTTTCTTAAGGATCAAAAACTTCCTTTGGGTGGGGGCATTATCGGCCTTTTGTTTGACTTGCTTTTTTTCTCTCTTGGCTCTTTGCTTGTACTTTCTTCCGGTATGATTTTATATGGAGGTTTGTTTTCTTCTCCTGAAACTAATTTTTTGCTTACGAAGCCCATCAAGGCTGATCGCATTTTTGCTTACCGATTTGTTGAAGCCATTGGTTTTAGCAGTTGGGCTTTTGTGATACTAGGCAGCCCGATTCTTATTGCTTTTGGGGTCGTAGCAGATTCACCAATGCTCTTTTATATCTACCTACCTTTTTTCTTTTTTGGATATGTGCTGATCCCAGGTTCTATTGGGGCGGTACTATGCCTGTTGATTGCAGGGCTTTTACCAAAAGGTAAAAAGCTATTCTTTAGTATCTTGGTTGTTGTGTTTGTTTTTCTCGTGCTTTCGGGTATGGGAAGATTTTTTAGCTCTGTTAAAAGGGATGGCATTGATCGTGAGTTTGTTGACGCAACCTTAAGACAGTTTGAGTTTTCAAGATGGTCGGGCCTACCATCCTATTGGATTTCGCGTGGCCTTCGAGCTGCGGGGCGAGGCGATGTTTCCAAAGCCAACTTTAATCTTCTGCTAATTTGGTCAAACGGTATGATGCTTTATCTTGGAGGAGCATTACTTTCAAAGGTGCTTTATCGAAGGGCCTTCGACAGGATGATTGCTTTTGGATCAAGCTCTAAGAAATCGAGCAGGGCTTTTTTTCTGGATCGATTATTTGAAAAGTCTCTGGGGTTTCTTGGCTCTGCTCGAAGAGCGCTTATCCTTAAGGATTTTCGTGCGTTTCGCAGGGAGCCCAGGCAATGGGTGCAGGTGTTAGTTTTTGGATTCCTACTTTTCCTATATTTTGGAAGTGTTCGCAGATCCTTTCGTGGTGAGGTGACTTGGCCTTATCAAAATGGCGTTAGCATGCTGAATTTATTTGCTGTTTCGTTGCTTCAATGCACTTATGTTGGAAGATTTGTTTTCCCAATGATTAGTCTTGAAGGCAAAAATTTTTGGATACTTGGCCTAGTTCCTATGCCTCGGGAATCTATTCTCTGGGCTAAGTTTCATTTTGCATTCTGGAGTACCACTCCTATTGCAATTTTATTGGTTATCTTTAGTGATTTTATGCTGAAAATGCCTTTTGATTACCACCTTGTACATATTTGGACAACCTTGGTTGCAAGCCTTGGGATTTGTGCATTGGGTGTTGGTTTAGGTGCATGCCTTCCCAACTTTAAGGAAACCGATCCATCAAAAATTGCTGCGGGCTTCGGGGGCACCCTAAATCTGGTGATCTCGCTTTTTCTTCTCATCCTCTTAATGGGTTTGCTTTCTGGAATCTGGCATTTGAATCATACCGGGGAAAACTATGTAAACCCTTCGTTTACGGGCATTCTTTTTATTATTGCAGGCATTGCCAGCGGTTCAGTGATTGGATTGATGGCGGCTCTCATCCCAATGGCGTTGGGATCGCAAAATCTCCGTTCCAAGGAGTTTTAGTTTAAGCCATTAGTTTTCGCGCAGTTTTGCAAATGTAATCTGTTGCTCGTGCTACTTCATCTGCAGTTGAATAGCGCCCTAAGGTTAGGCGCAACGCCCCTTCAGCTTGGTGTCGTGGGGTGAGCATTGCGCATAAAACAGCGGAATATAATACTTTGCCTTCGTGGCATGCTGACCCCGTTGAGGCGGCGATTTCTGGCGTTTGCTCTAATATTTCCCAGCCTTTGCAACCAAGGATACTAACATTGAGAGTATTTGGCAGGCGCAGTGTTGGGTGGCCATTGAGCACAATTTTATCGCCTAGTTCTTTTTTTAACCCTTGGTAAAGTTGTTCTCTGAGGTTCGTTAGGCGGGTGGATTCCTGGGCCATATTTTCTGTTGCAATTACAGCGCCTTCGCCAAGGCCTGCAATGTAATGTACATTTTCGGTGCCTGCTCTTAGTCCAGATTCGTGTCCTGCACCATGAAGGTAAGGCCCTATTGTTGATCCTTTTCGGATATACAATGCGCCAATTCCTTTTGGTGCATACAGCTTGTGCCCTGCAATGGTAAGAAAATCAACCCCTAGTTGCTTGACATTTAATGAGACTTTTCCAGTGGATTGGGCCGCGTCTGAGTGAAACAAAATGTTTTTGGATCGGGCGATTTCTGCGATTTTCTCGATGGGCTGTAATGTGCCAACTTCGTTGTTCGAATGCATGATGCTAATTAGTTTGGTGTTTTTGCGAATGGCTTTTTTGATTTCATCAGGGTCTACCAAGCCTTGCCGATCCACTCCCACCGTGGTGATTTCAAAACCCATCGATGCAAGATATGCTGCTGGTTTGTAGGTTGCGGGGTGCTCAATCGCGCTTAGGATCATGTGGCCTTTTTTTGCGAACAGTCTTTTTAAAAATCCTGTCAAATCTGACATCATTGTTGCTAGTATTGCTTGATTACTAGCCTCGGTGCCGCCCCCTGTGAATATGATTTCTTCGGGTTCTGCGTTGATGGCTTTTGCAAGCTTTTGCCTGGCAGTTTCCACAATAGTTTTGGCTGCTTTTCCATAGGCGTGGGTGCTTGAAGGGTTCCCAAAATCGTCCCCGTTAAGGGAATCGCAGATTATCTTTGAAACTCTTGGGTCGATGGGGGTTGTAGCATTGTAATCAAGGTAAATTGGCTTCATAAGTGTTCGTAGGTTGTTTAGTTGTTAACGATTATTGTGGTACTTCCTTAAATATAGTCATTATAAACGAAAGAGTTTGGTTATATTTTCTTGAATATCGTTAATTTTGGGTAACATTTAAAGAATAGTGTGGGGAGATGTTGTTTTTATACAGAGGTGTTTTATGTACAGTGTAATTTTACTTGCTGCCCTTGCAGGCAATTCTGAAACCCCCGCTTGGCATTTGAAAAAAGCTTATGCAGTTAATGCATATGGTGGTTATGTGTATCAGCACGGGGTATATGGCGGCGGTTATGGGGCATCCTATAACTATGGCCCATACTATGATACAGGATTTGGTTACTCTTATAGGGGAACCGGAAATGGGGTCTATTATGGGCCGTATTTGAAAAACCCAATGTATTCAACCCCTGCTAGCGTTATTCCAAGAAGCAGACCGGCAGATCCTGTTGAGGAAGTGTTGCCCGTGCCCAAAGTTGAAGAAAATAGCCAATCCTCTTCTTCAAATAGAGCTAAGCTTTTTGTCGAAATCCCTGCGAACTCGAGTTTATTTATTGATGGCAAGCCATTTGCTGTCTCTGATGGGTTTGGTACTTTTGTAACCCCAGAACTTGAATCGGATAAAACTTATTCTTACTTACTTAAAATCGAGACGGATCTTAATGGAACTAAAGTTGTTGATACAAAAAAAGTGGTTCTTAAAGCAGGTGATCGCATTACCAAAAGTTTTATTGATGGAGACAAACAGGGTTCCACTGCCAAACGAAAGTAGTGAACGCAGGTTTGAGATTGAAGAGAGAATCAAGGATGGCTTTTATGCCATCCTTTTTTGTTAGGGTAGCAAAGTAATTATGTAAAGAAATAGCCCGATCATGCCAAGAAATGAAAGCATTCTTACACCCCAGCGATAGGCTTCAATACTTATAATTTTCCAGTCATCGTGCCGGGTTGCACTGTAAACAAGGCTGATTACCAAAATCAAAAAAGGTAGATGCCAGTAGTATCCTGCTGCAATAATCGGGGTCATGGCGAGTTCCATCAATCAAATTCCTATATCTATTTGGCTTTTTGTTTTTCTGGGATAAACACGACCGGGCCCATAAGAGCATCATAGATGACCATGATGTTTAAAACTCCAGCGATGACGGTATATACCCAACCAAGATCCCACGATCGGTCGCTTCTATTTTGTAACAAGTTAAGTTCGGTTTCTGGAGGAGTGCGTTGGTATTTACCAATATAAGGATCAAGCGGCGGATCTGATTCTTCATCATATTCGTAGTTTTGGTAAATGGCGGGCCATGCCGATATGCCTATCCAGAACTGCCCCGCGTATTGCATTCGGTAGGCAATACAATTTGGGATTTTAAGATTAAAAGGTAGAGAGATGGAGGGAAGATTTTTTGCCCTTGGGAGGTAAACATTGCTCCATTGGCCGAGCATCATTCCGTAATAAAACAGCCCATTGACGCAGAAAAAGAAAAGCAGGCCTTTGCCAATACGGCCTTGAAGAATCTGGCCCAACCCTGGGACAAGATAGCTTAATATAGCACCGGGTATTCCGTAGATGCTGTAGTTCACAGGTGCGATTTTCGATTCGGGCAAATTTTCGTCGGTAAGATTCATTTCGAAGGTAGTTCCTGTCCAGCGAATTCTATTGCTAACTTACAACAGGATACACAAATTTATTTCATAGGCCAACCGAAAGAACTGCTTAAATATAAAGCTGCTGCACAAACAAATAAGATGATGCCCAAGAATCCCACCGCATCAAGCAGGACAGTTTTTAATTTAGAACGTTTTTTTCTTTCAGTCGGTTCGCTTTTTGAACTGTAATTCAAGGGAGTTGAACCCTTGTTGGTGCCGAAATCTAGTTTCGATTCCAAAGGGATTGTTTTTGGGATTTCAATCGGTTTTTCGATCGGCTGTACAAACGATGGTTTTATTTCTTTTTGTTGTTTTTCGAGTTCTTCTTGGCGTAATTTTTCCCATGATTGGGCTAGAGGCGCCCAAGTTAAAGCCGATGGCTTCCAGCCTGATACTGGCTCGGAAGGTGCCTGAGGTTCGGCTTGCACTTCTTCGATTTTAGGAGATGATTCAGGGGCGCTTTGGGGGTATCTGTTAAGTATTGATTGCGGGGCAGCAGGCTTGTATTCTTCTTTGGGTGATTGGGCGATTACAGGTGCTGTTGCGGCTGGAATAGTGCTGGGTTCAATCGGTTTTGGTGCCCAAGGCGCTTCGCCAGGCGAAAATATTCCCATCGATGAAAAGTCTGGCTCAGCTTTTTTGGGAGCTTCACGAGGTATGTTGGCCTCAGGAAGGTTGAGCATTTTTTGCACCAATGCATCGAGGTCATCGAGCTGTTTTCTGGTAAGGTGCAAGTTGCTTGTAGGATTATGGGTGTTGGACACGAAAACCTCGGTTAACATATGAGCTTTAAGAAACGGCCTTAAATGCACATCAGTTGGCTTAATATTGGCACAGGAAATAGCAACAATGTCGGAACGATTCTACACCAGTTTGGAAATAACCTTGGGAACTATGGAGTTGCGGGGCCCCGAGGCTCACCATCTTGCCGTTGTTTCCAGGATTGCCCCAGGCAGCATGATTGCCCTATTCTCCGGTGATGGCAGAGAGTTTTCGGCAGAGGTTCTCGAAGCAAAAAAAAATCGTGTGCTCTTGGATGTTAAATCGGTTGCTGAAGTTTGCCGCGAACCCAAGGTAAAACTCACCATTTTTGCATCTATTCCGAAGGCACAGCGATGCGATTTTCTTATCGAAAAACTTACTGAGATTGGCGTTTTTCGTTTTGTTCCACTTGATTGTGAATATTCGGTAGTAAGGGTTAAGCAGATTAATACCGATAAATTGCGTCGCAGTGTTATCGAGGCAAGTAAACAATGCCTTCGAAATCGGTTCATGGAAATTTCTGAGCCAATCACCTTTGCGGAATCTGTACAAAACATTGATGAATCCGAATTGAATCTGTTTGCAAATGTTGAGGATAATCCTTTAGGTAAAATTGTTCGTGGCGCATTAGATAAAGTTAATATCTGGATTGGCCCAGAGGGTGGGTTTTCTCCAGCCGAGGTAAAGTTGGCTTTAGAGAAAGGGCTTAAAATTATCTGTGTCGGAAAAACTATCTTAAGAGTGGAAACCGCTGCAGTTGTATTGGCAGGGCTCGCTATTCATAGTAGTTAGGGTTAATAGTTGCTAGCTTTTTCGCAATAATCAACTAAGGTGGCAACTTCGGTTCGCATATCTTTACGGTGTACAATTCGATCAACAAACCCATGTTGCATTAAAAATTCGCTGGTTTGGAAGCCTTCTGGTAGTTCTAGCCGAACGGTGTTCCAAATTGTGCGCTTACCTGCAAATCCAATCAGTGCGCCTGGTTCTGCAATAATAATATCGCCTTGAAATGCAAAGCTAGCAGCAACGCCGCCCATCGTGGGGTTGGTTAGGACGCTGATATACAAGCAACCTGCTTGGTGATGCCTGCCAAGGGCTGCAGAAACTTTGGCCATTTGCATCAAGGAAAGAATGCCTTCCTGCATGCGTGCTCCACCACCAGAACCGCTTACGAAGATAAGTGGGAGTTTTAAACGGGTTGCTTCTTCAGCTGCCCTGCAAAGCTTTTCGCCTACCACAGATCCCATCGAACCCGCCATGAATGCGAAGTCGGTAATTCCAACTACGACTGGCCTGCCGCGAATAAATCCCCTGCCTACCGCCGCTGCATCAAAAAGCGAGGTTTTTGCCTGTTCCGATAAAATTCTTTCTTTGTAAGGGATGCGATCCTTAAATCCTAGTGGGTCGCATGGGCGCAGATCTCGGAACCATTCTTCGAAGCTATCTTCGTCTAATAGTTGATCGATTCGTTCTTTGGTCGGCATGTAGAAGTGGTAATCGCATTCGGGGCAGATATTGAATTTGTTTTCCGCTTCTTTGCGAAAAATGCTGGCTTTGCAACCTGGGCAGCGAAGCCAAAGCCCTTCGGGAACGCCTCTTTTAGGTCTGCCTGACAATGCGCTTGGCTGGTTTACATCACCCGGATTCATAGCTTGCGATTCCTGCAACCTTGGTTATTCCTTTTGCGATTACTGATTAGTCTTAATCATAGTCAATTTAGCTCTTTCAGCAAAGATGTATCGCAATCTGGGAGATCCTAGAGCAATATCAAGGCAAAATCGAATGAAAAGTTAAAATATAGGTCGCTATCCTTATGTTTAAGCTTCTTTTTTCAAATATTATGGGTTAATTAACAAATTCTGCAGATATTGCTCTTCACAAGGCAAACAAATATCACTAATGTGATAATGATTATGATATTTAGTTGTTTGGGGCTTGTTTATTTCAATGAAAAGGTTCAATTTCGAATTCTTGTTTTCGGGTACGAATGCTGCTTTTTTTGGCGGTTTTGTTGCCTTTTCACTCTTGTTCTTAGCTATTCAGCCAATCCAGAAACGCGCTGTTTCTACAACTCTCGAACTGCTTCATGTTTCTTTCGATCCCACTCGTGAAGTTATTCACGAAATTAACGAGGCCTTTTCTTTAGATTGGCAAAAATTTAAAGGCGGGAAGGTTCAGATTTTTCAGTCGCATGGGGGGTCTGGCAGCCAGGCGCGCTCCATTGCCGATGGTTTGCCTGCAGATGTCGCTTCTTTTGCGCTTTTTACCGATATGGAAGCCATTGCTAAGAAAAATCTTCTTCACTCCGGTTGGGAAAAAACCAAAGGCGTTGTTTCTCCTCCTTGGGGCACTGCGATTGTTTTTCTCGTTCGTAAAGGTAATCCCAAAAAGATAATGGATTGGAATGATTTGGCTCAGCCAGGCATGGGCATTATTACCCCTAATCCAAAGATATCGGGCAATGGTAGATTGGTTTTCCTTAGCGCTTGGGGTTATATGTTGGAAAAGGGGCACTCAGATTCTGAGGCTCGCGAATTCCTTAAAAAAATCTACAAAAATGTTCCCGTGATGGATGCCTCTGCTAGGGCTTCTCAAGTTACCTTTTTTCAAAAGAAAATCGGCGATGTTCAGCTTTCATTTGAAAGTGAAGCGCTCATGGCTGTCCAGGAATCCGAGGGCCAGCTCGAAATTGTCTACCCTTCCACTAGCATCAAGGTCGACCCTCCCATTGCAGTTGTAGATGCTAATGTAGATTCCAAGGGCACCAGAGATCTTGCTGAAATCTATCTTAACTTTTACTACGGTACAGAAGCTCAGCGTATCATTGCGAAAAATGGCTATCGGCCTTCCGATCCTTCGATTGCCAAAGAATTTGAATCTAAGTTTCCCCCCATGAAACTTTTTGAACTTAGTGTGGTTGGAAATTCGTGGGCTGAAGTGCAGTCGGGTTTTTTTGGTGAAGATGGTATATTCGATCAGGTGTTTAAGGCCATCCGCAATGAAGGCAAACGCTAGTTTTGACAGCCGTTTTTTTTAGAGAAGAGTTTGGTGGCTTTTATGAAACCCAGCAAAGGTAGTCCACTTCCGGGCCTTAGTTTAAGCCTTGGGTACTCCGTTACCTACCTAAGCTTGCTCGTACTTATTCCGCTTTCAGCCTGTTTCATCAAAGCAGCATCTCTCTCCCCTGCCGAGTTTTGGAACATAGTCTGGAGCGAAAGAACACGTGCCGCTTATTCCCTTACCTTCACCACTGCCTTTCTTGCTGCACTCATCAATGCTGTTATTGGGTTTCTCGTTGCTTGGGTTCTTGTTCGTTATGAATTTCCCTTTAAGCGATTTGTAGATGCCATGATCGATCTTCCCCTGGCGCTTCCCACTGCAGTTGCAGGCTTGGTTTACTCGAGCCTTTATGTAGAAAGTGGTTGGCTAGGTCAGTATCTTGTGCCTCTTGGAATCAATGCGGCCTATACAAAATTCGCTATTGTTTGGGTTCTTGTTTTTACTGGATTTCCGTTTGTGGTTCGTACCGTGCAACCCGTGTTGGAAGAGATCGAGCCCGAAGTCGAAGAAGCCGCATCCATTTTGGGTGCCAGTCGCCTTCAGATTTTTCTGCGCATTTTGTTGCCCACGGTTTTTCCTGCGATACTCTCCGGGTTTGCCCAGGCGTTTGCAAGAGGATTGGGCGAGTATGGCTCGGTTATATTTGTATCTAGTAATATACCCTACAAAACAGAACTTGCGCCTGTTCTTATTGTAACCAGGCTCGAGGAAATGGCTTTCCCAGAAGCCACCGCCATTGCAACTATCTTGTTGATTGCTTCGTTTCTTCTCCTCGCTTTCATCAACACCATCGAAATCTGGAGCAAGCGCCTTGGCAAATAATCCGACCAACATTGTTCCACTGAAAAAGAAAAGGCCCGAAGATCCTCTTTGGCTTCGATACCTGCTAACCATTCTTGCTTTGGGTGTCGTGACCCTTATCATCGGCATACCTGTATTTCATGTGTTTTTCAGAGCGTTTGAAAAAGGACCCATGGTCTATCTCGATAACCTTTTTGGTAATCCAAATACCAGGCACTCCATTCTCCTCACCCTTTCTATTGCACCAAGGGTTGTTTTTCTTAGCGTTATCTTTGGCGTTGCTGCTGCTTGGGCCATTGCTCGTTTTCGCTTCCCCGGTAGAACCATTCTTCTCACTCTCATGGATTTGCCACTTGCTGTTTCGCCTGTTGTTGCTGGGCTTGTTTTTGTTCTTATGTTTGGCATGCAGGGGTGGATGGGTGATTGGCTTTCAAAGAATAATATGCAAATTCTATTTGGCACCCCTGCCCTGGTGCTTGCAACTTGTTTTGTAACTCTTCCTTATGTTGTTCGTGAACTTATCCCTGTGCTTGAAGCTTATGGCGAAGAAGAAGAACTTGCCGCGGTGAGTTTGGGTGCGAACGGTTGGCAGATGTTCTGGCGCATTACCGTTCCCAACATTCGCCTTGCGCTTGTTTATGGAATCATTCTTTGCAATGCCCGTGCCATGGGTGAGTTTGGCGCTGTCTATGTTGTTTCGGGTAGGATTTCCGGCTTAAACGATACCATGCCATTGCGTGTTGAAAAGTTGTTTCAGGAATACGATATGCCTGCAGCATTTGCACTTGCTTCGGTGCTTACCTTCCTGGCGTTGATCACCCTCGGGGTTAAAACTTATCTTGAAAAGAATATAGTGCATCAGCAATCCGAAGCGGGGGAAAAGTCATGAGCATTTCTGTTAAAAATGTGAGTAAAAAATTTGGCGGCTTCAGCGCACTTGATAAAGTCAGCCTTCATATTCCAGATGGAAACCTCGTCGCATTACTTGGCCCTTCAGGTTCTGGTAAAACAACTCTTCTTCGCATCATTGCGGGCCTTGAAAACCCCGATGAAGGCTCGGTGCTTTACAGGGATGAGGAAATTACTTCAAAATCCGCCAAGGAGCGCAATGTTGGTTTTGTCTTTCAGCATTACGCCTTGTTCAGGCATCTCACTGTTTTTGATAACATCGGCTTTGGCCTGAGTGTACGGGGTGTTGCGAAAGATAAAATATCCTTGCGGGTCAAAGAATTACTGCACCTTATCCGGCTTGAAGGGCTTGAAAACAGGTACCCTTCCCAGCTTTCAGGCGGCCAAAGGCAGCGTGTTGCCCTTGCCCGCGCACTTGCCGCCCAGCCTAAAGTACTTTTGCTGGATGAACCCTTTGGTGCTCTAGATGCCAAGGTTCGTTTAGAATTGCGCGAATGGCTCCGCAGGCTTCATGACGAAATCCATGTTACCAGTGTTTTTGTAACTCACGATCAGGAAGAAGCTTTTGCAGTTGCAGATACTGTTGTGGTTATGCGCAGTGGAAAAATCGAACAAATTGGCACCCCAACCGAAGTATTTGAAAACCCAGCCAATGCCTTCGTCATGGATTTTCTCGGGCAGGTTAATGTGTTTGAAGGCATCATTGCAGATGGCTTACCGAAAATAACAGGATATAGTGCTTTGAAAGGGCCGCCCCAAAAAGATTTTTGTTCCAATACTATTTATGTAAGGCCCTACGAGCTTGATATAGAAATCTCTCCTTCCGCAAGTGATTCTCTACCTGCCAAAGTATTTCACATTAATCCTGCAGGCCCAGTAGTCAGGATTCATCTTCAAGATTTGGATTCCACAGCGCGTGTATTTGTTGAGGTTAACTTTGCGAAATTCAAAGAGCTTAATGTCGCTGCAGGGCAAGTTGTTTATATTCAACCAAAACGACTCCGAATATTCGCTCCCGATTACATGATCTAACCTTTGTGCTTTTATTTTTTCTATTACATTTGCTTTTACTATCTTTTTCTTCCCCCAACTCCCAACCCTCTTCCCTCCGGGAAAAGGGCCCTTCGCTTCGCTAGCCCGGGTTCCAGTTATTAGCTCGCCACCTTCGTCACCCTCGCGTATGCGGGGGGGGCCATTCTTATTCTGAGTCATTGCCTTTAAGCCCACCCACTGCGCTGGGTGGGTCTCTTCCTTTTACTTTCCATTCATTGATATGGGGTTTGTTTAAAGACAGAGGAGTTGCGATGGGGAAGCCCCACTGCAACTCCTCCATTTGAACCTTTAGATTTTGCACCTAAAGAGATGTTGAAAGATATTTTGCCCCTCCTTGAACTTAACGGCCAGTTCGACAAGCTCACTGACCGTACCGAAGGAACCCTGGTCCCTGAGCTTGCCGAAGGGGCCTCCCCAAACAGTATATTTATACCGTCGTTCACGCATCTGGCTCCGAATTATGTGTTCTTCATTCCGTGTCTCTGCTTCTGTCTTTTCCGTGAAATTCCGTGTTAATCCGTGGCAATGCTTCTTCTTTTGTCTTTTCTTCATTCCGTGTCTCTGCTTCTGCTTATTTCAGTGTTTTTCCGTGAAATTCCGTGGCTATGCTTAATGCTTCTGCTTACTCTTCCTTCCGTGGCAAATCTTAACAATAAAACAAATTATGTTCTTTATTTAAATAAGTACCTCAATTCTATCATTAAAAACCATCATGGTAGGATTAGGTAGATTAGGATAAACAGGGTAAAATTTCGGGCCTAGACTGTTGACACTTTGCATTTATGCTTTAGTATTAAAGCTGTCTCAAAAAGTCTTATGTTAGCTTTGGTTTTAAGCCGATCTCTAGCAACTGCGCTCAAGTTTCTTGATGTTTGGTGATCCTTGATTGGAAGTTTAAGAATGAGTAATTTTCTTAGGCATATATTTAAACGCCTGACGACTTCAAAAAGTCGGCCAAGTTATTTCCTTCGACCGCCCCAACTAACTTCTCTTGAAACAAGAATTAATCCTGCTCCCACAGCTACCACCTTTACGGTAAATAATTTAAATTCCAGTGGAGTTGGCTCTCTCGCAGAGGCTATTGACCTAGCTAACGATACGGTTAATCACCCAACAAATGATACCATTGTTTTTGCTTCCTCACTCTTCACCAATGGGCCAGCCACAATCTCTCTGACCGGTGTGCTTCCCGCGATTGCAGATGCTACTACCGCAGGCACCCTCACCATCACCGGGCCTGGGGCAAATACTCTTAATATCAGTGGCAACAATGGTAATTTCAGTGTTTTTTCTGTCGCCAGTTTGGGTAATCTGACTATTTCTGGCGTAACGGTGTCCGGTGCAAATAATTCTGGCTTTGGTGGTGCCTTTAATAATTTGGGTTCACTCTTTATTTCCGCCTCGACAATCACTGGGAATTCTGCATCCGGCGGTGGTGGTATTTTTAACCAGGGTACCTCACTCACAATTTCTGGTTCAACGATCTCAGGTAATTCAACCTCGGGCTTTGGCGGTGGCATAAATAACTACAATGGAGGCACCATCTCCATTTTCAATTCCACCATTTCGGGCAATAGCGCAACCAACGGTGGTGGTGGTATCGTTAATACCAACTCCAACCTGACGATTTCTAACTCCACCTTGTTTGGTAATACCACTCCCGGCGTTGGTGGCGGTATTCTTAATACTACAGTTAGTTCTGGTTCATCGATTCTCAATGTGACTAATTCTACCCTTTCAGGCAATTCCGCAGGCAATAGCAATTTGGCAGGCAATAACGGCGGTGGTATAAGAAACTATGCAACCATTAATAATCTTTCCAATACCATCATCGCCAATAGTGTCAGGGGCGGGGATTTTGTAGGTAATGCACCAACGGTGCCATCAACCAACAACCTAATCACAACTGGTGCCTTAACCGGAGCTACCACGGTAACAAGTGCGCAGATCAACCTTGGCCCTTTGCAAGATAACGGTGGCCCCACCTTCACCATGGCGCTTGGTGCTGGTAGCGTAGCGATTGGTACAACTGCAGGTACTGGAACGGATCAGCGCGGTATCAATCGCACTACCAATGATATCGGCGCTTATTCCTTCGGTATCCAAGTTACCAGCACTGCAGATTCTGGTACAGGATCTTTGCGCACTGCCATTACCCAAGCCGGAAGCACCCCTGGTAATGATCAAATAAGTGTCAACCTAACGGG
>Ga0255087_1000546_pt1 | contig 15319 bp, 13 predicted proteins | sample Colum_Miss_RepA__FD_188561 | JGI IMG/M metagenome (GOLD analysis project Ga0255087, IMG submission 188561) | Freshwater microbial communities from Columbia River, Oregon, United States - Colum_Miss_RepA_8d | ecosystem: Environmental > Aquatic > Freshwater > River | place: USA: Oregon | collected...
AGAGCGCCGCAACGCCATTGCCGATTCGCGCCAGATCCGCACCTCAGCGCTGCTGGCCCGGGTGACCACCTTCACCACCATCGCTGGGGCCGAGGCCGCGGTGGAGGGGATGAAATACCTGGACCAACTGGACGTATATTCGGTCCAATCGCTGCACGCGCAGCTGGCTGCAGCGTGATGCGACTGGGATCTGCGGTTTTGGCGGGCTTCGCAGGTCGCTGAAGGCTTGGGCAGACCGGCCGTTCGCGGCATAATTCCTATTCAGTACCGCCGGGTGGTCATCCCGGCGGTTTCTTTTTACCGAGACACCTCATGGCTACCTTACCCATCACGCTTCGCGGCGCCGAAAAACTCAAGGAAGAACTGCACCGACTCAAAACTATTGAGCGGCCCGCGGTCATCAACGCCATTGCCGAGGCTCGTGCCCAGGGCGATTTGAGCGAAAACGCTGAATACGATGCGGCCAAAGACCGTCAAGGGTTTATCGAAGGTCGGATTCAGGAAATCGAGAGCAAGTTGTCGATGGCTCAGGTGATTGACCCGTCATCGGTGAATGCGGGCGGCAAGGTGGTGTTTGGCGCTACCGTGGAGCTGGAAGACGAGGCCACAGGGGATGCGGTGACCTATCAGATCGTGGGTGAGGATGAGGCGGATCTGAAGTTGGGGCTGATCAATGTGAGCAGTCCGATTGCTCGGGCCTTGATTGGGAAGGAAGAGGGCGATGTGGCAGAGGTGCAGGCGCCGGGCGGGGTGAGAAGGTATGAGATTGTGGCGGTGGTGTATCGCTGAGCGCGGTGGGCTATGAAGGGATTAGATAGTACTTCTCGTCAACTCTTGGGTTATGCCCGTCAGGAGTGGCGGATGCTGTCCCTGGCTTTGGTTCTTTTCATCTTAGGTGGTGCAGTAGAACCTACGATACCCGCTTTGTTTAAAAAGCTTATCGACTCTGGATTTAAAGGTGGATTGGACTACCCTCTTTGGTTGGTACCCCTTGTCATCATTGGCTTATTTTTATTGCGAGGGGGCTTAAATTACTGTGGAACTTATATAGTTCAGTCCGCGTTGAGTCGGATTGTGCTGGGTTTTCGTCTCCGCCTTATGAGCTCCTTGCTTAGAGCAAAGTCAGATCTATTTATGCGTCTCACACCGGGACAAATGGTGAACAAGGTGATCCATGATCCCAATGGTGCATCACAAATGTTGGGAAGTACCCTCATTAATTTAATCAAGGATGCAACTATTCTTTTGTGCTTAGTTGTGTATTTGCTTTATTTAAACTGGCACCTTACATTAATTGCATTCATCAGCATGCCGTTATTGGGTTTAGCTGTGCGTTATGCGCAAAGGAGATTGGATCGCGTTGGACAGGCCTATTACGAATCACAACAACGTTTAACGGACATTGTGGATGACAATGCCCGGGCCTGGCGCGTTGTTCGAACCTTTGATGCGACAGAGTTTGAACGCCATCGTTTCAAGGCAGAGGCTGAAACTTTGCGAAGGCTATTCAGAAAGCAGATGGCAACAGGTGCACTCGTCACGCCGATCACTCAACTAGTAGCCGCATTAGGAGTGTCCATCATTGTGACTCTAGCCTTATACCAGGCAAGTCAGGGCGCGAGCACTGTGGGTGAATTCGTGTCATTCATCATGGCGTTACTGATGACGATTTCCCCCATGCGTCATTTATCCGATGTGTTTCAACCCGTGTCTGGTGCATTGATATCAGCAAGAGGTGCATTTGAATTGCTCACGTACCCGCCAGAGGAGGATAATGGTACGCTTGAAATACCTGTTAGCTATGGAGATATATATTTTCAGCAAGTGACGGTCCGATTTTCGGATAGTCATGAACCTGCATTAGATTGTTTCAATCTTCATATTCCAGCTGGACAAACTGTTGCGTTAGTAGGTGCCTCCGGCGCTGGGAAAACAACCGTCATCAATAGTTTGCTGCGCTTTGTCTCGCTTCACTCAGGTTCAATTCAGTTAGACGGCGTACCCATCTCTGATTTGCGATTGTCTAGCTTACGACGGCATTTTGCAGTCGTCTCTCAAGACATTGTCCTTTTTGATGGAAGTTTTGCGCAGAACGTTGCCTATGCCAGTTCAGGTGGTGTTGATCGAGCCAAGGTGCAGTACTGCTTGCAAGCAGCTAATCTTTGGGGGCACGTTAGTGCCTTGCCGCAAGGGATGGACAGCCCTGTAGGCGTTAATGGCAGCATGCTTTCCGGAGGGCAGCGCCAGAGGTTGGCCATTGCGCGAGCGCTCTATCGAAACGCGACTATCTGGATTTTCGATGAAGCAACCTCTGCGCTGGATTCTGAATCTGAAATTATTATTCAAAAATCAATCGAGTCACTGCGCCACAGTAAAACAATCATCATCATTGCACATAGACTCAGCACCATTCGACATGCGGATTTGATTTGCGTGATGTCCGAAGGCTCAATCATAGAGCAAGGTTCTCATGAAGAACTAATCGCCCGGCATGGTAAGTACGCCGATATGGTTAGTTTGCAAACCGGTTAATCCAACAGGTTGATCTCAATAATGCAATCAATTCAAACCTTAGTAATTTCCCTAAAAGACTCATTGGTTCGTCAACAAACGGTCTCAAGAGAGTTGGCAAAGACAAGATTGCATTGGAAATTTCTAGACGCCGTTGATGGACGGAAACTTGATTTACGTACAGTACCTTACAACTCTAAAAAGGTGAAGCGTCTTTTGGGCTTTGAGTTGATGCCGAGTGAAATTGGTTGTTATCTTTCGCATATGAAAGCGTGGCAGTCATGTGTTAACACTCAAACCATAACCTTAATATTTGAAGATGACTTTGTTATAAATGACAATCTTGATGAGTTATTGGAGACGACGTTTCTTCAAGTTCCAAACTGGGACATTATTCGTCTTCAGGGGTTAAGTGAGTGTGACGATAATCTATTACAGAAAATTGGATCCTATCGTTTAGCAAGAAACACAAGTGATCCCTTGGGGTCGACTGCATATATTGTGCGGCCAACTGCAGCACTCCAATTGCTATTGCATTCCTCGGAAATTTTTGAGCCGGTTGATCATTTCCTTGAGCACGTGGAAAAGCACGGATTAATTGTGTCTGCCATCAAACCATATCCAATCACCGTCGTGGATATGACCAGGGAGACCACAACAATTACTGATAGGCCAGAGCGAAAATCGATCCGTGGTATTCAAAAGAAAATCAGATCTATCGCGAGAGCATGGGATCGCATCTCATCTAATAATCCCTACTTTCCGAAGTAAGTCAAGTAAATCTATTTTACGTGGTTGCTTTTTTGAGAATTTCCTTGATAAAGTTTATTATCGGCTCAAGCGTGGGCATTTTGTGCAGAAGCGGTTGAGAAGAAAATTTATCTAGGGCGTATTTAGATGTCAAGATTGCACCAAGCTCTTCGAAGCGATTGCTCATCATTGGGGCGAGGTTAATAAATGCCAATGGATTAAAGTCGATGCTGACATTAGCGTCCGTCCAAGTCAAAGGCAAACAGTCTCCCATAAAAGCTTCAGGTATTTTCTCAGTGTAATAACCAGGATACATGCTATTTTCCGGGCATAGATTGAATCCAAAGTTGTTCATTATTTCTCTCTTCATAAATCCACTTACGTTATGATCTTTAATTGAGTGATCAAAGAAAGGACCATACCCAACAGCAGGAATGACTTTAGAAACCGCCTTAAAAAGGGTTGAACGTGGTTCATTTAGATGACTGGCAAATAATACGGCAGATTTGGATTTTATTTGGAACCTGTTGCCCAGAGGCGCCATTAGTCTACTTAGTTCTATGGGATGTCCATACCGAGGGTTTTTAATTCCATAAACACCTTCATGATCCCAGTTTACAAGCTCCATCCAATAAGGTAACCGCTGATGGTTAGGAGTATCAACTGCCAGATCGAAGCTCAAACTAAAATCGGCGGGGAAAGTGTTGTACCTAACATTTTCATTCGTGTGGAACAATGATATTTGATCAGAGAATTTCTTAATTTCGAACTCTGGGTTTGGAAAGAATTTTCTTATTGGTTTTGGAATCCATCTATTCTTTTTAATTTTTTTCAGAAAAGGCCCGAAAATTATCAGGTCTGATTGATTTGTGGATGTCCATGAGATTGAGTAGCCTAAGCTTTTTATGATACATGGTACTAGTGACTGATGATAATCACTAGCAACTCCTACGGTTGAGATTCGAATATGATTGAGCATAGATGAATTTAATCTATTAAAAACTACTCTGTTTAAGAATTACTCTGTCTAATAATTACGTATTGCGAGGGAATAACTTTCTCTTTATTCGATACAGTAATCGCGCCTCCCTGGGCGCTTTCGAGCGAGTATGTTCTATGATTTGTTCATAATCTGAATTGACATACTCCTGTATTCGTGAGTTTCCCCACTGCGAGGGGTCTCTAAAAGCGGATAATCCATATTTTTTTGACAAAAGACTGAATACTGACTGGTCATGTCGATGATCTTTGAAATCATCGTAGTTAGGCACGCCAGAAATATTTTCAACATCTGTCAATATGTTTTCATTTTCGCAATAATTTATATATTGATTGATGAAGTCGATACTATATAAACTTTTTCTTACTACGATGAATGAAGCCAGTCTTTGCCGACTCTGTTCAAATCCCTGATTATCGCAATCCATTAAAATAAAGGCATCACGCTTAGTCCATGAACTTTCTGGCCACTCTAATTCAAAAGGAATTATGTCTTGTTGAAATTTTAATGGCAACTGAGTTAGTGGTCGTGCTGATTTTTTGAAAAATGCTCCAGAATCAGAGTAAATTAATATATCGCCGAAATTAATATTTTCAAGACAACGGCGTATGATGTACGGTTTCCATAACCAATAACCTCCTCCTCGAGGTTGACTAAGTATCGAGACATTCTTCTTATAGAAGCCTGCATCAATGTATTTTGGATTACATTCGAAAACATGATCAAAGCAACCTACTGATAGTGCTGTTTTCGTGTTGTATTGCTGTGCAGCTTGGAATTTTTCGTCAGAGTAATTTACAAGATAATTCATTATTTTTTTACGAAAATATTATTGTGTCCAACGCCACCTAGTAGTTGTAATTCTTTCTGGGCAATTTCTTTTGCGACTCGAGAGGGACCTGGGTGACCAGCGAATGAACCCGGGCCGGCGGCGTACTCAAAGTAAAGGCTTGAGTCATCCATGACAATCAATCCGCCTTGAGCTAAATTTTGGACACTAAGGGCCCAATCTTCGCATACTATTTCATATTCATGACTTCCGTCTATATATATCAAATCCCAGTTCGTTTGAGAAATAAATGTTTTTGCAACTTGACTATTTGAATATTCTTTGCAAAATTCAGGATAATCCAATCCGAAAACATCGTGATTTTTTTTCACATCATCTAGATAATCTAGCTGTTCGAGATAGTTGCTAACAGAATCTCCCGCTGATGAAAAGGGAGAAACTCCGGCAATTCTCGCTTTGTAACCTAATTGGTTGGCTAATATTTTCCATAGTGTTAAGCTTTGGCCGCGGTAGACTCCAATTTCTAAACAGTTGACTGGTTTGAATTCATTGAAAATTCGATACCACATACTGTGAAATGCATCCTCGCCGAAGCCTCGTTGATTCTCGGAAAAATATTTCCTGTGCTTGACTAATTCCCATGGTAATTGTTTTTCATAGAAATCCACCATTTCTTTATAAATAGAATTTCGATTTGTTGAATTGGCCAGAATATCTGTGATTGTTTCGCTTGCATTTTTATTTAAAAAATTTGTTAGCAGGCGCTTTAAAAATAATTTCTTTGTCATTTTTTCTTTGATTGAATTGGGTTGCTCTAGTAAAAATGAGCCGGTCGTGATAGTGGTGTTAACTGATTGACTACTTCTAATAGCCACGTTTAGTTAGCATTTCAAATTCTCCCCAAAATTCTACGAAATCTTCTTCCAACTCTAGATGTCCAACTCCCCCCCTCAGAAGGCCAATCCATATCCCGCTCCCAAGCAGACTGATAAATCACGCCAGCATACATCTGCGCAATCATGTCCTGTGTTACCCCGCGTCGACGGTCCTCGTCCAGTTGCCAAGCGTAGTGGTACACCTTGAATAATGCCTGACATGGCCTCAGTGCCACTGCTTGATACGACAGCAGCGCCTCCCCATACCAACGAGACTCGATCGGGGCCAATTCAATAGCATCCGCAAAGCTCATGCCTCGCGGTTTCAGGAATCGTTCATCGAGACTTTGCCAAACAGCATGATGCCAGACCAAAGGAAATGGTCCAAAGCTATAGCGCCTCCCTAGGCGACCAAAAATTGCCTGCACTTGATCTGCTTCGCGCACGAAGTTTGTTACCACGCGTTTACGACCCTGGCGCAAAGCTTCTTCAAGCAAATCATGCGCCTCGTCTAACATGGTGTAGGGCGTATCGTCAGCAGTCATGAAGTCTGAGCGACCAAATGCGCGTATGAAAATAGCGTCCGAATCCAGGCATAGATAGGAGTCAGACAAACCCAGCCGCCAAAATTCGGACTTCACGATTTGTTGGGATAGGCTGCCGGGTAGTTGGCTGACCTGAGTTGTATCGATACGCGGTGAGGAACGCAAGATGTCTACATCCGAGATCAGATGAACTTCGTGACCCACCAGATGCTCTTTGAACAAAGCCAGGTCAGCTTCTGGCACGGATACATAAAAAGGCAACGCTTCGGTATTGAACTGTCGAACTGACTCTGCAAGCCGGACCAACCGCCGCAGGTCAGTGCTGTAACTTTTGCAATAGAGCGCAAGGGATGTCATGGTGGATTCGCTCCAATTGTGCCAGCCCAGCTCATCAGTTGTGATGTCGACGCCTGGGTCGTGTACGGACTCACCTGCCCCGAATCCGCTAACCCTCTCTCACGCCATTGCCCCCACAAATCCTTCAAATGCCGCACCATCTCCGGCGCCGCCAACTCACTCCCTCCGTCACGCAAAGAACTCTGCGCCACCCAATGCCCTTGCCCACGCAAAATCTCCGCCATCTGCGGGTTGTCATGCACCGTGGCCAGTATCGGGCGCTGCATCCACAGGTATTCGTACACCTTGGATGGAATGTACTCTTCACAAATGGCATCCTCGCCGTGGACCAGCAACAGTACGTCACATTGCCGCATACGTTTCAACACCTGGCTGCGACCAGACTCACCGGTCGCAGGGTCTGTTTCAATCCGACCAAAGGGTCTGATGCGGTCGTGAAGTCCCCACTGCTCGGCCAACTGCGTTGAGGTGTGGTCGAGTGTCCCGCCAAAAATGTGCAACTCCAAGTCGCGGCTCACCTCGGGCTCATGTTGCGCCAGCCAGTGCCAGGCATGCATCAAGGGCTTGAGTGTGCGAGTGGCTGACAAAGACCCAAAATGGCCCAACACCAGCCGAGGGCCAGGGGAGTACGCTGGCCAGCTTGCTGAGAACGGACTGTCCACGCCGGGCAGCATGACATGACCGCGCTCGCCCAGTTCGGGGTTGCGGCGGTGTGCGCTGTCCAGCGCCTGCTGGGTGAACCAGATGGCCACATTCGCATGTTGGCAGATCAGGGTTTCAACGCCTGCGAAGAATCGTTGGCGGCGAGTTGTTGGCACGGTGCCTGGGTGCACGAAGGGGTCGTGTACCTCTGCCAGCCAGGGAATACCCAGTTGCCGTTGCAAACGCCGTGCTGCCAAGTGGGCGGCCACCGCTCCGCCGGTGGAGTAGATCAGATCAAAGGATTGAAGGCCGGCCAATGCACGGCCGCGCCGCGCCGCGCTGAATTGCCAAGTCCAGGAGTTCTCAATGGGGAAGAACATGCGTTCGATCAGCATGGCGGGTAAGAGCAACAAGCTGAGGAGAGTCATCCAGAGTCGGTACAGGGCTGGGTGGGTCAGTTTCTGGCGCAACACATGCCGCATCTCAAACCGAATGCCTGAAGGACCCGCAGACCACAACCGGTGGTGTTCAAAGCGTTGATCCTGCATCCCCAGTACACCACTCAGTACGACCACCTCAATGTTCGCTTGCAAGAGGTAGGGAATCTTGTCTGTGATGGTCTGACTCGACGCACGCCCATCCATGTTGAAGGCGTGGGACAGGATCAGCCATCGTTGACGTCGAGGGGTTGACATGCCGGGTGAACAGGGTGTGAAGGCTTGAGCTGGGTGAAACAGGGATTTTAAAAGGGGAGGCCTCTTTGAATGATTCAATCACCGGGGCGTTGGGCGAGCACGCGTTGTATCAGGGCCTCATGCCGAGCCGCCGCCTGGCGCCATGTTCGCTCTTGGGCGAAGGAAAGCCCGGCCCTTGACAGTGACTCGCGCAACGACGGGTCTTCCAGCAAGGACAAAAGCCGTTCTGACAACTGCTTTTCATCCCGCGGATCGTCCAGAATCAAAGCATTCACAGTGTGAGTCAATTCAGCGGCAATGCCGCAGAATCTCGCGCTGGAAACAATCACGGGCAATCCGCTGGCCATGGCCTCTAGCACCACCATGGCGTAGGTGTCTTCGGTGGTGGGATGAACCAGCCAGTCGGCCGCCGCATAGGCGGGCGTGACATCGGACAACGACCCGAGCAGATGAACGCGGTCAGCCAGGCCCAGGGTGGCAATTTGCTCTCGGTAGCGCTGTAGGTGACGCCCTTGCCCCACCACAGCCACATGCAGTCCGGGGGTCAAAGCCAATGCCTGAATCAAAGCAGACAGCCCTTTTTTGTCGAAATCATTGCCCACGAACAAGGCCAGGGGTACATCCAAGGGCAACTGCAGTTGCGCCCGTGTAGGGGTTGTCGTCAGGCGCTCAGCGGGCATATTGACACCAGGGGGAATGACTTCCAACATCGAGGCAGTGTGGGGATAGCCCATGAGGGTGTCTCGCTTCACCTGGTCGGAAGTGGCCACGATTCTGCGCCCCGGTTTGACCGACAAACGTGCCGCTTCCAGCCACCAATACGTGATCAGTCTTGGGCTGGTGAACAACGACAGCCACCGCAGCGCACGCCGGGCGGGCGACAAGCCATGAAACAGACCGACACGAAAAGGCCGCACATGAACGGTTTGCAGGTCTCCGTGCCAGGTATTTTCGTGCGAGTGCACCACATCAAACCCATGCCGTGTGAGACGCCAGGTTTGCAGGGCGAACCACAGTTGGTTGAGCCAGCGCGGCTTGTTGAAAGGGCGTGACACCGGATGGTAGGTGATGCCGGGATGGTGGTGCTCTATGTCCTGCGCAAAGACGTGCACTTCGTATGTGTCCGACAGCTCCTCTGCAATGGCCGCCGCATAACGCTCAGCGCCGCCAAACCGGTAGCCGAAATGTCGATTAAGAACCGCGATCCGCAGCCGCGGCGAGGGGCTCATCGGTAGCGGTCCTCGTAGGTGTGCAGGGTTTTGGCCCAAAAGAGCAACAAATGGTTGCTATGCGCAATCAGCACGCGTGGTAATTGGTGGAGGTCATCGCCAGGTCGTGCGCGACCTCGACGTGTGGTGGTGCTGGTGATGTAGCCCGCCTCTTGCGCCATGGCGGCGTGCTCGGCGGTGTAGCGCCCATAGGGGTAACAGAAATGCCGGACCTCATGCCCGGTGATGTCTTGTAGCACTTGTTTGCAACCGGCCATTTCGTCCCAGGCCTGCGCACGCTCCAGCGTAGTCAGGTCGGCGTGATGCCGGGTGTGGGCGCCCAGGTCCATGCCCGCCTGAACCCACTCGCGCATCTGTGCCGGGGTGAGCAGGCGCTTGGAGGGCACGCCAATGGCATCATCCCAGGCATTGCGCCCCTCAAAGGGGTCGCTCACCGCGTAGCAGGTGGCGCTGAAACCGTTGCGCTGCAGCACGGGCAGTGCATGTTCCAGGTTGTTTTGATAGCCGTCATCGAAGGTGATGCCCACCACCTTGCCCGACTTGTCGCCGCGCAGGTATGGCTCTAACTCGGTCATACAGACGCCCTTGTAACCCAAGAGTCGCAAAAGACCCATTTGTCGGCCAAAACGCTCGGGAGTCACGGTCAAGCCTCTGAGAGGAGTACCTTTGGCCGGCGAGACATCGATTTGGTGGTACATGAGGATGGGATAGGCCATGGGGGTTCGTATCAAGCGGCGAGGCTTGTGGCGTCGTGTGAACTGTGCTGCTGAAGATGGCGATCAGTTCCAACCACAGCACGTATTCTTGAGGAGTGAAGCACCTCGGTCAATCTCTCGTCGTTATCTGTGAGTTGGCTGCGATCGTTTTCCCGATGCCAGAGATGCAGAACCGGCACGGCAAACCTGCCGTCCTTGAGTTGGCTGCCCTGTCGAATCAAGCGAATGGCAAAGTCTGAATCCTCGCGTCCCCAGCCAGAGTACGTTTCGTCAAATCCATTCACTGCCATATACTCTTGCTTGGAGACGCCGATGTTGCACCCCTTCAGGACTTGCCAGCGACCTGCGCGTTGTCTGCGTAGTGGGCCCAACCCGAGTCGCAGCCAAGGCAAAGCTCGATTAGATTGGCCCCGAAGTTTGGCTTGGAGCCAAGAAAAAGGGGACCAGTGAATAGGAGCGCTAGGATCGTTAGAGTTAAGCAACTCTTTTGTAAACGGCTCGGACAACAGCACCCGATTACCAGCCACAAACCATCCAGGTTCTGACAGGAGGCTATGTTGTTGGACGAAGTCTGGAAATGGAATGCAATCGCCATCCAAAAATACCAACCAATTTCCTCGGGCCTGAACCGCACTCAAATTACGAATGGCGGCCAACCGAAAACCGACGTCTTCATGCCAGACGTGTCGAAGAACGCATGGGAAACGAACGCGCCACTGATTAATGACATCGCCGGTGGTAGATCCAGATCCATCGTCTGCTACGATGACCTCCCACTCATCGCTTGTGATGCCTTGTTGTGATGCCAGACCTGCCAGCACTGCGTTCAAGGCATCCGCTCGGTTATAGGTGGAGACTATGATGGAAATCACGGTTGTCTCTCGGCGAGGTACATGAGCTTCAAGTACTTGTAGTAAGAGCCTTCAGCATTGGATACAGCCAATATGAAGCCTTCGCGACCATCTAAAAAACCCGCTTGCAGGATATAACTGCGGAAAAAAGTCCATAAACCATGGAGAATGGCGGAACCCAAACCTGCACGCCGACCACGGCTGTGCAGCATGCCAGCATTTTCTGTGGAGTAGTGATTGACCTTGGCCAATACTTGCTCAAGATTTCTAAAGCTGTAGTGCATCAACAGCCCCTCCAGTCGCCCAATGCGGGAAGGATCCACCAACACCCGTTCATGAACCCGATGGTCGCTAAACTTTCCTTGATCGCGGCGGAACAGTCGCAATACAGGATCAGGCCACCAACCGCCATGTCGAATAAAACGCCCACAGTAGCTGGAGAAGCGCGAGAGTTCGTAGGCGTCATAGTTCCCCGCTTGAAGGAGGGCCAACTGAATGCTGTCTCTGAGGGCTGGCGTCACCTCCTCATCCGCATCAATCGACAACACCCAATCCCCCGTGGCCATCGCCAATGCCCGGTTTTTTTGCGGCCCAAAGCCGGGCCAGTCCGTCACCGTCACCCGATCGGTGTAGCGTTTGCAAATCTCCACCGTGGCGTCCGTGCTGCCCGAATCGACCACGATGATCTCGTCGGCCCATTTGACGGACTCGAGGCACTGGCCCACGAGTTCGGCCTCGTTTTTGGTGATCAGGATGACCGAAAGGGTGGGGCGGGTCATGCGCAGCAGGTCAGCCCAACTGTTTTTTCTTGACTGAGGTCTGCTTGGGCTTGGCCCGCTTGATTTGCCCGCCAGACGTCAGACGTTCGTTGCCCAGGACCCGAACGGTCTTGACCTGGGGGCGCTGCCCACCGCGGCTGCTGTACTTCAGGACCTTGAAGTCACGCGGCCCGGGCTTACGGTCTTCGTCCAGCGCTTTTTCCCTGGCGGGCTTGGGGCGCCACAGCACCAGCAGTTTGCCGATGTGTTGGATGGGCGCGGCGTTCAGTTGGTCGGCCAGGGTTTGGAACAAGCTGTCGCGGGCACTTCGGTCATCGCCCAGCACACGGACCTTGATCAGGCCATGGGCGTTGAGGGCGGCGTCGATTTCGCGTTGCACGGCGTCGGTCAGGCCCTCTTGCCCGATCATGACGACGGGTTCGAGGTGGTGCGCCAACGCGCGGTGCTCCTTGCGCTGGGCGGGCGTGAGTTGAATGGCAGGCATGGGGGTATTATCCCTTTCCAGGCAGGATCCCGAGTGAAGATTAAAACCAAAAGTAAAAAGGTCAACAAGGCGTGGCTCAACGACCACGTGAACGACCCCTACGTAAAGATGGCCCTGAAGGAGGGCTATCGGGCCCGTGCGGCTTACAAACTCAAGGAAATTGACGAGCAATTGGGGCTGATTCGACCGGGGCAGGTGATTGTGGACCTGGGCAGCACCCCCGGTGCCTGGAGCCAGTACGCGCGGCGATGCCTGTCGCCCCAGGGGGCAGCCGTGGGGGAGTTGGATGGCACGCTGATCGCTCTGGATATCATTCCCATGGAGCCCATCGAGGGGGTCCGATTTCTGCAGGGTGATTTCCGCGAGGACGCCGTGTTGGAGCAGTTGAGTACGGCCTTGGAGGGTCGCCAAGTGGACCTGGTCATCTCTGACATGGCGCCCAACTTGTCAGGCATCGCCTCGGCGGATTCGGCCCGTATCACCCATCTGGTGGAGCTGGCGGTGGCTTTTTCTATCAGCCACCTCAAACCCCAGGGGGCCCTGGTGACCAAGGTGTTTCATGGCAGTGGGTATAGCCAGCTGGTCAAGCTGTTCAAGGACACGTTTGCCCAGGTCAAGCCCATCAAGCCCAAAGCCAGTCGCGACAAGTCCTCCGAGACGTTTTTGGTTGGGCGGGGGCTCAAAGGGCACTGAAACGGGTCGATAACCTTGTTGCCTGGATGACTTATGGTTTCAATTTCCGAGCTGGCGGCTCTTGAAACGCCTAGAATGACGCATTACATGTCTTTAATGGCATTTGTCCTGGAATTGTGGGCCTCAGGGCCCTTTTGTGGCTGCCTCCCTGGCGGTCTAGTTTGGAGTCAGCATTGAATAACCAATGGTTTTCCAAAGTCGCAGTTTGGCTGGTGATTGCCTTGGTGCTGTTCACCGTGTTCAAACAGTTTGACGCGCGTGGTCCCGCCGGTGCCGGCTATGTGGCCTATTCCGATTTCCTCGAAGAGGTGCGGGGCAAGCGTATCAAGACCGCCACCATCCAGGAAGGACAGGGCGGCACCGAAATTGTGGCCATCACCCATGATGACCGCAAGTTGCGCACCAACGCCACCTACCTCGACCGCGGTCTGGTGGGCGACTTGATCGCCAATGGTGTGAAATTTGACGTCAAGCCGCGTGAAGAAGGCTCCCTCCTCATGACCCTGCTGGTCAGTTGGGGGCCCATGCTGCTCCTCATTGGCGTGTGGGTCTACTTCATGCGGCAGATGCAGGGCGGCGGCAAGGGCGGCGCCTTCAGTTTCGGCAAGAGCAAGGCCCGCATGTTGGATGAGAACAACAACCAGGTGACCTTCGCCGATGTGGCGGGCTGTGATGAAGCCAAGGAAGAGGTCAAGGAAGTCGTGGATTTCCTCAAAGACCCGCAGAAGTTCCAAAAGCTGGGGGGCCGTATTCCCCGTGGTTTGTTGCTGGTGGGCCCGCCGGGTACCGGTAAAACCTTGCTGGCCAAAGGCATTGCCGGCGAGGCCAAGGTTCCTTTTTTCAGCATCTCCGGTTCCGATTTCGTTGAAATGTTCGTCGGCGTGGGCGCAGCCCGTGTGCGCGACATGTTCGAAAACGCCAAGAAAAATGCCCCCTGCATCATCTTCATCGATGAAATTGACGCGGTGGGCCGCCAGCGCGGCGCCGGCTTGGGCGGTGGTAACGATGAGCGCGAGCAAACCCTCAACCAGATGCTGGTTGAGATGGATGGCTTTGAGACCAACCTGGGTGTGATCGTGGTGGCGGCCACCAACCGTCCTGACATTCTGGACGCCGCCTTGCTGCGCCCCGGACGCTTTGACCGCCAGGTGTATGTCACCCTGCCCGATATCCGCGGCCGTGAACAAATTCTCAATGTGCACATGCGCAAGATCCCCTTGGGACAGGACGTCAATGCGGGCGTGATCGCACGCGGTACCCCTGGCATGAGTGGCGCCGACCTGGCCAACCTCACCAACGAGGCTGCCCTCATGGCCGCGCGCCGCAACGCCCGCGTGGTGGAGATGCAGGACTTTGAGAAAGCCAAGGACAAGATCCTCATGGGCCCAGAGCGCAAGAGCATGGTCATGCCCGAAGAGGAGCGACGCAACACGGCCTACCACGAGTCTGGCCACGCCCTGATTGGCAAGCTGTTGCCCAAGTGCGACCCGGTGCACAAGGTCACCATCATTCCCCGCGGCCGTGCGCTGGGGGTGACCATGAGCCTGCCCGAGAAAGACCGCTACAGCTACGACCGCGAGTACATGCTCAACCAGATCAGCATGCTCTTTGGGGGGCGTATTGCGGAAGAAGTGTTCATGAACCAGATGACCACCGGCGCCAGCAACGACTTTGAGCGTGCCACCCACATCGCGCGCGACATGGTGATGCGCTACGGCATGACCGAGGCCCTGGGCCCCATGGTGTATGCCGAAAACGAGGGTGAGGTGTTCCTGGGTCGTTCGGTCACCAAGACCACCAACATGAGCGAAGCCACCATGCAGAAGGTGGACGACGAAGTGCGCAAAATCATTGACGCCCAGTACTCGCTGGCGCGACGCCTGATCGAAGAGAACTCGGACAAGATGCACGCCATGGCCAAGGCATTGCTGGAGTGGGAAACCATCGACACCGAGCAATTGGATGACATCATGGCAGGTCGTCCGCCGCGTCCTCCCAAGGATTGGACGCCGCGCACCCCTTCATCGGGTGATGGTGGCGGTGGCAATGCTGCGGTCGGACCGAACTCGGCGCCCGCTGCCCCCACGGCTGCTTGACCCATGCGGTCACGGCAATGAGTGACTCTCACCACATGGGGCTTCGGCCCCATGTGTCATTCTGGGAGACCACGCGGTTTCGCCTTGAACTGGACCGTCCCCGCGTGATGGGTATTGTCAACCTGACGCCTGATTCGTTTTCCGATGGCGGGCGCTTGACAACGGCCGAGGCAGCGCTGGCCCATGCGCAGCAACTGCTGAAGGACGGTGCAGACATCCTGGACATTGGCGCCGAATCATCCCGGCCGGGTGCAGAGCCTTTGAGCGATGACGAAGAATGGCGACGACTCGCGCCTGTGTTGACCG
>Ga0255087_1000554_pt1 | contig 15266 bp, 17 predicted proteins | sample Colum_Miss_RepA__FD_188561 | JGI IMG/M metagenome (GOLD analysis project Ga0255087, IMG submission 188561) | Freshwater microbial communities from Columbia River, Oregon, United States - Colum_Miss_RepA_8d | ecosystem: Environmental > Aquatic > Freshwater > River | place: USA: Oregon | collected...
ACCCCACCCAGGACCGTGTGATGATTTGCGGCAGTCCGCAGATGTTGAAGGACCTCAAAAGCCTGCTGGAGCAGCGAGGCTTTCAGGAAGGCAACACCACGCGCCCAGGTGATTTCGTGATCGAGCGGGCGTTTGCCGACCAATAAGCTGGCTCAGGCCTCACCCGAGAGACCGGCTGCGCGCTCCACCACCTTGATGATCGCCGCGTAATCGAGTTCCCCATCGCCTTGTGCGATGGCCGATTGCATCCACTGTTGGGTCTGGCTGGTTTGCGCAAGCGGCACGTGCAAGTCCGCCCCAGCCTGCAAGATGAGGCCAATGTCCTTGAGCATCTGGTGCACCGTGAAAGTGGGCGAAAAATCGCGCTCCCCCAGGGGACGACCCAGTTGCTGTGATTTGGCCTTCATGATGGGCGAAGCCACGGCGCTGGCCCCCACCACCTGCCACAGGGTTGGCCAATCGAGTCCGCCTTGACGCCCCAGCGTCATGGCCTCGGCCAGCATGGCCGATGTCTGCGCAATCATCAAATTGATGACCAACTTCATCAGACGAGCCTGCTCGGCCTCGCCCAGATAAAAATGGTTCGGTCCCCAGCAACGCAAGGCGGGCAAGAGTTCGTCGTAATCGGCACGCGAGCCTGACGCCAGAACGGTGAGTTGCGCTGACTCGGCCATGTGGTTGTTGCCCGATACGGTGACGCGCAAATAGCGAATGCCCTGGGCCTGACAGCGAAGGGCTGCCTGCGCCGAAGCCGCCATGGACACCGTGCTGGTGTCCACCCAGATCGTGCCCTGGCGCGCGTGACGGGCCACCTGGTCCGCCACGGCCAGCAGGGCCTGGTCATGCGGCAGGGAGGAATACACGCGATCCACCCGGGTCAACTCGGCTGATGCGTCGTCTGCCACCGCCAGTTGAGCTTCACGGGCCAGTTGAAGACGCCCTGTCTCCAGATCAGTGACCGACACGTCATGACCCGCTTTCAGCAAATGACGCGCCATGGGCAAGCCCATCTTGCCCACGCCCATGAAGAGGCTACGCATGATCGCGCCCGGTCAGTTGGCCACCAGGGCGGCGGCCAACAAGGCGGCCAGACACGCACTTCGCAGGGTCAAGAAAGAGGTCGTCTTCATGAGGAGTCTCCTGTGGATTCTTTACTGCAAGCCCAAAGCCTGCGTGATCTTGCGCCCCGATGCGCGCAGCAACTCGAGTTTAGGCGCGAGCTCGACGCCCAGTAACTGTCCGTGCCGCTTCTTCCACTGACCTGCCACCATCACGCTGTCGATATTGGCCAGACTGGTCTGAAACACCACGCTGCTGACCGGGTCGTGTACAGGTTGCATGTTCAGGTCGCTGGCGCGAATCATCACCAGATCGGCCTGTTTGCCGGCAGCCAGGGACCCGATGCGGTCCAGTTGTCCCAGCATGCGAGCCCCCTCCACCGTGACCCACTGCAAGGCTTCACGCGCGGGAATGGTGGAGGTGGAAGGCACCGTGTTGTGCTCGACGCGGTAGGCCACGTTATCGAGGCTGCGCTGAATACCCAAGGCGATGCGCGCCTGGCTGATCATGTCGCCACTCATCACGCTTTCAAGGTCCACGCCTAAGGAGGGCGCGTGACCCAAGGCCCGCAACCGCCCCGTCAAGGGATGGCCATGGCCTTGCGACATCTCACTCTCGGCCGCAGCCGAGAAGCTCATGCCCAGATCACAGAAGGTGTTGAGCTGCGCGTCATTCAGCGCGTGACCGTGCACGATATTGACGTGGGGTCCCAGCAAGCCTTCGGCCTGCAGCTTGTCCCAGCCGTCCGGCGTGCGCGCCGGCCCACCCCCCTGGTGCAGCGAAGCGATGACACCCAGGTCGCGAGCCATGCGGAAATCGTGCAGCGCAACATCCAGGGTCGAGTAATGAGGGCCCAGCACGGCCGCGCCAATGCTCAACAGCGATCGACCCTGATGCGCCCGGAGCAGGCGTTCGACTTCCGCACGCGGATGCGGCACCTCCCAGAACGGTGTCTCGCCGGGCTTCGGGTCCGGCTTGGGCGTGCCATGAAAAAACGCCGCTCGAATGCCCGATTGCAGCAAGCCGTCGATGGCGGCATCGTTGTGGGCGGGGGTTCGGTTGTTGTGACACCAGTCCACCAGCGTGGTGGTGCCATGGTTCAGCTGGTTGAGGGCCCCCACCAGGGTGGCAATGTGCAAATCCTCAGGGGCGAAGACCGTCGCCAGGCCGGCATGCATCTTCTGGAAATACTCCAGCAGCGTCCAGTTGGCCGCCACCCCGCGCAAGGCAGTTTGCCAGGTGTGCAGGTGCGCATTGATCAGGCCCGGGATGACGATGCAGCCGGCGGCCGACACCACCTCGGCGTCGTCTGCCTGGATGCGCGGCGCGATCTCCTGGATCACATCGCCTGAGACCAGAATATCGGCCTCGGGCAAGTCACCTTGACGGTCCAGGGTGATGACGGTCGCGCCACGAATGAGGGTGCGCGCAGCCATGTTCAGGACTCCAGGCCGTCGCTGATCTTGACCGCCTCGGGCTTGAGTTCGAGGCCAGCGTCCTTGGCCACCTCGACCAGCAGCACCGAGAAGTCCACATCGTCGTAGCCGCGTCCAATCAGGCGCGAGACCGATTCGCGCGTGGCTGCTGCAGCGGGCATCGACACCCCTTGTGCCTTGGCCGCCGCCATCCCCAGGTCCAGGTCCTTGAGCAACAGCTTGGGGGTGAAGGTGACCTGCTCGAACGTGAGGTTGGACAACACCGGCGTCTTGTAACGGGTGTACATCGAGCCCAGCACCGAGTCGTTGATGCTCTCGAGAAACACGTGACGAGGAATGCCCGCCTTCTCGGCCAGCACGGTGATTTCGCACAGGTTCTGGATGACCACGCCGAACATGGTGTTGTGTGCAATCTTCCACACGCGCGCCAGTTCGCCCTCGCCCACCCACATGCACTTGCGGGACATGGCACGCAAGTACGGCTCAGCCAGGTCGTACAAATGCTTGGGGCCCGAGGCCACCACCAGCAGCTTGCCGGCCTTGGCCACCTTGGCGTTGCCCGACACCGGCGCACACAGGTAGGCAACGCCCAGGGCCTCGAGACGCTCTCGCACCTCGGTCGACCCCTCTTGTGAAATGGACGAACTGTCGACCACCAGGCGCGGCAGGGTCTTGCCCGTGACCAAACCCCCCGCACCAAACAACACTTCTTTCAAGTCGTCGGTGGTGGACACCATGGTGAACACCGTTTCGCAGGCGGCCAGATCCAGTTTGCTGTCAACCAGCGTGGCGCCATACTCCACCAGCGGCTCAGCCTTGCTGCGCGTGCGGTTCCAGATATCGACGCCATGTCCGGCCTTGGTCAGGCGCTTGACCATGGCCTCGCCCATGCGCCCCAACCCAATCCAGCCTACTTTGTTTGCCATGTGTTTCTCCTCGTGACAATTGATATTCAACACGCATATTCCCTGCCCGCTGCTGACGTCGGGTCATGGGGGCTTGAAATGGAAGCGGTGTTACACGCGCTCAAGAATGACCGCAATGCCCTGGCCCACCCCGATGCACATGGTGCACAAGGCGTAGCGGCCACCGCTGCGGTGCAGCTGGTTGACAGCGGTGGTGGCCAGTCGAGCACCACTGGCGCCCAGCGGGTGACCCAACGCAATCGCCCCCCCGTTGGGGTTGACGCGCGGATCGTCATCTTGCAGACCCAATTGGCGCAGCACGGCCAGCCCTTGCGCGGCAAAGGCTTCGTTCAATTCGATGACATCGATCTGCGCCAGACTCAAGCCGGTGAGGGCCAGGACCTTCTGCGTGGCCGGTGCCGGGCCAATTCCCATGATGCGCGGCGGCACGCCCGCGGTGGCCATGCCCACGACACGTGCACGCGGCGTCAGGCCGTGCTTGGCCGCTTCGGATTCGCTGGCCAGCAACAAAGCACAAGCACCATCGTTCACACCACTGGCGTTGCCAGCGGTGACCGTGCCATCGGGGCGCACCACGCCCTTGAGCTTGGCCAGGGTTTCCAGGCTGGTTTCGCGCGGATGCTCGTCCTTGCTCACCACGAGGGCATCGCCTTTTTTCTGGGGGATGGTGACCGGGGTGATTTCGCTGTCAAAGACACCCGCCTTTTGCGCAGCCACGGCCTTCATCTGACTGGCCAGCGCCATGCGGTCCTGGGCTTCGCGCTCGATCTTGAAATCGGTGGCGACGTTCTCGGCCGTTTCGGGCATGGAGTCGACGCCATACTTTTCTTTCATCAACTTGTTGATGAAGCGCCAGCCGATGGTGGTGTCGTACACCGCGTTGCTGCGGCTGAAGGCACTTTCGGCCTTGGGCATCACAAAGGGCGCACGGCTCATGCTCTCGACACCGCCGGCAATCATGAGGCCGGCTTCACCGGCCCGAATGGCGCGGGCTGCCGTGCCCAGGGCATCCAGACCTGAGCCGCATAACCGGTTGAGGGTCGCGCCCGGGACCTCGATAGGCAAACCCGCCAGCAGACTCGCCATGTGCGCCACGTTGCGGTTGTCTTCGCCGGCCTGGTTGGCACAGCCAAAAATCACATCGGTCACCGCCTGCCAGTCCACCTTGGCGTTGCGCGCCATCAGGGCCTTGAGCGGGATGGCGCCCAGGTCATCGGTGCGCACACCGCTGAGCGAACCCCCGTAGCGGCCAAAGGGTGTGCGAATGGCGTCACAGATGAAGGCTTGGGTCATGTCGAGTCCTCGTCAAAAATCAATCATTCAAGCGCCGCTCTCAAGCGGCGCAGGCTTGGGCATCAAGCCGCAATGGGCAATCCGATGATACGGCTGAGCTCTTCCAGGCTGAGCCCGGGCACCAGGTCGATGATCTTGAGGCCCTGTGGCGTACACGCCAGCGTGCCCAGGTCGCTGTAGATGCGCTTGACGCAGGCCAGCCCGGTGATGGGATAGGTGCACGCTGACACCACCTTGCTCTGGCCCTGCTTGGTCAGCAAATCCATCATCACCCAGGTCTGCTTGGCCCCGATGGCCAAGTCCATGGCACCGCCGACTGCGGGCACAGCCCCCGGCTCGCCGGTGTGCCAATTGGCCAGGTCACCGGTGGCGCTGACCTGAAAGGCCCCCAGCACGCAAATGTCGAGGTGCCCGCCACGCATCATGGCGAAGCTGTCGGCGTGGTGGAAATAGGCGCCGCCCGCCAGCAAGGTGACGGGTTGCTTGCCGGCATTGATGAGGTCATAGTCCTCCTGGCCAGCCGCTGGCGCCGGGCCCATGCCCAGGATGCCGTTCTCGCTGTGGAGCAGCACTTCGCGCGAGGCGGGAATGTGGTTGCCCACCGTGGTGGGCATGCCAATGCCCAGGTTGACAGTGGCGCCTTCGGGAATGTCCTGGGCCACACGCGCGGCCAGTTGATCTTTGGTACGACGGGTGTAGCTCATGCCTTGATACCTCCGGCCTGGGTGACCACGCGTTCGATCAGCACCACCTGGTGGACAAAGATACCGGGGGTGACGATGGTTTCGGGGTCGAGTTGACCCAACTCCACCACCTCGTGCACGGTGGCCACGGTGCGCTTGGCCGCCATGGCCATGACCGGGCCAAAGTTGCGCGCCGCCTTGCGATAGGTGAGGTTGCCCCAGCGGTCGCCGCGCTCGGCACGGATCAGCGACAGATCGGGACGGATCGGATACTCGAGCACGTAGTGACGACCATCGATTTCCCGGGTCTCTTTGGGTGTGCCGTCCGCCTTGAGCGCGAGCTCAGTGCCATAGCCTGTGGGCGTGAAGAAGGCGCCAATACCAGCGCCCGCTGCGCGCAAGCGCTCGGCCAGGTTGCCTTGGGGCACGAGCTCAAGCTCGAGCTTGCCGCTGCGGTACAGCTCGTCGAACACATACGAGTCGGCTTGACGCGGAAAGCTGCAAATGATTTTGCGCACACGACCCGTCTTCAGCAAGGCAGCAATGCCGTGCTCGGCGTTGCCCGCGTTGTTGTTCACCAGGGTGAGGTCACGCGCCCCTTGGGCGATGAGACCGTCAATCAGCTCGGCCGGGATGCCGGCGGTGCCGAACCCGCCAATGGCCACCACCGCACCGTCGGGGGTGCCCGCCAAGGCCTGTTCAATGGAGGGGACTATCTTGTTGATCATGGCAGCTATTATGAAACGCGGCGGATGGCAGGGTTGACGCGTGGGAGATTCATGCGTCCGCCCCGGCATCGGCCCCCATGCGGGACAATTCGCTGATGTTCACACCCTCCCAAGAAGATGTGCGCCGCTTCTTCTGCGGCGTGCACCGCAAGCACCAAGCGGGCGAACCGCTAGACGCCCTGGAAACCCTGGCCAGCCAGTGGATCGAGCGCCATCCCGAGTACCACGGCGATTTGTCCGATGCAGACGCGGCCGTGGCCCGGGTGTATGAGGTGGAGGAAGGCAGGGAAAACCCTTTCCTGCATCTGTCGATGCACTTGTCCATCAGCGAACAGTGCTCCATCGATCAGCCACGCGGCATTCGGCAGGCGGTGGAATTGCTGGCCGCACGGCGTGATTCGATTCATCAGGCGCACCACGAAGCCATGGAGTGCCTGGGACGCATGGTGTGGGAAAGCCAGCGCAGCGGCCGGCCACCCGACGGTGCGGCCTATATCGACGAGGTGCAGCGACGGGCCACGCGGGACTGAGCGTCAGCAACTAAAAAGCCAGACACAAGGTCTGGCTTTTTCTTGGCGGCTCGGTTAAGCCCGTGTCACGCTTTTCAGCGGAAACGCGACTGAGGTACCACCTTCATCTCGCCAGGCTGGCTGGCGATGTACTGGGCCAACTGCTTGAGTTCGGCATTGGTGAACTGCTTGGCGATGCCACCCATGACACCGTTGTTGCGGCCCCAGGACGCCTGGCCCTCGGTCTTGTAGGACTTGAGGGCGACAAACAGGTAGTCGGCATGCTGGCCCCCAATCTTGGGGTAGGACGGGTCGATGGGCTTGCTGTAGTTGGGGCCGTGGCAAGAGTTGCAAGCGCCTTTTTTCAGCAGGTCGGCCACCGGGCCCGTGGCCTCCTTGACGGTCTCAGGCGCGGCCTGTGGGGCACCGTGTGTGGCGTAGTAAGCGGAGATGTCGGCAATGTCCTGATCGGTCAACGATTCAGCGATACCGCGCATGGTGGGGTGCTTGCGCTCACCTTTTTTGTAGGCATTGAGTGAGGAGGCGATGTACTTGGCACCTTGACCGGAGATCATGGGCACGCGGTAAACCTCGGGGAAGCTGGCCTGGTAGCCAACGATGCCGTGGCAGCCAATGCACATGGCAATTTTTTTCTCGCCAGCCTTGGCGTCGCCCTGGGCGTCTTGCGCCAAAACCGGGGTGGTCACGCAAGAGACAAGCGAAACAAAAACAAAGGACAATAACTTGTTCATTTTGGACTGACAATCGAGTGCAACACGGGTCAAGATGGGCGCAGACAGGCCAACCCCAACAGCGCATTATATCGATCCCTTCCACGCCTCTTTGTAAGCTAGACGTAGCCTTTTCCCAACTGCTCAACACCATGAAATTCCAAGGTTCCGACCATTACGTAGCCACCCAGGACCTGAAACTGGCGGTCAACGCAGCCATCACCCTCAAGCGGCCGCTGCTGGTCAAAGGCGAACCGGGCACGGGCAAGACGATGCTGGCCGAGGAAGTGGCCCAGGCGCTGGGGCTGCCCCTCATCCAGTGGCACATCAAGTCCACCACCAAGGCCCAGCAGGGCCTGTACGAGTACGACGCCGTGAGCCGTCTGCGCGACAGCCAACTGGGAGACGAGCGGGTCAAGGACATCCAGAACTACATCGTCAAGGGTGTGCTGTGGCAAGCCTTCACCGCCGAGGAGCCCGTGGCCCTGCTGATCGACGAGATCGACAAGGCCGACATCGAGTTTCCCAACGACTTGCTGCGCGAACTCGACCGCATGGAGTTCTATTGCTACGAAACGCGCGAGCTCGTCAAGGCCAAGACGCGCCCGCTGGTGTTCATCACCTCCAACAACGAAAAGGAACTGCCCGACGCCTTCTTGCGCCGGTGTTTTTTCCACTACATCAAGTTCCCTGACGCTGACACCATGCGCCAGATCGTGGACGTGCACTTCCCCACGCTCAAAAAAGACCTGCTCACCGTTGCCCTCAAAACCTTTTACGACGTGCGCAACCTGCCTGGTCTGAAGAAAAAGCCCAGCACCAGCGAGTTGCTGGACTGGCTCAAGCTGCTGGTGGCCGAGGACATTCCACTGTCAGCCTTGCAATCCGCCGACGAAAAAGTGGCTGTGCCACCCTTGGTGGGTGCCCTGCTCAAAAATGAGCAGGACGTGACGCTGTTCGAGAAGCTGGTGTTCATGCAAAGCCGCAACCGTTAACGGCAGGACCACACCATGTCGCGACAACTGCTGATCGAAGGCCTGACCGATGCGGTGGGTTTTGTCGTGGGCTCGCTGCTCGGCTTCGGGTTGGGCCGACTGGTGGGGTTGGAACTCTTTGCCGAAGGTTACAGCGCTGGCAGCCTGGTGGCCATTGCCTTGGTGGGGCTGGGTGGCGGCATGGGGCTGCAAGCGATCCGGCACCTGCGCGGCCGCTCCACGCCACCGGGAGATGCGCCATGATTGCCGTCACCCCGTTGCAGCTGCAAGGCCCTCATGCTCGCTTGGAACCCTTGGCGGCACACCACCATGACGACCTGGTGCAAGCCGTGCAAGACGGCGAACTCTGGAACCTCTGGTATACCTTCATCCCCACGCCCGATCGCATGATGGCCGAGATTGAGCGTCGCCTGCAGTTGCAGGCCCAAGGCAGCATGGTGCCCTTCGCCGTGATCGAACCTGCCTCGGGTCAAGCTGTGGGCATGACCACGTACATGAACATTGACCCAGCCCACCACCGCGTCGAAATCGGCTCGACCTGGTACCGGCGCAGCGTGCAGCGATCGGCCCTGAACACCCAGTGCAAGCGGCTGCTGTTGTCGCACGCCTTTGACACGCTGGGCTGCATCGCGGTGGAATTTCGCACGCACTGGTTCAACCTCGACAGCCGCCACGCCATCGAGCGCCTGGGCGCCAAGCTCGACGGGGTATTGCGATCGCACCAGATCGCACCCAATGGCTCCCTGCGCGACACCGCGGTGTACAGCATCATCGCCAGCGAGTGGCCGGCGGTTCGCTCGCACCTGGACTACCAACTGGCCCGCCCGCGGCCAGCCCCCTGAGAAGCGACCACCATGCTGATCGATTTCTTCTACACCCTGCGCGCGGCCAAGGTGCCCGTGTCTGTCAAGGAATACCTTTCGCTGCTCGAGGCGCTCGAAGCCCAGGTGGTGGGGCCGACCAGCGACGCCAGTTCCATGGACGATTTTTATTACCTCAGCCGCACGGCCCTGGTGAAAGACGAAAAGCACTTCGACAAATTTGACCGCGCCTTTGCCGCCTATTTCAAAGGCGTGGAGTTGATGACCGACTTCACCCAGGACGTGCCGCTTGACTGGCTGCGCAAAACCCTGGAAAAGGAACTCACCCCCGAGCAGAAAGCCGCCATCGAGAAGATGGGCTGGGACGAGTTGATGGAAACGCTCAAGAAGCGCCTGGAAGAACAGAAAGAACGCCACGAAGGCGGCAGCAAGTGGATCGGCACCGGTGGCACCTCACCCTTTGGCAACGGCGGCTACAACCCGCAAGGCGTGCGCATCGGCGGCAAGGGTGGCAACAAGAGCGCGGTGAAGGTGTGGGAGCAACGCGCCTACCAAGACTATGACGACAGCCAGGAACTGGGCACCCGCAACATCAAGGTGGCCCTGCGCCGTTTGCGCAAGTTTGCGCGTGAAGGCTCACCCGACGAACTCGACTTGGACGACACCATCCGCAGCACGGCGGCCAATGCGGGGTATCTCGACATCAAGATGATCCCCGAGCGGCACAACAACGTGAAGGTGTTGCTGCTGATGGACGTGGGCGGCACCATGGACGAGCACATTCAACGCATGGAAGAACTCTTCTCGGCGGTGAAGACAGAGTTCAAGCACCTGGAGTTTTATTATTTCCACAACTGCATCTACGACTACCTGTGGAAAAACAACCGCCGTCGCTTTGCCGAAAAATTCCCCACCTGGGACATCATCCGCAAGTACAACAAGGACTACAAGCTCATCTTCATCGGGGACGCTACCATGAGCCCCTACGAAATCCTGCAGCCCGGTGGCAGCGTGGAGTACAACAACGAGGAACCGGGCGCCGAATGGATCCAGCGCCTCACCCACGCCTACCCCAAGTTCGTCTGGATCAACCCGGAACCCCAAGGCGTGTGGCAGTACCGACAAAGCATCAGCATCATCCAGCAACTCACAGGCCACCGCATGTTCCCGCTCACCCTGAGGGGGCTGGAAGAAGCGATGCGCATGTTGTCGAAATAAAATTCCCCCACCGCCGCCGTAGTTCAATGGATAGAACGAGCGCCTCCTAAGCGCTAGATACAGGTTCGATTCCTGTCGGGGGCGCCACCCAGCAGTGAGCAGCCCACCCAGCAGTGATGAAATACGCGTCTGCACGAACCTCTCTCACAACTGCACTGGCCTGAATTGCTGCTAGAACAGAGGCAATATGCGGCCACCCATCCTCTTCTTGGCTTTGGTTCTTTCTGGCTGTACGTCCTCGGAGGAGGGCTTCACTCTGTATAGATCTGCACTCATTGGAGAGACAGCCAGGTTCCATGTGTTCACTTTTGATGCCGCAGGGGTTTTCCCTGAAACGGGCAGTACAAAGGGCCTCATGGCGGGTTGACCTCAGCGTACTTGCGCTTGTCAAACTTTCTCAACCCGATTAGGCTTGAACCTTTCATTGGCAAAGCCGGTCGCGGCCTCTTGGGAGCTTTCATGAATCCTGTATCTGTCAAACAATTGATGTTGAAGTTTGCCCTGTTCACCAGTCTTCTCTTGGGGCTGGTTGGGGCTGTGTCTGCCGAGACCCTGCGCTGGGCGGCACAAAACGACATTCTCACGCTCGACCCGCACTCGCAAAACCACGCCACCACCAACAACATCGTGGGGCACGCCTATGAGCCTCTGGTGCGTTTTGACCGCAACTACAAGCCCGAGCCCGCATTGGCCACCAGTTGGTCGCAGGTCAACCCCACCACGGTACGCTTCAACCTGCGTCGCAATGTCAAATTCCACGATGGCAGCCCGTTTACCGCCGATGACGTGCTGTTTTCATTCGACCGCATCCGTCAACCGCAAGGCACCTTGAGCATTTATGTGGCCGGCGTGAAGGAAATTCGCAAGGTGGATGACTTCACCGTCGATGTCATCAGCGACACTCCCAACCCGGTGATGCTGAACAACTTCAGCACCTTTTTCATCATGAGCAAGGCGTGGGCTGTCAAGAACAAGTCCGAGAAGGTGCAGGACTACCGCAACAAGGAAGAAACCTTCGCATCACGCAATGCAAATGGAACCGGCCCCTTCATCATCAAGGAATGGGTGGCTGACCAGCGTGTTGTTCTGACAGCCAACAAGGGTTGGTGGGACAAGACTCCCGGCAATGTGACCGACGTGATCTACACCCCGATCAAGTCCGACCCAACCCGTATTGCCGCCCTGATCGCCGGCGACGTGGATGCTGTGACCGACCTGCCCACGCAGGACGTAAACCGTCTGCGCACCACACCTTCCCTGAATGTGCTCGATGGCCCCGAGGTGCGCACCATTTTCATCGTGTTGGACCAGGGCAGTGACGAACTCAAGTACGGCACCAAGGGCCCCAACCCTTTCAAGGACCTGCGCGTGCGCAAGGCGCTCAACATGAGCATGGACCGAAACGGCATTCAGCGCAGCATCATGAGAGGCTTGTCCATTCCGGCCGCCATCATGGTGGCTCCTGGCGTGAATGGCTATGCGGAAGCTTCCGACAAGCCGCCTGCTGTGGATGTGGATGGTGCCAAGAAACTGCTGGCCGAGGCAGGTTTCCCCAATGGTTTTGAGTTCACGCTGGATTGTCCGAACAACCGCTACGTCAATGACGAAGAGATTTGCCAGGCGCTGGTCAATATGTGGGCTCGAATTGGCGTGAAAGTCAAACTCAACGCCATGCCCTTTGCCACTTTTGTCCCCAAGTTCCAGAACTTTGACTCCAGCGCATTCTTGCTGGGCTGGGGCGTGGCCAACTACGATGCGGTGTACACCCTGCAGTCCATTGTGCGCACTCGCACCAAGGGCCCTGATGGCAACTTCAATTTCGGCAAAGTCAGCAACGCACAGCTTGACGCCCTGGTGGACCGCATCAATGCGAGCCCAGCCGGTGCCGAGCGTAACCGCTTGCTGAAAGAAGCGCTGGAGCTCACCCGCGACCAAGTGCTCACTCTGCCCATCCACCACCAGATGCGCCCATGGGCCATGAAGAAAAACGTCACCATGGTGCACAACTCCAACGATGCACCCAAGATGATGTACGTGACCGTGGCGAAATAAGCGGCGTCACTCACGCCACGGCGTGGCAGGCGATTCGAATGCCCTGAAAGTTTTTCATCTCGGGGCGTTGCTGCCGACACAGGTCGGTGGCCTGCGGACAGCGGGGATGAAAGGCGCAGCCACTGGGTGGCGACAGGGGGTTGGGCACCTCCCCCTGCACGGGTAAGCGCGTCTGCGAGCCGGGGCGTAATTTAGGAATCGCATCCAGCAGCATGCGGGTGTAGGGGTGACGGGGCTGAGAAAACAAGGTTTCGGTCGAGGCCATCTCAACCAGACGCCCCAGGTACATCACCCCCACCTGGTCACTGACTTGCCGCACCACCGCCAGGTTGTGCGAGATGAAGAGATAGGTCAGACCCCGCTCGCGTTGCAAATCCAGCATGAGGTTCAGCACCTGCGCCTGCACGCTCACATCCAGCGCAGACGTGGGCTCATCGCACACCAGAAACTCCGGCTGTGACGCCAGCGCACGCGCAATCGAAATGCGTTGACGCTGACCCCCGGAAAACTGATGCGGAAACTTGTTGGCATCCAGTGGATTCAGCCCTACCGATTCCAGCAACTCGCCCACGCGCTGCAGACATTGCGCTTGCGTCTTGACCGTCTGATGCACCCACAGCGGTTCGGCCACGATGTCGCGCACCCGCCAGCGCGGATTCAGACTGGCATAGGGGTCCTGAAAAATCATCTGCATGCGCCGACGCAATGCGCGCCCTTGCGGCTGTGCCAGGGTGTCATGCAGATTGGCACCTTCAAACAGCACCTCGCCTTGACTGGGGGCATACAGCCCCACCAGCAAACGCGCCAGGGTGCTTTTACCGCAACCGGACTCTCCCACCAGCGCCAGCGTTTGTCCGCGCTCAATGTCAAAGTCCACCTCGCTCACGGCTTGCAAGAGTTGTCGAGGTTTGCCCTCGATCACCCGATTCAACCAGGGCGGCGACACGTCAAATCGTTTGCTCAAGCCCCGCACTTGTACCAAAGGATTGCGCGTCATGCCGAATCCTCTGCAGACAGCGCATGGTTGGCGTGCAGGGGATGCCAGCACGCCACGGGGTGGTGGGTCAGGGTGGCATCGGAAGGCGTCAGCACCGGACGCTCAGCCAGACAACGGGGCGATACCCGCTCGCACCGGGGGTGAAAGGCGCAGCCACTGGGAATCGCCGTGAGCCGCGGCATGCTGCCCGGGATCTGGTGCAAACGCTCACGTGTCACGTCCGTGGACGGAATCGAGGCCATGAGACCACGTGAGTACGGGTGGTGGGCAGCGTGAATCACCTGCTGCACCGCCCCCACCTCCACCAGTCTTCCGGCGTACATCACACCGACGCGGTCACAGGCTTCGGCGATCACGCCCATGTCGTGGGTGATGAGCATGACCGCGGCGCCGCGTTGCCGGCACAGGCGCTTGAGCAATTCGATGATCTGCGCCTGGATGGACACGTCCAGTGCTGTGGTGGGTTCGTCGGCAATGATGAGTTCGGGCTCTGCCGCCAAGGCCAGGGCAATGACCACTCGCTGTCGCATGCCGCCCGAAAACTGGTGCGGGTAATTCGTCATGCGCTCGGCCGCCGCAGGAATGCCCGTGTCTTGCAACAACTGCACAGCACGTTGCCAGGCCTGCTGGGCTGACAACGGCAGGTGGGACTGAATGGTTTGCGTGAGTTGATACCCCACCGACAGCAAAGGGTTGAGCGAAGTGAGCGGGTCTTGAAAAATGGCGCCGATGCGCTTGCCGCGCACATGGCGCATCTGCTCAGGCGACAAGTCGTCGATGCGCGCGCCCCCCAGAAGAATCTGACCCTCACTGATGCGTCCGGGAGGTTCGAGCAAACCAATGATGGACGCGCCAGTCAGCGACTTACCAGCACCGGACTCGCCCACCAGGCCAAGGATTTCACCCGCTTCAATGCTAAAGCTGACCTGATCCAGGGCCTTGAGCACCGCACGTCGCTGCGGAAACTCGACACTGAGGTTGCGGACTTCGAGCAATGCCATGGCGTGTCCTCACTGCAACCGGGGATTGAGCGCATCGCGCAGCCAATCCCCGAGTAGGTTGATGGACAGCGAGATGAGCATCAGCATCGCGCCGGGAAATACCGTGATCCACCACTCGCCAGAAAATAAAAAATCATTGCCAATGCGAATGAGCGTGCCCAGCGATGGTGAGGTGGGCGGCGCCCCCACGCCCAAAAACGAGAGGGTAGCCTCGGTGATGATGGCCGTGGCCACCTGGATGGTGGCCAGCACCAGGACCGGTCCCAGCACATTGGGCAGGATATGGCGGCGCATGATGCTGAGCGACCCCACGCCCGTGATACGTGCAGCCTGCACGTATTCCTTGTTGCGTTCGACCAGCGTGGCACCGCGCACCGTGCGCGCGTATTGAACCCAACCCGTCAGGGTAATGGAGAGAATAAGCACACCAAACGCCAGCGAGTCATCTGCATTGGGAAACAGGGCTCGCCCTACACCCGATATCAGCAAGGCCACCAAGATGGCAGGAAAGGACAACATGACATCGCAAATGCGCATCACCAGGCTGTCCACCGCTCCCCCCACGAAACCCGACAAAAGGCCCAGCGACACCCCCAGCAACGCCGACAGCAGCACCGAGGCCAGACCTACCAGCAACGAGATGCGCGAGCCATACAGCAGGGCCGACACGATGTCGCGCCCCTGATCATCCGTACCCAGCAGATACCGCAGTTGCCCACCATCGCTCCAGGCAGGGGGCAGCAAGGCATCCGAGAGTTGCAAGCTCGCCGGGTCAAACGGGTTGTGTGGCGCGATCCACGGCGCCAGCAACGCGCCC
>Ga0255087_1000557_pt1 | contig 15243 bp, 32 predicted proteins | sample Colum_Miss_RepA__FD_188561 | JGI IMG/M metagenome (GOLD analysis project Ga0255087, IMG submission 188561) | Freshwater microbial communities from Columbia River, Oregon, United States - Colum_Miss_RepA_8d | ecosystem: Environmental > Aquatic > Freshwater > River | place: USA: Oregon | collected...
CCTCCTTCATCACAATCACCTCGCGCGCCCAGTTCGTCAGATCCGACGATCCGAATCCTGAGTAGGCCAAATCTGCGACGCTCTCAGGCTTGTCGTCCTTACCCTTCGGCTTGGGGAAGTGATGGACAAGTACAAGGACAACACCTGTCTCCATCATAATCGGCTGGAGCAGATGCCGCGTGAAGTTCGCGCAGACCTCGATGTCCGCAGGATTGCCGCCCATGTAGGAGAGCAGTGGATCGATGTAAACAACGTCAGCCTTGGTCTTGCGAACGAGACGACGGAGCATTGTGGCAAAGTCAGCCCCGGTTCGAACCGTTTCGCGGAAAAAGAGCATGTTCGCGTTTCTCAATCCTCGCTCCCAGTTCTCCTTTCCGAATGTCATCTGAGCCGCCCCCTTGAGCGCGTCATGCTGGTCAGCGATGTCGTTCTCCGCCTGAATGTAAACCACTTTTAGCGAACGGACGGGCCGGACGCCAAACCAGTCTGCGCCAGACGCCCATTTCAGCCCCTGATACGCCGCCATCGAGCTTTTGCCGCAACCACTTTGGCCTACGAATAGAAGCGAAGATCCGCGACGTAGCCATCTGTCGCCGATCAGATTGTCAGGATCATTCTTCGGGTCGTACTCGATGATGCTATCGAGCGAGAACTCCTGAGGCATGTCCTGCGACTCCAGATAGTCCGTGAACGCATCCCAGTTCACGACACCCACATTGATGGCCAACAGCTTCTGCTCATTGCCATCGCGCATCACACCGGGAAGGCGGCTGAACCTGCTGGCGTTCTTGTTCTTCGGATCGATTCCAATGCTCTCCAGATGCCGGTAAACGATGTCGCGGCGCTCTGCCCATTCTTCCTTGTTCGCCGCATCCACACGCACCCAGCCGTGCAAGCTCTTGCCGCCTGAATCGATGACGACCGACAGCGGCAGCTTTGACTCTTTCAATGCTGTCCACTGTTCGTCCTTCGACTTCTCATCCATCTCAATGAGAACATGGCGATAGGCGGAGACACCGGAGTCTGAACCGCTCTCATCGAGACACGGGTTGATGCGGACGTATGCACCCTTGCTCTCCTCGCTCGTCCACATCGAGCTGATGGGTGGTGTGAAGTGATTCTGAATCCACTCCTCGCGCTTGAGGAATGTACCCTTGGAAGCTGGCCTACTCCTGCCTTCCTCGTCGCTCAGGATGTCGTTGCAGATGCAGACAACCTCGTCCTGTTCAAAGCAGGCTTTTAAGAAATCTATGGTTGAAAATCGGAAGTCAGACTTCGGAATTTCTTGGATCTTTCGCACCACGAACTTGCCGGTTGGAGACACCGGAGTGCCGCCCTGACCGATGCTTGAGTGTGACTCTAGAAGCCAACCACGCGGCTTGTCGTGAGACACTATCTGCGCCTGATTCAGCTTGTGGGCCAGTTCATTCGGTTTCCACGGAGGATTGCACTTCGTGTTGTATTCAGAGAGAAGCGTCTCAGCTTCCGTTCTGGTCAGCTCAAATCCGTGAACGAGAGCGGTAGCAACAGCGAATGTCGCCCCGTGTCCGTTCTGACCTGCGATGGCTCCTGGCGTGGCTTTGACCCATGCTCTTGCACGGTCGATATTTGATTGATTCATTCGATTCCAAGTTGTTTTCTCGCTATATCCCCGCTTCTACCAAGATCAGTCTTGGCGATTTCGGAGAGGACTGAATTTGATTTCTCTAACTTGCTGAAAAGGAGAGCAAGCTCTTTGGGGGTCATCAGGTACTTGCTCCAATGCTGGATGGCAATGGAGCGTGACTGAAACTTCGCAAAGAGCTGCTCTTGTGCGGCGATGTAAAGTTTAGGGCTTCGCATCTATCAGGACGAACTTAGCTTTGAATTCAGCTTTCGTTCGAACGTAGACCTTGCTTTTGCCTTCCCGCATGTAGGCCACGCCTGACCACTTCGTTTCTCCGATCCGTATCTCTACGTCGTCGGACAGGAGTTCAACCTCCACTGAGCTGTTTCCTGAGTTCTTGTATTTCATCTTCAGAAGCGTCGTCGAGATGGCCGACTCCAGCAGTTTGCCATCCGCCATCCACGCTGCGTTTTGGCTTCGCTGGCTTGCTCATCCAACCTCGAAGAATCGCATAGTCAATGAGGCGCGGAGCTTCCTTCAAGAGTTGTTCTCGGGATATTTCAGATGCTTTCATCGGAATTGATTCGTTTGACCGCACGACCGCGACGACCGTCGGAACGTCGCATGCCGAGTTCAGTTTGCTCTTCGCTGGCGAATCCACGGCGGACAAGCCACTCCTTGTACTTCTTGTCGATGTACGCGAAATCGATGCGTGGCGTTGATTCATCGGCTTCAGCGATTCTGACTATTTTGTTCGCACTGTTTAGGCTCATATATTTTCTGTATTCGTTTGTATGCTTTTTGTGTGTCGGTGCAGTCGATGCACAGGTCGAAGTCTCCTCCGATTGTGCATCCGCAGCCAAGTGCTTTCGCAAGCTCCTTGGAAATCCATTTGTACTCTGCCAGCTCTTCTTTGATGTCTTCGAGTTCTTGGCTCATTTGATGACAAAGAGAATGAAGTATGCGCTGGTGATGACGACGCCCATCGCGAACGCGGCGATGAGCATTTGCTTCAGCTCCTCCGGCGACGGTGGCCGATTCATCCTACGAATCATCTGCCGCCTCCTTGAGCGTAATGGAGAATGAGCAGGGCGTCACAATTCTTGAGGCTGACATCCAGATGTGGATACAGCTCTTGAGCTTTGGCGCGCAGCTTTCGCTTCCATTCAGGGCCGGTAGCGCACGCTTTACGACCTCCGAGTCCAAGCGGATCTTGCCATATCTTCGGCTCTACACGGTGAAGCGCATACCCTTGAGCGTAGGCCAGTCCTTGGACGATGCCGTAGTTCTCATGGAGGGTGGCGACCGAAGCAGCAGGAGTCAGCTTGGACACGAACTTGGGAACCTTCTCAATCCACAAGTGGCTATCTGCTAATTTGAATCCGCTTAGTAGTTGCGCCATATCGGGCAATGATTCGGGCATTGGGAAGAGCAAAATTTCATCTGCTGTTTTGACCGCGAATCCACCTCCGACACCAGGATCGACCGCAACGATTGTTTGGTTTGATTTCATTTTAGTAGCAAAGGACCGTTATTTGTTCGGCAGCGATTCTAACTGCGCTCTTGGTTTCACCGCCATCACTCCATTTCTCAACCTTCACTCGGCCTTTGACACGCACCAGCGCGCCATTGCCGACTTCCATGATCTTCTCGGCAACCTGCCCCCATGAGGACAGCTCGAATTCATCGTAATCTTCGTGAAACCTGCCGTCCGCATCCGTCCAATGGCGAGCGATTGAAATGACGCGGCGCACCATAAGCGCACCTGTCTTGGTTTCGGTTTGACGGCTGATGCCTCGTAGTTCGCCGATCAGATAAACCACGTTCTCTGTGGGCGTGGCTGTTTCATTCGTTGTTGTAATTGATGCACTCATTGGAAAACGCAACCTAGTTCACGGTAGCACTTCATCCGCTTCTTCGCGTGGAACGCTCCGATGGGATGAAACTTGTCCGAAAAATCAACGATTGTCGCACAGTTTTTGGAATCTGTTTTTCGCAATGCGCGACTCGCCCTCTGAATCGTCTTCTGCGACGACCGACCGCCGCTCACCATGATGAGCAGTTCGACATTCGGAAGATCGAGTCCTTCGTCGGCCAATGATGTGGCAATCATGGTTCGTAGGTTACCGGCCTTGAATTCCTCCATGTAGGCGCGCCGATCCTTCTTCCCGATCTTGGAATGAACGAGCCGAGAATTCGGAATCGACGCCTCGTATTCCTCGCCCAGCGTGATGCGTGGGATGAGGATGAGCGTCTGCATGTCGAGATGCTCCAGCGCGTAATTGATGGCGTAATCGTTGCGCTCACGGTTCTCGCAGATGCCGATGTCCACAATCGATTCCCAGGCGCACATGCGTTTCAATTCGTCGTCACTTATCCGCATGTACCGACGCCGCGCGGTAAACAGCCGGTCGATGTTGTTGTCGATCTTCTGCTGGATGTTCAGGTCTGTGGCATCGCTGATTTCGAGGTAAGCGTCGGCCAATGAATCGCCGATGTCGCTGCGCTTGATTTCGTAGACTCGCTGGTTGAACAGCTCCTTGATGACAATATTACGATCCTCGTTGTCACTCCACGGCGTGGCGTCAAAACCATAACGCTCTCCGTCACAGGATTCGATGATGCGTCGCCATCCGGCAGCAGGGCTGTGCTTCGCTTCGTCAACGATCAGTATGTCCTTCTTGCTGAAGTCCACTGACTCATGCGGACAACGCACCTCAACGACCTCGTCAGGTACACCGGCAACGCGGAGCGATGTGCGCGCTTGCTGACATGTCTCGCGTGTTGGGGCGAGCCATCCAAACCTCCATCCCGGTCGTCCTTTCTCAAAGTGCTTGATAATGCTCGCGGCAATCCATGTCTTGCCGCTGCCAGCCGGTGCGATGATCAGTCCATCGTTAGTCTTGGCCCACTCTACTGCTTTCTGTTGGTATTCTCTTAGATTCATAGTTTTAGGAAATTTGTCCCTCCGACCGCCGCTTCATGACGGCCAGAGGGTGTTGTCCGTACCACACGGTACGATTCGCTACTGGGCGGTAGCGGCGCAGGATGAGACGGATTGGGCAGCACTTGATTGCGTCGTGTGCTTGCTTTCCATGTACTTCCTTAGCGCCTCCCGAGCGACAAATTGGATCTTCAGTCCGTTGCGGTTGCAGAACTCCTTGAGTTCGTCATGGATCTGCGTATCGATGGTGACGACTCGCGTCATCTTTTCTTTTTTCATGGGTATTCCGTAAGTCTCTTGATGTATCGGTTCCGCTCCTTCGGTTTGGCGTCGATGATGTACTGTAAAGCTCCGCAAGCGTTGAGTGAGGCAGTGTGTTCCCAGTCCTCTTTGTTGTCGTACAACTCATGCCACCGCTCGCTGGGTGCTACGACGATTTGTCCGGTTTGATTGTGACGGAACACGAATGCGGCAGGGCCGATGGGTACAATCATCGTCCCTCCAACCATTTCTCCAAGTCGTGGAGTTCATCCACTTTGGCTTCGAGTTGTTTCACCCGATCCTCCAGCTTGCGAACATCGAGAGCGATTGCGCGGAGTTCGCGTGGATGGTTGCAATCGGGAGATTCCGATAGGAAAAGTATTCGTTCTTCGAGACTCACGGCTTGTCCTCCTTGGCTTTGTGCCACCCCTCTATTGCCATCGGCAGCAATCCAAGCCGCGAGGCTCGCTGGGCAAGCACATCTCCAGCCTCCTCCAGCCGCTTGAGGCGCTGCTTCTGTTCCTCCGCACCTCTATAGAGTTGCGCTACTTTATTTGTCAGTCGCTCAATCTCTGAGGTGGCCGCGTTGAGTTCGCGTTCGAGTTGGCGAGCGAATTTGTAAGCGTAATACAAATCTTGGTGTCCGAAGTTTGAAATTCCAACACCATCGTATTCTGACTCATCCGTTCTCGGTGTATCGCTCATTTGTCCTCCCTCGCTTTGAGCATTGCGTCGGCATGGCAATATCTCGCCCACTGACGACTTGGTAAGAATCCGTGTTTTTGCTGGAACTGATCAGCTTCTCCACAGGTTGCGGGAATAAACTCCTGAATGTCTTTTTCAGTGGCAGCCGCTGCGAAGTAGTCGCGAAGGGTCATGCCTTCTTGGCTATGGCAATGATCTGTTGCCGATCTAGGAAACGCCGGCCCTCCGTCGTTGATTGGTTGCTCGCTCATTTGCACTCCTTCCATTTGAACGTAGTTTTCCCATCTACAGACACAACCCATGCGGCATGATTATATTCCACGGCTTCTTTTTTAATGCTGTTCTTGCCAAGATGTACACCGCACAGAAAACATATAAGAATAAAAAACCCAATGAAAAATCCGTAGACTGCTGATTCATAAAACTCTTTCACGGCTTTGCCTCCTTAATAATTAAAAGAATTCCCATATAAATTATCCAAACGGCTCCAATAGGTATCAGCCAAAACAGCCGAAAGACCATTCCAAAGTCATATTGCCCACTGGAACGGTATGGCCTGAACATGACGCACAACATAATTACTGTAATAAGTATTGGTATGATACACGATTTTATTGTGATAGTCACGGCTTGGTCTCCTTTGCTTTTTCCCACACCTTAACACGGTCTGGATAGTATGAGTTCTCAATCGCTCTATCCCCAGCCTCCTCCAGCCGCTTGATGCGCTGATTCTGTTCCTCCGCACCTTCGTAGAGTTGAGCTACTTTATTTGTCAGTCGCTCAATCTCAGCATTGGCTGCATCGTTCTCGGTTTCGAGTTGCGTGATGTAAGCCAGTCGTACTGCTGCGAGTCGCTCTACCCTCCTGCACAGCATACCAAGCTCTGCCACGTTGTGCGGAGTACTGTCTGATATTGGGGTGTCGCTCATTTCGATTCCTCCAATGCCGCGTGAATGTGCGAGAATTCGACTGCGAAGATCGTGTCGCGAATGGCAATGGCGATGTCGCGATGCTCCTTCTGTGTACCCTTGGCGCAACGCTGTTCGAAGTAATGAATCCATGAGCGGATGTTTCCGGTCATGTACAGCGTCGTCTGAGTGCAGAGCGGAAGAACCATCCGAGCAGTCTCTCGGCTCACACCCTCATTGATCAGCGTTCGATATGTCCTGAAAGCCAGATCGACCGACTTGGCGACAACTTCGTTGGCCCACTCTTGCTGATAAACCTCTCCGCTTCCCTGGCGATTAACACGGTCCTGAGTGCGAAGTTCGACCAGCTCAGCCGTATCGGTCGGCGCATATCGCTGGCTGAACTCTTGGAAGCAGAAGCTGCGATGACGAATGATCTGGGCGGAGATAGCGCGGCTTGTCTGAATCTCGACCGTCATAGACGCCTGTTCGAAGATGCTCCAATGGCCATGCCTGATGCAGTAGGCCAGTAGTTTTGGAGCGGTCAGCAGACTCATCTGATTGCTCGGATTGCTGACACGGGCGGCGAACGTGATGAAATCGGACGCGGTCATTGTCCCGTCGCCGACAAGGGGTTTGGTGATAGCTACAAGTTTGACTTTCATGGATACGAATTGGATGCGTTAGAATTGGTTGTGCGTTATCAGGGAATACGCACCCCTCCCTGTTTTGCATTAGAACGGCTTTTCTTCTGGGGCCGTGGACACAGCAGGCTTCATCGCCTTGATGCGATACGCCTTTTTCTTCTCGCCATTCAGGTCGTACTCTTCAGCGCGAACGACGATGGTAAGCTCAAGACCGATCATCGACTTGAGGAAGTTGGCGTAGCTACCCTTCTTGCCAAGGAAGTCCACTTCGGTTCCGTCTGGAACATTGTGGTTAGTGGCGGCAACCAACTGGTTGACGCGGAACCAGACGTTCTCCTGGTTGATGAAACGGTCAGCGATGCTCGATCCGTCTTCGGTTGCGAACGTCACCTTGCAGACCTCGCGGCCCTTTGCGTCGAGCGTTTCCTCGACCTTCATCACGGTGACGGTGTACTCGCCTTCAGCGTTGATGTAGCTGCCTCCGGCGTCCTTACGATTGACTTTGAACATAATTGTTAGGTTTAGTTTTCCGATTTATTCAGCACCCATTTTGGGCATGAAAGTGTGATGGTCGTCGTTGGGTAGGATGGCCAACTGTCCAGTGCGCGGCATTCGTGGAGCGTTGAGATTGCTTTCCTGCGAAGGTTCTCACCGGCCTGAAGCCATTCGGCATCCAGCTTGTAGATTCCAACCGCGTACGGAGCTTTCCGCTCGACGGCGACGAAGATGAACGATTCTGCTCCGGTCATCGCCAGATAGTGAGCGGCCTGAATGTGGTAGCCGAACGAGGTGATTGTGCGGCTGAACGCTTCAGGCGATGCGTCGTCCGTTGTTTTCACATCCACCAGGATTGCTGGTTCTTTAATCCACAGATCGGGACGGGCCTTCAATGGAATCTGGGTTTCTGCATCTTCAGCAAAAACGCTCGCTTCGATTGAGTGTTCATAATTAATGATGTCCCAGAACGGATGGCGACGGACAGAGTTGGCCACGCCCTGCACATCAATGTCCTCAGCGTGGCTGAGATGGATGCGGCTCTTATGCTGCTCCTTCCATTGTTTGCCCTCCTTCGTCCGACCGTCGATGTCCGGCGGAATCACGGCGACAACCTGCGAATACAGATGCGGCTCAAGAACAGCCGTGTGAATCGCGGTGCCAAGCTGCATCGCCTTGCTCGGCTCCTGATGCTCGTCCAGCGCGGCTTTGTAATGCGCCGGTGACTTGAGTATCTTGGTCATCATCGACTTTGAGAGAGCGTCAACGGCGTGGTACTTGTCAGCAGCCATGTCGAAATTGATGTGTCGGTTTAGAATGCTCATTTGTCTGCCTCACATTGGAATTCGTAACATCTCTTTCCGTCTACTGCTACTGCCAAGGCAATGATGCGCTCAAGGACTGCGAAGTCATTTTCTGACACATCTTCATTCCATGTCAGATTTAAGTTGCCACGTTCGACAGCACCTTGAAGCAAGGCTGCGATGTAAATGTCGATTCGGGTTGGAGAATCTTCGTATGCAAGTAGTTTAGGGTTCATTGAATAGTGGGGGCTGAGAAAGCTTTGGCCTTGGAGATGAAACCATCGGCGTCGCTGATGATCATGTTGGCCACCTTGGTGCTGACATCGCGGAAGTTTTGACCTTCCTTGATGAGGTTCTTGCTGATGAGGAACGCATTCGCTGTCTCGGAATGTGGCTCAAGAATCTGCTCCAGCTTCTCTACAAGCGAGAAGGTCGATTCTGGCGTCACATTGACTGCCTGGCGAGTCGGGGTGGGTTGAGCGGGTGTTGATGGGGTGTTGAAGTCGGCCACTTCCTCGGGAGTGTAACGACCTTGTGTGATTCGCGGATCGAGCATGCGAGTCGCCTTGCTGATCAGGCGCGCACGGAGCATCTCAGCGGGGAACTTCGCCCAGCCGCTTCCTGGCTTTGCGGGGATTAGGCCAGCTTGCTTCGCATCATCTGCGGAGAACGAGACGCGGACCTTCTTCGCACCCTTACTGAAGTCGGCGATTGCGGCCTGAATGTCGAACTGCACCCAGTCGATATCCCATCCGGCATTCATCAGACCAGAGAGCATTGATTCGCTCTTCATCGTGATGTTGCCATTGATCAAATGATTCTCGCGCTTCCATGAAAGCGGGGTCATTCGGCTTGCGATACATTCCAGAGCGAGGACATATCCCTGCTCAGGCTTGACGCATCCGAACATGCCGGAGTGGCTAATCCAGTCGCCCATCGTCTTCACCGCATCCATCGGACTGTCGATGCGGTCGTAGAAGTCAGGACTGGCCGGACTCAGAGTTTGCGGCACTGGCTGCGACGGTGCTACCACCGTCAATGTTGCTGCTTGGTTGCTCATAGGTTGTATTCTCTATCTGCGGTTGTTTGTTTGTCTTCTTTGCGTACGGATTCACAGCTCCGGTCATTGCTCGACTCTCAAGAATCGCCGCGATGTCGGCTTCCGTGAAAAGGATTCGTCGGCCAATTCTCCTGTGCTGGATGCCGTCATTGCGAACGATTCGCCTTAGCGTCTCGGTGCAGATTTGAAGCATCGCCGCTGTGGCCTTGGCCGTATAAACTTTCATTCAAAAATCGACTGCAATCGGGTGTTTAATCAGGGATAAAAATCCAATTAAAAACCCCGTCGCGAGTTCTCCTCGCGCACTATTCCCGATTGCAGAAAATTGGTCATTGTTGCGGACGTAGTGTTGCAGTTGCCTCAAGTCGTTGCAAGAGGATACTGGAAAATTTTTCGGCCTAGCCGCGCTTCGATTCTCTGAAGGTAGGCCACCTGCTCCGGTGTTCCGTTCTGGCCGCTGCCATTGAGGAACGTCACACGCTGGTCCATGAGATGATCTTTGCGCCGTTGCCAGGAGGCATCCGATTCGCCGTCGTCGCGGTGGATCGTGTATGGGCCGGTGCGAAGTTCCAAGGTGTACTTCTCAGCGTTCGGGTTGATGGGCTGACGCTCCGGTTTCGGGCCAAAGCCTTCCCAGGTGTCGTCGTCGTCGTCCTGATAGGATGAACGCTTCAGCGCTTCATCGATCTTGCGTTCATGCTCCTTCAAGGTTTTTTCGATCCTGTCAACGCTCTCAGATATTCGCTTGAACATCGTGGCGGTTTTTTCCAACTGGTCTTTCAACACGGACGATTTTTCGGTTTCCATAGCAATCAGTTATTTGTCGGCTAATTCAGGGAACAACTTGGCAAATTCCTCGGACAGTGATGGGCGGTCTGGCTCCGTTGGTTGATCCTCAGCGAGAGGTTCTCCGGCCTTCTCCTGCTTCTGACTCCTCCTTCGCTGCCTCGCCTTACGAAGCGCATTGATAGCCTTCCAGAGCTGGGCGATTTCCCGCCGGATATCCGACAGCTTGCGCGATTCAAGATCCTTGTGCGCCTGCTCATCGGACGGCTTCCAGTCGCAGCCATGCCAGACCCGTTCGATCCGATCAAAGACCAGCACCTGACTCTTCACGTTCCGCATCGAGTTGAACGCGCGGTTCGCCTCGGCAACACCGCCGCCAATCGTCTCAACGATGTGGGCCAGTAACTCCGACTTTTCGAGGTTTAGATTGTGCCTCTTCGGCGGCATCTCTCGGAACGTCGCTCGAAGCGTCGAACCATTTGGAAGGTAACTCATGGTGAAAAACAGATAACTCTACTTTGTCCTCTTGTAAACGGAAATCTACCAATGGTTATTTCTCGTTTATCCTTGGTCTACCTAGCTCATCTAAAGATAAGCCTCCCCTTTCTAAAAAAGGGGAGAGGCTTATTCCGAAATCGGAAAGCTTGCTCCCCGCCTTTGAGGGCGGTGCCGCTTCCGTTTCGGAATAAGGGTTGGAACGCGTTTGTATCGCTCAATCGACATTCGAGAATGCTGTTTAATGGGGCGGAAACGCCCCGTAGAGCGTTCGGAAGGTGTTTTGCGGCTCTACGGACGGTTTCGCATATGACCGCGCTAGAATCGAATCGATGGAATGACATGGTTTTGGATGCTTAGATTGGCCTACCTTTGTCTGCGAAAAAGTTATCCGGCGGATTTCGGCTTTTCGCTGACCCGCTCCGTCACCGGATAAACATCGTAATCCTCCGGCATCTCGACCGGCACGACGCGAATCCGGCCTTGAGTGTACTCGCCGGGATTAAGTTCCTTGGCCGCCGACTCCGCCTCCTTGCGCGTCGCGTATTCGATGGTGCGGAAGCTGACAACGCGCTGCTTCAGGTCTGACCAGCCAATCGCGCCATTGATTTGCACCTTGAAGATTGGCGGTGCGAAGAGATTGCGGCTCATGGATGAATCCCTCCGGTGCGGATTACTTCGATGATGAACTCCGAATCGTCGATGAGTTGCTGCCGCCGTTTCTCGCCTTCGCCGGTGCTGTCCGTGGACTTGTACATGCGAGCGTAAAACAGGCTGTCTTCAAGGCATGTAAGCGCGGCTGAGACGTGCGCCAGACGGTTGGAAGCGGATTCCATCACTGGACTTTTGAAACTCTCCGCCATCGATCCAAGCTGAGATACAAGCTCATCCAACGTCGTATTCCTCGCCTCCAGTTGCGCGCTGGAGAATACGCGCTGCACATTCTCGCACTCCTTCGCGTTGTACATCTTGATCATTGCAGAGTCTCCGGTTCGCCGATCTGCATCAGCTTGTCGCCCCGCTCGCGTTCGATGATCAGCTCAAGGATTTGATTCCCATCCGCGTCCGTGATGGAGCAGATATGCTTGTCCTCGTCGTAAATCGAGAGCGGTTTGACGCCCTGAGTTTCGCATTCGCCGGTGATGATTGCGTTGAAGAGGTCAACGATGGTTTGGGCGTTGGTTTTGGACTGAATGGTTAGTTTCATTGGTTTGGGCTGTTTTACCGTGCGGTGAAATGATGGTTTTCGGTGAACGTGCGGTTCGCATCGTCCATCGATTGAAGCTGGCGCATGACCCGTCGGCCATACGCTCGCGTGGAGGATCTTTTAAGACCTTTTGGCCCACCTTGCCAGAGCCGAGCGAGACTTTCGTCGCTGAGGTGTTTGCCGTAATGCGCGAAATAGCTTTCCGCAATGAAGATTGAGACGGCGCGGTTGGTTACCTGCGCGTGGGAATAGTCTGTTCCCATGATCCGGTTGATATCGCGCACCATGATCGATTTGATTTGAAGCGCGCCAAGCTCGCCGTGACGGCCACGGGCATGATCGTTTCCACCGGATTCGATCTGAATGAGAGCGGATAAGAGCAATGGATGCATAATTTGATGCGGTTTTGCGGTTTATTCGTGGGATTTGACGGCCAAACCCCTCGCCTTCCTGATTACCTCGCGCGCATAGGCTAGATCCTCATCGTCTGCCATCGGGTGCGTGAGACGTTCAAGCGCGGCGAGAAGATCGGGGGCGGAGGCGATGAGGTTGGCGTTTGCCTGTCGCTCGGATTCGGGGGTTTCATAGTTCGCCCAATGATTTGTCGCGTAACAAACAAGAGCATCGTCAGCGCGGACATTTAAGCCAGTCGTCCGCCAAGGGCCGGGGGTGAATTGGGGTTTCATGGATGCTTAGGCTTTGACGGCGTATTCCGACGCGAAACGAAGGCCTTCCACACGGCCAGACTCGCCGCCGCCCAGGACGATTGATTCGCACGCGGAGTCGCTCAATTGATTCGACCAGGCGTTCCAATGCTCCCGCGCGTCGCAGTGCGGAATTCCGCAATCGCGATGGAGAACATGCGCGAAGGAGGAATAGAAGTCGTCTCGGACCTCGCTGACCTGCTCGTCCATTCCGATTTCGCGCATCAAATCAGCCTCCAGGCGCGTCAGGCGCATGGCCGGAAGGATGCGTTCCACGACAAACACCTGCGCGTCGGCCCATAGCTCCGGTCCGGCATTGGTGCGGATGTACAGGCTGAGGTCATCGAACAGATAGAACCGAGTCGCATCGGGGCGAGGGTCATCCTGAAATACTTCACGGATATTGTCGGCGAACGGCTCGAAAGAGACTTCGATCAATTGCTGCTCCTCGTCCGTCAGGCGCGCGTCCATGCGGTAGTTATGGTGCAGGTACGCGCGGACGGATTGCGGCAGATCATGCGCGTCAAATGCGCGGATTGCAGGGTCGAAGAATTGGATTTCTTGGATGATTTCGTGAATGGTTTTCATGCTTTGGATTGGATGCGGATAGATTGGCCTACCCTTTCGCACCAGGCTTTCGCATGATGCGCGTAGGATGGGTCAACGGTCCGCGTTGCAATAGGTGCGGTAGTCTATGCGGCCAATCAGATAATTGGCGCATGCGCGGGAACGGCTTTCTGGCCATCCGACAGGGCCAGTCAGCCAGTCAAATATGTCAGAGTATGTCAGGCCGCGCGCAGACTTGCGTGCGTGCGTAAGGTTTCCGTTGATCAGGTTACCGACGGCCGTTTCTATGCGTTGGATTGATTTCATTGGATGCGTTGGGTTTAGGCTAGGTTGAAGAGCGCGCGAAAGTCTGCGTATTCGTAACACAAGTCCGTGGCGAAGCGGTAGACACCGACGTCTTCCTCGCCGTCGGACCGTCGGACCGTGACGAATTGCCAGCGTTCATTGGCCAGGACGAAAGGATCTTCAAAGGCGCGCGCGCGTAGGAATTCCACAAGTCGCATGGTGTTTTATTCGTTGGGTTTAGGTTTAGAAAGTACAGCAACCGCAGCACGGCGCATCTTCACAGCGGCCGCGCGCATTGCGTGAGCCTGTCCAACCGGACGAGAGTTTGACGCAAACCAGGCCAGAGTCTTTAGGCATGCGGCCGGTGCATGCGTTGCAATCGATGCGCCAGATGCGGTTGCGTTTGGTGACGGTTCCTAGGCCTGCGGGAACGGTTTCGTGGCATTGGACGCATTGGCCCGGATATCTGTTTGTCATGGGATTTGATTTGATTTGATGGATTGAAGATACGCGTCAACCTACCGTTTCCGATAGATTGAAGCAGACCGTCAGCCCACGACGAAACCGCTTGTGTCGCTCTTTGCTTTACCCTTGGCGGTCAGGCCGACGACGACACCCTTAGGATCTAGGAACCGTAAGTCGTTTTCGTCGCCATTAATGACCGGGAAGCCGTTCCAATGCGTTGGCAAGGACTTTCGGAAAACGACCGCCACATTTCCGCCACGGTTTAAGACTTCAATGCATTGGGTTTCGTTGGTTTCGGAACGTGAGAACGTGAGGGAATAATTGGACGGGAGCTTTCCATCTAGGAAGGAAACCATGCGTTGAAAGCTCTTCGTGTAGTCGTAGAAACGGGTTTTCTTGAACGCTTGAATGACCGAGTAGCGTTCCCATCCGATATCGGATGTTCCGTTTAAACGGATGACAGGGGTCATGCGTTTGGCCTTGGCCTTTCGAATGACCGACGTGACATTTTCTTTGAGCGTGGCAAGGAAGCTTTCACGGTCTTTGACGTAGAAAACGGTCTTTGCCGTGCGTGCCTTTTGGACAGAGTTAAACGCGCCACGGCCAGCGTAGTATAGGCAAAGGTTTCGGCATCCGTCGGATGCATTCGGGCATGCGTTGAAAAGCCCGGAAACACGGTCGGGGGCAAGATAGAGAATACCGGTCATGAAGCCACGCTTCTGACCTTTAACGGTCTTTGCGTTGGTGTCGACGGAGAGGAGGGTTTTCATTGGTTCAATGGTTTGGAGTGATGCCGAAGGATGATTCAAGGAAGGCGACAAGGGCGACAAGGGCGACGACAAGGGCCGCAATGCCGAGGGTTTTAAGACGTTTGCTTTTCACGACGGACAGACTAGGGGGAACGGAAAAGGAAGTCAAAAGAAAAGTTAAAATAATTTTAGGAAGGGGGAAAACATGGGGAATTGCTGGGGAAAACGAGGGAAAACGAAAAGGGGAAAAGGCGTTGCAACGGGCAACGCAACGGCCGATCCTGACAGCATGACGAAAGCGCAATGGGAAAGAGCAAAAGCGGAATACCTGACGGGAAAGGGGTGGAAAGCGATTGCAGACGACTTGAGCGTGCCGATGGATACTCTGAGAAGCCGGGCTTGTCGGGAAGGGCTGACTAAAGTGAAGGCGCAAATGCAAACGGTTTGCATTGAAAAGAAAACTCAAAGCCTAGAAAGCCTGTCAGCCCTTGTCCGCTCGAAACTCGCCGCTGATGCTGCCAGCACGTTGGAAAGGATCGATAGTTATGCGTTGGAC
>Ga0255087_1000558_pt1 | contig 15237 bp, 7 predicted proteins | sample Colum_Miss_RepA__FD_188561 | JGI IMG/M metagenome (GOLD analysis project Ga0255087, IMG submission 188561) | Freshwater microbial communities from Columbia River, Oregon, United States - Colum_Miss_RepA_8d | ecosystem: Environmental > Aquatic > Freshwater > River | place: USA: Oregon | collected...
ATCTACTTACGATCCAGTGCGGGATTATTTCAAAACCCGCAATGGCAAAGCGATGGGCAAGGATCATCCGATTGCATGGACCAATGAACCACAAAGCGGTGGCAGGTTTTTCTACACCGAGTTGGGCCATGATCTGCCTTCACTTAATACTGCTTTTGCAAGGCAGCATATTCTTGAGGGCATTAAATGGGCAGCAGGTGTTCCGAAATGAATTTATTTAAAATACAACTGAATCTAACCAAGGTTCCAAAATAGATAGTTCACGCTTTTCTCATCTAAAGCGCAATGCTACACTGCCTTGCTGTTTGTTTTTCCTTCCTTTGAGGTGTACCATGATTCGTTTCAATTCCGTTCTCGTCAGCGTTTTGTTTGTGGCTTTTTCCGCTCCCTCCCTTTTTGCGCAACCCACTCCCGTGGTTCTCAAGAAAGATGATCGCATCGTCTTTCTGGGCGATTCTATTACAGCAGGTGGCAATGCTGGCAAAGGGTATATTCAAGTTATCCGCAATGAATTTGCTGAAAAGAAAAAAGACCTTGCTATCGAATGTATTGGTGCGGGTATCAGCGGCAACAAAGTTCCTAACTTGCAAAGCCGGGTTGATAAAGATGTTATTGCTAAGAAACCCACCATCGTTTTTATCTACATCGGCATCAATGATGTATGGCATGGCGCATCTGATCCTAAAAAAGGCACATTGCCCGAAGCTTTTGAAAGCGGCTTAAAAGAAGTGATTGGCAAATGCACCAAGGCAGGGGCACAAGTTATTGTTTGCACACCTACCGTGATTGGTGAGCTTCCAGGTGGCGCTAACAAGCTCGACACCAGGTTGGATGAATACGCTAACATCAGTCGCAAGGTTGCCAAGGAGTTGAATTTGAATCTTTGCGATTTACGCAAAGCATTTGTAGATCATATTGCTTCGAATAACTCTGATAAAAAAGATAGGGGTGTTCTTACTTCCGATACGGTGCATTTGAATGAAGCTGGCAATAAGTTGGTTGCAAATACTATGCTGAAGAGCTTGGGCCAGTAAGCTTCTTGTGCGGTTTTAATGTTCATCACGGGAGGCAGGTATTATCACCTGACTCCCGTTTTTATTAAGCCAGCCTTTTTATTTATGTCAGAACCTATTTATTGCTGTACCATCCCGCTAGGAACCTAGGCGCATTACTATAAGATGACAACTTGGTATTATTGTTGCCAATACTAGAACCTCGAACATGAAGATCTGTTAATTATGCCAAGCTACAATCCACGTATCATTGAACCCAAATGGCAGACATTTTGGTTAAAGAATAAAACCTTCAAGACACCCGAAAAGCCGACTGCTCAAAAATACTACATTCTTGATATGTTTCCCTACCCTAGTGGCGCAGGCTTGCATGTTGGCCATCCGGAAGGCTATACCGCGACCGATATTCTTGCACGGTATAAAAGAGCCCGTGGTTTTTCTGTTCTTCATCCCATGGGTTGGGATGCATTTGGCCTACCCGCAGAACAATATGCAATCGAAACAGGCACCCACCCCCGCATTACTACCGAAAAAAACATCAATAACTTCCGTAGGCAGATCCAATCCCTAGGCTTTAGCTACGATTGGGATCGGGAAGTTGATACCACCGATCCTTCCTACTATCGCTGGACTCAGTGGATTTTTCTTCTCCTGTTTGATACTTGGTACGATGCTTCTGCAAAAAAAGGCAGACCTATTGCAGAGCTTCCCATCCCCGAAAATATTAAAAATCAAGGTGATGATGCTGTTCGCATTTATCGTGATAGTCAACGGCTTGCCTATCAGGCGGAAGTTCCTGTCAACTGGTGCTCAGCTTTAGGTACCGTGCTTGCGAATGAAGAAGTCATTGATGGGAGAAGCGAGCGGGGCGGCCACCCAGTTGTTCGTATGCCCCTTAAGCAATGGATGTTGCGCATTACTTCTTATGCAGAGCGCCTTTTATACGATCTTGAAGATCTTGACTGGTCTGAAAGCATTAAGGATATGCAGCGCAACTGGATTGGAAGAAGCGAAGGCGCAGAAGTTTCTTTCAAACTTGCAGCCTCGGATAAAGTGGTGAAGGTTTTTACCACCAGACCTGACACCCTCTTTGGCGCAACGTACATGGTTGTTTCGCCTGAGCATTCTATTGTTTCAGCAATCACCTCGCCTGAACAAAAACCTGCGGTCGAAGCCTATCAAACTGAATCTTCACGCAAAAGCGACTTCGAAAGAACCGAGCTTGCTAAAAAGAAAACCGGGGTATTTACAGGCGCTTATGCAATCAATCCCGTTAACAACAAACAGATTCCCATCTGGATTGCTGATTATGTGCTAGCAGGGTATGGCACCGGCGCAATCATGGCGGTTCCCGCACATGATGAGCGTGACTTTGAGTTCGCAAAACATTTCAACCTGCCCATCGTTCCCGTAGTTCAACCTTCAGATGCATGGCTTGAGAAAACTAAAAGTTCCATGCAAAACTTTACCGAACCCTTCACGGATGAAGGTACTGTTTGTAATTCTTCAGAGTTCGATGGTTTGAACTCTTCTGAATTTAAGAAGAAGATCACCGCAGTTCTGGAATCAAAACAACAAGGGTTTGGGAAAGTTAATTTCAAACTTCGTGATTGGCTTTTCAGCAGGCAACGCTATTGGGGCGAGCCTTTTCCTCTTCTTCATCAGGTTGATGCCCAGGGTAATCTTCTAGGTAATATCGAGCCGATTGAAACTTCTGAGTTGCCTTTAGAACTTCCTCAACTCGAAGATTTCAAACCTTCAGGCAGACCCGAACCGCCATTGGGCAAAGCGACTGCTTGGCTTAAAGTTGAACGCAATGGTAAACAGTATATCCGCGAAACCAACACCATGCCCCAGTGGGCGGGTTCTTGCTGGTACTACCTCCGCTACATCGACCCTAAAAACCCCAAAGCCTTCTGCGACCCAGAATTACTTAACGCATGGCTACCTGTCGATCTTTACATCGGTGGTGCAGAGCATGCAGTGCTTCATCTTCTTTATTCCAGATTCTGGCATAAGTTGCTTTACGATCGTGGCTACCTTAATTGCAAAGAGCCTTTTCAAAAGCTTATCAATCAGGGCATGATCCTTGGCGAAATGGAGTACACCGCTTTCCAAAAAGAAGGTAAGTTCATCTCGCAATCATTAGTAAGCTTTGATGGAATTTCTGCAACAGAAAAGAAAACTGATTTACCTGTTGAGTGCATTAAAATCGAAGAATCGAAGGCAGAGAAAAAAGGTGACTCTTTTGTTCTGCTGGAAAATCATGAAATTCGGATCGATGCCCGTGCCTCTAAAATGTCCAAGAGTCGGGGTAATGTCATCAACCCTGACACCGTGGTTCATGATTACGGTGCAGATAGTTTGCGCCTTTACGAAATGTTCATGGGGCCTTTGGAAGCAACCAAACCTTGGAACATGAATGGTGTTGAAGGCGTTTATCGCTTTCTTGCAAGAGTTTGGCGTATGATCATCGACGATCGTGCTGAACATAACACCCTCCTAGAAGCGGTGAAGGATATTCCAGCTAACCAAGAAACCTTGCGCATGCTGCACCATACCATCAAGCGGGTTACCGATGATTTGGAACATTATCGATTCAACACCGCTATCTCTGCCATGATGGAGTTCACCAATTTCCTTACCCCTGTTGCAGAGAAACCAAAGTCTGTTTTGAAAACCTTTGTGCAACTGCTTGCACCCTTTGCGCCTCACCTTGCGGAAGAAGTTTGGCAGGCACTTGGGGAAACTTCATCTCTTTCTTACCAACCTTGGCCCACTTATAACCCTGATTTGTTGAAACTTGATACCGTTGAAATACCTGTTCAAGTTAATGGTAAAATTCGCACCCGTCTTAGTGTCGCCCTGGGCTTGGCGGATGAGGCTCTTAAGGAACTTGCTTTGGCAGACCCTAAAGTTCAAGAATTCATCGCTGGTAAACCAATCAAGAAAATGATCATCGTACCGGGGAAACTTGTGAACATCGTTGCAGGCTGATAACTTTTTCTCACCGTAAAGGAAGAAAAGCAGCAGTTCACCGCAAAGAGATGCAAGCATCTAGGCCTATAATCGCCTTGGTGTCACTGTTTTACAGTAGTTTGTATACTTTTTGCTCTAAACAAATTATGCTGCATTGCAGAGATTCATAATACACGTTGCCTACCTGGTTGAATGACATGCCTTTACATGAATTTGGAATCCTAGATTACTCTGTGATGCTTGCCTACTTTGTTGCAATGCTGGTGATAGGCGTTTGGGCGGGGTCGCATAAAAAAAATGATGATGAATACTTCCTTGCTCAGCGTCAGATACCTTGGTATGCGATTGGGTTGAGTATCGTTGCAACATTGATATCGTCGCTGTCTTACATTTCAGAACCGGGCGAGGTTTTTCTTTCAGGTTTTACGAACATCACAGGCAAGTTCATTGCGATTGTTTTGGAAACTGGGTTTGTTTTGTTTTTATTCATCCCATTTTTAATGCGGTTTCGTTTCACCTCGGCTTATGAATATCTGGGATACCGATTTGATGCCAACGCTCGTAAGCTTGGGGTGATATTCTTTTCCCTGCAAACAATCGCGTGGATGGGTTTTGTCATCCTCGCAATGGCACGAACCATGGTTGAAGTAACCCATTTGCATCTTGGTTCCATTATTCTTTTATTGGGAATCATTACCACCTTGTATACGATGGTGGGCGGATATCGTGGCGTTGTCTGGACGGATGTTGTCCAATTTTTTCTAATGTTTGGAGGCGCCTTCGGATGCATACTTTTTATTGGTTTCACCACCCATTCCACACCCATCGATTGGATATCGGAAGCTGCCAAATACCATGGTGAAAAACAAAGCACCCGGATTTTTAGCCTTGATCCGTATCAGCGCAGTACCGTTGTTTCCTTCGCTTTGACCATGTTTGTCTGGCATGTTTGCATTCACCTCGGAAACCAGATGACGGTGCAACGATACTTCTCCACAACGGATTTGAAGGCAGCACGAAAAAGTTTCATCCTCGCAGTATTTGGCAACCTCCTCATCAATACGGTACTGGTTCTGGTCGGGCTTGCGATTCTTTATGAGAACCTTAAAGGGAACACACAGGTTGATTTGTCCCAAGAAAAAAAAGCTGACATGATCTTTCCTCGATATATGGTCGAGTTTCTACCACCAGGGCTTGCTGGCGCAGTGCTGACTGCGGTATTGGCCGCTGCTATGTCTACCATTTCTTCAGGATTTAATTCGCTTGCGACAGTGCTTGCAATGGAAAGAAAACAAACGGATAACCCTTCTTCACGAGTGAGTTTTGCAACCGGTGTCACCTTGCTTGCGGGCTTGCTTTCAACCCTTCTTGCTTACGGAATTGATGTCTTGGTGCAAGATCGCAACATCGTTGAAATGATGCCCAGAAGTTTTAATTGCTTCACTGCCCCTTTAGGTGGAATGTTTATCATTGGTATTTTTATTCCTTGGATTAGAGCGGTTGCAATGGTTCCTGCAACTCTGATTGCTTTTGTTTCTGCAATTCTAATTTCCTATGGGAAGGAACTTCTAGGGCTCGAAAAAAATCTCAGCTTTACTTTGGTAATGCCCGCATCCCTTTTAATCATGATCATTACTGCAATTGTACTTGATCTCATTCTGCCGGGGCCGAGAAAAGATACCGCTGGCCTTACTTGGTTCAGTATGAATCAAAGGCCCAACTTACATCCCTCTTTGATTTCCGATTTTCAGGAGAAGAAGGCCCATGGCTAAACCTTTTCGCATTGCTTTCATAGGTGTTGATCATCCGCATGGTTCGGGCTGGCGCGAATCCATCAGTCTTATTTATGAAGAAGCTATCTTGGTTGCTTTTGTAAAAGGATTCGATGGCGCTATTGCAAGCCTTGAAGAAAAATATGCTCTCCTTCCCAGATTTAATTCCGTTACGGAATTATTGTTGTGGGGCGAATTTGATGGCGCAATTGTTTGTTTGCCTAATTGTGAAACTACGGATGTTGTTGTGCAACTTGCCCAAGCTGGAAAAGCTGTGTTGGTCGAAAAACCCTGTGCTGAATCTGCAAGTAACTGGTTGCCTGCAATGAATGCAATCCGTGCTAATAAGGTCGCGTTTCAAGCGGGGTACATGTGGCGTTATGATGAAGGCGCCCAAAGACTAAAATCGATGGTGCTTGAGGGAAGGTTTGGCAAAATCATTTCAATGCAGATGAATTGGTACACCAGCGATATTACAAGGCGTGGCCCTAATCATTATTTATTTGATCCGAAGATTAGTGGAGGCGGGTTTTTTAATTGGCTAGCATGCCATTGGTTCGATCTGTTGATGTATATGACTGAATCTAAAGTGAAGAGTGTCTGTGCAAAGGTTGGTGTGTTTTCTGATACGAATGCCAAGGTGGAAGATGGTGGGTCTGCCCTGCTTGAGCTTTCCAAGGGGTGTTTGGTGAATTTTTCAGGTGGGTATTGGCTGCCTCGCTGGGCAGGTGAAGCGGGGTGGAGTATTTTCGGTTCGCAGCGCTGGTTGCACTGGAATCCTTCACACCCAGGCACTGGTGGACTTTTTGAAATCCATGGCCCTCAACCCCAGTTCATACCCATGGAGGAAAAGTTCATCCTTCCTGTGGATAACACCAAGGGGTATGGCGGAAAGAAAACGCTTCATCTTTTACAAGATTGGATTGCTATGGCTAAAGGGGGCCCCGATTGCAGGAATACACCTGAATCGGTCTATGCCACCCTCCAAATTGTTGATGGTATTTATGAATCGTCCCGCCTTGAAAAAACAATTTCGCTTTCGTAGGGGCAGTCCAACTCTTTTGCTACCTTAGTAACCAAAACTCCGATTTTTTCAATGCAACCATGCATGGTGTCGCCGTCTTTTAAAAAGGTGCCAGAGGTATGGCCTACTCCAGAAGGAGTACCTGTGGAAATAATATCCCCAGGTTCAAGCGTAACCATGGATGAAATAAACTCAATCAATGCTGCGATGGGGAATATCATCTGGGCGGTACTAGAACTTTGTTTGGTATCGCCATTAAGTTTCAGTTCAAGTTTAAGGGTTTGAGGGTCTTGCAGAGATTTTGCATCAAGTACGCAAGGGCCCATGGGGCAAAAGCTATCGAACCATTTGCCATGCAACCAATCGAAGAAAACATCTTTTTCGCGTTTTTTTCTACCTGCATTTGGTCTGAACTTGCGGTTGGAAATATCATTGATGATGGTGTAACCCGCAACATAAGAAAGCGCATCAGCTTCTTTAACAGCCTTGCAATTTCTACCTACGATCACGCCTAATTCGAGTTCCCAATCGATAGCATCGGGGGATACCGAGGGAATGCGAATGGGTTTGTAGGGGTCGTTAAGTGTGGTGCTTGCAGGCTTCATGAAGACATATGGAAAAGTTTCAGCGCGCTCGAGGGCAATGCCGCCGCCCTCGCGGATATGCTCTGCATAATTTCCTGCAAGAAGGAAGATTTTATTGGGTTTTGGTATTGGTACAAGAAAACTTGCATCAGCCAAGTTTCTATCGGGGTTGAAGTTTTGAAATAAGCTTAAAGCATTATGATGGTGTTTCCCACCATGAATACAATCAATCAATTCTGCATGTGCTAGCCAGGAAAAATCTTTGCCCGCTTTTTTTGCAGCATCCTCGAGCAACATAAATCCCGCTTCATCGTAAAAAGCAAGTTTGTTGCCCCCCGTTACTTTTACCCTGCTTAGTCTCATGACAATATCCTTTATAAAAACAATAACTTGCTGATTCTATTGTGAATTTAAACTTAGAATCAATTACAGTATTAGACTACTTGCAAAAGCACCAAAAAAACAGGATAATCATAGAAGCTTTGCTTTCGAAACTATTGTTTTGCATGCAAATATCAGATTTTGTTCGCTATTAATTAAGGCGCAATTAGAAAGTGTTTGAATTCCATGGATTTTCTCGGACTTTTCTTTAAGGGTTGGCCTTTAAAATACCAATTGATGTTTCGGTTGATTCTACTGATTACGGTTACAGGCACCGTTCTTACTTCAATCTCTTTTTCAATGCAATACAACGAGGGTAAATCATCTAGATTCATGATGATGAATCTGATATCCAACAATATCAATGACCTTCTGATGGATTTTCTTTCAGAAATAGAAGGAGAAGCAGAAGCGTATAAAGATTTGTTGACCAAAGCATCGATAAATAACCCAGAAATCAAGAATCAGGCAAGAATTTTTATTGCAAATCATCTTAAATCTAACAAATACATGGACGGTTTTTCCATAATCGACAGCAAAACAGGCCATATGGTTCGTACGATGAAAAACCCAGAAGAAAAATTGTTGGTTGCGGAAACAATTTCTGAAGGAAACCGAGTCTTTCGTTCTACGCTTTATGAGAATCAAGGAACGCCTGAACAAAAAATTATTTTAACTGGCTCAAATGAAAATGATCCCCGTCATTTTGATTTTTATTTAGAATTTAAAGATAACAAAAAAAAGGGGTGGTTTAATTCAAGGGGATATTCACAAAATGTGCTTCATGGTTACCCTCCCATTCTTAGTTATGTTGTCCCCTTGAAAGATGATTCGGGTGCATTAGTGGGGATGTTGACACTTGATTTTGGGGTGCTCCAACTTCAGAGATATCTTATGGATATCACCAACAAAAAAATGGACCGGGATTACAGTTTTGGTGGGATTCCCTTTGTGTTGGAAAGAAGAAACAATAAAGAAATTGTAGTGATTGGCCATCCAGACCCCATTTATATTGAAACAATTCCTGACCCCTCCATTGTTAGTGAAAGTAATAAATTTTTAATTCTTGCAGAAAAACATCCAGATCAAAGAATCAGGGCTTTTACTAAAATCATTGAAAAAGAATATAAGGAAAACAGAGACCCCTTTAATCAAAATTCCACGGGTATAAATGTTGGTAAAGCAGATGATAACAGTTTGTGGCTTTACTCTTGGACTGCAACATACCCTGGCCAGAAACCTGATTGGATCATTGGCGTTTGTGTGAATCGGGAATTAGCCGCTGCATCTGTTATTCGCAGCCTCCGAATTACTCTTTGGGTTTTGGGATTCTTGATTATTGCATCAGTTTTAATTTCTATAAACAATTCAAGAATAATGTCAAAGCCTTTAGAAAATATGGCAAAAGATGTCATCGAAATTGGTAAAGGAAGAATCGTGTTTTCATCCGACAGCAGCCTTTTAGTCAAAGAAATGATTGATTTAAAAGACGGTATCGAAAAGATGAAATCAGGTTTGTTATCATTCAGAAAATACATTCCCTACAAGGTGGTGAACCAAGTATTAGCTTCAAGAAAAACCGCAGAGCCTTTTGCAGAAAAAAAAGAGCTAACGATATTCTTTTCAGATCTAGAAAACTTTACAACCATTTCAGAATCGCTTGAACCAGATAAACTAGTGAAGTTGATCGGTGATCATCTTGCGATGTGCACTAACATCATTCAATCGCTGGATGGAACGGTGGATAAATACATAGGTGATTCTGTGATGGCGTTCTGGAATTCGCCAGAAGATTGCAAAAATCATGAACTTAAAGCCTGTCAGGCAGCGCTGGCGTGTCAGGAACAAATGGTGTTGTTTAATGAGAGAAATAAAGCAGAGGGTCTGCCCCATTTGAAAATGCGAATAGGGATAAGTACGGGAACAGTGTTTGTGGGGAATATAGGCAGTGACGATCGGCTCAATTATACTGCTGTGGGTGATACAGTAAACCTAGCAAGCAGGTTGGAAGGCACAAATAAAACCTATAAAACTTGGATTCTAATTTCAGATAACACCGCTGCTGAAATCCGTGGAAAAATTCTTACCCGGCCTGTGGATAAAGTTGCGGTGAAGGGTAAAGCTAAGGCGATTTTGATTCATGAAGTTCTTGCCCTTGGCGAAAACGAGACCCCTAAATTGCGGAAGATAATAGATTTAACTATGTTGGGATTTGATCATTATTTAGCCCAGAGATTTCAACAGGCGATCGATTGCTACACGCAAATTCTTGACATTAATAAGGGAGATCATCTAGCTTTGTTTTATATCGAACGATGCAAGGGCTTTTTGGTGTTCCCGCCCCCCTCTGATTGGGATGGGGTACATATCAGTAATTCCAAGTAAAATGACTAAGGTTTTTTGATTCCTATCTGTTTTCCCTGTATAAATGATTTAGGTTTTTCAGTTTTATTTTAATGAGTAGTAGTATATGCCTTTCTTTATCAAATCTGGAAATGAAGGATCTTCGCTAAAAACGGTTCTGATATTTCGTATTGTACTCGCGGTTTTTATTATTGGTATTACGCTAACTCTGTTTTCCTTGGGAGTATCACTTTGGCAGGCAAGAGCGTTGATGCAATCGATGTTAAAAACTAATGCAGACAATATTAAAGAAAAAGTTGAATTCGTGATGCATGGGGTAGAGGTTGATGCAAAAATGTATGCATCTTTATTTCAAAAATTATTTAATAACGGAGCTGACCAAAAAAAAGATTTTCTTCTTTTTGTCATGGAGAACCTAAAATCAAACAAAGACTATGATGGCTTTGCCTATTTTGATGCTAAGACAGGCGAAATGTTCCGCATGATTAAAGTCAAAGACCAAAATCTTGTGGTTGTCGAAGTAAAATCTAAAGGGAATGGTTTATATACCACAAGTGTCTACAAAGAATTTCTTACCACCAAACAGGAAGAGATTGATAATGATCCAAATCAAATTGACCCTCGTAGCTTTTCTTTCTTTTCAGAAATGAAGAAAAACAATAAGGCTTGCTGGGTCCATTCAAGGAAATCTAAAAGTATTAAATATCTTGAAAAAATAGCTCCAATATTAAGCTATGCTTTACCGTTAAATGATTTGCAAGGGGAATTAGTAGGTTTAATATCTCTTGATGTTGGAATTGTACAGTTAGAGGAGTTGCTAGGTGAAATAACAAATCAGAAGTCCAATTTTTCTGAACTTTACGATGGGGTCCCATTTATAATAGAAAAATCCAGTAAGGATGAACTTTTAGTCATAGGCTATCCCCACAAGCATGATGAGGAAGAGTTCCCGCGATCGTTAGGTAAGGATGATTACAGCGGATATCTTTTTCTTGCGGATCAACATCCAGATATAAGAATTCAAACTTTTGCAAAGCTCGTCCAAAATCAAAAGAATCTTGGTAATGATATCTTTGATCAAGACGCTACTTCAATTGAAGCATGTACAGATACAAATAGTGAAACTTGGGTTTATTCGTGGTCAGAAATCAAGCCAGGCGAAAAACCAGATTGGGTGGTTGGGGTTTGTGTAAAAAGAAAAGCAATGAGTGCTGGGGGTATTGCTATGGGGCGAATGGTTTTTGTAAGTTTAATAGTCATGATTATAATTATGATTCCCATTGGTATTAGGAGTGGAAAATCAATTGCTGACCCTCTTGAAAAAATGGCAGCCGATGTTGTTAAAATTGGCAGGGGCGATATTTCTTTTTCTAGTAGCCCTAAATCTAACTACAGAGAAGTACTTCAATTAGCCGAAGGCATCGAAAAGATGAAATCAGGTTTGCTATCATTCAGGAAATACATTCCTTACAAGGTAGTGAACCAAGTATTAGCTTCAAGAAAAACCGCAGAGCCTTTTGCAGAAAAGAAGGAACTAACGCTGTTCTTTTCGGATTTAGAAAATTTTACAACCATTTCAGAATCCCTCGAACCGGATAAATTAGTGAAGTTGATCGGTGATCATCTTGCGATGTGCACCAACATCATTCAATCGCTGGATGGAACGGTGGATAAATACATAGGTGATTCCGTGATGGCGTTTTGGAATGCGCCTGAGGATTGTGAAAATCATGAACTTAAAGCGTGCCAGGCAGCCCTGGCATGCCAAGAGCAAATAGTGCTGTTCAATGAGACAAAGAAAGCAGAGGGTCTGCCCCATTTGAAAATGCGAATAGGGATAGGTACTGGTACAGTTTTTGTGGGGAATATTGGTAGTGAAGACCGTTTGAATTACACAGCAGTAGGTGATACGGTAAACCTTGCCAGCAGGTTGGAAGGTACGAATAAAACCTATAAAACTTGGATTCTAATTTCCGATAAGACGCAAATTAGAATTCGGGAGCAAATTCTAACCCGGCCTGTGGATAAAGTTGCGGTTAAGGGCAAAGCCAATGCAATACTGATTCATGAGGTTCTTTGCAAAAAAGAAAATGAAACCCCAGAACTACGGAAGATTATTGATTTAACTATGTTGGGATTCGACCATTATTTAGCGATGAGGTTTCAACAGGCGATTGATTGCTTTAAGCAAATTCTTGGGGTTAACAAGAGCGATCATCTAGCTTTGTTTTATATCGAACGATGCAAGGGCTTTTTGGTGTTCCCGCCCCCCTCCGATTGGGATGGTACTTATATCAGCCATTCAAAATAGTTTTGATTTTACCTTGTTAATTAGCTTAGTTTCCAACTCCTACAGGAATGGGTACATCTTCGATACTGATGCGAATCTCGTCTGAATTGCCTGTGAGTTCGGGCGCATACATGCCATTGATTTTGGCAGGCAGGGCATGGAAGAGGCCTGGGATTTCTGCTCGCATTCTGTAACGCAAGCTGTGATTTCCCCGGGCTAATTCCTTGATGAAGAAGCAAACGCGTTCATCCCGAAGTTCCATATAAGCACGCATGTCATTGTTGCCATAACCGCTGCGAAGTTCTACCGGCTCAAATCCAGCAGCTTTCATATCTTCGATCAAAATGTACTCGTAATCATTTTTGCTTAGGATTTCCATTTCGATTTCGACAAGATCGCCACTCTTTACCGAGGCAAGATCTTGGATTTCGCTGCGTTCATATTTTTCGCCTCGTTGGTTTACCGCTTCACCCCGTGCGCCCGGCACCTTTACTTCCGTCGCAGATTTCTTTAAGAGATAGTATTTACGATTAATCTTAACTTCGAGGCCTGCTTTTTTAATGGGTGTTTCAAGGGTAAATACTGTGAGATAAGCATTGAAGTAAAGGGGGCCCGTGCCTTTCTTTCGCAGTTCAACCGTGTGATTGCCGGTGAGAACCCCATCGCCTAGAACTAGGGCTGTGTTTTCGAAGGTGAATAAATCTTTGGGTCCGATTTTCACTTCCTTGATCATTTTTCCATCGAGTAAAACTTCGACAGTCATATCGGGTTTGTCTTCTTGGGATGCGGTGAAGAACTCTGCAAGTGCTTCGATACAGAAAGCAGTATCGCGTGTACTGTTCCAATAAGTGGCATGCTTGCGGTTGTTAAGAATGTATTTTGCAAGCCTTGCAGGTACTTCGCCTTTTGGGTTGGTTTTACTTAGCAGTTTCAGATACCAAGCATTGGCTTCGGTATCGCTACCATACCAGTTCCACCAGTGGTTTTCAGGTGGGAGTTTGAGGTATGCAGTCTGGTTTTCTTCGTCTTGAACAAGGAATTGTTCAAGGTTACGAAGGATCATATCGAGTTTTTCTTGCTGTTTTTGTTTGAATAGTGCGATACCGAAAACAGCCTTGGCATAAGCCGAGATGTGGGTGCGATCGCGGTATAAAAATTCGTTCATTTCATTATTGGTGGCATCAGCATCGAGCAAAACCATGTAGATGAACGCATCAAGATCGTCTGCATGGTTTTTGTAAGGTTGAACTTTTGCAGGGGCGCGTTTGATCAGCTCCACCTGTTTTGTTTGATAATTTTTCAACCATGCAACACCTCGTTCCAGCATATTTGCTGGAAGCACAACTTTATGATCGCGCGCAATCTGCAAGCCATGAACTACGATTGCTGTGGTATGGGGGTAGGAGTATTCTCCGAATCCGGAGAACCAGCCCCATCCGCCATCGGCAAGCTGCATGTTTTGCAAAGCCTTGATGCCATCTTTGGTCATGGTTTTTACTTCTTCTGGATCGAACACAGGGTTGCGATTAAAGCGCTTCCATCCCTTTGCGCGAGCCATGGGGTCGCCTATTTCCTGTGCATTAAGATTGGTTCGTTTTTCGCGAACTGCAGCAAGATCCACTTCTAATTTTTGCAATAAGCTTAGGGTGATTACAGTAGGAACAAAGCGATTAAGTGTTTGCTCGGTGCAGCCATACGGGTAATCCGCAAGGTAGGGAAGGGCATCGACCATGGCCCCTGCAAGCGTAGGTGAGTAACGGATTTCAAGTCGCGAATCGTTTTCTCTGCGTTGTTCTGGAACATTGAAAGTTAGCTTGGCAGAATTTTGATTCGGCCGGATCGCACCAGAGAATGATTCTGTTCGTGCCATGCCATGTATGTATGCGGGGAAACTCATTTCCATGGCATCGGATTCAACATCGGTGATGCCTTTGATACGAACGATTGCCTTGCCTTCGTTGACTACTTTAACTTTCCAGTCGATTCGTTTTTCTCCATTGGGAGAAATCGGAACCTTAACGGTCAAAGGTGAAAGAGCTTTCAATACATTGCCATCCAGTTCGAGGGAAACCTCAACAGTCTTTGCATCTTTTAAATAGTTGTGAACATTAGCGCTTAGAATAACTTCATCATTCTGAGTGAAGAATCTAGGTGATTGAAGGCGAACAAGAAGGTCTTTCTTGGTGGTGACGATGGTTTCGCCTTCGCCTACACGGGTGCCTGCAGAGATGGACCAAGCACGCACTTTCCAACCAGTAAGATTTTCAGGCATGGTGATATCTGCGGTGGCAGTACCGTCTGGGCCTGCCTCGATGGAAGCCACCCATAAAGCAGTATCTACAAAATTTTTGCGGATGGTGGGTTGTACCATGTCGGGTGCTGCAGGGGCTTCGGCATTGCCCGGATCTTCTCCTGCTTTATCGGATTCGAGGAATTTTCGATCTCGTCGTTCAGAAACGCCATCCATAGCTGCATTGGTGGCCATCATGGCCATGGGGGCGCCAGGTGCTCCCCCGCCAGCGCCAAAGCCGGCCATTTCAGATTTAGCCATTCTTCCTTTAGTTTGCCCGCTGCGCCCTGGCAAATTCATTTGATTAAATTCATCAACACCCTGTGCACCGAAGACGCCCAGATCGCTCATGCCGATTTCATTTTGTTTAAGAAGATTATAACCGATTTTTGTAAGAGTAGATTCCTGCGAGGTGTGATGATGTCTGCGCCATTTCCAGAAATACTCTTTGATATCGGGAACATTGGAACCACCTGAAATATACTCAACACTTCGATCGTAGGCTGTAAGCACAATGGAACCAGCAACAGGCTTGCCTTC
>Ga0255087_1000559_pt1 | contig 15212 bp, 14 predicted proteins | sample Colum_Miss_RepA__FD_188561 | JGI IMG/M metagenome (GOLD analysis project Ga0255087, IMG submission 188561) | Freshwater microbial communities from Columbia River, Oregon, United States - Colum_Miss_RepA_8d | ecosystem: Environmental > Aquatic > Freshwater > River | place: USA: Oregon | collected...
CGGATGGTCTCTCATCGTTCGTTCGCTGCTCATGAGCTTTGGTGTTTAAAGGCCTATTGCTCAGCCATTTCCCCGTATTTCCATGAATCCAGAAACTGCCGTCGAAATCATCAAGGCGCTCATTCTTACCTCCGTCACGCTGGCCTCACCCATTCTGATGACCGCACTGACCATCGGAATGGGGATCAGCGTTTTTCAGGCGGTGACCTCCATCCAAGAGCAGACCTTGTCCTTTGTTCCCAAGGCTCTGGCGGTGCTGTCGCTCATCGTGGTGACGTTGCCTTGGATGGTTCGCACCACCCTCGAGTTCACACGGTCGGTGATCGAACAAATCCCCCAGATGGTGGGTTGATCCATGACGGCGATCCAATCCATCGCGGTCTGGGTGTTTGTGATGGTGAGAGCCAGCGGCTTGGTGATGACCATGCCGGTTTTCTCGGGCAATCAAGTGCCTCGGTCTCTCAAGGTGGCGCTGGGGGTCATGATGGCCACGCTGGCCGCACCGCTGTTGCCAGCCATGGATGTGAAGACGGATTCGCTCTGGTGGCTCATTCAGGTGATATTCATCGAACTCACCGCAGGGGTTGTGATGGGCTTCGTTTGCCGATTCGCCTTCTTCGCGCTGGATGTGACGGGAACCCTCATCGCCAATGATCTGGGGTTGACCATGGCCACCGTTCTCAATCCGGGAACCAATGCGAGCAGTCCCATCACCGCGACGTTGTTGTACTGGCTGGGGGTGGTGACTTTCTTTGGATTGGATATGCACCACTGGATCCTGGCGTTCTTCATTCGAACCTACTCGGTGCTTCCCATCGGAGCGGCTCATGGCAGCGAGGAACTCATGCGCAACGCCTTGGCGCACACCAGTTGGATCTTGTCGGCAGGGATCCAGGTGGCGGCTCCGATCATGGCGGTGGCCTTCCTGGTCACTTGGGTGTTCTCCATGCTCGGCCGGGCCGTGCCTCAGATGAATGTTTTTTCCGAGAGCATGCCGGTTCGTGTGCTGGCCGGACTGTTTATTTTTGCCATGAGCATGCGCTTCATCGGCGATTTCACGGCCAATTACATGCGCCGCATCCCGGATGATTTTGTCCGCATTGCCCAGATCTTGGGTGCGACCACAACTAAACCCTGAAGCACCATGTCCGAGGGTAGTGGCGACAAAACAGAGCAACCAACAGACAGGCGGTTGACCGAGGCCTTGGGCAAGGGTCAATGGGCCAAGTCCCAAGAAATCCAAACCGCCTTCGTTCTGATGGCGGGAGTCTGGGCATTGCAGTCCCATAGCGGGCAACTGCTCGATGACATGACGGGCGTGTTCCAATCGGTTTTTTTCCATCTCCACGACACGACCATCGACGTCAACACCCTTCAGGATAAGGCGTCAAACTCAGCCATGACCGTGGTGGGTTGTGTGGGTCCACCCGTGGTGGCGACGGGTGTTGCCGGATTGGCTGCCGGATTGGTTCAGAGCCGATTCCGCATGTTGTCCGATCCCATCAGCTTCAATTGGGAACGACTCAACCCGATAGCCGGTTTCCAGAGGCTTTTCTCGGCCCAAGCGCTCTTCCCAGCGGCGGTGAATTTGGTGAAGTTGGGGGCCATTAGTTGGTTCTCTTGGAACCAGGTTCGGTCGGTGCTCGATGACCCGATTTTCAACGCCCCGGTGGATATCAAGCGGATCGGGACCTTCCTCTCCGAATCCACGATGCGGATCGGGAGTCGCGTGCTCTTGGCGATGATTTTGATCGCCGCCATCGACTACGCTTACCAGCTCTGGAAAACGCAGCGCGACCTCATGATGACCAAAGAAGAGGTCAAGGATGAGAGCAAGCAGAGCGAGGGTAATCCCCATGTGAAGGGGGAGATGCGCAAGCGGCAGATGCGACGCAAGTCCCTGAAGGCGCAATTGGACGATTTGCCCAATGCGGATGTGGTCATCGCCAATCCGACCCACATCGCGGTCGCCCTGCGATACGATCGGGACACGATGGCCGCCCCCCGGATCATCGCCATGGCCAAGGACTACAACGCGTTGCGAATCCGTGAATTGGCCGAGAAACTCCAAATTCCGGTCCTCGAGAACAAACCGTTGGCCCGGATGCTTCTCAAATACGGCAAGGTCGACGCTGACATCCCCATCCAGTTGTACACGGCCGTGGCGGAGATCCTCGCCTATGTCTATCGCGTGAACCGGTTCCGGTATTACGCCCGAAGCCACGCCGCCAGCGCCAAGCCGGCAACCTCCTCGAATTGATCTCGGCAGGTTTCCCCTCGGGGACTTCGGGTGACCCGGCAGGGTTTTCCTGTTGGGGGTGAGGAAGGTTTAGAAACCCCTGTCATTGCAGCTCGAAATCAACTTGGACCGATAACTGCTTTCCTGCGCTCTGGAAACGGACGCAATGACGAAAACACAGGACAGTTGGATACTTCGGTTGAGCCAGATGGACCTCTGGTTGGTGGTGGGGGTGTTCGGCACGGTGCTGCTGCTCATCTTGCCCGTGCCTCCGTTGCTGCTCGACCTGCTGCTGGCGGTCAGCATCGCCTCCTCGCTGCTCATCCTCTTGGTCATTCTTTACACCGACGATCCCTCGGAATTCACCGGGTTTCCATCGCTGCTGCTCTTTGTGACCCTGTTCCGGTTGGCGCTCAACGTGGCGACCACCCGGTTGATTCTTATTTCCGGTGATGCCGGACACATCATCGAGGCCTTCGGCAATTTCGTGGTGGGTGGCAACTACGTGGTGGGTATCGTCATTTTCTCCATTTTGGTGGTCATCAATTTCGTGGTCATCACCAAGGGTGCTGGCCGTATCGCCGAAGTGGCCGCCCGTTTCACCTTGGATGCCATGCCCGGCAAACAAATGGCCATTGATGCGGAGTTGGGTGCCGGCATCATCAACGAGCAGCAGGCTCGAGCCCGCCGCCGCAAGGTGGAGCAGGAAGCCGATTTCTACGGAGCCATGGACGGTGCATCGAAGTTCGTTCGCGGCGATGCCGTGGCGGCGGTGATGATCACCGTGGTAAACATCGTGGGTGGCTTCGCCATCGGCATGGCGCAACGGGGCATGAGCTTCACCGAAGCCTTGTCACGGTACACTCTGCTGTCCATTGGTGACGGCCTGGTGTCACAAATTCCTGCCTTGGTCACGTCCATGGCCGCGGGTCTTTTGGTGACGCGGGCGGCCTCCAAAAACAATTTTGGCGAGGAACTGGGACGCCAACTCACCTCGTATCCGAGGGCTCTGACCATCCTCTCGGTCATGTTGGCTTTTCTGTCGGTGGTTCCTGGATTGCCCATGTTCCCGTTTTTGGTGCTCTCGGTTGTCACATGGTTCGTCGGCAAAAATATCAAGAACCGGCCGGCGGCGGGCGCCGATGCCAAGCAGAAGGCCGATGGCAAAAGCGGCAAATCCAGCGAAGCCGCTGCGAACGCCGTTCCGGGATCGGCCGCTGCACCGGCTGGCGACAAACTTGAGAATCTTCTGGGCGTCGATGCTCTCTTGATCGAACTGGGCTTTGGGTTGGTTTCGTTGGCGGACAGTCGGAAGGGCGGCGACTTGTTGGAGCGGGTTACGGGCGTCCGTCGCCAGTTTGCCCAGGAAATGGGCTTGCTCATCCCGCCGATCAAACTTCGCGACAACCTCCAGATCGGAGCCAATGAATACCGCTTTCTCCTCAAGGGGAATTCGGTGGCCTCGGGCAGTCTGATGCCGGGCTACTCCTTGGCCATGAACGCCACCAACAGCCGCGTGACGCTCAAGGGAGTTCCCACCACCGAGCCCGTCTTCCAATTGCCCGCGACGTGGATCACGGAAGTCGAACGCAAGACGGCGGAAATCGCCGGCTACACGGTGGTCGACGCGTCCAGTGTGCTCATCACCCACCTCACGGAAGTGGTGAAGCATCAAAGTCATGAAATTCTCTCCCGTCAGGATGTGCAGCAGTTGCTGGATCATCTCAAGACCACGCATCCCACCGTGGTGAATGAATTGATCCCGGCCCAACTCAATGTGGGTCAGGTGCAGCGCATCCTCCAGAACCTGCTCGCTGAAGGCATTTCCATCCGCAATTTGGCGAGCATTCTGGAGAAGGTGAGCGACTTCGCCGGTGTCACCAAGAATCCGGATGAACTCAGCGAGCACGCTCGGCGCGCCTTGGGACCGCAAATCGTGAAGCCCTACCAGGATGATCGCGGCGTTCTTAAGGCGATCACGCTCGATCCGCGCTTGGAACAGGAAATTGCCAAAGGGGTGCGGCAGTCCCAAACCGAGATCGCACTCTTGCTGGATCCCCGGTTGGCCCGTCATCTGGTGGAGAACTTGTCCAAGATGATCCAAAGCCTGTTGGCCTCCGGTCAGGCTCCGGTGGTTCTGTGCGGGCCCCATATCCGCTTGGCATTCCGACGTTTCTTCGAGGCGACTTTCAGTGATCTCACGGTCTTGAGCTACTCGGAGGTCCCCAGTCGGGTGGATATCCAGAGTGCTGGAACTTTGGTGGTTCCGGAGTGATGCCCTGTCCCTCGGTGGGTCAGGTCTTCAGATGATCGATCGGATTCCGAGTCCTCCCTTGGGCTGTGTTCAGCGTTCGGCGGATGTCCCGCTCTCGGTGCAAAAAAGCGGGGACGCAGTGAACTGCATCCCCGCTTTTGCGGTATCTGCTCAGAACGAGGGTTTGCTCAGAACCACCGCGAGACCGAAACGGTCACCAGATAATCCGCGAAGGCTGCATCACCACGGGTTCCTTTTTGCAGGTTCCAGTAACTGCGCTCGCGTTGTGCTTCCAGACGCCAGGGAACCGTGATGGCCACATTCCATTTTCCAGGCATCCAGTTGATTCCGGGTTCAATGGCGATGGAGTAACCGGGACGGCGGAAGCCTTCTTGATCACCGGCATTGCCGTTGAGGTCTTCCACGGGAATACCTTCCATGCGGCCACCCAGGGAGACAGAGAGGTTGTGCTTCTCGCTGATCACCTTGTTGAAGCCGGCACGGAACATGTACTGGTCGGTGATGGACATGCCGTTGTCGATGTTCGTGCCCGCAATTCTTGGACCGGCATCGCTCCGTGCGGTGGGGCTCTTCACGCCATTCACATTTTGCGGATTGAACAAGTAATACGCTTGGGCATAGGCGAAGAAGCCCTTGGTCAATTCGCGGTAGCCGTTGAGTTCCCAACTGACACCCCAACCGCCGTCACCGGGTTGGATGGACTGATCCACATTGCGGCGCACCGGTTGGATGTTCACACCGGAGGTGGGATCCTGATCCTGGAAGAAGATGTCGTCCGCCTGATAGTCTCCCGTCGGAGCCTTGCCTCCGAGGCTGACCTGCAGGTTGCCCTTGGGCTGGGTTTTCGGGTCCCAGAGCCAATACCCCACCACGGCTCGGACGTCGCCGATGCCCGAGGCTCCGGTATCGCGTCGGACACCGCTGTGTTCATAGGGCGCTGAACGGATGTGATGCACCCAAGGCAGGACCAGTGACGCCGACAAACGCGGGCTGAATTGGTAAGTCACGCTGGTGTCGATGAACTGGGAGTAGTTGATGACTTCGGTGCCTTGTTGGAAGCGATCCAGTCCAGCGGCATTGCGGGATTCATTGCCACCGATGAAGTGACGGTCTGACTTGAAGAATCGGTAGCCGACGGAGGCGAGCCAAGGGCCGTGTTCGGCGGCGTCCTCTCCCGTGCCCGCGTGGTTCATGGTGCACATACCTCCACCGCGGACAGCAACGCAGCCTTGGGCTTGAGCCTGTTGTTGAAAAAACGCGTTCAAGCACAAGGCAGCCGAAGCAAGAACCGTGGCGGATTGACCCAGAGACGGAGAGAGTTTCATTGCCGTTGACTGTATGCGGAAAGTGCCTGGCAACGGCATATTTGGGGTCGAATGCTATGGTCTTGGGGCGAAATGCTGGTTTTCTGGTGTGAATAGAGGATTCAACGAGGTGGCGGACCGAACGTTGATCGTTACCTGGACCGCGCAGAACGGGCGCTTCGATGTGGCACAGCGACTCGGCGATCGGGCATGGAAGGGAGAGCCCGTGATTGGATGCGTCCCGGGAATGACGGTCGCGTCAGAGGTTACGGCTTGTCGGAAGACCTTCCGAGGGTTTCACGGGCTTTCGCTGCCAGTTTCCGAGCTTGTTCCTCGGTGGTTGTGGCGGTCTTGGTTGCCAGGTCGGAGGCCCCTTTGAGTGCCTGTTCGGCTTGTTGCCGCGCAGCGGCGGCACCCGCTTCAGCCTGTGTGCGGGCTTGCTGAAAGGCGTTGGTGCTGGCCGATTTGAGTCGCTGGACGGTATCGCTGCGGGCGGCCGCTTCAACGGCCCGACGGGCTTCGTCTGTGGCGCGCTTGGTTGCTGTCTCAGCGGTTTGTGTGGCTTCTCGCGCTGTTTGGCGCGCCACCGCCGCGGCCGAGGCGGCCCCTTGTTGGATGCGCTCACCGGCTTCCTTGAGCACTTTTTGGGTTTCTTCTGCCGTGGGTGGCGGTGATTCCGGAGAGCATCCCCAGCTCATCAATGCGATGAGAACGAGGGGTGTTGAGAATGGGACGCAAGCCCCAATCCATCGGGCAAAACCGGAACGATCCTCCAGATGGGTTCGGGCCGAAATTCGCCGATGCATGCGGAAAGCTTGCGGTGGAATCCACCAACGGACAACCCGCAACCGGTTGGGATGCGGCCGCTCGTCGTGGCGTCCAGGTGTGAGGGTTCGAACGGCGCGTGCCAGGCCTTTGCGAACGCGGTCGGTTCAGGAGGGTCAGCCTCTGGGCACAGGATTCTTGCCGCGTTCGGGTGCCGTCTCTAGCGTCTTATCCATGTCCACGCTGTTGAGCCGTCGTCGGTTTCTTGTCGCGTCCGCATCCCTGGGTGCCTTGGGCACGATTCCGCTCCGGGCTGCTGAGCCGTTTTCCAGGTCCTCGCGGTCCCGTCTGCGTCTCTCGCTGGCGGCCTACTCCTTTGGCGATCAGTTCAAGCCGGGCAAGGACGGCAGCCCCGCCCGCATGGACATGAAGCGCTTCGTCGATTATTGCGCGGATCACGCCTGTGAGGGTGCGGAACTGACCAGTTACTATTTCCCTGAAAAGGTGACCGATGACTACCTCCGAGACCTTCGACGCCATGCCCACCTCCGCGGTGTGACGATGAGTGGCACTGCGGTGGGTAATGATTTCTGTCATCCGGCGGGCGAAAAACGGAATGCAGAAATCGCTTCGGTGAAGGAGTGGATCCGCAAGGCGGCCATCCTCGGTGCGCCGCACATCCGGGTCTTCGCGGGCGGTATTCACGGCACCTCCGAGGCCGAGGCGGCCAAGTTGACCATCGCCGCTTTGGAGGAATGCGGTGCCGAGGCGGGCAAGGCGGGGATTTTCCTGGGGGTGGAAAACCATGGTGGCATTGTCCGAAAAGCGGAATCGCTCATCGAGATCGTGAAGGCGGTCCAAAGCCCTTGGGTCGGCATCAATCTGGACACCGGCAATTTTTATTCCACCGATCCGTATCGTGAATTGGCCTTGTGCGCTCCGTGGGCTGTGAACGTGCAATTCAAGGGGAAGGTGCATGTGGGCGGCAAATCCGGCGTGGAGAAGGCGGATTACCCGCGCACGTTCAAGATCCTCCGGGATGCGGGGTATCAGGGGTTTGTCGTGTTGGAGTACGAGTTCAAGGATGATCCGTTTGTTCGCGTGCCGGTGATTCTGGAAGAGATGCGCCCTCTGTTGGATTGATCGTTTGCGGGTGGGGCAGGGTGTTTCGAATACGACCCGTAATACCCAGGAGCGTCGGTCGGCGTTGTTGTCCGGACTCACTCTTTCCCCTCGCCTTGGGGCGGCTTTACAAGATCCTCTGAACTTATTCGTCGATGAAGCTACCGCTGAATTTCTCCCAAGTGGCCCTCGTTTTGGGTTTGGGTTGTTTTTTGGGCCATTTGTGGCCGCTGTTGAGGCCGGGTGCCTGTGCGGGTTGGTTGCGTGGATTCCATCGTAACACCGCCGTGGGAGTCGTGCTCATGCTGCTGGGCAGCGTGTGGTTTGAGCAGAACCTCCAGAATTCAGAGATCTCCGATTTCGCCGCGTTTAGGCCTTTTCTGCTGGGAGGAGTCTTGGCGATCGGGATCGCCAGTTGTTTCGTGGTCCGCGATTACCTTTCGGTTCGAGGCTCGGCCATCGTCCTGTGCTTGGCGGCGGATTTGGTGCTCGATGCGCAGCGGTGGCATCCCAGTCCGTTGAGGTATTTGGTCACGGTGTGGATGTATGTCTGGGTGACTGGGGCGATTTGGGTCGCTGTGTCTCCGTGGCGTGTGCGGGATTGGTTAGCGTGGTGCACCCAATCCGAAGGGCGGGTGCGGCTCATGGGGGTTGCCGGTGTCGTTTGGGGAATCTTGATCTCGGCCCTGGCGGTCACGGTCTACCGCTGAATCCCGCCTGTGTTGAATCCCGCCTGATCTGGGGCCCTATTTCAGGAAGGTCACGGAGTCCTTTTGGGTGACGAGGTCCTGCTCGTCGTCCTGAGCGACCCATCCCCTTGAAGGTCGGATCCTTCTCGGCTCACGTCCCTTCCGGTGCACGCTTGCGGGCGGATAGTGCGCTCACGTAGCGTCAGGCCAGAAAAACCAATGAAGGTCTACATCGACGGTCAGTTGCGGGACGAAGCCGACGCCACCATCAGCGTCTTTGATCACGGTCTGTTGTATGGTGACGGTGTCTTTGAAGGCATCCGCATGTACCACAACCGCATCTTCAAGCTGCGGGAGCACATCGAGCGCCTGTATTGGTCTGCCAAGGCCATTCTCCTGGAGATCCCGATGACGCAGGAGCAGATGATGGAAGCCTGCCTGGAGACCTGCCGCGCTAATGGGCTCCGCGAAGGATACATCCGACTCATTGTCACCCGGGGCAAGGGAACCCTCGGACTTGATCCGCGCCGATGCCCGAAACCGTCGGTGATCATCATCGCCGCGACCATCCAACTCTACCCGGAGTCGGTTTATCAGGACGGCATGACCATCGCCACGGTCCCGACCACCCGCATGTTGGTGAACTCGGTGAATCCGGCTATCAAGTCGCTCAACTACCTGAACAACATCCTGGCCCGCATCGAGGCCAATTTGATCGGAGTTGAAGAGGCCATCATGCTCAACACCGATGGCTACGTGGCTGAGTGCACCGGTGACAACATTTTCATCGTCCAGAAGGGCAAGCTCTTCACGCCGCCGCTGAGTGCGGGCGCGCTGTATGGCATCACGCGCAACACGGTCATCGACTGCGCCAAGACCATGGGCATCGAGGTCGCCGAGCCCAACCTGACCCGCTACGACATTTATACCGCCGATGAGATGTTCCTCACGGGCACAGCGGCCGAGATGGTTCCGGTGGTGAAGGTGGATGGTCGCGTCATCGGCAACGGCAAGCCGGGGACGATCACCGGCAAACTCCTGACGGCCTTCCGCGGCGTGACCCGTCACGACGGCGAATTGATCTTCAAGGAATAGCACGAGTCCGTCTCCGAGACGGATGCCAGCAACCCAGCCACTCTTGTCATGAAACCGGGTATGACCGTGGAACGGTTCGATGCAATCACAGGTCGATACCCTCGGTTGCGGGTGGCTCTGCTGGGGGATTTCTGCCTCGACCGTTACTTCGACATTGATCCGGCCCGGTCTGAGATCTCCATCGAGACCGGGCTCCCGGTGCACAACATCACTGGGGTGCGTTGCCTGCCCGGGGCGGCTGGGACGGTTCTGAACAATCTGGTGGCCTTGGGGGTGGGCACCATCCGTTGTCTGGGCCTTCGCGGAGATGACGGCGAAGGCTTTGAATTGCACCGCGCGCTGGCCGCTCGGACGGGGGTGGATCTGGAGGGTTTTGTGGCCATCCCCGGACGCAATACCTTCACCTACACCAAGCCTTTGCTGCATCGCGCGGGCCAGCCTCCGGAAGAATTGAGTCGCCTGGACCTCAAGAACTACACACAGACTCCGGACGCGGCCCAGGCGGCGGTCATCGCCGCGATGGATCGGGTGGCCGAAGGCCCAGAGAGCGCGGATGCCTGGATGGTGATGGATCAGGTGGACATCGCCGAGACCGGTGTGGTGACCGAGAAGGTGCGGGAACGACTCCGGCGTCTTTCGGCCGCCCAGCCGGCCTTGCCCATCGTGGCAGACAGCCGTCGGGGGTTGCACGGGTGGCCGGCGGCCCACTGGAAGATGAACGCGGCGGAGTTGGGACGCCTGACGGGTCGCAGTGTGGGCGATTTGCCCGCGGTGGTCTCGGCCGCCAGGTCCATGGCGATGTCGTTGAAGCGGCCTGTTTTTATCACGCTGGCGGAGCTGGGGATAATTGGCGCCACGGCCGAGGGGGCGGTGGCCCATGTTCCAGCCTATCCGGTGAGCGGCCCGATTGACATCGTGGGTGCGGGTGACTCGGTCAGTGCCAATCTGACAGCGGCGCTGGCCGCGGGAGCCGATTTGCCCGAGGCCATGCAATTGGCCATGGCTGCGGCCCATTGCGTCATCCATCAACTGGGGACCACCGGCACTGCCTCGGTGGAACAAATCCGGCAAAAGGTGTTCGCCTCATGAATGGGTTCGCTTCTGTTCGCTTCATCCAAAGTCTTTCAAGGTTTCCCCGGAAGCTGGGATGGATCGTGATGGTGGCGCTAATGGGTGGGCTGGCCGCCGCCTGCCAACGACTACCGCAAGCCAAGGGCCCTTCTGCGAATCGGGCGGCTTCCAAACCCTTCCCCTTGGGGATTTACGGGGTGCCAGGGGTTGCCGATTTACAGGCGGTCCATGCGTCCGGTTTTTCGCTGGTCATGGGAGGTTTGGATCCGGCCTACATGGATGCCGCCGCCCGCCTCGGAGTGGGTGTCATTGCGACTCCGGGCAGTTCGGCCGGCAAGGGTTTCGATGCGAAACGGGTGCGTGAGACAGTCCGGCGTTGGGATCGCCATCCAGCCCTGTCCGGTTGGTACCTCATTGATGAGCCCGATCTGAATGAAGTTCCCGCCGAACAGGTGGAACAGGCCCACAACGCCGTGCGATTGGCGGGGGGACAAAAGCCCACGGCACTGGTGGTGGCTCGGGGTTGGAATTTGGCCAAGTTCCACACGGCCGATCTCCTGATGGTGGATTTCTATCCCGTCGGATGGATTCCGGTTCCGGCGTTCTTCCAGCACATGCGTCATGGTGCGACGGCGGCTCGTGCGGGCGGCAAGCAGTTCTACGCGGTGATCCAGTCCATGGACTGGGGCGCCTACCGAACGGAATACTTCCCGCCGCCCTTTTCGCCGCGACCGCCGACGGAAGAAGAATTGCGCAGCATGACTTGGGGAGCGCGGATCATTGGTGCTGATGCGGTTGTGTATTATCCCTATCGCGATGGGAATTGGGAGATGCCCCGCCATCCGGAGACGTGGAAAGCACTCACCAACGTGGTCCAGGAAGTTCGCCGCTGGGAGCCGATCTTCGCTGCGCCCGCGACATCCCAGCGCCCGCCGCGATCGGAGATGATGACCGATCGTCGCAATGAAGCCTTGGAACCGCCGATCCTCTGGTCGGTGAATTCCGTCCGGCAGGGCAACGGGTTTGTCGCGGCGGGCGATTATTGGGTTTTGGTCAACACCACCGAGCGGATCCAGCAAATCCGTCTGACGGATGAGACCTGGTGGAATGTGCGGATGCCGGATGTCCGCCACGACGATGAGGTGGCGGTGGATGCCGATGGTTGGATGCCAGCTCTGGCGCCGTTCGAGGTGCGCATTCTGGGTCCGCTTTCGCCTCGGTAGCCGAGAAGCGTCCGCGCCTGTGCTCCGGGCGCTGACCTCATCGACGGCTTCGACGGCTTCGACGGCTTCGACGGCTTCGACGGCTTCGACGGCTTCGACGGCTTCGACGGCGAGGTTCGCCGAGTGCGATTCCCAGCGGGGCGTTATGCGCGCTTTTGCCTCAACGCCTGCTGCAAATCCTTCAAGTTCTTCGTGTTAATCACGTCGGCTTGGGTCAACCAGCCCTTGCGGGCGATACCGGCTCCGAGACGCAGGAAGTTGAAGTGGTCCAGTCGATGGGCGTCGCAGTTGATCACGCATTTCACGCCGAGTTCCTTGGCTTGCCGCCATAGACGCCAATCGAGATCGAATCGATACGGGCTCGCATTGAGTTCAATCCAAGTGCCCGTCGCCGCGCACGCCTTCAACACCGCCGGGACATCCAACTTGTAGGTGTTCCGCTCCAATAGCAGTCGTCCGGTGAGATGTCCGAGCATGTGGACGTATCGGTTCTCCGCAGCCTGGATCAACCGGCGTGTGTTCTCGAGCGCATCACTCGAGGGCACATGCAAGCTAGCGACCACCACGTCCAACCGAGCGAGGATGGAGTCGTCGAAATCGAGGCCGTCTTTCAAGATGTCCACCTCAGACCCGGTCAGAAGCCGAAACTCGCTGCCTTCAGCAGCGTACGACTGGTTCACCGCCGCCACCGCCTGCAGTTGGTCCTCGAGGCGCCGAACATCGAGCCCATTGGCCTGAAACGAAGCCCGTGAATGGTCGGTGATGGCCCAGTAATCGAGTCCTAGTTCGTGCGCCTCGGCGGCGATCGCTTCCAAGGAATCGCGGCCGTCGGACCAATTGGAATGGTTGTGCAATGAACCCCGCAAGTCGGTCCATTCGATGAGTCGGGGTAGTGCGTTGGATTCGGCCGCGGCGAATTCGCCGTGATCTTCCCGAAGTTCGGGCGGCACGTAGGCCATCCCCAGTTGCTCGAAAATCTCACGTTCCTCTTGGCAAGTGACCCGCAGGGCCGGATCCCGGGTCTCTTCGCTGCCTCGGAAGAGTCCGTACTCATTGAGCCGCAGGCCTCGTGCGATGGCCCGCTGGCGCATCACGATATTGTGTTCTTTCGAGCCGGTGAAATAGGCCAGGGCGAACGGGAATTCGACATCCGCCACCACCCGCAAATCGGCTTGGATGCCGCCCTCCAGAATCACGCTCGCCTTGGTTTCGCCTTGAGCCAGAACCGACTTCACGCCGGGTTGCTCGACGAAAAAGGCGATGACCGACGCCGGGTTCTTGGAAGACACCAGGAAGTCGATGTCTCCGATCACTTCCTTCCAGCGCCGCAGACTTCCGGCGGTCGAGCAGCGGGTGACATCAGGATGTCCGCGCAGGGACTCCAGGATGGGATCGGCGCAAACCAAGGCGTCGATCAGGCGGTGGCGCGAAGCGAACTGCCGTTTGAAGGCAATGGCCTCGAGGATTTTGGCTTGGGACTTCTCACCGAAACCTTCCAGGCCGGCGATGGTTTGAGCGTGGCAGGCCGCCTCCAGCTTCTCCATCGAATCAATTCCCAACTCATCGTACAGGCGTTTCACTTTCTTCGGCCCGAGGCCTTGGATTTCCAACAGGGCTGGAAGTCCCGGTGGTAGCGAGGCCTTGAGTTCGTCGAAATAGGGTAAGGTGCCGGTGGTGACCAAGCGGGTGACCTTGTCTTGGAGCGCCTCACCGAAGCCCTTGAGTTCACCGAGGCGGTTCTCGGCCACGAGCTTCTCCAGCGGCTCGGTCAGCCCCTCAAGAATGCGGGCTCCATTGTGGTAAGCCCGGGTCTTGAAGGGGTTCTCTCCCTTCAACTCCAGCAATGTACCGATCTCCGACAGCACCGCGGCGACCTCGTCCTTGTCCATACCCATGCCCGAGCATACGAACATCGGGCGGGAGCAGGGAAGCCGAGGCTTCGAAAGAGCACAGAACCCCAAGTCGGTAGACCCGCCCCAGCATCCGGCAGCGACGGTGTCTCACCGTCCACTCCCGAGCAGATGGGCTAGGCAAGAAATGGACCGAGAGGACTCGATCCATCCCGAGAGGAAATTTTTGCATTTCCACATTTCCGCATCAATATGTGTGCGTGAGAACCACCTTAGATTTGCCCGACCCCCTTTTTAAAGAGGTCAAAACCCGTGCCGTCCAAGAGGGCGTCACGCTCAAGGAACTACTCGCCACTTACATCGAGGCTGGATTGCGGGGGCGGCCCACGCAGGCGAGCGACAACGCGCCGTACGCGAATCCTCACCCAATTCCCGTTGCCTGGGAGCGCGTCCCTGGCGAACCGCCGACACCCTCGCGCACCAACGCCGAAATCGAAGCGATCTTGGACCAAGAAGACCTGGACAAACACCACCGCGTCATGGGGCAGACGAGGCCTAACCCATGATCGATTTACTCGACGTCAATCTCTGGTTGTCACTGGTGGATCAGAGGCACCTTCATCACCCCGTGGCGCGCGCCTATTGGAGCCAAAATGGAGCCAGGCATTTTGCCTTTTGTCGCGCGACCATGTTGGGTTTATTGCGCCTGACCACCAGCCACAAAGCCGTTGCGAACCCCAAGACCCATGCCGCTGCTTGGTCCATTTACCAGGAGTTCAAAGCGCTGCCCAATATCCGGTTTCTGACTGAACCAACCCATCTGGAAACCACGTTCCACTCCCTCACCACCGAAGTGGACCTGCCCAACCGCATGTGGACCGATGCCTACCTAGCAGCCTTCGCGATCGCCAGCGGCAGCCGCCTTGTCTCCTTTGACGCTGATTTTTCCCGTTTCCCAGGACTCCAGTTCCTGCACCTCAAACCGTGACGGTGGAAGCCGATAGAATTTGGAATGGAAGCCGGAAAGCTCTGAAGACAAGGCCAGCCAGAAGGCTGGCGAGAAGGCCGGCGAGAAGGCCTCAGCAAAAAGGAAGGGCGATTTGTCCGAAAGCGCCGAGTAATGGAGTACGTGCCGACCGAGAGGACTCGATCCCTACCGGGAGGTGCGCGGCCCAGAAGGGCCGCGAAGGCGATTGGTGGCAGTCGCTAGCGATGGTAACCCACCATCCATTCCCCTGTAACCGGTAGGGATGGTGTCTCACCGTCCATTCCCCGGGCTTGCCGAGGGGCAGATTCACAGACCGACTGAAAATTCGTCGAGACTGGGTACTCGGGCGGCTCGGCGCAGCAGATCTTTCAGTGTAAGCTCGCTGCACAGGGCGTTGACCTGCTCGCGCACGGCGTCAGGCACCTCGCCGAACCGGGTGTCGAGAACGTCGAGAATCGCCTCGCGGCCGTTTTGGAGGATGCCTTTCTCGAGGCCTTTCTCGAGACCTTCTTTAAGGGCGAGTTCTTCGAAGAGGGTGATGTGGGGCATGGTTTTGTCGGGTAGGCGTTGCTGGAGTTGTTTTCTGAACTG
>Ga0255087_1000561_pt1 | contig 15174 bp, 7 predicted proteins | sample Colum_Miss_RepA__FD_188561 | JGI IMG/M metagenome (GOLD analysis project Ga0255087, IMG submission 188561) | Freshwater microbial communities from Columbia River, Oregon, United States - Colum_Miss_RepA_8d | ecosystem: Environmental > Aquatic > Freshwater > River | place: USA: Oregon | collected...
CGTCCACAGGGCCACGAACAGGAGACGAGCATTCATGTGTGTGGCGGGCAGGGTCCAACCGCCCCGTCGGCAGCGCAAGTGAAAGATTGCCGCCCACAAACGACAGCGCACAACAAAACAGCAAAGACCCCGCCCTGTTGCCAAGGCGAGGCCTCGCTTAAAAGCAACCTCAGTTCTTCAGATATTCGCGCGGATCCGTCACGCGGCCGGTGATGGCGCTGGCGGCAACGGTCGCAGGCGAGGCGAGATAGACTTCGCTTTCCTTGCTGCCCATGCGGCCGGGGAAGTTGCGGTTCGTGGCGCTGATGCACTTGAGGCCGCCTTGGTTCATGCGACCAAAGGTGTCCACCGGGCCGCCAAGACAGGCGGAGCAACCGGCGTTTTCCGTCATGCGCACGCCGGCGTTTTCGAGAATCTGCCAGATGGTTTCATTGCCCCAGCGCGTGGTTTGCAGCTCGTGGACAATCTCCGGCGTCGCGGGCACGCCGAAAGTGTCGATGCTCACCTTGTGCCCGCGCAGCACGCGCGCGACCTCGATGAAGTCGCTCGTCTTGCCGCCGGTGCAGGAGCCGACGTAGGCGCGGTCGAGTTTCATGCCGTTCATCTGCTTGGCCGTCTTGCGCTGGCCGGGGTCGGGATGGCACGCGACGGTCGGCTCCAGCTTGCTGAGGTCAATGACGGTCTCGTAAACGAACTTCTGGTCGCGGTCCACCTCGACGGGTTCGTAGCTGGTCTTGGTGCCGTTGAGCCGGGTGCGAGCCTCGACATACTCGGCGGTGCGGGCGTCGAACTCGAAGATGGCGTTCTTGCCGCCGGCCTCAATGGCCATGTTCGCGATGGTCATGCGGTCATCCATCGAGAGCGTCGCGATGCCGGGACCGTCGAACTGCATCGCGCGGTAGGTCGCGCCGTCGAAGCCGATTTCGCCGATGACGTGGAGGATGATGTCCTTCGCCATCACGCCGGGCTGGAGCTTGCCTTCGATGCGGAAGCGCATGGTCTCGGGCACCTTGATGAGCAGTTTGCCCGTGCCCATCACGAAACCGGCGTCAGTGTTGCCGATGCCGGTGGCGAACTCGTTGAACGCACCGGCCATGCAGGTGTGCGAGTCGGTGCCGAAGAGAACCTCGCCGGGGCGGGTGTGGCCCTTCGCCGGGAGCGCGGCGTGGCAGACGCCGGCGTATTGGGAGCCGTATTGGCGCTTGGTGTTGCCCTTCGAGGCATCGAACTTCCACGAGCCATTCGGATCGTCAATCACGTCGTAGAAGTAGGGCAAGCCCTGCTCGCGCACGAAGTCGCGGAGGATGTCCACGTTGCGATTCGACATCGAGTCGGCAGTGAAGATGTAGTGGTCGGGGATGATGACAACGCGCTGCTTGTCCCAAACCTTCGCGGTCTTGCCGAACTCGCGCTTGAACACGCCGATGGTCCCCGGCCCGCACACGTCGTGCGTCATGAGGACGTCGGCCTTGACCCAGATGTTGTCGCCGGCCTGGACGGAGGCTTTGCCGGAGGCTCGGGCGAGGAGTTTTTCAGTAAGCGTCATAAATCAGGGGCCGCAACTTACCGGGCGGGCAAGGCCGGCGCAATCGGAGAAACGGCCTGCACCGGCACTTGCCGCGGGTCCGCTCGCTTGACACACTCCGCCCACATGAAAACTTCGCTCCGCCTCACCGCGCTGCTTTGCGCGCTCCTGTTCACCGCCTCCTCGCACGCCGCCATGAAGGCGCTCATCGTGGACGGCCAGAACAATCACGATTGGAAGGGCACCACGCCGCACTTGAAGAAGTATCTCGAAGCCACCGGTCTCTTCGAGGTGGACGTGGCCACCACGCCGGACAACAAGGGCGACATGTCCACCTTCAAACCCGACTTCAAGAAATACAAACTCGTCGTCTCGAACTACAACGGCCAGGACTGGCCGAAGGAAACCCAGGCGGCCTTCGAGGAATTCGTGCGCGGCGGCGGCGGCTTCGTCAGCGTCCACGCGGCGAACAACTCCTTCCCCAACTGGCCGGCCTACAACCAGATGATTGGCCTCGGCGGCTGGGGCGGGCGCAGCGAGAAATCCGGCCCGTATGTCTATTGGGAGGCGAAGGCCGCCAAGGTCATCAAGGACATCGCCCCCGGACGCGGCGGCAGCCACGGCCCACAGCATGAATTCGCCGTGGAGACCCGCGAGCCAGCCCACCCCATCATGGCCGGCCTCCCGACCAAGTGGATGCACGCGAAGGACGAACTCTACGACCGCTTGCGCGGCCCGGCGGAAAACCTCACCGTGCTCGCCACCGCTTTCGCCACCAAGGAAAAAAACGGCACCGACCGCCACGAGCCGATGCTGATGACCACCACGTTCGGCCAAGGCCGCGTCTTCCACACCGCCCTCGGCCACGCCGGTGGTGGCAAGCGTGAAGCCCAGCAGTGCGTCGGCTTCATCGTCACCCTCCAGCGCGGCGCGGAGTGGGCGGTCACCGGCAAGGTCACGCAGAAAGTTCCCGCCGACTTCCCCACGGCGGACCAAGTGAAGCTGCGCGAATAGTCAGGACCGCCAGCGCGTGAACGTGCCCGTCTTGGAGCCGCCGGACCTGCATCTGATGCGGGCTGCCGAGGGCTGGCTGGAATTGCGCCTGCCCGCCGAGGCGGAGGCCGAGCTGGCGCAAGTCTCCCCCCGGCTTCAGGAGCATCCTGCGGTGCTGGATGCGCATTGGCAGCTCCACGCGGCCCGCTGCGAATGGAGCCTTGCCCACCAATTCGGAGAACGGTTAATCACCGCCGCGCCACAACTGGTCAGCGGCTGGATTCACCGCGCCTACGCCGCCCGGCGCATGGCCGGCGGGGGACTGACGTCCGCTTGGAACGCGCTGCTCCCGGCTGCTGAACGGTTCCCCGACGAGAGCCTGATTCCCTACAACCTCGCGTGCTACGCCTGCCAGCTTGGCCAGCTCCCGCTCGCCCGCCAGTGGCTGCAACGTGCGCTGGCCATCGCCACCCGGTTAAACCACCACACGACCCTCCAGCAGATGGCGGCGCAGGACGCTGATCTGGCTCCGCTGCACGAGGAAATCCCTCACTGGCCGAAGTCTTGACACTGGCGGGGCGGGTCTTACGGTGCGGACGTAATCCATGAAAGCCAGTTACCGCAGCCTCCGTTTGGGCGCAGCTTTCACCCTGATCGAATTGCTGGTCGTGATTGCGATCATCGCCATCCTTGCCGGAATGCTGCTGCCTGCGCTCTCGAAGGCCAAGACCAAGGCCACCAGCATCAAGTGCGCGAGCAACGCCCGCCAGCTCGGCCTGGCCGCGCGGTTTTACTCTGATGAGCGCGATGGCATTCTCATCCCTTACGCCGTGGACAAGCCGGCACCCGCCGGCTCCTTCGTGCCCGACCCGGTTGTCACGCGCTGGCCGGACATCCTCGTGCCCTACGCCGCCAACAACTCCAACATCTTCCACTGTCCCGCCAACCCCCAGACCTCCCGGCTCAACATTGGCATCAACCTGAACCTCAGCGGCGGCTGGACCAACGTGTTCTTCCCCGAGACCCGCATCGCCAGACCCTCCGCCACCATTTACTTCGCGGACACCGCCATCGTGAGCAATCCCTTCGAGACCAACCCCGACCTGTTCGCGGAGTCGCCCGGAAACCTGAGCATCCACTTCCGTTACGATCCGGTGAACGACTCCACCTTCTACTCGCATCCCACGCGCATCGTGAACCGGCATCTCAAGCGCACCAACCTCATCATGGTGGATGGCCATGTTGAAACCATGCCGGCCAGCGGCGTGGGCTATTTCCTTCCCGTCGGCAATCCTGGAAACCTCTGGGACATCCAGTGACCCGTGCGCGGTTCCGCGCGGGCACCAGCCCTACTTCCCCGCCAGCGCCTTCGCCACCGTCTCCGCGATCACTTTCGCGCCCGCTGCATTGGGGTGAATCTTGTCCGGGAACATTTCCGGCTTCCCGCTCAGCGCCACGTAGAGATCAATCGTCGGCAGCGTGAGCTCCTTGGCCACCTGTTGCAGGATCGGAATGACCTCGCCCTTCACCACCGGCTCATTGATGCCCCACCGCTCCTGATACACCGGGACCGGGAGGCAGACGAAGACCTTGGGCTTGCTGGGCAGCGCCTGAAAGTGCGCCACCAGCGCGCGGGCGTCGGCGGCGAACTCGCCCTTGTGCTTCTGCCAGTTCTGCGGTTTGGAATCATTCGTGCCCAGCTTGATCACCACAATGTCCGGCTGGTAGGCGGTCGCGCCCTCGAACTCCTTGGTCTTCCAATACGGCAGATCACCCTGCTTCAAAAGGGTCGCCCCGCTCCGCCCGAAGTTGCGTGTCTCGTATTTCGCCCCCAGCAGCCCGCCGAGCACCTTGGGATAGTTGTTCGCGTCGCGCTGCTCCACGCCCGCGCCAAACGTGATGCTGTCGCCCACGCAGGCGACCCGGACAGGTTTGGACTCCGCCGCCGGCAACACGGCAGCGAGGGAAAAAGCACCGAGGGTGGTGAGAAACGAACGGGCCGAAACAGGAAAGTTCATGACGGGAGATGAAACCGGGAGCGGCTGCTTCCCGCAAGCGGCAAACCCTCGGGCGCAAGACGCGACGGCTCGCACTGACTTCGCCCCGGCCGGAACCCAAGCAAAAAGGAAACGGGCTTCAGCGGGCACACGACTGCTTCCGCTGAAGCCCGTCGCAATCTCACACGAGACTGCTAAAGGTTCGACGCGCCGCGGCGCGCCCGATTTTGCTCAAGGCTTCTCCACCAGCTTGTAGAGCCGCAGCCCGGCACCGCCCGCACCCGGGTCCACAATCTTCAACGCCCCGTGCTCCACCACCAGCGCGTTGGGCAGCACCGTCCACACCCCGCCCAAGTGGCTCGTCACCTGCACTTCATACTTCCCGGCCTGCGCCGCCGTCACCGCCGAGCCATCGGCGTTGCGCACCACCAAGCGCCGCGAGCCATCCGCCGCGCGCTCCATGCCGGCGGCCTTCAAACCTGCCGGGAGGAGGATGTTGAACGTGCCGCCCACGAAGCTCGCCCCCACCGGGTTCGCATTCACGTCCGCGACTTCCCGCGCCACCGGCGCGTCCCCGAGCACAGTGATCGCCGTGCTGCCGCTGCCGCTCACAGTGAACGTCAGCGTGATAATGTCCTGACTGCCTGCGGCAACGGCACTGCCCGCCGGCATGACCAACACCAGACCGACGCGGCCGGAACCAGCCTTTGTGCTGTTCACCACCAGGGAACCGCCACGCGCACCGCTGCCCACGCTGGCGCTCACGAAGGTCAGCGCGGTCGGGTCGAAGGCCAGGCTCAGGCTCACGCCGGCTTCGTTGCCCTGCGCATCAAGCTGCACCGTCACGGTGTTCGCCCGGCCCGCGACGAGACTGCCTCCCGCCACGCGCACCACGCGGGTGCCGGCCGGGAGCTTCGGGCTGGTTTGCGCCAGCCCGGCGGAGACCAAGGTGGGACCACCGGCATCGCTGGGGGTTTCCAAGCCGCCCGCGAAACGCAGGGCCTGCACCCAGTCCGCCACCGTGATGCGACCGTCGCCCAGCGAACCCAGCGGGGCGCAATCCGCGCGTTGGAATTCGCTGTTCACCCCGAAGTTCGTCACCGTGTCGAGTCCGGCGGCGAAGCGCCCGATCTGAATCGCGTCCGCCACGGTCACGCTGCCGTTGCCCGTCGGACGCTGCGAAACGTCGCCTTCCTTCGTGCCGCCCGGATGGGTGCCGCCAGTGATGTTCACCGTGCCGCTCGCGTAGAGGACATTGGCCACCGTCGAGGCATCGGCGGCGACCACTTCCTTCACCGCCACGGCGCTGCTGAAGTCAACCGCCACCGTCGCGTTGGTGCTGAGCGCGGCCGTGGTGAAGCTCACCGTGACCAGCAGATTTGTCCCGGCGGCGAACACGCCGCCCGCCGGCTGGCTCACCACGATGCCCACCTGCCCGTTGCCCGCCGAGGCGGCGCTGGCGATGACCGAGAGGCCGGCCGGAGCCGTCGCGCTGTTGAAGCTCAATAGCGTCGGATCATAGGTGAGCGTGAAGCCCACGGCGCTTTCCGTCCCCACGCCAGCTAGGCTGACCGGCACACTCACCACTTCCGCTCCGCCCGAAGTCGGCGCGTCGCTGACGAAGACCTTCGCCGTGGCGAAGGTGATGGTGAAATATCGCACCGCACTGGTGTCCACGCCGCCATTCGCCGTGCCGCCGTTGTCCTGGGCGATGACGCCCACCGTCACCGTCCCGGACGCACTCAGGGCCGGGGTGAAGGTGAGCGTGCCGTCCGCCGCGATGGCGGGCTGGACGGTAAACTGCGCGTTGTCGCTGTTAGTCACCGTCAGGCTCACGACCTGCCCGGACTCGCTGCCCGGACCAGCACTGAGGCTGGTAAGCCAGTTCGCTCGCGTCACGGCTCCGTCCGCCGTGAAGGCGGCCAGATTGGTGCCCGCGAGGGTGAAGCTCGGTGCGTCGTTCACCGCCGTCACCGTGATGGTGAAGGTCTGCGCCGCGCTCGTGTCCACGCCACCGTTGGCGGTGCCGCCATCGTCGTGGGCCTGCACCGTCACCGTGGCGGAGCCAAAGACATTGGCCGCCAAGGTGAACGTGAGCGAGCCGTCCGCCGCAACCGCCGGCGGGGTGGTGAAGAGCGTGCCGTTGTTGTTCGACACGATGAAGTCCACAAGCTGGGCGGACTCATCGGCCGGGCCGGCGGAGATGTTGGTCAACGCCAGCGAGAAAGTGTTAAGCCCGGTGTTTTCCACCACCTGCAGCACCGGGTTGTAGGTGAGGGTGCGCGAGCCGGTGAGCGAGAGCGTCTGGACCGGATCACCAACCTGGCCACCGTATTCGACCACGTAAGCCAAGGTGGGGCTGTTCGGCAGATCATTCCACTGGCCGGACGTGAAGAACTGTGGGTAATGCTCACCACCGGCATTGTTTGGCTCGCTGCCCCCCCAGTTGCTGTATTTCCCTGGGGCAGTGGAGCCGTTGCTCAACATGAATTGCTGCCCAGCCTCCGGTCCGGTCACCCAATACCATTTGCCCTCGGAGGCGCTCTGGTCAGCATAGAGCGTATAGCCCACAGCCGCGTTGATCTGAGCAAAGTCATCCGAGCCGCCAATCCATGCCGTGGCGAGGAGTTTGGTCCGGATGAACTCGTTTTCAGCCGCCGAAGTCACGGTCGCCAAGTAGCCGACCATGCCGTTGAAGGTCCGGGCCGCCGCCGCCGCCTTGGCATCCGACCAGCTAAGCCCGGAAGCAATGTATTCGTAATAGTGGCCGTTGATCGGGTTGTAGAGCGTGTTCAGACCGACGTTGAACGAGATCGTGCGGTCGGTCGTCGGCGTGCCGGAGGCGTTGCTGTAGGTCACCGAGCGGAGCACTTCCTGATACTGCGCCGTAGTGGCGGAGCCGGTGAAGCTCAAGACCTTGGTGGTGGTGTTGTAGGTGCCGCTGATGCCGTAGGAGGTGGCCAGCGTCGAGTTGAAGCCCAGCGCATCGCCCGTCTGGCCGTTGTCAATGGAGACCGCCGCGCCAGCGGTCGTGGACGACACGGAGTTCGAGTAAGTGAGATCGGGCGCGACCAGCACGGTGGTGCCGCCGGCGGGATAGTAGGTGGCTCCGCCCACGATGAGGCCGTCGCCGCTGCCGCCACCGCCGCCGCTGCCGGTGTTGAGCACACCGCCGTTGAGCGCAAAGCTCGGGGCGTCGTTCACGCTGTTGACCGTGAGAGTGAAGGTGACTGAGTCGCTCGTGTCCACGCCGCCGTTGGCCGTGCCGCCGTTGTCCTGCGCGGTGATCGTCACCGTCGCGCTGCCGCTGGCGTTCGCCGCCGGCGTGAAGGTCAGCACGCCGCTCGTGCTCACCGCCGGAGCCACGCTGAACAGGCCGGGATTGCTGTTCCCCGTAACCGTCACGGTGGTGATGCTCTGGCTGGACTCGTTCGCCGGGCCTTTCACGAACGTCGCCAGCGCGCCGCTGTAGGCTCCGCTGTCCTCGTTCACCGTCACCGTGGTCGTCCCCAACGTGATGCTGGGCGCGTCGTTCACGTTCGTCACATTGAGCGTGAACGTCTGCGCCGCGCTCGTGTCCACTCCGCCGTTGTCCGTGCCGCCGTCATCGTGCGCCCGGACCGTCACCGTGGCGGAGCCGAAGGCGTTCGCCGCAGGCGTGAAGGTCAACGTGCCGCTGGCATCCACGGCCGGCGGCACGCTGAACAGCGCGTTGTTGTCGTTCGAGACGAGGAAGTCCACGACCTGCGTTGACTCATCGGCCGGGCCAGCCGAGATGCTGGTGGCAAAGTTGGCCCCGCCCGTGTAGGCCCCGCTGTCTTCCAGCACCGTAACGACATAGGGACCGAAGCCAGCACCTGACGAATAGATAAAGCCACTGCCATCCGTGGCGAACATCTTCGAGCCATCCGCCGACATGGCGAGAGAACTCCAGTTGCGGCTGCCAGATCCCGGCTGCGGCGTCCACGTCACCCCGGAGTCAGACGAGGTGTAGATCAAGCCATTCTGAACGGCCGCCACAAGGAAGCTGCCGTCAGCGGAGGAGGCCAGGGCGATCCACGTCCTGACACTTTCGCGCGAAGTCCAGTTGGTGCCGGAATTGGTCGAGGTGTAAATCGTGCCAAACTGCGCCGACGCCGTCACCAGCTTCGTGCCATCAGCCGAGGCGGCCAGCGGATTCAAGTTCCCCGCCGTGCCGGTTCCGGTAAACCAGTTCGTCCCAAAGTCGAGGGATGTCCAGATTGGGCCGCCTGTTTCCACCATGGACACCCTCAAGTTGTTGTCGGAGATGGTGATTGGTCCCCATTGCCTGGCAGGTTGAATCTGAGTCCACGTCACGCCGCCGTCCGTGGAACCGAAAGCCGGGATGAAATAGCCGGACGCGATGAGTCGCGAACCGTCTGGAGACATGCCGAGATTGCCCCAGCCTCGCGTGCCTGCCGCAGCCTGCAATGTCCAGGTGACACCCGAGTCAACCGAGGTGTAGATGCCCCCGCCGTTGACCGCCGCAGCCAGCTTGGTGCCGTCCGCCGAGGAGGCGAGGCCGATCCAGTTGCGGCTGCCCGAATTGTTCTGGGGAGTCCAAGTCGCACCGGAGTCCGCAGAGGTGTGAATTAGTCCGCCCCAGTAAATGGCGGCCAGCTTCGTGCCGTCCGCCGAAGCGACCACGCGCGACCACTGCCGGCTGCCCGAAGCCTGCGCCGTCCACACCGCGCCGGCCGCCACCGGCGGCCCGGCCGGCAGCGCAAAGCTCGGCGCATCGTTCACATTGGTCACGGTGAGGGTGAAGGTGCGCGTCGTCTGGTTCACCCCGCCGTTGGCCGTGCCGCCGTTGTCCTGGGCGGTGAAGGTCACAACGGCGCTGCCGTTCGCATTCGCCGTCGGCGTGAAGGTCAGCACGCCGCTGGTGCTCACCGCCGGCTGCACGCTGAAGAGCGCGTTGTTGTTGTTGCCCGTCACCACGTTGGTGATGCTCTGGCCGGATTCATCCGCCGGTCCAGTGGTGATGGTGGCGATGGCACCACTGTAGGCGCCGCGATCCTCGTTCACGACGAGCTCGGCCGTGTTCACGGTGATGCGCGGGGCGCTGTTCACCGGCAGCAGCGTGATGGCGAACGTGTGCGCCACGCTCGTGTCCACGCCGCCGTTGTCCGTTCCGCCGTTGTCCTGGGCTCGGACCGTCACCGTGGCCGTGCCGTTGGCATCCGGCGCGGGCGTGAAGGTGAGCGTGCCATCCGCCGCGATGGCGGGCTGGCTGCTGAAGAGGCCGTTGTTGTTGTTGATCACGAGGAACGCGACCGTCTGGGCCGCCTCGCCGGGAGGTCCGGCAAGAATGTTCGTCGCAAAGTTCAGCGTGCTGCTCGCGCCGGAGTTCTCATAGACGGTGAAGTTCGGCGTGGTGGCGGAGAGCTGCACGTTGTCCAACTGGAACGAGCCGTTGCCCGCGTCGCCCGCCGCGATGTCCGTCACGAACACCACGCGGACGGTCTGCCCGGCGAAGGCCGAGAGATCCACCGTCACCGGCGTGCTGGCGGTCTGGAAGACAAAGCTGTTCGGGGTGGCCGTGAGAATCGTCTGTGAAATCAGATCCGCGCCGCCGCCGCCGGGCTGCACCGCAAAGCGGAACACGCGGTCGGCCGCCGCACCGAAAGTCTGCCATGCCGCGCGATAGGTGAAGGACAGTGCCGCGCCACCACCTGGCGGCAGGGTCACATCCTGCGCGATGCTGATGCTGCCGGCCGTGGCCCCGCTGAAACCATGCGTGGCGGAATATGTGCCGTCCGAAGACACCACATTGAAAAAGCCCAGGTTCGCCCCGTTCGTGCGGACCGCCAGCGTGGGCGTGCTGTTCGCCGTGTCGGTGGCCATCCAGCCGGTGAAGCTGCCGGCCTCAAAACTGCCATTGCTGACCAGGCTGCTCTGCGTGTTGACCGGCCGCAGCGCAAAGGTGGGCGCATGATTCACGCCGATCACCGAGATGGTGAAGGTGTTCGTCGCCTTGTCCACGCCGCCATTGTCCGTGCCGCCATTGTCCTGCGCGATGACCGTCACCGTGGCCAGACCAATCGCGTTCAAGGCCGGCGTGAAGGTGAGCGTGCCGCCGCTGAGCGCCGGCTGCGCGCTGAAGAGCGCGGTGTTGTCATTGCTCACGCTGAGGTTCGTGATGCTCTGGCTGGACTCGTTGGCCGGGCCGGTGGTGATGGTGGCGAAGCCGCCGAGGCTTGCAGCGCCGCTGTCCTGCAACACCGCGACGTTTGAGGCAAAGGTGATGACCGGCGGGTAGTTCAAGTCCGTGACGGTGATGGTGAAGGTGCGGACGGTCAGGTTGACGCCGCCGTTGGCCGTGCCGCCGTCGTCCTGCGCTGTGACCGTGACCACGGCCGAGCCATTGGCCCCGGCTGCCGGGGTGAAGCTGAGCGCCCCGCCGGTCAGGGCCGGAGCCGCGCTGAAGAGCGTCGGGTTGTCGGTGGTGACGGTGAAGTTCGTGATGGTTTGGCCGGACTCGTTGGCCGGTCCTGCGGTCACGGTGGCGAAACCGACGATATTCGTGGCCCCGCTGTCTTCCACCACCACCACCGAGCTGGCCGCGAAGTTGATAACCGGCGCGTCATTCACCGCGTTCACCGTGACAGTGAAGGTCTGCGGACCGGCGCTGTTCACACCGCCGTTGTCCGTCCCGCCATCGTCCTGCGCATAGACCGTCACTGTGGCGGAACCCGCTGCGTTGGGTGCCGGGGTGAAGGTCAGGGTGCCCGCCGAGCTGATGGCCGGCTGGCTGCTGAAGAGCGCGTTGTTGTCATTCGCGACCGTGAAACTGACGACTTGCGCGGACTCGTTGGCCGGACCGGTGAAGATGTCCTTCACCGCCAGCGGGAGCGTGAACAGGCCACTGTCCTCGTTCACTGCAAGCCCATACGCGATATGAGTAGTGGAAACGGCAAGGCTGAAATCCCCGGCCCCGGCGGCGACCCCGGTCACGTTGAGCAAGCCAACCGGAACATCTGTCTGCCCCCTGTTGTTTTTACCCCACGCCACCAAGGTGCCGTCACTCTTGAGCGCCAGGCTATGGTAGCCGCCGGCGGCGATCGCCACGACATCACCGAGACCGACGGGCACATTGGTCTGGCCATCGCCGTTGTAACCCCATGCCACCACGGTGCCATCGGCCTTGAGTGCCAGAGTATGCAGGCGAGTCGCGGCAATGGCGGTCACGTTGGCCAATCCGGCAGGGACGTCCGCTTGTCCTTCGTCGTTGTAACCCCACGCCACCACGGTGCCGTCGCCCTTCAACGCCACAGCATGGTAGCCACCGGCCACCGCAACCACTCCTGACAAGCCACCCGGAATGCTTTGAGCCCCGAAGTCGGACTGCCCCCAATACACCACCGTGCCGTCACTCTTCACGGCCAGGCTACCATTGAAGGTGCCCGCAATCGCCACCACATCGGTCAGCCCACCAGGCACGGTTGACTGGCCATCGCTGTCGCTGCCCCACGCGACGACGGTGCCGTCGCTCTTGAGTGCCAGACTGTGATACCAGCCAGCGGCGACCGCGACCACGTTGGTCAGACCCGCCGGCACATTGATCTGCCCAAAAGCGTTCCACCCCCACGACACGACGGTGCTGTCGCTCAACAGTGCCACTGAATGTTGCTCGCCTGCGGCAACGGACACCACGTTTGACAAACCCACCGTCGCATCCGTCTGGCCGTTGTTGTTATGACCCCAGCCAGTGACGAATCGGTTCGTCACCATGCCTGCGGCAGAACCCAGCGCAAATCCCGGCGCATCATTCACCGGCGTCACCGTGACAGTGAAGATGTTCGTGGCCCGGTCCACGCCCCCGCTGACCGCGCCGCCGTTGTCCTGCGCCACTACACTGATGGTCACGATGCCGTTGGCATTTGCAACCGGGGTGAAATCCAGCGTCGCGGTCGTCGCACCCGGCGTATAAGTCACAACGGGATGCGGGATGACGCCCGGGTCAGAAGAGATGGCGAACAGGTTGGTCACCGTCTGCGCAATCTCGCTCACCGGGCCGGGCGCGATACCGGTGACAGTCACAGTGGCCAGACCGCTGTCTTCTAGAATGGTGAGGCCGGCGGGGACACTCATGACTGGCGCTTGGTTCACCGGGGAGTTGTGAATGCGCGTGATAAAGTTGCGGCTGACGCCCTGATACGTGGTGAAGGAGCCCCCCGCCACCAGCAAGCCGTCAGGCTGGAGGAGCAGTGTCCAGACAATGTGATTCGCGCCCGCGCCGGGATTGAAGCTCGCATCCAGCGAACCGTCCGCGTTGAGCCGTGCCACCCCATTGCGCGACAATCCGTTGACGGTGGTGAAGTAGCCACCGATGAGCACCTTGCCGTCAGCCTGCGCGATGGCGGACATGACGTCGGAGTTGATGCCCAAGCCGGCGTTGAAGCCGGTGTCCAGCGAGCCGTCGGCATTGAGGCGCAGCACGCGCACGTTCGAGCCAACGTAGAGCCCGCCAGCCACCAGGATTTTCCCGCCGGGGGCGAGGCTAATGCCGTTGATGTAACCGTTGTCGAGCGTGCCCGGGGTAAAGGCCGTATCCACGGAGCCATCGCTATTCAGCCTCGCGATGCGGTGGCGCGTGACGCCGTTGACCGCGCTGAAATAGCCGCCCAGTAGAACTTTGCCGTCCGGCTGGAGGGCGAGGCCCAAGCAGTAGCCGTTGGCCCCGGTGCCGGGATCGAAGGAAGTGTCCAAGGAGCCGTCCACGTTGAACCGCGCGACGCGCGAGCGGGCCACGCCATTGACGCTCGAAAAGCCGCCCGCCACAAGCACCTTGCCATCCGGCTGCACCGCCACCGCCTGCACCGAGCCGTCCGTCCCGAGATTGGGGAGGAAAGTCGAGTCCAGCGAGCCGTCCGCGTTGAGCCGGGCGATGCGGTAGCGGGTGAGGCCGTTGAAGCTAAGGAAATCGCCACCGATGACAACCTTACCGTCGGGCGTAAGCGCCACGCCGTTGACGGTGCTGTCCGCGCCGAAGCCAGGCACAAAGGTTGTGTCGGTGGAGCCATCCGCGTTGAGGCGCACGATGCGGTTTCGCGCGAGGCTGTTAAAGGTGTAGAACTGGCCGCCTACCACCAGCTTGCCGTCCGGTTGGCGGGCGATGGCAAACACGCGCGAGTCGCCGCCCGTGCCAGGATTGAAACTCGGGTCGAGGTCGCCCACAAGCTGCGCGCGTGCCACAAAGGGAAGAAGCAACAGCGCCACAGCAGCACCTACGCGCCTTAGCGCAAGGAAGTGGTGTTCAAGAAAAGTGGTGATACTCGTGTTGTTCATACTGGACCCTTATGTTTCAGACTTCAGTTACCGGCCATTAACGTTCCCCATTAACGACCGTGCGGCGTCATGGACAGTCAGCCCGATCTCTTTTGGCAAAACAAAGATACTAACATCTCCCTAGGAAAATTCCTGAGGCCGCTACCCCTCGAATGCCACCACCATTCCCAAGCACCTCGACTGGGCCGGCCAGTGCGGTCAGCCTCAGTGACGCTCGGACCACATGGCGGCATGCCGCACCAGGCTGAGCGCATCCGGCAGACTCAGCTTGCGCTTGAGGTTATCCCGGTAGGTCTCGACCGTCTTCGGACTCAACGAGAGGATCTGGGCAATTTCCTTGCTGTTCTTCCCCTCGCCCAGCAATCGAAACACCTGCGACTCGCGCGCGGAAAGACTGTCCATTCGGTGAGTTTCCTTGTCCTTCTTACCCCCACCAAGGCGCTTCCAAACCATCGCCGAAAGCTTCCCGCTGACGAACCGCTCGCCCGCCATGACCGCGCCCACGGACTGCATGATCACCTCCGGGGGTTCCGCCTTGGTCACAAAGCCATCCGCACCACAATGAAGCGCGCGCTCGGCATAAATCGGCTCGTCATGCCGGCTGATGACCAGCACCTTCATGGCGGGCAGCGCTTCCTTCCACTCGCGAATGAGCACAAACGCGTCGTCCTCCCCCAACGTCAGGTCCAAAAAAACGAGATCGGGCAGCAGCTTCCCGACCGCCTTGCGCGCCGAATCCAAGCAGTCAGCGTCACCGCAACACTTGAAGCCCGGGTCCTTGTCTAACAGTTGGGTGAGTGCGTAACGGACCAGCGGATGGTCGTCCACCACCAGCACTCGTGCTGTCCTCGTGGCTTTGTGCACCTTGGATGCCATGCAAATACATTCACGATCAGCCACTTAACTCCCTGGCCGATAGCGTGAAGCGATGAAAACACAAACCGGCCAGCTAAGAAAGCGATTTGTGGCCGACTGCGGGGGACGGTCGTCAAGCGCCGGTCACTTGGCCCCCGGCTTGACTTCGACCTTCGGTGCCTCTGGCTTCGGCTCTTCCTTCTTCTCCACCATCAAGTCAGCGCGAGACTTGAGCACGCTGTCGAGCGTCCACTTGGAGACGAGATAGGTCCATTTGGCGTATTTCTGGTCGGCGGCGAGTTTGTCCGCGAACTTCTTCTGCGCCTCGGCGAATTCCTTGTCCAGCTTGTCCTTGTCCTCGGGTTTCTCGTCCTTCGCGGGCGTGCGGGTCTTCGGGAAATTGCCGGCCACGGCGACTTGGAACGGATAGTTGTCGCCGTTCGCGGTGCCGGACTTCGCGGTGTAGGTGAAGCCGTCAAACGTCTCCAGCAC
>Ga0255087_1000565_pt1 | contig 15121 bp, 27 predicted proteins | sample Colum_Miss_RepA__FD_188561 | JGI IMG/M metagenome (GOLD analysis project Ga0255087, IMG submission 188561) | Freshwater microbial communities from Columbia River, Oregon, United States - Colum_Miss_RepA_8d | ecosystem: Environmental > Aquatic > Freshwater > River | place: USA: Oregon | collected...
ACGTGAAGTGGGCGAATGAACTTATCACTCAATCCCTCAAGGATGCGAACCGTTTGGCGCCCCGTTCATAATCAACGGGTTACGTAACTTTCTCGCCTGTACTTTTAGCTCAAACTTTGTAGGATATTGCCATGATTAAACAACGCACTTCCGCTTACGTTTTTACCGCTGATCCGCTCAGCGCTGACTCTATGCAGCAGATCAATCTCGTGCAAGCGTCAGTTCGTGCAATCAATGCTTTCAACAAGCTTACTAGCAATCCTAAGCGTTTCCGCGTATCTCTCAAAGGCCGTCTTGGCAAGAACAATCCTGCTGCTGTCAACTATCAGCGTACTCAGCGTCTTGTCAACCGTAGTTTCTACCCTTGGACTAATCCTTACCAGACTATCAAGCTCGCTGACGCTCAGCGCATCGATGTCTACATCCACTCTCGCTAATGTATACCGAATCTGACACCACTCGTAGGTTGATTGCTGCAGGTATTCTGCCAGATCCTAACTATGTACCGCGTGAGACCACAGTCAACCGTTTTGGCGTGATGATCTGGGATCACAAGACTGCTGGCCATTGCCAAGTTCTTAACGGTGATAGTTGGCGTACTGCGCGCAAGTACAACCAGCCTAGGCGCGGTTTTGCGTCTGTTGTCAAGTCTATTGTCGGTTGATCTTACGGTCATGTAGCCCAACGGCAGAGGCAGGAGACTTAAAATCTCTTCAGTGTGGGTTCGAATCCCACCATGACTACCATTCACGATGATTCCAGTCAATCCAGAACAGCGTACTACGCTCGTGCTGACGAAGACTTATCAGTCAACCGGCAGGTTTTTTTCTGCTCGTGCTGCAATTCGTCATCTGATTAATGGCCGAGTTAAAGGAATAGATGCATCTGGTAACTGCGTATCATGGAATGGCGCCGACGTTGAGAATCTAAATGGTGAGGCAAGTTCGCTTAACTGGGCCGATGTCACAATTGATCTTTACCCAGATCAACCATGTCTGCGCTCTGCGCCCAATCATTTGACGGGCGAGGAAACGCAGTGGCCAGTGCCAACTATCGTAGTCTGTACCCATCACTTTGGATATCGCGGCATGGGTCATCGCAGTCTTTCGCTTAAGTCAATTTACCACATCTGCCGTGGCGTTTGCCAATACTGCTTGCAGAAGATTCCGTTTGCAGAAGCAACTAAGGATCATATCTTTCCTAAGTCTTTAGGTGGTACGAATGACGACTTCAATGTCGTGCTAGCATGCCGTTCTTGTAACTCAGAAAAGGATGCTACATTTCCGTACTACAACGTGAATGGCGAACAAGTCAAGCCAGTATCCAATAGGCAGAGCGTAGGCTATTTCTTAAGTGATACAAGTTTACGCGAAGAATGGAAACCTTTCCTTTTCATAAATTAATCCTTTACTTTCTTACTACAGCGTGTAGTATGTCTATAAATAAAACCGCAATGCAAATTTCAACAGAAACAGTACAATCAGTAAATACGCCACGAGCATGGCGTGTCAGGGGTCAGAAGTAAAGTCGATCTAATCTCGAAATTACTTCTGACCTCTGAACCAAAAGTTCAGAGGTTTTTAGTTTAACTGCCAGACTTCGGCTTCAAGGAGTCCAAACGACCGACATAGGGGGATCCAATCCGCGCCCTGAAAGCGCGATAGGGACCAAAGCAATTCGTTCTTTTTAGATAAAAACGAGCGGCCCCGGACGCTCTTTAAAATAATTCGCCGGGCAATTTTTCTTTCCTGCCTGCACTGAAGTACGGGTCCATTCCGGGAAGTCTTAAATAAGACTCTAGGTGCAGTGCGGGATTCGCGCGGTTAGCTCAACGGTTTGAGCACCTCGTTTACATCGAGTAGGCTGGGGGTTCAAATCCCTCACCGCGCACCAGTTTTGCCCCGATAGCACAGCGGTAGTGCAACAGTTTTGTAAACTGTAGGTCGTCGGTTCGAATCCGACTTGGGGCTCCATTTTGAGCGTGTAGTGTAACGGTCAGCACCGGCTAGCCTGCGGGTCCTGTGAGTGCGGGTTCGACTCCCGTCACGCTCAATTCATTTCCCTTGACGGTTGTGGGTCTGATGCCAGCAAGCAGCATATACTGATTAAGTTGCAGTCCCTAGGTTGCCCAAGAGTAAGATTCAGATAAAACCGTCGCAATTTTATACGGAAGAGTGGCTGAGTGGTTTAAGGCACCTGACTTGAAATCAGACGTGGCAGTAATGTCACCGTGGGTTCAAATCCTACCTCTTCCGCCAATTTGAGCAAAGCAATGCTGAACCTACGGTGTGCTTCTAGAGCACTCGGCGCCAAGGACAGAGTGTAAGCCTATCACTCTTTGCTCATCCAATTTACAGAGAGTAAAGGGTACTGCTATCGGAGTATCGCGGTAGGTTCCGGAGGCAACACGTCCAAAGTGACCACGCATGACCAAACACTCTCTTCTTTTTTAGCCTCCACTTGAGGGTGAACCACAGAGCTGGGGTAGATGAATCCAGCAGGCTATTTGCACTAGTGGTGGAATGGCAGACACGATGGTCTTAGAAGCCATTGCCGCAAGGCGTACAGGTTCAAGTCCTGTCTAGTGCACCAAATAAATAATAACACGATGAAAGCATTACTACTCATTCCATTAATTTTTCTTTCTGGATGCGTCAGCGCACCAGCACCAGTTGTTCCGGCAAAGAAAGTCACGGTAACAACTCAAGTTGAAGGAGAACAGCCAACGACTAAAACTTATTACGTTGTTCCTTCTTATCACGGCCCCACAGTACAGTGGAGCATTGGTGTTGGTATCGGCCGCGGGCATTATCGTCCGGGTCCATGGCGCCATCATCGCCACTGGTAATTTTTAGGGCCATTAGCTCATTTGGCAGAGCGTCTGATTTGCATTCAGGAGGTGAACGGTTCGACCCCGTTATGGTCCACCAATTTATGCCTGCAGGGGCTCTGTTTAGAGCGCGCATAACGAGGAGCATTACCTCGAGAGTCCATAAAAACTGCAGGCTCCAATTTCCAGTACGAACTAACACACGTAAGTCTTGCCTGGGAGGCAACCCAATAGCAGCAGTGGAAGATTGCCCTACTGGAATTCATTTTATGCCGGCACGGTCAATCGCGAGACTGGTTCAAATCAGACTAGAGTGTACTGATACCGAAAATGCCGGCACCAATTTTCACACGGACGTGGTATAGTGGTTGTGCAGCAGTCTCCAAAACTGCCTTAAGTCGGTTCGATTCCGGCCGTCCGTCCCATTTTAGTGGGGTGGTAGCTCAGCTGGTTAGAGCGTCTGCCTGTCACGCAGAAGGTCGCGGGTTCGAGTCCCGTCCATCCCGCCATTTTGCCGCCATCGTCTAACGGTTAGGACAGCGGGTTTTCATCTCGCTAATCGGGGTTCGATTCCCCGTGGTGGTACCAATTTTTGCCTAGTAGCTCAGCGGCAGAGCAGGTGACTGTTAATCACTTGGTCGTAGGTTCGATCCCTACCTGGGCAGCCAAACTATAAATCATTTCATCGGCGCGTAGCACAGCCTGGTAGTGCACTTGCTTTGGGAGCAAGCCGTCGGGGGTTCGAATCCCTCCGCGCCGACCATTTTTGATGGCCCATTGTGTAATGGTTAGCACAGCTGACTTTGACTCAGCTAGTTGGGGTTCGAGTCCCTGTGGGCCAGCCACGGTCTTGTAGCTCAGTTGGCAGAGCAACGTCTTGATAAGGCGTGGGTCACTGGTTCAAATCCAGTCAGGACCACCATTTTACTTATGAAAAAACCTGAAAACCTATCACAGATACTGTTAGTTATTCTGGCTGTCATTGCGGATATTTTCCTGATAGTCAATGTCATCCATCACTGGTAAAATGAAAGCATTACTAATTTTACTTTTAGCTGCCACTTTAAGTGGTTGTGTTCATGCACCTCGGCATCATATTCCACGGGTTAAATACTACGAGCTGTGTGTGCCCTGGCCTTCGTTTCATCGCGAAGTAATTCCGTATCGTAGCAAAGACTATATCGGCTACATCGATCACCGCGGAACACTTCATGTATGGCCGGTCAGATAATAACTAAACTTGTACAGTTTTTGTTTTTGTCTGTGCTAATTCCAACTGCAATCTCACTATTTTTGATTGTAGCTGTTACACTGACAGCAGGTATTGGAGTAGGATTTTTAGTTCTATTCCACAGATTGGTCTCGTAGCTCAACGGTTAGAGCAGAGGACTCATAATCCTTTGGTTGTGGGTTCAAGTCCCTCCGGGACCACCATTAACTTGGCACAACAGTAATAGTAATTCTTACCTTATTTGGCGCAACTGGAACAAATACAGTAATTGTAAGAGGCGAGCTTTCTGCCGTGCCTGCCGAATTATTTGCTACAACTTTATAAGTTCCAGCATCTGAAGCTTGAATTCGATCAAATGTTAGGTTATCAGAGATTCCAACCCAGACATTATTCTTATACCAATTGAACGTCATTGGTGTTGTACCTTCTGCACTGGCAGTAAGGACAACTCTTGAATTTAGAGTAACTGTTCGTTCAGTTACTACAGGTTCTGTATTTGACGTAGTTTGAGAAAGCACTAATGCACTCAAGCCTACTAATACTAAGCCAAGTAAAAATATTTTTTTCATCATAAATTATCTATACTTAGACCATTGTAAAAAAATTGTAAAAATTGAAATCTGCATAGATAAATTATTCAGTAAGCGGTAGTAGCTCAGTTGGTAGAGCGCCATCCTTCCAAGCTGGTTGTCGCAGGTTCGAATCCTGTCTGCCGCTCCAATTTCTATGATTGCTCATATTCTTGGTAACGGTCCATCAAAAGTAAATTTTCGAGGATTTCCCGTGGGTGATATCTACGGGTGCAATCTTGCAGATGCTGATCGCAATCTGACAGCGACGTTCATCATGGACAAGGTGGTTCTGGTTCATATGCAGAACAATAATCTGCGACTCAATTTTCCAATCATTATTTCTCAATCGTTGGCAAGTATTGCTCGTCGTTGCAATCCCAGGCCAGAAGTACTTGATACAATCTCTGCCGAGATTCAAAACGGCGAGTCTACTGGTCATCATGGCGTGCAGTACCTGCTCAAAAAAGGCTATACCGAAATCCATATGTGGGGTTTCGACTCACTTTACACCGAATCAATTGCATCAGACAGTCATACGAAGATTCCAGAAGGAATCCATTGGGATGACAATTGGAAACGGTGGAGAGTTAACTGGGATAAGATTTTTAACTCAGAACTTGGCAAGAAGTGCAAGTTTGAAATTCATCGGTCCTCGTAGCTCAGCTGGATAGAGCAACGGTTTTCTAAACCGTTGGTCGCGAGTTCGAGTCTCGCCGAGGGCGCCATTTTACAGGAGGGTGGATCGATTGGTAAGACAGGAGTTTCATAAGCTCTTTTATGCGAGTTCAAATCTCGCCCCTCCTACCATTTTACTGGGCCTGTTCTGGATTCTATTCAGTGACAGACTTATTGTAAGCAAGCATGGTTGCTGGACCATTCAACATCAGCAAAAACACAAACGGCATCTCAAATGTCATCGAGGCTATCTTCGGTACTCGTACTGAAGAGCTTCAGCTCGCAGCCTAAGAAACTGTGACCGATACGTCATCCGATTCTCGCTGAGTCGACGGTCGTCATCAAGCGAGACTGATCTTCAAGAATTGTGGCTCGGTAGAAGAATCAGTATACTCTAGCCATTACGTCAGGCGAGTTGATAGCGACAGCGCGTGACATGATTAAAGCTATCTAAGCTTGTAGAAAACGATCGGAAAAGCACTGAACACACGGGTTCGACTCCCGTCAGGTCCACCACTTTATTGTTTTGGTAGCTTGTGAAGGCAAACCACTCCTTCAACAAGAATTACTTCAAACTTGTCGCCGTTTTCAACGCGCAACAACTCTGGGCTAATTTCGTCGTCGAAGAAGATTGAGCCATCGCTCGCAAGTCGGATGATGTAGCCGCTGAATAGCATTTGAGCTATTTATCCAAAAAATTCCATTTTTTTGTTTACAGACGCAAGAATCAATGTATGATCTATGCTGTTCGATTGACATTTTACACTTTTGTGACGGAATAAACCTTTTCCTTAGGGTTAACGTATAACCGCAGTGAAGAACTGCAGTTAGTTCCGGGACTTGTAAGTAAGTAAGGTACTACGCTGAGGCCTAGGTTGGCCAACCGAAGCTACCAGAGGTACGGGTTGTAAGCATGAACCATAATGATATGGCGACTCGTTACGGTGCGACGGCACCATCTGACTGAATAACTGAAGGCAAGTTCCCCGGATGGAGGTAATCATTAGTCCTCCCAATTTTTACTTTCGAGGCTTGATCTCCTTGAAACCCTCTCCCTTAGCAGCATTCACTAATCTATTGTCTGCACGGATGTTCGGTAGGGAATAAATGCTGGTAATGATGAAATAGACATCGGCTGGCACTACACGACAACGCTACTGCGAGAGGGTACTCTTTCATCATACTCGACTAGGCGAGTCTAAACAGAAGTATAGGCCTAGTGCGGCAGATGCATCAGTGCGTAGCGCAAAGTGCATCTGCGACTTGCCACGCCACAGTTCCGCCGGATCCCGGATTAAAGCAAACGCGCTGTGTGAATAAACACGAGGACAAAGATCTTTCAGCACATATCTTGCTGATAGATAAATAAATCTCGTTGCGGTTAAAGATATCCGCCAGCGTGGCGCCTCTTTTTTGTTCTTTTCAATTTATTGCAGTGTGGAGCAGTGGCAGCTCGCTTGGCTCATAACCAAGAGGTCAGGGGTTCGATTCCCTTCTCTGCACCCAATTTTCTTAGACCACAATCCAATCGGCGAACGCGCCGTTAGTGGTCGTATTCATCGAAGCCAGCAATGTCAGAATAGCAGGACAGCTATGACACCGAGTGGCTAATTGCGACGGATGGTATGTCGAAGCCCGGATGTTAAGACCCGCTGTTATCTAGAATGGTCTCATCCGGTGGCAGTAATGCCTAGCAGAGCCCAGGACAACATCGATGAGCAGTGGTCTAAGAAAAGTAGCAGATACTGCGCCTATAGTTAACTATGGGAAGCTTTCTGATGGTCTGAACCTCGCGCCAGTCGCAAACCTGCTGGCGGTGCAAGCAACCGCGGTTGCTAGATATACGAGGCTATGAAAGTTCACAAAGACCTTACTTTACGACAATAAATAGTTTCCCTATGCGTAATAACACACATAACCAAAACAACCTGAAGAACGGATTGCTTATCAGCATTCTTTTCTTCTTTTTTGCAGCTTCAGCAGCAGCGCTTCCAAGCACTGGTGCTACTAACCTCCAGACAAGCACTGGAGTGACGTTCGACCAATTGGGATCGACGTTGACGTTCAATGCGCCAGACCGCGCAATTCTGAACTGGAACAACTTCGGATCTGGCACTGACCAGATCGCAGTTGCTGACACCATCAAGTACAACCTGCCAGGATCTTCGGCCTCTGTGCTGAATATCGTCAGCGGACTCAACCAGACCACGATCAATGGTACACTTGAATCCAACGGCAAGGTTTACGTACTGAATCCAAATGGCATTGTGATCGGCGGCACAGCTCGCATCGACACAAATGCATTTGTGGCCAGCGCAGTGGACAATCCATTCGCCGCACAGTTCAAGTACGCAGCTGATGGCGTCATTCCTTCAGAAGTAGGCGGCCAGCGCACTGCTTCTGGCAATGTCGTTGCTCAAAATGGTGCAATCATCGCAACATCTAACATCACAATCCTCGCCAAGGATATCACTATCGGTGGAGTTCTTACTGGTGGAGATATGACGCTCAAGGCCGACGGCGCTGTAGACATCGGTGCTCCTGCCTTCACAACCTGGATTTCTGGTAACCTTTCCATCACCAATCCTACAGGTAACACCAATCTAGGTGTGCCGGTTGGTATCGTTGGAACCAACGGAAATATCTCGGTTGCGTCTACCTCTGGTAACATCGGTAATGCAGCAGGCTCACGAGTTCTCGGCAAGACGCTGAATCTCGATACCGTCAGCGGTAACATCAGTGTAGGTGCAGTTGCTATCCCAACTGTTACTGCTAATGGAAAGAATGTCAGCGTGGCATTTGACTCTGGTCCTGTCACCGCTAACTTCTCAGGATCTGCTATCGACGGTATGACAGTGACTGCTCCTGGATTCCTCACTCTGGACAATGTTCGTGGTAACGCTGCGAATAACTCGTTCACTGCTGCTCAAACTCTGACTCTGGGTAAGGTCAGTCTAGGCGGCAGCGCATCCTTCACCGGATCTCGTGTGGTTGACTCAGTTGATGGCGTGTTCGTATATGACCGCGCGGCATTCACCGCCACCGCTGGCGATGTTGCAATCACCAAGGCTAACCATAGTTTTGGCCCTCTGTCGGTTTCAGCCACTGGCAATGCAACCGTTTATGAGAATGCCACCATCAACCTCAATGGTGTAAACGTCAAGGAACTCGTCCTCAAGACGAAGGAAGGTTTCTTCCAGACTCCTAACACGTTTGCTTTGACTGCCACAAAGCTGTCACTTGATTCCCTTGGCGCTGTCACCTTCCTGGGTGGCAATATCGCCAACGGCCTGACAATCAATGCTGGTTCTGGTGCCGTTGATCTGAGCAAACTCAGTCTCGTTACTAACCTGAACAGTGTTGCTCCAGTTGTTACCACGACTGGCACGGTCACTAATCCAGCTCAATAATGAATAAGCTCATCGCGCTATTCCTCGCCACTGCCGCCATTTCTCAGGCGGCTTTGGCACCTGCTAATTACGGTACGCTGACCGTCGGTTACCGCGAGAAGGATATCACCTTTGGTCGCGTTTCAAGTCGTCAGGGTGCATATGTGGCAAATGCAGAATTTACTTGGCAGAGCTTCCGCGCCGCCGCAGTAATGCAGAACAATGTTTCGCTCAAGGATTCTGGCCTTTATCAGGCCGATCTAGTGGGCGGATATTCGTTCTTCTCTACATTTGCAAACATCGAGCTTGGCACGAAGTACGTCACGAAGTTCGAAGCCGATCCTAAGGATCGAATGAATCACTGGCGTCCTTTTATTGCCGTCGGCAACTCATGGATGGCTGTCACTGCAACCGCAGATCTTGAGGCCCAAACCACAAACATCGAGGGCAAGGTCTCAAAGACTCTACCTCTCTTCTTGGGAATCAAGAGCACAACCGCGCTATCGGCAGGTTACACCGATGTCAATGATGCACTTCCTCGCACACTAAAGGAAATTAAGTACACTAATGCCTACTACGGCGGCTCGTTTGACGTTACTTGGAAGATTGCCACTGCGGGAATTTATGTTCTCCGTGATGGTATTCAAAAGGAGTGGACGGCTGGCTGGCGTGCAGGTACAACAATCAGATTCTAAACATATGTTTACCTTCATCATCGCATTCGCGCTCGGTCTGGTCGTAGGATGGAATTTCCTTCCTCAGCCTGACTTCTTCAAGCATTTGATTGACAAATTGCTGAAGCGCTAATAGCTAAATAATTCGTAACAAAGGCGACTTCGGTCGCCTTTTTTTGTTTACTTTTGAAGACAACAGCATAGAATGGATTCCATGATAACTAAGTACATCTTTGTAGATCTTGACGAGACATTGTTTCATTCGCGCTTCTTAGGAGTTAAACCTACTAAAGCGATGAGGGCTATTATGAATAACGGCGAGAAGTTAGTTAAACTCATCAATTACCAAGACGGAGAAATTTTAGACTATGAGTTTTATGGTTCTTGCTTACGCCCAGGCGCGCACGATCTGTTGGCAGCATTGCGCGCTATTCCGAACAGTAAAGTAATGGTTTTGACGTCCTCTGTTGAAGACTATGCTCAAGCTAATAATCGAACTCATGAGTTAGGCTTTGCTCATACCGACATTTATGCCCGAGCAAAATTGGAGCGCGGCCTCGTGCCAGATTTGGGTATTACCGATCCAACAAGCGCTAAGTTATATCTGATCGATAATCTGCCGCGCCATGAAAACCGCATCAAGGTTCGCTGGATGCAGCAACTGACGGATGACGTGGAAGTCAACTACATCAAAGTGCCAGAATTTTTTAGCGCTAAGCAGGATCGTCATCTTGACTCAGATTTGATTGCTGATATCCTGCTGAAGATCAACGACTTAGATAATTCGTAAGTCATTGCTAATCAATATCTTATGGGATCATCATCCTCTTACGGCTACGACAACCACTACGCCCAGCAACGTGCAATCGCTGCGACGCGACTCAAGATGGGCGTAGACTCGATTTCTCCCGATCAGATCTACGCAGCTACTCAGGTATTGGATCAAATGAAGTGGAAGATCAATAACCTACACCTTACTCAGGCGGAGTACAAGGAGTGGCGTGGGTTCATTGACGCACTTAGCAAGCTTTTGCCCGAGGTTCGTAAGTAATTGCTAGTCAGTGACTTAGCCCGTGTTGTAACCCGTTGGTGCTCAGCAAGATAAAGGCTATCAAAAGCCTATACAAATTGCTGGAAATAGTGTAGAATATCTGCAGAATGAAACTTGAATACCACAACTACTGGTTCTTGATTCGTGGTGGAAATGGTCCGATTTCGCTCGACTTCAAGGCAATCAGTCTGGACGCCGCTCGTGCTGATATCTACGCCGCGTACGGCGAGGATGTCGAGATTATTACCTGCGGGCGCTACTGAGCACCAACGACTTACGCGATTTTCTCTCCTATCTTTTTATCTAAAAACCTGTTAAGATTTCTACATGATGAATGCTACTGCTACTAAGGTCTGGAATGAACTGCAAGCTCAGTTTCCGAATCACTTCGAGTTCAAGCGCAAGACGCTGCATGATGTTGCCGCCAAGCTTGGCTACGGTACTCCTCAGTACAAGGATCTGATCGCTGACGAGTTCAAGGTTCGCAAGGGCCTTTACAACTACGCATCTCTGCGTCCTGATCTCACCGGTAAGGTGACCACCAAGCCTGCTGTTCTTTCGCTCGCCAAGAAGATCGAAAAGGAAGTCAAGAAGACCAAGAAGACGAAGTCTGACCGTACTTGGCAAGGTAAGAAGATCATTGACGCTGATGGTGACTTCGTCACTATCGAGCCTAAGACCTCTGGTGACAACACCGGTACTGTCTATGTCGAGCGCGATGGCGTCGGTTACTGCTACCGGAACGGCGAGGTGGTTCATACCTTCAACCGCAGCGCGAAGTAATCGCCATGTCTACCAAGCGAACGTTCTCCATTCCTGTTATCTGGACGATGACGGGTTATGTTCGAGTGCAAGCAGAGAATCTCGAGGATGCAATTGATGCGACAATGGAAGCGCCTTTACCTCTTGATGGCGACTATCTCGAGGACTCTTTTGAGATTGACTATAGTGAGATTTCTCATTTTAATACTCTCACGCCTGATGAAAAGGCGCAAGTAACTAAGGAAATGTATGGAAGATAAGATGCCCACAGGTTCGATCTTTGATAAGATCGGTATTATTCTTACTGCACTCGCTGCTGTTTTCTTCGTAAGCTTAATTCTTGCGTTGCCCGTAATGTTGCTATGGAATAGTACTATGCCCGATCTGTTTAAGATCTCACCTATTGACTGGTGGACTGCATGGAAACTAATGATGCTTTCTACTTTCTTTTGCAATCGTTTTTCTTTTTCTTCTAAGTAATGAAACTACCCACTTTGTATTCTCGCACCTCAACTGGTGCAGTGCAGGAATGGACCATTGAGATCAACGGTGACAAGTACCGCACGACTTATGGCCAAACGGATGGCAAGAAGCAGACAACAGAGTGGACAATAGCTAAGCCCACTAACGTCGGGCGTTCTAACGAGCGTGATGGTGCTGCGCAAGCAGAGTTCGAAGCCCGTGCTGTCTGGAAGAAGCGCACTGAGCGCGGTTACTACGAGGATGTCGCTGATATTGACAAGCCGCCTTTCATTGAGCCGATGCTTGCTCAGAAGTACGAGGATCGTAAGGACGAGATCGTCTTTCCTATCTGGAGTCAGCCGAAGCTTGATGGTATTCGATGCATCTGCACTCCTCAAGGTATGTTCAGCCGTAACGGCAAGAAGATCGTTTCTGCTCCACATATTCACGCATCGCTGCAGTCATTCTTTGACAAGCATCCGGATGTTATTCTGGATGGTGAGCTGTATGCTGACAAGCTTGCTAATGACTTCAACAAGATCTGCTCGCTCGTCAAGAAGCAAAAGCCTACCGAAGCTGACCTCAAGGAATCAGCACGAGCAATCGAATACCATGTCTACGATATAGTAGATACTGGAATAACGTTCTCAGAACGCTACCGCTGGCTTGAAGCAAATCTACCTTTCGGTGATCGGAATAAGCAAATTCGGCTGGTTATGACTGTAGAGGTAGTGCACGAGAAAGAGCTCGATCATATCTACGGCAGTTATATTGAGGATGGCTATGAAGGCCAGATGGTTCGCGTAGATGCTCCGTACGAGCAGAAGCGCTCGAAGAATCTGCTCAAGCGCAAGGAGTTTCAGGACGCAGAGTATCAGATCAATGAAATCGGCGAGGGCGAAGGCAACCGTACCGGTATGGCTGGATTTGCGATCCTTGAGAACAAAGACGGTAGTCTGTTTCGCTCGAACATCAAGGGTAGCCATGAGTTCCTTGCTGAACTATGGAATGATCGCGAGCGCGTCATCGGTCAGAAAGCTACTGTACAGTTCTTCAACCTGACGCCCGATGGTGTTCCGCGCTTTCCCTATGTCATCGCAATCCGCAACTATGAATAAGATTACCGCAGCAGCAACTGCAGCATTTTTTTCGGCCGCGCTAATTACTTTTGGCGTGACATCCTTTGCTGCGAAGAATTCGCAGGAAGTTATATTAGAAGATATCAATCCTCCAGAGTATCGCGGTCCGATTATCTCTCAGGAGCATGCTGAAAGTATAGTTTCTATCATTCGTACGGAAGGATTAGATTATGCTTTCTCGCACTACGCTATATACCGCGATGTAAACGATCTAAAGTTTCACGAGCTTAGATTAAAATATCTACAAGCTGCTAATGAATTAAGAGAATACGTTTACACCAAAGCAGGCGAGGAATACGATCCAAAAAATTATGAATAAGACACCATCAGTTACTGATCAGCCTATTTTCAAACCTAAGATGGTCGGGCGTGAAGTTCTCATGGAGGACATCATTGCTGCCCATATTGCTTTCTACGAAGTTTTAGAAAAACGTGGAATTAAGTTTGCATCAGCAGAGGAAGATGATAGATTCTATGACAGCATGAGGCTCTTCCTAGAGGAGAGTTTCAATTGGCCCGATTATGGCAACTACAACTAAAAAATACCAACTCACACTTGACGACGAAGCTGCAGATCGCATCGTAATCTGTTCTTTGCGCGAGTCAATTGACACACTCGAGCGCAGCATTAATAAGATTACGAGCCGCAAGAAGCTGACTGCATACGACAGAATGGCGCTTGTGGAAGAAATGGATGATCTATCTGCGCTGCAGAAGGTGTATAATTACTACGGAGGCAATCTATGAGCCCAGAACTAGACAAGAAACTCTGCGAGAAATATCCTAAGATTTTTATCAATCGCAGCAAGTCACCACAGGAGTCCTGTATGTCCTGGGGCTTTGAGGTTGGCGATGGTTGGTATGATCTGCTGGATACTCTTTGCGAGGCATTGACATACACCTACAATACCTCTGTCGAGGTTGATGAAGAAGATGGCAAGCTATTTGGTATTACTCCATACAATCATCTTATGGGTAAGCAGAGTTACTATTATCGAGTTGAAGCACCTCAGGTTGTTGCAGATCAAGTTAAAGAAAAGTTTGGTAGCTTGCGCTTTTACTATCATCTAGAATTTGATAAAGAAAATGCTCGTCTAGAAGAAAAGTATCCTGATCTTAAAGAGGTGAACAAGCGGTATAGAGATTATATAGATGGTATAGTTCACTTTGCAGAGATTGCATCTGCGAGAACTTGTGAAGTTACTGGTGCTCCTGGCCAGCTTCATGTCCGCAATGGCTGGTTTAAGGCATTGAATACCGAGGTTGCAAAGACAGAAGCATATGCTGACTACAAGCCATACATTCCAAGTAAAAGTAAATATGAAGAAGCTTAAGATCGAAAAGAAACACTTGGCGGACATCGAGTTTGTCCGCGCAATGATTGACCACCACAATAAGTATACCGATATTCTGGTAGATCGTATCGCGCAGCGCGCTGGAGTAACAGATGATGCTGGAAAAGAGATCTTGTGGGACCATATCTACAACGGATCAGATTGGACAGTCGAGATCATCGAGGATCGGAAATGAGTAATGGCAAAGGATCTAAACCGCGGCCATTTAGCGTTTCGCAAGATACCTTTGCTGCTAACTGGGATGCAATTTTTGGGGTGAAGGATAAGTCTGTACCTTCTACCCAACACACAGACACACAGACACAACCCAAAAAGAAAAGGAAAAACAATGGCTAATACTGGTAAAAATGCTTACGAGATTCGTCTCGAGGTTCTTCAGCTCGCTGTCGCACAGGCTGACAGCGCGTACTTCACTCAACTTGATCTTGCCCGTCACCTCGCTGGTGATGGCAAGGGATACGAGATCCCAGAGGACAAGCGCGTCCGTGAGGCTCTCAAGATCGCCAAGAAGCTCTACGCTTTCGTAGAGGGTGAAGGCGAAGGCGAAGATACCGAATAATACTTTGCGCCCTACTGTGAGGTAGGCGCAGATGGTGGAGGTGAAGGCGGAGGTACCGTTGTTGGTGCTTCCGCCTTTTTCTTTGCAAAGTGTGGTTTGCCCTTCGGATCTAATAGCACCATTGCAAGCACGCCCAATCCCATCACTGTGGCAACAACCCAGAACGGAATTGTGGCAGCGACATATGACAGACCAAGCATTGCAATACCAGAGACAATAAACGTCGGTGATTTCATCAGGAATCCGATCAGCAGCAGTAGAATACCCACGCCCAGCAGTGCCTTAACAATCCATCCGACCATCTCAAGACGCTGCTTTTCTTTTGCAATCTCGACAGCATCCTTAGCTTCTTTAAGCATTCGTTCACGTTCTGCAGCTTGTTCTTCCTGAATCTTTTTTAGCGCAGTCGCTTGATCCATACG
>Ga0255087_1000572_pt1 | contig 15064 bp, 16 predicted proteins | sample Colum_Miss_RepA__FD_188561 | JGI IMG/M metagenome (GOLD analysis project Ga0255087, IMG submission 188561) | Freshwater microbial communities from Columbia River, Oregon, United States - Colum_Miss_RepA_8d | ecosystem: Environmental > Aquatic > Freshwater > River | place: USA: Oregon | collected...
GCTCAATACCAGCCTGTCCACGGTGCGTCAGTGGGAGCTGGGCGACAAGCATCCCAGCGGTCCCTCACAAAAGCTTTTGAATCTGCTGGAGCGTAAGGGCATGGAAGCCTTGATTTGACGGGCAGCGGCATTTGTCCCGCCAACGCCTCCATCACATCCTTCGGCTGGCCTCAGTCGTGGGGCAGGATCGTGTAGGGTATATCGCGTGTTACGTTTCGCCGTATGCCTGGATGAGCGATAGCGCGAAAGCCTATGAAGGGTTGTTGTCCGAGAGGTCACTGAACGCCTGGTAGCTCAGTGCGCCCTAGGCGTTGTAGTTTGACCCATTGCAACCATTCTTGCCATTGTCCTGAACTCCCCAAATGCAGCGATTCCACGTTCCCGTTCAACGCAGGTCAACCCAGCCTAGCGTCACCGACTGTCCCGCCATGTCGGTGCTACAGAATCAGTCCGACCCAATTTCGTCACCCAAGGATAAGACCACTGCTTGATTTGCCGACCAGCGCTCTACCCCGCGCTGTAGGGCCGTAAACTCCACGGCCTCGCGAAACCGAGAAAACAGCTTCTCAGGCCATGGGCCTGTATTGGCAAGCGAATCTCCCGCCAGGGCTTGCGCTTGACGATTAAAGGCTTCGGGCAGTCGATCCCGCAAAACTTCCCATGAGGCCACGATTCTTGGTTTGCTTTCCTCTAATAGTTGAGTAGCCGGGAGCTTGTCAGACTTGGACAGGTTTACTTTCGGATCTGCTGGAACCAAGTTCCACAAGTCGTTATTGCCCCAGAGAGCGAACGGGATGGCATGATCCACCGCAAATGAGTTCTTGAGGGGCCGTTTCGACCAGGTGCACAACGACACGCCTGCTTCCAGGTAAGCAGTTCGCGCAAGCTGGACTGATCGGGTGGCCTCTGGTTTGGCTAAGAGCAGCGGCAGGACATCGCCAGCATCCATATCCTGCCGATGTGCGATCTGTTGGGTGAGTGCTGCCCACCGCACTACGACAGCGTCAGCGATCCAGTGTCCTAACAGGCTAAATTCGCGCCAGAGCTCGGTTGGCATGAGGACCAGCTTGGAATTTTTGTCGTACTCAAACACAGGACCTGCTCCAAGACCACTGCCCGAGAATGTGACTGGACCCGAGCGAATGGTCTGCGAAATGGATCGGAGCGCAACCTGAAGTCGGGAGCGAGATATGGCATCCAGTTGATCCGACGTACGGGCCAGGTGCCACGCTGTCAAACCCGAGTGAGCACCTTGCTGTGCAAAGGGCTCCATCAGCATTGAGAGCGCGCTGCGAAACTTGATTGGCTTGCCGCCCGCGGCCTCCGCCCTAGACTGTGGGATCTTGCCTTGATGGGCCAGCAAGGGCCAGTAATAGAGCAGCCAGCGCTCAGCGATACGATGGATCGGGACGCCGACCGTACCGACCCCCGACCAAACAGCGCAACGCGCTTCTTGGGTAGCGATCTCGGCTAATGCACGGATGAGGGCCAGCTTGTAGGTGGCTTCCTTACGGTCTCGGTTGAGGATGCTTTCGATCTGATCGATCGGTCTTTGCTGCGCGCCTGAGCGCCGCTCCAGCAGCAGTGTTGTCCAGCTGGTACCGGACCGTCCCAACACATCGCCGCTCTCCCAACGGGAGATAGGCGCAAAGCCCAGTCGCTCAAGCAGAAGGGAGATCTCGTCGGCTGAGTAGGGCGAAAACAGTCTTCCGTTTGTATCCCTATCACCCGACAGTAAGTCTCCACGAGACGCCGGGATTGAAAGAAGAAGTCGACCTCTCGGTTTGAGTAGCTGGCGGATGGCCAACGCTGCATCAAGCAGCTCAGTGTCAGGCACATGCATCAGAACAGCACTGCACAGGATGCCGTCAAACTGCCCGCCGAAGGCATCACCGGTAAGGGGCAAACCGCCTTCGCCGATACGTCCGGCCAGCTCCGGATGAGCTGCAGTCGAGGCACGGCGCAACGCCGCCACAGGTTCGATGCCGTAGGCGTCGTAGCCACTTTTCAGCAGACGCGCTGCATCTCGCCCTGACCCACAACCCACGTCGAGTATCCGTGCGCCAGGTGTGAATGCCGTAGCAAAGTACTGCTCGACTGGACTGATCACGGACTCGTACCGCCGTACAACGTCGGTCGCGTTTTCAGTGTAATAAGCTAAGGTCGCCGGGTCCATATACGCCATGGTAACCGGGACGCTTTTAGCGGGTTGGCGCCCAAACTGCCAAGGCACTGAGGGAGACGGTTAGTACGATGAGGAGGTTGTCGGTTTAAACGTATCGATTGGAGTCTCTGTTTTTTGTGGCATTGGCGGACCTTTGATAAAATGTATCCCAAATAATACAGCTCACAATGTGAGCTTTCGGCAACTGAAGGAATAACAGATGACTGCTCTGAAGCTACGCAAGTGGGACAGTGCTGAGCACCTCAAAACGGAGGAGGACATGGCGCAGTACCTCGAAGCATGTCTGCAGGAAGCGGGCGATGATGCTGCATTCATCGCCAAAGCGCTGGGCACGATAGCGCGCGCCAAAGGGATGTCACAACTTTCTCGCGATACGGGACTAGGCAGGGAGAGCCTCTACAAGGCGCTGTCAGGAGAAGGCAATCCCAGTTTTGCGACTATCCTGAAAGTCACAAACGCACTCGGGATCAAGCTCCATGCAGAACCGATGCATGCCAGGTAAGAGGCGTCAGGTTACGCACCAGGAGCATGACGTGACGCGCCAACAAGAGATGTTTTCTTTGGTTGATGTTGAGCAACTGATCACCCTGGTCAAACAGTTGGAGGACGCCAAGCGAAACCACTTTCTCCATCTGATGACCTCGCTGCTGGATTGCTTTCTGCATGAGGGTGGTCAGGCCGTGGTGATGGTGAAAACCCAGGAGGGACAGATCGCCATGGCAGCAATGAATGCCGATGAGCAAGAGGTGAACGGCATGGTAGGGCTGATGTCCGACGCGCTCAAGGCAAGAAGCGGGGCCATGGCCCATGGCCAGGTCAATTGATGAGTGAAAAACTCGACAGGGCCTCTATGAAGGCGCTGTTCGGGGACGAAGCCAAGCAGTATTTGATCTACCCCTGTCACGTTGGCATAAACTGCCATCGTCCTGAGCGAGAGAGTCTTTGATGCCTACACGTAATGTTGTTCTTACCGATCATCAGGCCAACATGGTCGAGCAGTTGGTCACAAGTGGTCGTTACCAGAATGCCAGCGAGGTTCTCCGCGAGGGGCTTCGACTTGTAGAGCAACGGGAAGTAGAGGATGCTTCTCGACTTGATGCTCTTCGATCTGCAGTACAAGTGGGAATCGATGACATGCAAGCGGGTCGCTTCAAGACCTTTGACTCCAAGGAGTCCTTGCGCGCTCACCTTAAGTTGCTCACTGCCAAAGCGATCGCCGATGCATGAGCGCGGTTTGGAAGGTGCTCCTTGCGGATCAGGCCGAGTTGGACCTGATGGAGATCACGATATGGACCGTAGAAAAATTTGGTGACAGACAGGCCGATGAGTACGCAGAAACCATTTCACTGGCGATCGAGGCTTTGCACGATGGGCCAGAATCAACTCGTCGGCACCATACCAAATTGAGGTATTGCGACTGCTTCATGACAGCATTGATCTAGCCCGCCACCCTCTGGTACTACGAGAGCCTGGCCGATATCTTTGAGGAGCGTGGCGCCCCAACTGCCAAGGCGCTGAGGGAGAAGGTCAGTACGAGGAGGAGGTTGTCAACATGAGCCAACCGAGATGTCGGCCCGGTGATCTGGCCATTGTGGTGGAGTCATACAACCCAAAGAACCTGGGCAGAATTGTCAAGGTGATTTTAAAAATCCATGGCAGTATCACCATGCCGAAGTGAGTAAAAACATAGGGGGTTTCATGCCAACCACACTCAATACCAAGGGGCAAGTCACCATCCCTAAACAAATCCGTGATGCGTTGGGCTTAAAGCCAGGTATGCCAGTGGACTTTGCTGTGAATCAAGAAGGCCAAGTGGTTATGTACAAGGCGACGACGCAGCAAAACACCGATCGGTTTGAGGCCGCCCGGGGGAAAGCTGATATCAAATGGCGTACAAAAGACCTGATGGCCTTGTTGCGTGATGACGTTGGGCATACACCTGATGCTGGTCAACGCGAATGTACTCGTCGATGATCTGGAAAATGATCCAGACTGGGCTGACTGGTCAGGGTCATGAAAAAAGGCCTGTCAAACAGGCCTTTTGAGTATCGCAGCCAGCGGTCTTACGCCTTGCGCTCCAGGTGATACTTCGTCACCCGCTCCACCTCATTCTTCGACCCCAGGATCACGCTCACACGCTCATGCAATTGCGTGGGCGGCACGTCCAAAATGGCCTGCTGGCCATTGGTGGCCGCGCCCCCTGCCTGCTCCACCAGCCAACTCATGGGGTTGGCCTCGTACATCAGGCGCAGCTTGCCGGGTTTGTTGGGTTCCCGCTTGTCCCAGGGGTACATGAAGATGCCGCCACGCGTCAGGATGCGGTGCACATCGGCCACCATCGAGGCGATCCAGCGCATGTTGAAGTCTTTGCCGCGCGGGCCTTCCTTGCCTTGCAGGCATTCGTCGATGTAGCGCTTGACCGGAGCATCCCAGTGGCGCATGTTGCTCATGTTGATGGCGAACTCTTTGGTGTCGGCCGGAATCGACACCGTCTCTTGCGTCAGCACGAAGGAGCCTTGTTCGCGGTCCAGGGTGAACATCACCACGCCGTCGCCCACGGTGAGCACCAGGGTGGTTTGTGGGCCATAGACGCAATAGCCCGCCGCCACTTGCTTGCGGCCCGGCTGCAGGAAGTCGCTCTCGCTCACGCCTTCTGCGCCTTCGGGCTTTTTGAGCACGCTGAAAATCGTGCCGATGCTGACGTTGACGTCGATGTTGCTCGAGCCATCAAGCGGATCAAACAGCAACAGGTATTCGCCTTGCGGGTAGCGGTTGGGCACGAGGTAGATGCCGTCCATTTCCTCCGAGGCCATGGCGGCCAGGTGCCCGCCCCATTCGTTGGCTTCAATCAGCACTTCGTTGGCGATGATGTCCAGCTTTTTCTGCACTTCGCCTTGCACGTTCTCGCTGCCCGCACTGCCCAACACCCCACCGAGCGCGCCTTTGTTGACCGCCTGGCTGATGCTCTTGCAAGCCCGGGCCACCACTTCGAGTAACAAACGCAGCTCGGGCGGGATGAGCCCCTTGGCGCGTTGCTGTTCAACCAGATAGCGGGAGAGGGAGATGGACATGGGTTACTCCGTTTCAGCCAGCGCACGCGAGACCACCTCGCGCACATCGTTGCTCAAGTCCTGTTTGGCCGCCACGCGCGAGAGCGCCTCACGGGCGGCGGTGCGGTACGGCTCATCGAGATGACGCCAGCGGTCCAGCGCCCGAGCCAGGCGAGCCGCCACTTGCGGGTTGAAGCCGTCCAGCTCCAGGACTCGCTCGGACCAGAACACATAGCCCGAGGCATCGGCCCGGTGGAAAGCGCCCGGGTTGGCCACGCAGTAGCTGAAGATCAGGCTGCGTGCGCGGTTGGGGTTGCGCAGCGAGAAGTCGGGGTGGTGCATGAGCTTGCGTACCAGCGGCAGCACATGGCCTTGACGGTCGGGGGCGCTGGCCTGCAGGGCAAACCACTTGTCGATGACGAGCGGCTCATGCGCAAACAGGGCGTGGAATTTTTCCAGGGCCGGGGTGGCCAGCTCGTGTCCGCTCGTCACCAGCGCCGACAAGGCGTTGAAGCGGTCGGTCATGTTGCTGGCGTCCTTGAACAGCTGATACACCTTGCCGGGCCAGATCGGGTCGCCCGTCTTGACGGCTTGCAGGCACAGTTGCGACAGCGCCAGGCCAGCCAGCGCGCGACGGCCACTGCTCACCGCGTCGGGGCTGTAGCCGCCGGTGTTGTGGGTATGGGCATGAACCACGGCCCAGTCGGCGTGCAGTTCATGCGCAAGCTGGGCGCGCATGGCCTCGCGCACCGCATGCACGCGCTGCGGCTCCACCACGCGCAATTGCTCGGCGATGTAGGTTTCGCTGGGCAGGGTCAGCACCAGCTCTTTGAAGGCAGCATCCAGCGTGGGGTGGTGCAACACCGAGCGCAAGGCCTCGATCACCTCGGCTGACAGCACCTCGGGCGAGTGGGTGGGGTGCTCGAGCGCTTTGAGCGCGGCGTTCATGCACAGGCGTTGCGAAGCTTCCCAACGGTTGAAGGGGTCGGTGTCGTGGGCCAGCAGGGTGAGCCAGTCGGCATCGGTGAGGTCGGTGTGCAAAATGACAGGTGCACTGAAGCCACGCAGCAAGGAGGGCACAGGGGCCTCGCTCACGCCCTCAAACACCACGGTGTGTTGGGCCTCGGTCAACACCTCCAGACGCGAGGACACCAATTCGCGACCGCTGCGCGAGAGCAGGCCCACGGCGAGCGGAATCACAAACGCTTGCTTCTCGGCTTGGCCGGGCGTGGCCGGGCAGTGTTGGCTGAGCGTCAGGGTGTAGCGCTGGGCGTCTGCATCGTAGTGGCCCTGGGTGGTCACGCGCGGCGTGCCGGCCTGGCTGTACCAGCGCTTGAAGGCGTCGAGATGCTGGGTCAGGGCGGAGCCGGGGTTGGCGTCGGCAATGGCTTGCGCAAAGTCATCACAGGTCACGGCTTGGCCGTCATGGCGTTGGAAGTACAGCGTCATGCCTCGGGCGAACCCATCACGGCCCACCAGGGTTTGCATCATGCGAACCACCTCGGCACCTTTTTCGTAAATGGTGACGGTGTAGAAGTTGTTGATTTCCAGGTATTGGTCAGGCCGCACCGGGTGAGACATGGGGCCGGCATCTTCGGCGAACTGGGCGGTGCGCAGCACGCGCACATCTTCAATGCGCTTGACCGCGCGCGCCGAGTCGCTGCCCGCGAGGTCCTGGCTGAACTCCTGGTCGCGGAAAACGGTGAGGCCTTCTTTGAGCGACAGCTGGAACCAGTCGCGGCAGGTCACGCGGTTGCCGCTCCAGTTGTGGAAGTACTCGTGGCCCACCACGCTTTCGATGTTGGCGTAGTCCACATCGGTGGCGGTGGCCTGATTGGCCAGCACGTACTTGGTGTTGAAGATGTTGAGGCCCTTGTTTTCCATGGCGCCCATGTTGAAGTCGCTGGTGGCCACAATCATGAAGCGCTCCAGATCCAGGCTCAGGCCAAAGCGCGCCTCGTCCCATGCAATGCTGGCCATGAGGGAGTTCATGGCGTGTTCGGTCTTGTCGAGGTCGCCCGGTCGCACATACACCTGCAGCACATGCTCGCTGCCCGAGCGCGCACGGATGCGCTGTTCGCGGCACACCAGCAAGCCGGCCACCAGCGCAAACAGATAGCTGGGCTTTTTGTGCGGGTCCACCCAGCGGGCAAAGTGACGGCCCTCGGGCAGTTCGCCGTGTTCCACCAGGTTGCCGTTGGACAACAACACCGGAAACTGCGCGCGGTCTGCACGCAGCGTGACGCTGTAGCTCGACATCACATCGGGGCGGTCCAGGAAGTAGGTGATACGACGAAAGCCTTCGGCCTCGCACTGCGTGAAGAACGAGCCGTTGCTGACATACAGCCCCATGAGCTGGCTGTTTTTGGAGGGGTTGCAGGTGGTGAAAATTTCCAGCTCGAAGGGCTCATGGCCCTCGGGCAGTTGCTCCAGCACCAGTCGATCGCCGTCCATCTTGAACGAGGTGCCCTGGCCATTGACGAGCACGCGCGAGAGGTTGAGTTCTTCGCCGTCGAGTCGCAAGGCTTGCAAGGGCACCTCCGGGTTGCGGCGCACGCGCATTTTGTTGAGCACGCGGGTCTTGGCCGGATCGAGGTCGAAGGTGAGGTCGACGGTGTCGATGAAGAAGGGGGCGGCCTGGTAGTCCTGGCGGCGGATCGGCGCGGTGGCCTGGGCGTCTCCTGACATGAGAGGTCTCCTGATGAGTGATACGAAAGCGGGGGTGAGGCGTTGAACGGCGTGCTAACGCGGGGGGACGTTGGCTAGCCGTTCAGCGGCCCCAATCACACCCCTTGTTTGAGTGAGGCTTCGATGAAGGTGTCGAGATCGCCGTCCAGCACTTTTTGCGTGTTGGAGATCTCCACACTGGTGCGCAAATCCTTGATGCGACTTTGATCCAGCACATACGAGCGGATCTGATGACCCCAGCCCACATCGGTCTTGGTGTCTTCGAGTTTTTGCTGCTCTTCCATGCGCTTGCGCATTTCAAAGTCGTACAGGCGGCTGCGCAGACGTTTCCACGCCACGTCGCGGTTGCTGTGCTGGCTGCGTCCGTCCTGGCACTGCACCACGATGCCGGTGGGGATGTGGGTCAGGCGAACCGCCGAGTCGGTTTTGTTGATGTGCTGACCGCCTGCGCCACTGGCCCGGTAGGTGTCGGTACGCACGTCGGCCGGGTTGATCTCGATCTCAATCGAGTCGTCAATTTCCGGGTAGACAAACACGCTGGCAAAGCTGGTGTGGCGACCGCCGGATGAATCGAAGGGCGACTTGCGCACCAGGCGGTGCACGCCGGTTTCGGTGCGCAGAAGGCCAAAGGCGTAATCGCCATCGATCTTGATGGTGGCGCTCTTGATGCCGGCGACATCGCCGGGAGATTCATCTTCCACCGCGGCCTTGAAGCCCTTGCGTTCGGCGTACTTGAGGTATTGGCGCAGCAGCATGCTGGCCCAGTCGCAGGCCTCGGTGCCGCCAGCGCCGGCCTGGATGTCAAGGAAAGCGTTGCTCGGGTCGGCCGGGTTGTTGAACATGCGGCGGAACTCGAGCTTTTGGATGTCGGCCTCGAGCTTGGCCGCTTCGTCGGAGAGAACCAAAAGGCCGGACTCGTCGTTGTCGGCCTTGCTCATCTCGTAGAGCTCGAGGTTGTCGGCAATTTCAGTGCTCAGTCGGTCGAGCACCAGGACGATGTCGTCCAGCGATTTTTTCTCTTTGCCCAGCTCCTGGGCTTTCTTGGGGTCGTTCCAGACGGTCGGGTCTTCGAGCGATGCGTTGACGGTTCTCAGGCGTTCTGATTTGGCATCGTAGTCAAAGATACCCCCGTAAGTCGAGGGTGCGCAGGTTCAGGTCCTGCAATTGGGTCCCGATGAGGTTGATGCGTTCTGCGTCCATGGCGTGCGTGTCCGAAATAAATGACAAAGTACGCTATTTTCGCACGCCGCCAACCTGCTGCCTTGCTGGCAGCGCTGATCAGCCTGAAAGCCTCAGGCTTGTGCGGCTTGCCGCATGTCGGGCGCGTCGAGCGCCAGGGCAACGCCGCGGATCACATCGCCCACCACGATGATGCTGGGGCTGCCGAGTTGACGCTCAAACAGGGTCTGGCTGAGCGCATCGAGGCGGGTGACCACCTGGCGCTGCTGGGGCAGGCTCACATGCTGAACGATGGCCACGGGTGTGTCAGCGGGCAGGCCTTGCAGGAGTTGCTGTTGAATGTGATGGGCCAACTTCACGCCCATGTAGATCACCAAGGTGAGACGGGCCTGGTGGGCCGTGTGGGCCAGGGCCACCCAGTCGGTGCCGCTGTCGCCGGGTTTGGCGTGTCCGGTGACGAACACCACGCCGTGGGCGTACTCGCGGTGTGTGAGCGCCACGCCCAGCGACGTCACGCCAGCCAGGCCGGCGGTGATGCCGTTGATCACCTCCACCTCGATGCCGTGTTCGTGCAGGTAGTCCACTTCCTCGCCGCCGCGACCAAAGAGGAAGGGGTCGCCGCCCTTGAGCCGCACCACCTGTTCGCCCTCGAGGGCCGCTTGCACCATGAGTTTGTGGATGAAGGCCTGGGGCGTGGACTGGCAACCGCCGCGCTTGCCCACTTGCACCACGCGCACGCCGTCGGGGATGAGTGCCAGAACGGCGTCGCTCACCAGGTCGTCCACCAGCACCACGGTGGCGGATTGCAGGGCCTTCAAGGCCTTGAGGGTCAGCAGGTCCGGGTCACCCGGGCCGGCGCCAACCAGCCGCACGCAGGGGCGGTGTGCAGGACGGGCAGCGGGTGTGAAGGCATGGGTCATGGCCATCACCCTGGCGAAGTCCGTGCCAAGCTGGCGATGCGCTCGACTTGCACGCGCAAGGGGTCGGGCAGGGGCAACTCGCCCGCCAGCACGGCCTGGGTGTAGCGCACCGTGGCCGGGATGTCCTGGCCGTTGGGCAACTCGGGCAGGGTGCTGAGCGACCCTTCCTGGGCGGGTTGCAGAACCTGCCGTTGTCCGTGGTGCAAGCCCTCGATCAGCGGGCAACGGCGTGGATCGGCCACGGGTTCGCCTTCGGTGCCGCGCAACAGCACCGCGAGCGTGCCGCGCAGGGCGAAGGTCTCGGCCATGGAGATGGCGTATTCGGGGTGGGTGTAGCAGCCCACGATCAAGGCCGGCCCTGCCAGGGGGTTCATCAGTTTCACCAGGCTGTGGCCGGAGTTGCGCAGGCCCACCACCCGTCGCACCTCCAGCAGACGGTGCAAGCCGGCATGAAGATGCGGGGTGGAGACATAGGCGACTTCCCCTGCCTGCAGGGCGCGCGGTGTGGCCACAGGGGGCTCGCCCAGGGCTTCAAACACCTGGTCGCTGGTGATGCGGGCGGTTTCGGTGCGGGCGCCATGCACCAGCACAGCCAGGCCTTCGCGGGCCAGCAAGTGGGCCAGCAGGGGCGTGAGCAGGGGCAAGCGGCGAGCGCCGTTGTAACTGGGCAGCACCACCACCGGCACGCCCGCTTGCACCGGCCAGCGCTGCAACCGGGACTCGGTGGCATCCAGCAGACCCGCCATTTCCTCGGGCGTTTCGCCCTTCACGCGCATGGCCAGGCAGAACGCGCCAATTTCCAGATCGCACAGTTGTCCGTCGAGCAATTGCCCCATGAGATCTGCGGCCTGTTCGCGGGTGAGCGCACGCGCGCCGTCCTTGCCGCGGCCGATGTCTTTGAGATAGGTGGCGATGCCCATGGGCGAATTGTCCGGGATCTCAGATGACTTGGCGTTATATGGCGAATGACGCGCAACAGGCCAATGAGGGAGCCGTGCCCGCTACACTGCTTGCATGCTGATCTTGGGCATCGAATCTTCCTGCGACGAAACCGGGGTGGCCCTGGTGGCGTGGGACGAGACCGCGCCAGCGGGCCAAGTGCCTCAACTGCTGTCGCATGCGCTGTACAGCCAGGTGGCCATGCACGAGGCCTATGGCGGGGTGGTGCCCGAGTTGGCGAGCCGCGACCATATTCGGCGGGTCTTGCCACTCACCGAGGACGTGCTGCAGCAAGCCCAACGATCACTGCAGGACATTGATGTGGTGGCCTTCACACGCGGGCCAGGCCTGGCGGGGGCCTTGTTGGTGGGAGCGGGGGTGGCCTGTGCCCTGGGAGCGGCGTTGCAACGACCCGTGCTCGGGGTGCATCACCTCGAGGGGCATTTGCTGTCGCCGTTTCTCAGCCAGGATCCGCCGCAATTTCCGTTTGTGGCCCTGTTGGTGTCGGGGGGACATTCACAGCTGATGCAGGTCAACGCCGTGGGCGACTACCGACTGCTGGGAGAAACCATTGACGATGCTGCCGGCGAGGCGTTTGACAAGAGCGCCAAATTGCTGGGCCTGGGCTATCCGGGGGGGCCGGCCTTGGCACGGCTGGCCGAGAGCGGCAACCCGGCAGCGTTCAAATTGCCGCGACCGCTGTTGCACAGTGGAGACCTGGACTTTTCGTTTGCTGGCCTCAAGACGGCGGTGATGACGCAGGCGCGCAAGCTGGGTGATGAACTGTCCGCACGCAGCGCCGATCTGGCGGCTTCGACGCAAGCGGCGATTGTGGACGTGCTGGTGCGCAAATCTGTGCAGGCCCTGGATGCAACCGGCTTGCATCGTCTGGTGGTGGCAGGCGGCGTGGGCGCCAACCGGGCCTTGCGCGGGCAACTCAATGCCGCGTGCCAACCGCGTGGTGTGCGGGTGCACTACCCGGAGTTGAGTCTGTGCACGGACAACGGCGCCATGATTGCGTTGGCAGCAGCCATGCGCCTGCAATCGGGGCGATCGCAGGCGCAATGGAGTTACGCGTTTGATGTGCGGCCGCGTTGGCCACTCGATCAACTCGAGGAGGAGCTCACTGCACGCTGAGGGTGACGGCCCGGCTCACGGGTTGCAGTTTCACCAGGTGCAGGGTCAGCACGCCGTTTTCCAGGGTGGCGGTGCTGCTGGCCGCATCGATGGCCTGGGGCAGTTCATACGCACCGCGGTACTGACGTGATGCCTCGGCCACCGTGTCGATGCGCACCACGGCGTCTTCGATCTGGACCTTGAGTTGCTCGCGTGAAATGCCGGGCATGTCAAAACGCAAGGTGTAGGCCTTCTCGTCTTGTTGCAACGACTGGCCGCCTTGGGAGGGTACGCGCATCACCTCGTCCAGAAAACGTTCAAACGAATGCAGGGATGGACGGCGTGAACCGTGACGTGCGTATGAGCCGATGGGCGCGAGAGGGGCAAACAACATGATGAACTCCTGAGGTTAAACTGCGCGGCTCTGGTGGGTGCCGCATGTCTTGGAGTTAGACCCTGGCTTGCAGGTTTTCAAGAGATGGTGTGCTGTTGATGCGTGTTTTTATTTTGATCGTGCAGCCCTTGAATGGGTGCAAGCGCGCCCTATATCGCCGCGCGCTGGCGTGTGTGGCAGGCGTCTTGTGTGGGGTGGTGGGGGCGTCGTCTTCATCGGCGTCGGTGGCTAATGCGGCGCCCATCACGCTGGCTTTTGTGGAAAGTTTGAGTGGACCTTTTGCCAACACCGGTGAAGCGGTGCACCGCAATCTGGTGTGGGCCATCGAGCGCGTGAACCAACGCGGGGGTGTTCGTTTGGCCAGCGGGGCGCGGCCCTTGGCTTTGCAGCGCATCGACAACAAGGGCAGTCTGGAAGAGTCGCTGTCGGCCTTGAAGGTGGCGCTTGATGGGGGCTCGCGCTTTGTGTTGCAAGGCAACAGTTCCTCCATTGCACTGGCCCTGGTGGATGCCCTGAGCAAACACAACGAACGCGAACCCGAGCGACGCGCCCTCTTTCTCAATTACTCGGCGGTAGAGCCTTCGCTCACCAATGAGCGTTGCAGCTTCTGGCATTTTCGCTTCGATGCGCATGCCGACATGCGCTTGTCAGCCCTGATGTCGGTGTTGCGCGAAGACCGTGCCTTGCAACGAGTGTTCCTCATCGGCCAGGACTACAGCTTTGGTCAGTCGGTGGTGAAACAAGCGCGGGTGCAGTTGAACGAATTGCGTCCTGACATACAGATCGTCGGTGAAGAGTTGCACCCGGTGGGGCGTGTGAAAGATTTTTTGCCCTACCTCACCAAGATCAAGGCCAGCGGTGCCCAAGCGGTGATCACCGGCAACTGGGGGCAAGACCTGACACTGTTGGTCAAGGCCGCACGCGAAGTGGGTTTTGAAGGTCGCTTCTACACCTTCTATGGCAATGCCCTGGGAGCACCCGCTGCCATGGGCGACGCGGGGGTGGACCGTGTGGTGGCCGTGGCGGACTGGATGAGCAACGCGGTCAACCCCGAGTCACGCAAGGTCTACCAGGCCTTTCGCCAACGCTTTCCTGCCCCGGCAGACGACTACCTGCACCTGCGCATGCAACTCATGATCGAGGCCTTGGTGCAGGCGATGGAAACCGCGGGCAGCACGGACGCCGTGGCAGTGGCCCGAGCCCTGGAGACTGCGCGCGTGCAGTGGGGCGGACAGGCCGGGCAGATGCGCGCGCAGGACCATCAGTTCCAGCAACCCTTGATGGTGGGGGTAATGCAACGCCAGGGTTCGCCGGGCGTGCCATTTGATGTGGAAGGCTCGGGGTACGGCTTCAAGGTGGTGAGAACCCTGAGCGCCAAACAGGCCGAGCAGCCCAGCACCTGTCGCATGTCACGGCCCTGAGTGCTGATACCCCCGGTGGGCGCGCCAGGCCATGGCACACGACACACGACACACGACACACGACACACGACACGTCAGGCCCGATACACTGTTTGCATGAGACAAGCCATTCTGGACCTGGAGGCCTCGAAGATCCGCGAGGTGGCCAACGCCGGCCTGGGCCGAACCGATGTGTTGGCCTTTTGGTTTGGCGAGAGCGACGAGGTGACGCCGTCGTTTGTGCGCCAGGCCGCGATCGACTCGTTGCAGCAGGGCGAGACGTTTTATGCGCACAACCTGGGCCTGCCCGCCTTGCGCGCAGCCATTGCCCACACCATGACCCAGCGCCATGCTGCCCATGAGCCCGCGCGAGCCATCGATGTGCCACGCGTGGCCGTGACCTCGGGCGGCGTGAACGCCCTGATGCTGGCCATGCAGGCGCTGCTCGACGCGGGGGATGAGGTGGTGGCGGTCACGCCGGTGTGGCCCAATCTGACGGCGCAGCCCGGCATTCTGGGCGCGCAGGTGCGCACGGTCTCGCTGCGGCCCCGCCAGGGGGCCTGGTCGCTGGACCTGTCTGAACTCCTGGAGGCCATCACCCCGCGCACCCGTTTGCTGGTGGTCAACGCGCCCAACAACCCCACCGGCTGGACCCTGACCCGCGAAGAGCAGGGCGCCTTGCTGGCGCACTGCCGTCGCACCGGCACCTGGATCCTGGCCGACGAGGTGTATGAAAACCTCTACTACGGTCCCACCCCCAATGGCTGTGCCCCCAGCTTTCTGGACGTGGCCGAACCGGACGACCGCCTGGTGGTGGCCCACAGCTTCTCCAAGAGTTTTCTGATGACCGGCTGGCGACTGGGCTGGCTGGTGATGCCTCCGGCCATGATCGAGCCGATGGGCAAACTGATTGAATACAACACCTCCTGTGCCCCGGTCTTCACCCAACGGGCCGGGGTGGTGGCGCTCGAGCGTGCGGCCGAAATCACCCCGCGCGTGGTCGAGCATCTGCGGGCCTGCCGCGACACGCTGGTGCCGGCCCTGGCGCAATTGCCGGGCGTGGAGGTGGCCAGCCCCTTGGGCGGCATGTACGCCTTTTTCAGGCTGGCCCAGGCGCAGGATTCGCTGGCGGTGGCCAAGCGCCTGGTGGCCGAAGCGGGGCTGGGCCTGGCCCCTGGCAACGCCTTTGCCCC
>Ga0255087_1000575_pt1 | contig 15016 bp, 12 predicted proteins | sample Colum_Miss_RepA__FD_188561 | JGI IMG/M metagenome (GOLD analysis project Ga0255087, IMG submission 188561) | Freshwater microbial communities from Columbia River, Oregon, United States - Colum_Miss_RepA_8d | ecosystem: Environmental > Aquatic > Freshwater > River | place: USA: Oregon | collected...
GCACCAATCCCAATGGCCCCACCAAGAACATCGGCGGCCGGATCGGTCATCCCATCAGCTGTGGGGGCGTGAGCGTGCACGCGGGCGACTTCGTTCTGGCCGATGCCGATGGCGTGGTGGTGGTGGAGCGCGACAGGCTCGCAGGCCTCATTGCGGCGGCCCACAGGAAGGTGGCCGATGAAGCCACGCGCATCGCTCAAATCAGACAGGGACAGACCGCGGCCTCGTGGCTGGTGCCCTCGCTTCGCACCGCCGGCGTTCTCAAAGATGGAGAAGTGCTGTGAGCCGGCCGCGCCTCATCGTGACGGGTGCCGATCTCGCCCAGCAGGCGCTGGCCCTGCTGACGGACTTCGAGATCGTCTATGCGGGCAAGACGCCGACTGAAGCCGATCTGGTCGCCCTGTGCCAGACCCATGACCCGGTCGCCATCATCCTGCGCTACGGTGCGATCGGGGCCCGGGTCATGGATGCTGCGCCCTCGCTGCGCGTGATCTCCAAACACGGCAGCGGCACGGACACCATCGACCATGATGCAGCCCGGGCGCGCGGGATTGCGGTTCGTGCGGCCATCGGCGCCAATGCAGCCGCCGTGGCCGAGCAGGCCCTGGCCCTCTTGCTGGCCTGCGCCAAGTCGGTGGTCGATCTCAACACCCGCATGCATGCGGGTCACTGGGACAAAGCCACTCACAAGAGCATCGAGTTGCAGGGTCGCACCATCGGCGTGGTGGGCCTGGGGGCGATCGGTCAGCGCTTTGCACGCCTGTGCGAGGCCATGGGCATGCGGGTGCTGGGTGTCGACCCGTTTGCAAGGAATCTGCCCGATTACATCGAGTCGGTGGATCTGGAAACGATCTGGCGCGAGTCCGATGCGATTTCCTTTCATTGCCCGCTCACACCGGAGAACCGCGGTCTGGTGAATTCAAAAACACTGGCGCAATGCAAAAAGGGCGTGATCATCGTCAACACGGCACGCGGTGGCCTCATCAACGAGGCCGACCTGCTGGCCGCCGTGCAGTCGAGGCAGGTGTTCGCGGCCGGACTCGATACCTTTGCGATCGAGCCGATGACCTCGCCCCATCCCTTTCACACCACACCGCACCTGATCCTGAGCCCCCACATTGGCGGGGTGACCAGCGACGCCTACATCAACATGGGCGTGGGTGCCGCGCGCAATGTGCTGGATGTGCTGGCCCAGCCTGCAGCCGTCTGACGGAGTGAGGCCATGACGCCACGCTGGAAGCACGCGCCCCCCAATAGCCACTGGGGCGAGTTCGGGCCCGATGATCGTCTGGGCCGAATGAACCTGGTCACCGCGGCCAAGGTGCGACAGGGCATGGCCGAGGTGCGCGAGGGACTCACGTTCTGTCTGTCGCTGCCGCTCGATGTGCCCGGTGGCATGACGCTCAATCCACGTCGCCTGCCGCCTCGGCTCTACGGCACGCTGCGCGATGGCCCGAGTGCAGGCGTGCAGGGCTACTGCTGGTCCTATGCCACTGAAGACCCCCATCTCACCGATGTGGTCTGCGACGAAGTGATGCTCATGAATACCCAGTACTCCACCCAGTGGGACAGCCTGGCGCACATGGGCAGCCGCTTCGATGCCGATGGGGATGGCGAGGCCGAAGCCGTGTTCTACAACGGGTTTCGTGCGGGTACCGACGTGCGCCCGGGCAACGCAGATGAACAGGCCCCGCAGCCCTGGGCCCGCTATCCCGACCCCGATGCGGGTGCCCTGAGCATTGCCAACCTGGCCGAGCATGGCGCGCAGAGCCGCGGCGTGCTCGTTGATCTGGACAAGCACATCGGGCGTCAGCGGATCGCTGTGGGTTACGAGCAGCTGATGCGCATTCTCGAGGCCGACCGGGTCGACATCGAAGAAGGCGACATGGTCTGCCTGCATACCGGGTTCGCCGATACCTTGCTGGCCATGCGCAAGCAGCCTGATGTGAAGCGCCTGCATCAGATCGGTAGCGGCCTCGACGGATCCGATGCGCGTCTGCTGAACTGGATCACCGACTCGCGCCTGGCCTGCCTGATCGCCGACAATCCCGCGGTGGAGCTCGTGCCCAGCGCCTCCCTCACTCAACCCAAAGCCTTGCGCGGGCCGCGCCTGCCCCTGCACGAACACTGCCTGTTCAAAAACGGCATTCATCTGGGCGAGTTGTGGTGGCTCACACCCTTGGCGCAGTGGCTGCGCGCTGCGGGCCGCTCGCGCTTCCTGCTGACCGCCCCGCCGCTGCGGCTGCCCGGCGCAGCCGGCTCTCCGGTCACCCCGATCGCCACGGTTTAGGCCGGATCGCGACCGGTTCAGGCCTGCCCCATTCAAGAGCCATCTCAAGTCCCGACTCAATCCCCAGCTCAAGACCCAGCTCAAGAACCACCCCAGGAATAGACACCATGCAACGCAGAACCTTCAACACGGTGCTGGCCGCCCTCGGTCTGGCCCTGTCTGTGTCTTCACCGGCTGCCTCAGCGGCCTGGCCCGATGGCAAGCCCATCAGCATCGTCGTGCCCTACGCACCAGGCGGTACGGCGGATGCGCTCGCACGCCTGATCGCACAACACCTGGGCCCGCGTCTGGGCACCTCGGTGGTGGTGGTCAACAAGGCCGGCGCCAGTGGTGTGATCGGTGCCCAGGCGGTTGCCCAGGCCGCACCCGATGGCCTCACGGTGCTCTACGATGCCACCCCGTTTTCCATCAACCCGCACCTGCAAAAGATGCCCTTCGATCCCGACAGGGATCTGGTCCCGGTGACTCAGGTGGGCGTCACGCCCATGCTGATGACCGTCCCCAAGGCATCGCCTCACGCCACAGCCGCCGATTTGATCAAGGCAGGCAAGGCCACCCCCGGCAAGCTGACCTTCTCCTCGGGCGGCCAGGGCACGGTGCAGTACATGGCGGCCGAGCTGATGAACCAGGCCGCGGGCGTGAGCATGCTGCATGTTCCCTACCGAAGCGGTGGCCTGGCGATCAACGGGACGCTGGCCAGTGAAGTGGACATGGGCTTTTTCAATCTGCCCGCGGCAACCGGTCATGTGAAGGGCGGAACGCTCAAGGCACTGGCCATTACCTCGGCCCAGCGCAACCCGCTGTTTCCCGATGTGCCCACCGTGGCCGAAGTGATCGGCAAACCCTACGAGACCTATGAGTGGAACGGCATCTTCGTGCCCCGCGGCACCCCGACTGACATCGTCACGCGACTGAACACTGCATTGCGCGAGGTGCTGGCCCTGCCCGACATCAAGGCCCGGTTCGACAGCCTGGGCTCACGCATCGTGGCTTCATCACCCGAGGAATTCCGAAAGACCCTGGCCGCCGAGTCGGGTCGCTGGGCCGCCACCGTGAAGGCTGCCGGCATCAAGAAGGAATAAGAAGATTCAACGAAGGGAAATCAGCACGCCATGTTCCTGCTCAACCCACCCTTGGTTCGTCCCCTGGAGCTGTTCAGCGCCATGCCCGGCACCTATCGCCGCACAGGCGAAAGGAGCGTGTGGGCCGATGTGAACCAGGGCGGGCGGCTGGCCGATTCCTTTCTGGAAGGGCCGGTCTTTGATGCGCACGGAAATCTCTTTGTCACCGACATCCCGTTTGGTCGCGTGTTTCGCATCGATCCTCACGGCCAATGGGATCTGGTGGCGCAGTGGGAGGGCGAGCCCAATGGCATGAAATTCCTCAATGCCAGGGAACTACTGATCACCGACTATCGCAACGGGCTGGTGGTGCTCGACATCGTGAGCGGCCAGGTGCGTTCGTTTCTGGAGCGGCGCAACAGCGAGCGATTCAAGGGCGTCAACGACCTGGTCTTCGATTCGCGCGGCAATCTGTACTTCACGGATCAGGGGCAAACCGGCCTGCATGACCCCACGGGTCGGGTGTATCGCCTCGCACCCGATGGTCGGCTCGACCTGCTGCTATCAAACGTGCCGAGCCCCAATGGCATCGTGCTGTCGAATGACGAGCGGTTCCTGTTTGTCGCCGCCACGCGTGGCAATTGCGTCTGGCGCATGCCCTTGCAGGCCGATGGCAGCGTCTCCAAGGCAGGTCAGTTCTTCACATCGTATGGCCCGAGTGGCCCGGATGGCCTGGCCATGGACGAAAGCGGACGGCTGCTGGTGGCCAACCCCGGGCTGGCCTATGTGTGGGTGCTCAGTCCGCTCGGCGTGCCGCAGGAGGTGCTCACCGGCCCGGCTGGCGCGTCAGTCACCAACCTTGCGTTTGGCGGCGCAGACCGACGCACGCTCTACTGCACGGATTCCACACACGGCCAGATCCTGAGGGCCGAGATGAGTGTTGCGGGGCAGCCGCTGCATGGACGCACGAGCATCCGGACCTGAAGCGCACTCGATCAAGTCGCCACCTTGAACGGTCGCTCCAGTTGGCGTTCAACGAACATGAGCCGGTCCTGCCCGTAGAAGAGCTCGCCATCCACCCCGTAGGTCGGCGAACCCAGGACGCCCATTCGAATCGCCTCATCGGTGCAGGCAGCAAACTCGGCCATCGTGTCGGGGGCCAGGGCTCGCTCCAGTAGCGGCGCGGCATCAATGCCTGCACTCGCCGCGATCTCTGTGAGCACACCGCGGTCGGCGATGTCGCGGTCATCTCGCCAGAGCGCAGTCAGGATCGCATCGGAGAGGGCGTCCGCATCGCAGCCTTGCTTCTGCGCGGCGAGGATCAAACCTGAAGGCAGGTCGCGATCGCCATAGTGATGCTTGGGCTCGACGATCACGGGCAACTCGAGCCATTCGCTCCAGCGTTCAAGCTCCCGGCCAAACTGGTAGTTGCGCAGGGTGGCGCTACGCTGCGCAAAGGGCAGGCTCCCAGCGGCAGGGACCACTCGCGACAGGTCCATGGGCCGATGTCTGAGTGTGCGACCAAACCGCTTGGCCAGTGCAGCGATCCGCCTGGATCCGAAGTACGCATAGACCGAGCGCACTGAGTAGTAATAATCGATCGTCGACATTGAGGTCGTACCTATCAGTTGGATTTGAGCCCCGCCTTGCGGATGATCGGCCCCCATTTCTCATAATCGGCCCGCAGGATGGTCGCAAACTCATCAGGCGTACTCCCGACGGGCTCCAGCCCCTGCGCAATCAGGGTCGAGCGAACCTGCGGGTCTCGCATCGCGTCCTGGTAGGCCTTCGCAAGGCGTTGTCGCTCAACCTGCGGAGTGCCTGCCTTCACCATGACGCCCTGCCAGGCCGCCGTCGCAAAGCCTGGGATCGTGTCTGCAATGGGTGCAAGGGCAGGGGCGAAGTCCTGGCGATTGCGAGTCGACACACCCAGCAGGCGCACCTTGCCGGCATCGGCATGGGCACGCAGGGTCAGGTAGCTGTCGAGCATGAGACCGATTCGTCCCTCAAGAAAATCCGGTAGAGCCGCAGCACCTCCCTTGTAAGGAACGACCGTGATGTCAAAACCCCCGATCATTGACAGCAAGAGACCGCCCAGATGTGATCCGCCCCCGAGGCCCGAAGCTGCGATGGTCAGCTTGCCCGGGTTGGCCTTGGCCCAAGCCACAAGCTCGGGCAGCGTCGATACCGGGAGCGCCGGACCTGCCGCCAGTACCAAAGGAATGTTGACCAAGAGCGACACGGGTTCGAGGTCCTTGAAGGTGTCGTAAGGCAGTGAGTCGAACGTCCAGGGATTGAAGGCGAGCGAGGTGTACACGCCGATCAGCGTCGCACCATCAGCAGGGGCAACGAGCCCAGCCTGGATCGCCGAGATTCCTGCGGCACCTGGCTTGTAATCAAGGAGAATCGAACGGCCAAGGGCAGGCTCCGCCCGCTGGTTGGCCGTGCGCAGCATCACATCGGTGGGTCCACCGGGTCCGGTGGGCACGAAGATGCGCACAGGCCGCGATCCAGAGGGCTGCGCGTGCCCGGCGCCCGATGCGCCGGCCAGAACTGCAAAGGCGCCTGCAGCACTCAGGGTGAATTTTCTTCTGGTTGGCATGATCCCTCCGTCCTCAGTTGCAATGGAATAGGCCGCTGGCCTCAGCGCGTAAGCGCTCCATACACCAGCACCTGCAACTGCTCGCGGTAGTGCTTGCGGATCTCGCCAGGGGCCACGGTGCCTGCCACCACCAGCAGCTGCTCGGCAGGGTCGGCAAAGAAGATCGTGCCGTAGGCGCCATTCCAGGTGAACTCGCCCACTCGCCCGGGTACGCTGGCCAGGCCAGCCTGAGTGCGCACGGCCACGCCCAACCCAAAGCCATAGCCTTCACGGTGCGGTTCGGTCTGGTGCACCGTGTTGATCACACCCTCGCCAAGATGGTTGGCCGTCATGAGCGCCACGGTCTGCGGGCTCAGAATGCGTGCGCCATCCAGGCCGCCGCCGTTGAGCAGCATCTGCCCGAATCGCAGGTAGTCCGATACCGTACCCATGGCCGCTGCGCCACCCCAGTCGAGCGTGGTCTGCCGCTCCATGACCGACACGGCCTGCGGTGAGCCATCCAGCGGATTGAAGGGCAAGGGCCGGGCGCCTCGCGCGCGCCGATCCGCGGTGAGCTCAAAGCCCGTGTCGCGCATGCCCAGCGGCTGCCACACCTCCCGCAAGAGATGCTCGCCCAGGCGCTCACCGGTGACCTTCTCGATCACGAGGCCCAGCACATCGGTGGAGAACCCGTACTCAAAGGCCGTGCCCGGCTGATGCGTGAGCGGCAGCTGGGTGATGCGGTCGATGAAGCTCGCAGCGTCATCCGTGAACATCACCTCGCTGGCGCTGGGCCACAGTGCGGCCGCCGGGCCAAGCCCACGGCCGCCATAGGTGATGCCCGAGGTGTGCCTCAGCAGGTCATGAATGAGAATGGGGCGCTGCTGGGCCTCCAAGGTCAGTCCGCCCTGGCCATCATCCATACCCACCTGCATCTGGGCGAAGGCCGGAAACCAGCTGTCCAGGCGGCTGCGCAGCGGCAGGCGGCCCGCCTGCGTGAGCTTGAGCGCCGCCACGCTCACCATGATCTTGGTCATGGAGGCCAGCGGAAACACGGTATCCGGCGTCATGGGCGCCCCGCTCACCGGGTCACGCAAGCCATAGGCCTGGTGGTGCACGAGCCTGCCCTCGCGAGCGATCGCCAACACAGCGCCCGGCAGGCGGTTGGCCGCGATCTCGCGCTGAAAGAAGGCGTCAATCGCAGCAAGTCCCTCAGCGCTCACGCCATGGGTCTGAGGGTCACCGGGGGGCAGGGGGTATTCAAGCATCACGAGCTCAGCCGTCAATTCCGGGCAGGGTCGCCACAGCAGGCTCGAGCTGCACCTGCAGACAAACGTTGGTCAGCGCAAACAGAACATATTGCGACACCAGACCAATCAGATCGACAAAATCGCTGGGCAACAGAATGGCCCGGGTGTGCTCCCAGAGCGATGGCGGCAGGCAGCGCTCTTTGACAAAAGCGTCGGTCAGTTGCAGCAGGGCTCGCTCGCGCGGCAACTGAATGCCCTCGAGCCCATCGCTGCGCAGGCCGTCCAACTCGGCATCAGAGATTCCAAATTCACGCCCCACCTTCACGTGGTGCTTCCAGACGTAGTCACTTCGGTAAAGCACAGCCATCCGCAAAATGACCAGCTCCTGCTCACGGACCGAAAAACCGAGGTCCGTCTTGGAAGACACCCAATAGTTGAGAAAGTGCCCGAGCGTCTTCGGGTTGTGCATCAGCTCGCCCAATACGTTTTTCGGAAATCCGTCCCCCTTGAGGCCCTGGCCAGGAATGCGCTCGAGGATCGCCAGATGCCCGGGGCTCAGATCATCGGTCGACAGAGGGGCAATTCGGGCTTGTGGTTCGCTGGGAAAGGTCATGCGTCGGGCCTCGTTGGAGGAAACTCCAGGCAGGACGGTCGGCCCGCGCTCAGGATCAGGGGCTTGAAGCTACCATGCCAGAGTGAAAATGCCGCAGACGGTTAACCGACCCGCCTGGCACCAACGTCAACCCGTGCACTTTCGATGGCCATCTCTGGATCTCAGGGTTTCGGGCAGGGTGCAGTGTCACTTGAACAAGAAAAAAATGCCCCGCAAAAATCCCTATGCCCTGAAGATCCTCGCCGCATCCCTGATGAGCCTCGGGGCCACCGCTGTACTGGCGGCGCCGTTTGGAATTCCCTTCTATCCCCTGCCCGATTCAGCAACCGGCAATGGCGGCGATACATCAGCCTATTTCAGGGTCGATTTCGACCTGGATACCGGTCAGATGGTTCCTTTGGGCGACCCGTCCATCAAAGGCTGTCCAAGCAGCCCTGTCGGTGACGGCTCCTGCCGAGACGACATTGTGAACTGGGATACCCAGTACCGCTATGACTCGGTGCGATGGCGGCTCGGTGACGGCGAACGATGGCCCATCTACGACAACATCTCCTGGAAGAACCGCGAAACCGAGATGTTTCGAACGATGTATTTTGGCTACAAGTTCGATGCCAGCGCCCCGGAGCTGGTGTCCCCATCGTTTACGTCGCCCGCGAATGTTCGTCTGTTCTCGCTCGATGGTTCGAGCTTCGGGCAGTCCGTCTTTTCGATCACCATCGAAAGACTTTTCCTGAATAACGTCAACCTGACCCTGAAAGGCGCGTCTGTCAGTGACGGCAACGACATCCGTCTGATTTTCGCGGGCACCAACCCCAGCATTCACCTGATCAATTCCAGCCTGATCGGGATTGGCCAATGGCGGGTCGACAACTTCGGAACTTTCACGATCACTGCGGAGAGCGGCCTCAACCGCATCGAGCGGGGCAGCTTCTCCCGAATTTCCGGGAATGTCGCGATCGACATCAAACCCGGAGCGTGGCTGAGCCTCGCCAATTTTGAGCAGGGGCTGATCTTCGACGGGCGCAACACCTCGGTTCGTTCGGTCGGCCGTAACTTGGGCAATGACGCGGACGGCGGACTCGAGCTTCGCTATGGAAAGTTTGATTTCCAGAATGGCTCGGCCCGGTTCTCCGAAGGGGCCCGCCTGCATCTGTCCGGGTCGGAAACTGCAGCGAACTTCGATCAACTGACCTTCGCAACAAGCAGCCTGCTGTCGATGGATGCGGGCACTACGCTGGCGGCCAAGGACCTGTTCCTGAACGCCTCAAGCGCCCGCATCGGTGGTACCGCCAAGGTCAACCTGCGGGGATGGTACGGAATTGGGGCGTCGCAGTTGATCAGCACCGAGCCCTCCAATCTCTTTGTGGATGTTCAGGCTGGATTCCTGAGTGTTCTGGATGGCGGACATCTCACCATTCGAGACGTTGCCAATGTGGATGTGCGTGACCGCCTGGCCCTTGGCGAGGGTGCAACGCTTGCAGCCGGAGCGATACTCGAGCTGAGCAACACCACCCTGCGGGCACTCAACAGCGTCCAGATGGAGGCAGGCTCGGTATTGCGTCTGCGCGACGGTTCGAGATTCCTGGTGCGCCCCGACAACGGCAGCCATGAGCATCCCGACGGCATCTTTCGGGGGCAGGGGAGCACTCGGCCCTCGATTCCGGCGGCCCTCATCGACATCGAGCGAGGCAGCATTCTGTCGGTGGTCTATGGTGGTCAGCTGCAGCTGAATCCACAATCCCTGACCCTCAGTACGGAGGGCGTGCTGGAGATCAAGGGCAACCTGCGGGGCAGCGGCCATATTGCTGGCACAGGCGTTGCGAGCATGAAGGGATTTGGCACGCTGTACGGGCAGCGTGTTGAAGGGGGTTGGCTGTATCCGGGCGCGTACGAGCAGCCGATTGCCACGCTCTCGATGGACACCATTCTGACCTTTGCCGAAGGGTCTCGCCTGCGGGTGAATGTGGGTCGCGATGCCCAGTCGCAGCTGGACTACGGCCGAGTGCAGTACGGTGCCGGCGACGTCATCCTGTATGGCAGCCCAACGGTCACGCTCACCCCGAATCCCAGGCAATCACCCCCCACCGCCCAGGAGCTCAACGGCCAGAGCATCACGGTGCTTTCGGCGATGAGCACCACCTCCACCGGCACGATCCAGCGCAACGGGCATGTGCCGGCGATCGATGTCTCGGCCATGCCCGCGCTGCTTACCTGGCGGGTCGTGGACCTGAACACCAACGCCCATCCCGACATCACCCTGCAGGCCGACCTCATCGATCTGGGCCAGCTGCAAAAGCGTGGCGGCACCAAGAGCAATCGAGCCAGTGGTCTGAACCTGATGATTGCCGCAGCCGTTCAGAACCCCACCGGCCCCGTGGCAGGAGGGCTCAACACCGTCACCAATGCACAGCTCGGCGTGACCGCCTCGGTCACAGGCGCGGGCCCGCAGCCCGGCGGGGCCCAGCCACTGCCCACCCCCTCGCAGGCCCAGGGCAGTGCCGTGGCCCAGCAAAACAGCTGGCACCCCGAGCCCTACTCCTCCTACCTCGCCGTGGGCCTGGCCCAGATGGCCAGCCTGCGCAACATGGTCTTCAACCAGAGCTCCGAGCTGAATCCCTGGGGCCAGCGGGTCTGGACCGATGCCGCAGGCTCGCGCGGCAGCGTGGATGGCCGCAACGATCTGGGCAGCTACACCTTCCGCATGAGCCACCTCGCCTTCGGCAAGGACATGGGCACTCTGTGGGGGGGCGCCTGGGGCACCTACATGGCCTTTCAGGACCACAAGATCGATGAGCACGATCTGCAGACCCAGAAGATCTCCGGCCACACCGTGGCCGCAGGCGCCTACTGGCGCAACAAGGGCGAGCTCTGGGACACCCGCGCTCAGCTCGGTGTCGCCCACGGCCAGCACAGCTCTCAGCGCCTGCTCGAGGTGGGCGCCACGCGCCAGCAGCTCGCCGCCAAGTACAGCAGCAACAGCGTGCAGGCCGCCCTGCGCTTTGGCATGAAGTGGCTCGAAAAGGACGGCTTCGAGCTCAGCCCCGAGTGGGGCGGCTCGCTCAGCGCCTACCGCCAAAGCGGCTTTGATGAGTCAGGCTCGCCCGACTGGGGCTTTCGGGTCAAGGCCGCCAGTGCCTACGCCGCCATCGTGCATCTGGGCATGAATGCCCTGTTTCCGACGCTGTCGGTGGAGCACGGCATTCGGCCCATCGGCTTTGCGCGATTCGAGCACGATCTGGCCAGTGATGCCGAGCACGGCATCCAGGCTGGCCTGCTGGCCAACCCGCAGCTCACCGAGAAGTTCGTCGGTCAGGCCAAGGGCGCCAACTCCGCCGTGCTCGGCCTGGGCCTCATGACCGAAAAAGCCGGCCCGTGGCTCGTGCAGGCCGGCCTCACCCATGCCTGGCATACCCATGGGCGCGAGTGGGGCGCAGGGCTTAACGTGCGCTACAGCTGGTAACTGGAGCGGCTTCTATTTGGACCAACGCTGGGCCAACGTATTCCAACCCTCATGGCCCAGTCGCTCCAGGGTCGCCATGTTGGCTTCATAAATGCTCTCGGCCTGCGGGAAGGCCGCCACCGCGCGGTCGATGCTGTCTTCGCGGATCAGGTGCAGCGTGGGATGGGGTGAGCGGTTGGTTGCGTTGGTGATGTCGTCCGTCGCCGTGCCCGCGAAGCGGTAGTCCGGATGAAAGCTCGCCACCTGGATCACACCCTCGAGCTCCAGTTCAGCAATGGCCTCCTCAGCCTCATCGAGAAAGTCATTGAACGCCTCGAAGGCCGTGAGCACCTGGGGATGGATCAGCAGCGTGGTCTCCAGCTGCTCGGGTGAGGTCTGGGCCAGCCGTTGCAGTTCGTCCTTCAGATCGCTCAGCAGTGCGGCGGGGTCTGTCGCCTGGCTTTGCACATAGCGCACCAGCCCCTTGACCTGCGGTCCCTTCGCAAAAGGGCACAGGTTCAGGCCAATGACAGCCTGCTCCACCCAGGCGCGGGTCTGCTTGATGGCGGGTGACTCGGTCATTCGGAGCTCTTACAGGCGTTGGAAGGCTCGACTGCCCTGGGGTGCGAGCTTGAGTGCGTCACTGGGTAATGCGGCCGCTTTGGCCCGGGACTGCGAGAATCGACGGGTCTATGGATTTATTTCGATCTTAAACGCAACCACTCAACCCAGAGGATCGCGATGGCTACAGTCAAGAGCGTCTTGGCCCAGAAAAGCGGTGCCCTCATCAGCGTTCGATCCGACGACATGGTCGTCAAGGCGCTGATGCAGATGCGAGACGATGTGCTGGTCGGCATCGTCACTCAGGGCGACTGCGCCATCAAGGTGCTGCTGCCCGGGCTCGATGCCAAGGCCACTCGGGTCGGTCAGGTCATGACCGCCAAACCCATCACCGTCAAGCTCGACGATCGGGTCGATGCCTGCATGGGCATGATGGTCGGCAAAGGATTCCGCCATCTGCCCGTCATGAACGCCGGCAAGGTCGTGGGCGTGATCTCCATCGGGGATGTGGTCAAGGACATCATCCATGACCTGCAGCTCAACGTCGGCGACCTGATGGGCTTCATCATGACTGACGGGCCTGGGGGCTGAGGCTATCGCATCCAGCCTTGCTGGCCTGAGCAAGACGTCAACGGAATTTCCAGTTAAACGGAAATACAATCCGCTGTTTAAAGCGCTGCAGTTCTCCATCCATTCGGGGCGCCGCGGCTGTTTGACACGGATCCAAAATGACTAATGTCCGCTATTACGCGAGCCTCGGGCTGGTTTTAGTCTGCACGCTCGGTAGTGCCCAGGCCATGGATGCCGGGGCAGAGTTGCGCCGATTCCAGGATGAAACGCAGCGCCGTCTACAAGAACCCAAGAAAGGTTCCCGAGCGCTCCCCGACGAATCGGCAAGTCCCTCGCGCGCAGCAGCGAAGTCGAGTGACCATCTGGTTTTCGTTTCGGGCTATCAGGTTCACGGCGTATCGCTTCTCTCCGAGTCGCAGGTCGCAACCGTACTCAAGGAATTCACGGGTCGCACACTCACCACCGCGGATATCCACGAGGCAGCCAACGCCTTGATGCGCTATTACCGAGAGCGCGGCTATTTTCTCGCCAAGGTGTTTGTTCCTCCTCAGTCCTTTACAGATATCGTCAGACTCGACGTTGAGGAAGGGCGTCTTGAAACTGGCGGCATTGAGGTTCGGAACCAAGGCATAAGGGTCGACACTCCGGTTGTGAAGGCTCTGCTCGACAAGAACTTGTATTCCGATCAACCGCTGCGGCGGCAAGACTTCGAGCGCGCAGTGCTGCTGGCCGACGATCTTCCAGGAACACGGATCGGAACCCTGATCTACCCTGGAACGGATGTCGGGACCGCTCGGCTCAGGGCTGTCATGGCCGATGAACCGCTGATTTCCGGAAACATTGATCTCGACAATTTCAACAGTCGAACGCTGGGCCAAGGGCGGATTGGCGCCACGGTCTATCTGAATAGCCCTGCGGGGGTCGGCGACCAATGGGTCACTCGACTGGTGACCTCAGGGTCACGTTCAAACTACGCCTACCTGACCTACCTGCGCCCGGTGGGAATTTCAGGACTGCGAATAGGCGCAAGTATCGATCAGTTTCGTTACGACGCCCCGGCTCTGGATCGTCAGAGCGACGTTGGCGGACTCGCTCGAGATACCCGGGTTTACTTCACCTATCCGATCATTCGCTCCCGTCATTCCAATCTCAACCTGAGGGCGGATGTCTCGCACTATGCGGTCGCCGACCGGAATCCGAACAACCCTGCGTTCGTTGCGCCAAGCGTCAATCCCTTCGCGGAAAGCAGGCGTCGACTCAATCTTGTAGCTGTCTCACTGAGCGGTGACGACAATCATGAGATTCTCCCCAACGGCACCTCGCTGTTTGATCTTTCCTTCACGGCAGGCCGGCTTGACGTCGTGGGTGACGCCAACCATCAAAGCTACGACTCCACTGGAGCGCCACTCTTCGCGACCGGCCCCAAAACCGATGGCGACTTTGCCCGGATCAACCTCAATCTCCAGCGACTCCAGCATCTATCAGGTGAGTGGTCAGCCTATGGCAGCCTCAGGGGTCAGTGGGCTTCCAGGAATCTGGACGCTTCGCAACGCATGCACCTTGGTGGCGCGACATCGCTGTCGGGCTATCCCTCAGGTGAGGCAAGCGGAGACCATGGCACTGAGCTGCATCTCGAGTTGCGCCGTGATTTCGCGCCCCCTTGGGGTGGCAACCTTCAGGCCGGGATTTTCTACTCCCAGGGATGGCTGCAACGATTCAAGTCCCCATGGTTTAGCGTCGATAACCATGTCAGCTTGCGCTCGACCGGGCTGCAACTGACTCAGACCATCGATGGCCACTGGGTGATCCGCGGTGTCGTGGGTTGGCAGTTGGGTCAAGGATCGCCAACCGAGCAGGCCAATGGCTACAACAGTGATGATCGCGTGATCAACTATCGCATCTGGGTCCAGGCGATTCGCTACTTTGGTTCAGGAGGTGGTCGGTGAAACATGTACTCACCCCGATTGCTTTGGTGTTTGCAGGCCTGCATCTGTCGGCCAGCGCAGACACCTGCAGTGCCGTCAAAGGGGAAAAAGGCGGCAAGGCATACCATTGCTCACCGGTCATCACCTTCCCCAAGGGGAATTTAGCCGCCGTCAAGCCACCTCGGAGCGCCCCCGAGAAGGTCGGCGATCTGACCGACGATCATCACAGCGTCGCATTGGCCCCGGCAGCTGCCCCGGCGCCGGCACCAGCCGCGTCACCGGGTAATCCTCAGTACTTCCTCACGGACGCTAAAGGCGTGCGCCGTTTGATGATTCAGTCCGCCGTGGACAGCCTCAAGGCCACGGGGGTCATCAACCCAGACGGCTCCCTCACACCCAGAGCCATTCAGTCCGGCGTGAGCGTGGTCGGCCTGCATCTACAGCCCGCAGGCTCCGTGGCCTCCGGTTCGACCGGGCCCAGAGGGTCTGTGACCGCTCCCCAGAATGTCGCGCCGCCTGCCCTCACGGCGTCCCAAACCCAACTCTCCTATTTCCTCACGGATGCCAAAGGCACACGGCTGCTGATGACCCAGGGTGCCGTGGACAGCCTCAAGGCCACGGGCGTCATCAACCCAGACGGCTCCCTCACGCCCCGCGCCATTCAGTCCGGCGTGAGCGTGGTCGGTCTGAGCCTGCAGCCCACAGGCTCCCCCCGCACCCCAGACG
>Ga0255087_1000587_pt1 | contig 14873 bp, 16 predicted proteins | sample Colum_Miss_RepA__FD_188561 | JGI IMG/M metagenome (GOLD analysis project Ga0255087, IMG submission 188561) | Freshwater microbial communities from Columbia River, Oregon, United States - Colum_Miss_RepA_8d | ecosystem: Environmental > Aquatic > Freshwater > River | place: USA: Oregon | collected...
AAATAAAATAAAGTAAACATACCCTGCAAACCCTGCACATCCGCTCGGCACTATAGTGCATGTTGTAATAAACCCCTGGTTCAGGGGCGCGATAAGCTGGCAAAATGGATAGTTCTATTCAGACATGGGATTCGACGCTCGGACCCCGGTCCCTACGGTTTTCGGATGGAAACCAGCGGCGCTAATCGAGCCAGGGGACACGGTGTTTTCATACGATGGGCAACCAACGAAAGTGGTCTCGGTACAGGAGTACACGCCGGCGGCGTGCTACAAGCTCTGGATGCCGGACAACCTGACGCTGGTTGTGGACGGGCGCACCGGTCTGCCGACCATCACCCACTTGCAGATGGAGATATTGCGCAAGTGGGGCCGCAAAGAGAAGCGGCACAAAGAGATGTTGATAGAACCCAGGGGCCCGCAGGCCCTGATGGAAGACAAGCGGAACAAGCGGCTGATCAACTGTTGGCCGTTGCAGATGCCTGAGAGGGAACTGCCGGTGGATCCGTTTGTGATTGGCCAGTGGATATTCGACCGGAGCAAGCGCCGAAGAGACAGGCGGTACGACATCACGAGACAGCTGATCGAGAAGTACCCAACAATCCCCCAGTACATACCCGAAGAATATTTTTTTGCGTCGTTCACCCAGCGCCTCAACCTGGTGCGTGGTATCTTTGCGGACATGGGTTCGTTCAACCCCAAGCTGTCGACGTTCATGTACACGTGCCGCAACTACAAGATGCTGAGGCAGGTGCAGAACATCATTGAGTCGCTGGGGATTGCGACCAAAATGACGCAACATGGGAATGAACAGCGGTACCACCTGACATTCAAGACGTTCTTGAAGCTGAGGGACGACCAGACGAGCAACGGCCGGGAGTTCTACTTTGAGTTCCGCATGGTCAAAAGGGTCGAAGAGGTAGCACCTCGGAAGTGTTTTTACATTAAAACGGAGAACCCGGACAACACGGTGGTTGTCAGCGAGGGTTATTTGCCGATATGCCTATGAACGCGCAACAGACGAAGCTCTTGAAGGAGTTCGCGGAGAAGAACAAGGGGTGGCCGAAGGAGCAACTGGACCTGGCACTGTGGCGGGTCAAGTGGGCGCTGACCGCGTTGCCTCACCAGAAGGAGCCGGACGACGGTGAGTATGACACTTTTTTATTACTTGCCGGCCGGGGATCGGGTAAGACGCACACGGCGAGCAACTGGATTGGTGAGAGGGCCGCGGTTTACGACCACACGCGTTGGTTGGTGACGGCTCCGACGTCGAACGACATCCGGGCGACGTGTTTTGAGGGTGATTCGGGGCTGTTGAACATCATCCCGTCGTCGCTGATCAAGGACTACAACAAGTCGCTGTTCGAGTTGACGCTGAAAAATGGGTCGATGATCCGTGGAATTCCAGCGTCTGAGCCGGAACGCTTCCGGGGAACGCAGTGGCACGGGGCTTGGATGGACGAATTGTGCGCGTTTGAGTACATTGACGACGCGTATGACCAGATCCAGTTCACGCTGCGTCTGAGGGACCCGCGTTTGAAGAGGGTTCAGACGATTATCACAACGACTCCCAAGCCGTTGGAGCTGATCACGGACCTGAACGAGGGGAAAGTGGGCGGCGACGTGTACGTTTCGCGCGCCAGTTCGTACGATAACAGGGAAAACCTCTCGCCGACGTTCTTCAAACAGCTGGAAACGTACGAGGGGACCGATTTGGGGCGGCAGGAGATCTACGGAGAAATCCTGGACCCCGAAAATGCGGGTATTGTCAAGCGAAAATGGTTTAAACTGTGGGGGGCGGAGAAGGAAACACCCAAACTCGAATACGTTTTGGCGTCATACGACCCGGCAACGAGCGAAAAAACGCACAATGACCCGACGGCGTGCGTCGTTTTGGGCCTTTTTGAGAAAATGGACGGCGGAATGTGCGCGCTTCTCATGGATGCGTGGGATCACCACCTGTCTTACCCTGAATTGCGTCGAAAAGTGACTGACGACTACAAGGAAGTGGTGTATGGAGCCGATAACACGTTCGCTAAGGGCAAAAAGACGGACCTGATCCTCATGGAAGACAAGTCGGCGGGCATTTCGTTGCTTCAAGAGCTCCAACAGGCCGGTCTGCCGGTGATGAGCTACAACCCAGGGCGCGCGGACAAGGTCCAACGGATGAACATCGTCGCCCCTCTTATCGCAAAAGGTCGGATCTACGTGCCAGAGGACGCCGAAAACCCTGGAGAGGTGGCCCCGTGGGCCAAACGATTCATTCGGCAGGTCTGTAGCTTCCCCGAGGCCAAGGGCCACGACGATTACGTGGACGCGTTGTCCCAGGCGCTGCGCGTGTTGCGTGACTCGGGTTGGTTGGAGCTGGACCCACTGCCCGACAGAGACTACGGGCACTCGGATGACATCGCAAGAAAGCGGGTTTACAACCCTTATGCCGTGTAGGGCGCCTATCAGACAAATTATGCGTTATTGGTGATAGGAGGGCGATAAAGTGCAGACTTCCAGCCATGTGAAAGAGATCAGGCAGTGCAACTGCAATATGTGTCGGACATTTCGGGCGCGTGGCAAGTCGTTCTCTGAGTGGGGCTCCATTCGCCGGAGTTACCGCGCGATGTTAAAAGACATCGTCAAGGGTGGCGACCCAGAAAACTATAACAAGAATATGGCAACGCGAGACTACGATGCTTAACCCATTCAAGACCCCCATGCAGATGCTTTACGAACAGGCAGGCGTGCCGCATTTGGCTGGCGGCGGTAAGGGCGACGTGCTGATGCAGTTTTCGGCCAGCATTCAAAAGGCGATCAGAGACTACACCCGGGCGACGGGCAAAGCGCCGACCCCGCAAGAGGTCAAACAGCTGGAGGACTACGTCCGCAGTTTGTCCAAGCCGACGGGAGGTCAACAACAGACCCTGGCCCGCACCGCGGCGATGGAACCCAACGCCAACAAGCTGGTCGACGAGTTTGGGCGCCCGTATGCGCCCATGGTCGACCCTAAGACGGGTAAGCTCACGACCCCCGAGCGCGCGCAGGGGTTCACGGTGAGCAACCAGTTTGAGGTCAACCCGCAGACACGTAAGGCACGCAAGGGGTCGTACGAAAAAGGGTACGACGAGGTAGCGCGTCCCGATGAGTTCGTGCAGGTGGCCAACGTGGGCCGTGCGTCCAACCGCACCAACCAGCGCAGTACGTTGCCGTCGACCGAAGAGCTGTTGGCAATGCAACACAACGCTGAGAACGCGGTGGACGACCTGGGTGGAGGCCTGGCGGCAGCGACCAAGGCACCTAATGAGACGTATGGGTTGACAGAGGGCCCGACGAGCGCGAGCCAGATCTTTGCCGATACGTCTGGAGCAATTGAGCACGGGGCGCTGTTGGGGAGTAAGCAGGGCGACCTGCGCGAGCAGTTGGTCATGGCGCTGAACCCGCAGGCGGGTGAGAAGGTTGCGCGTCCGTTGAAGGCGGACATTGAGCGTGCGCGTCAGAGCTTCTTGGAGCGCGGCATTGAGCCGGACCAGGAGGACATCATCAACGCGATCCTGGCGGACCGTAACGCGGCACAGCACAACTACCTGGGCATTAACCCGACGGCGGAGCGCCCATTCAACGACCCCAAGGCTGGCAAGGTGTCGCCTGAGTACTTGGCGTGGCAAGAGAAGATGCGTGCGGCGGGCATGCCCGAGCGCGTGTGGGGCCGTAACCCGGCTGACTGGGACCCGGTCCATAAGCGTAACTATTTGCTCGACACGGCGCCGGAGGATCGTCTGCCGTTTGCGGCCGACTGGAACCTTGAAGACCTCGTGACCAACCAGGGCAAGAAGAACGTGGTCAAAAAGGCAGAGGGCGGGTTCATCCCCAGCCCCCGCGACATGCGCGCCTCGTTGCTGGTCAACGGATACGCCGGCGGTGGCCGTCCGGAGCAACCCACACCGCAACAGATGCAGCGAATGTTTGCTAACTCTCGCATGGGCATGGACCCGGTCGAAAAAGCGTACCTAGACCTTTACGAGAGATCAACGCCACAAATGAAGGCATACGCCCCGAGCCCCAAAGAGCGCATTGCTAACCTGGGCCAAGGGTTCTTGGAAAAAATGGGTGTGCGCCCCGCGACCGCGCGTCGCACGGCACAGACTGTGGTCGGCGGTCAGTCAAGCCTATTGCCCGGCGGGTTTGGGCTTGTGGACGCCGCCGCGTTTCACCCGGTTGGTTTTGCGGCGACCTTGCCGTTGCAAGCCTCTGAAATGGGGCACTCCGTTGCGCAAGGTAACTACGACGACGCGTTGCTGGCTGCGGGGATGAGCAACCCGGGCCTGCGTGCGGCCAAGGGCATGTACGACAAGCTGAAGGTGCTACCTACAGCGGCTGGACGTTACGCAATGCAAAACCCCCGTATTGTGGGCGGCATGGGTGCCAGCTCGGCGGCTGGCTTGAACGCGTACCCTGACGAATAAATTAACGAACTCTTTAATATGGCACAACAACCTTTAATTCCTCTTCAACAGGGCGGCAACCTGTCTGCGCTGGCGTTTGTGGAGAACGAGAAGACGGGAGAGCCCGACGTCGAAAAAGAGACGGAGATGCTTGCGGAAGCTCTTGGCTTGGAAATAGATGACGTGGAGGAAGAGGTTATTGAGCAGGAAGATGGCTCTGTAATCGTCAACTACACTGAGAGCAAGAAGCCGTCCGAGGACCCCGAGTTCTACGCCAACATGGCGGAGGAGTTGCCCGAGAGCGTGTTGGACGAGTTGTCGAACAAGTACCTCGAGCTGATCGAGATCGACATTGACTCGCGCAAGCAACGCGACAAACAGTACGAAGAGGGATTGCGTCGTACGGGATTGGGCAACGATGCGCCCGGCGGCGCTAACTTTGAGGGCGCGTCCAAGGTGGTGCACCCGATCATGGCGGAGGCCTGCGTTGACTTTGCGGCCAACGCGTCCAAGGAGTTGTTGCCGTCGGATGGTTTGGTCAAGAGCGACATCAAGGGTGAGGCAGACGAGAAGCGTCAGGCGACAGCGTCGCGCAAGGCCAACTTCCTGAACTGGCAAATCACGGAGCAGGTGGAAGAGTACCGCGACGAGATGGAGCAGTTGTTCACCCAGTTGCCGCTGGGTGGTAGCCAGTACCTGAAGTGGCGCTTTGACCGCGACCTGCGTCGTCCGGTGCCTGAGTGGATTCCAATCGACAACATGATTTTGCCGTTTGGATCGACCAACTTCTACAGCGCGCCCCGCGCGACTGAGATCCAGGACATCACCCATGACATGTTTGAGCAACGCATCGAGCAGGGTGAGTACCGCGAAATCGACATTTTTGACCAAGAGGTGTCGACCGAGAAGGTGACACAGAGCCAGAAGGCCAACGACAAGATCGAGGGCGTTACCGAGCCTGTCAAGAACGTGGACGGTTTGCGCCGCGTGTACGAGGTGACGTGTTTCCTGCGCTTGGAAGATGATCCGCTGACCGAGGGTGAGCGCGCGCCTTACATCATGGCGATCGACGAGATCTCTGAGAAGGTGGTGGCACTGTATCGTAACTGGGACGCGGGTGACGAGCGCCGTCGTAAGCTCGATTGGATCACAGAATACAAGTTCATCCCCTGGCGTGGCGCGTATGCCATCGGTATGCCCCATTTGATTGGTGGGCTGACCGCGGCCCTGACGGGCTCGTTGCGTGCGTTGATGGACGCGGCCCACATCAACAACAGCCAGACGCTGTTGAAGCTCAAGAACAGCCGCATGGGTGGCCAGACTGACCGAGTGGAGCCGACCCAGGTGGTGGAGATCGAGGGCGCTCCGGGTGTTGACGACATCCGTAAGCTGGCGATGCCGATGCCGTTCAACCCACCGTCGCAGGTCTTGTTCTCATTGCTGGGTTGGCTGACAGACGCCGCTAAGGGCGTGGTGAAGACGAGCGAGGGCCGTATTGCCGACGCTAACAGCAACGCCCCGGTTGGAACGACCCAGGCGCTGATCGAGCAGGGCAGCAAGGTGTTCTCGAGCATTCATGCACGCATGCACCGCAGCCAGGTCAAGAGCCTGCAGATCCTGTCTCGCATCAACTACTGGTACCTGGAGGATATGGACAACCAGTCGGGTGCCAAGGTTGAGGTTGCGGACTTCAAGGACAACTCAGACATTAGCCTGGTCTCTGACCCCAACATCTTCAGCGAGACCCAGCGACTGACCCAGGCACAGGCCGTGTTGCAGCTGGCCCAGAGCAACCCGCAGATGTACAACGTGCGCGAGGCCAACCTGCGCATTCTAAAGCTGATGAAGGTGCCCGACATCCAGGCGATCCTGCCGGACCCGAAGGGCGCGAACGAGAGCAACCCGGCGCTCGAGAACGTGCAGATGACGATGGGCGCGCCCGCGGCGGCGTTCCCGGACCAAGAGCACCTCGAGCACATCAAGGTTCACCTGGCGTACATGCTGGACCCGTCGTACGGTGGCAGCCCGTTGATTGGCGCGGGCATTCTGCCGCTGATGATGGAGCACCTGAAGCAACACTTGACGCTGCACTATCTGCAGTCCATGCGTGGGTTTGTGTCCCAGGCTGCGGGCGGCGAGGACGCGTTCAAGCTGCACGAGGAGCGCAAGCTGGACAAGGACGCGCAACAGGCGCTGTCGATGGCGGCTCAGTTGGTGGCCCAGGACTCACAGCAGGACTTCCAGGCTATCAACCCGATCATTCAGCAACTGGCGCAACAGATGCAACAAGCCAAGCAGGCGCAGATGCAACAGGCGGCGCTTGCGGCCGACCCGGCGGCTGGTGTAATCATGCAGACACAGCAGGCCGAGACACAGCGCAAGATGAAGGAAGCCGAGGCCAAGTTCCAACTCGAGCGCGAGAAGATGCAGGCCCAGATGCAAGACAAGGTGCGCGACATGGAGGCCAAGCTGGCCGAGGTCATGGCCAAGTTGAACCTGGACCGCGAGCTCCAGGACGCAGACAACGCCGTCAAGATCGCACTTGCCGACATCAACAACGCGTCCAAGGAGCGTGTGGCGTCTATCACGGCCAACGCGCAGCTGGACAACCTACAGCTGGCACAACAGCACCAGCAGAACCAGACGGCGCTCGAGGCAGAGGCACAGGCCCACGCTGACTTGCGCAAGCACGGGCTGGAAGAGGTGCGTCGCCAGCAGGACCAGTCTCACCAGCGTGCGCTGGCTGCACAACAGCAGCTGGTTGACATGCAGAACCAGAGTTCACAGCAACAGCATCAGGCCGCGTTGGCCGAGATGCAACCCAAGCAACCATCACCAACAGGAGAATAACGATGGCAGGTCAAATCCCAGACATGGGCTTCCGTAAAAACTACAAAGTGACAGGCAAGCCCGGCTACGCCGGCGGTCCTGGTCAGGCCGTTGAGTCTGGTCCGTCTGGCTCGAAGCGAGCCGACAACGCCAAGCGCGCACTGGCTCAGGTGCCGGCCGTTAACAGCAAGGGTCTGTACGACGCCAAGAAAAAGTAACATAAAAACCGCCTTATAACATATTTATGTTATGTAAGGGCGGTTAATGTTAGCTTTATGCGTATTTAGTTATACAGGAGGACTTTCGTATGAAAGATCCGATATACACAACAGTCTTCAAGCTCAAGGAAGTGATCCAGGACCTGGAATACGCCGCCTTGAATGGAGCCGATAGCTGGGACTCATACAACCGGCTTATTGGAAGAGGCCAGGGTCTGAAAGAGGCCTTGGAAATTATAAACGCTGTCCTGCAAGAGGACGAGGAATCAGAGTGAGCACTGAGAGTAAGTATCAGGTTGATGGTCGTAGTGAAGACGACTGTTTTCCGGTTGTAGAGCCGGGATTTCAACCACAAGGGAACCGTATCCTGGTTCAGCTTCGTAAGGCCAAGGACGTTAGTAAGGGCGGCATTTTGCTTGTCTCTGACACCAAGGCAACCGAAAAGTGGAACGAAGTGATCGCGAAGGTCGTCAAGCATGGGCCCCTGGCCTATAAAGACGTGGCAACCATGGAGACATGGCCCGAGGGTCCGTGGGCAAACCCCGGTGACCTGGTTCGCGTGATCAAGTACGGCGGAGACCGATGGGCGGTCCCGCACGGCGATGGAGAGGTTGTGTTTATCGTGTTGCAGGATCGCGAAGTGATTGGCAAGATCGATAGTTTTGAAGTAGCGCGGACGATGTTCCCCGCATTTGTGGAGTGAGGTTTTGAATGAAACCTATTGATAAGCTAGAACAGCAAGAGGACGTGGCGATCAAGGAGCGGGACGATGGTACCGTGCTTGCCGCGCTTGAAGACAAGCCGGATCCCTTCCAGACGGAAGAAGAGGGCGAAGAGAATGAAGTCGAGTCTCACGCAGAGGGTGGCCAGGTTGGCGACGACGAAGGTGAGGACGGCGAAGACGAGGATCGTGAGGCACTGCGTGCCGCCCGCCGCGAAGAGCGCAAGCTCAAGAAAGAGCTGAACAAACAGCGCGAGGCGAGTGCAAAGCACAAGATCAGCGCCCTGGAGCGACGCAACGAGGAGCTGGCCAAGCGGCTGGCCCAGGTGGAGAACACCGCGGCGAGCTTCCAGATTGCACAGATCGATCGTTTTATTGAAGACGAGGCGACTCGAGTCGAGTACGCCAAAATGAAGATGACGCAAGCGGCCCAGGCCGGCGACGTCAACGGACAGATGGAATTCATGGATCAGTACCATGAGTCCAAGAATCGATTGGCACAGGCGCAGATTGTTAAACAGCGCCAGTTAGAGGAGGCTAAGAACCCCCGCAACAATGTGCCAAACCCTGTGTCCGCTTCGGTGCAACGTAACGCAACGCAGTGGCTACAGAATAACAGCTGGTACGACCCGAGTGGCGAGGACGTGGACAGTCGGATTGCTAAGGTGATCGACAACTCCCTTGCAAGTGAAGGTTGGGACCCCTCGGACCCGGAGTACTGGGACGAGCTGGACAATAGATTGAAAGAACGTTTACCTCATCGGTACACGGGTAAGGCGGGGGCAACGAACAGTCGTAGCCGCCGAAGTGGCACCTCGACGGGCCGCGCGGATGTGAGCGGTGGGTCCAACCCCAAGAACACATTCACGCTAAGTCGTGAGCGAGTGCAGGCATTGAAGGACGCGGGCATGTGGGATGACCCACAGAAGCGTGCCAAGGCGATTCGCCGCTATGCTGATTTTGACCGTGCAAACAAGGGGTAAATAAATGAACAAACGAATTTCACGGGACCTGGACGATCGTCTGCAGGACCGAGTAGAAGAAATCAAAGAGCGACAGTCAAGCCTGTCGCCTGATGAAGTAGTGCGGCGTGAGAGGCTGGAGGCCTTTCGGGACAAGTGGGCCAACACCGCGCTACCGGACATTCCTGGGGGCATGATCCCCGGAATGCACCTCTGCTGGTTGTCAACAACCAACCAGTATGATTCAATCGACAAACGCATCGCGTTGGGCTATGAGCCGGTTAAAGCCGCCGAATTAGGAAAAGGCTTTGAGAACTTAGGCAAGATGAGCTCAGGCAAGTTTGAAGGTTGTGTCTCTTGTAATGAGATGGTTCTTTTCAAGATCCCCGAAGACATCTATCAGGAAGTCATGAGGATGCTGCACCTTGAAGACCCGCTTGAGCACCAGCGAAACGTTACGGCCAACGTTCGCTCGGCGGCAGAAGCAGGCAAAGGTGGGCGCTCAATTCTTGAGGGTGGCATGCTGGAGATGGAGAGAGAAACCAATCGAGCCGCATCTAACGTGCGGTTTTAACCAACCAAAAAGGAACCAAAAACAATGAGTGCAACTTACACTCCTTTTGGCCTGAAGCCGGTTTACCATCCTAGCGGTTTGGTCCGTTCGTTGAACTTCACAGGTGCTTATGACACCGCGGCGACGTTCTACAGCGGCACACCCGTTTCTTTGGATGAGGCAACCACTGCAGGCGTCTCTACATTGATCGTTGCCGGCGATTCGCCGGTTGCTAACAAGCGCATCGCTGGTGTGTTTGGTGGCGTGGAATACACCGATGCTTCCGGTCGTCGTACCGTGAGCAAGTGGTTTGGTCCCGCCCTGGGCACCGCCACGGACGTCGTGATGTGGATTTTCATGGACCCCGAAATTGTGTATGAGATTCAAGCTAACGGCTCGATCGCTAACACAGCCGTGGGCCAGGAGTTCAACTTCACCGCCGCCTCGTCGGGTCAGATCATCGGTAACGGTGGCCTGGGTACCTCGACAGCTGGTTTGGATCCCACAGCCGTGGTTGTCGGCGCACAAGGTCAGATGCAAGTCGTGAACCTTGGTCGCGAGATCACCAACGCCTGGGGCGACGCCAAGACCATCGTGCAGGTCAAGATCGCCAACGACACGTTCGTTGCCGCAAACGTTGAATAATAACTAAGAAAGGAAGTAGCACATGGCAACCCCTATGCGCAGTACAGACTTTCGTGCGGTAGTCGAACCTATCCTCAACGAAGTCTTTGACGGAGTTTATCAGCAGCGTGATGACGAGTGGAAGGGTTTCGTTACCCAGATCACCGGCATTCCCCGTAACTACCACGAAGAAGTGATGCTGTTCGGCATGAACACGGCTCCGGAAATGCCTGACGGCACCCCCGTCTCGTATGACCAGGGCGGTACGCTGTACATCACCCGATTCATCTACAAGATCTATGGCCTGGCTTATGCCCTGACCAAGGTCCTGATGGAAGACGGTGATCACATCCGTATCGGTTCTACCTTCTCGAAGCACCTGGCTCAGTCCATGATCGAGACGAAAGAAACCCTGTGTGCCAACCTGCTGAACTTCGCGTTCACACCCGGCTATGTCGGCGGTGACGGCGTGACGTTGATCAACAACGCTCACCCGATCTCCCAAGGTCGTACGTACAGCAACAAGCTGTCTACAGACGCCGCCATGTCCCAGACGTCTGTTGAGCAGTTGCTCATCCAGGTCCGTTCTGCTGTGGACAACAACGGCAAGCGTATTCGCCTGAAGGCGGAGCAGCTGGTTGTTCCCCCGGCCCTGGAGTTCCAGGCCGAGGTGATCCTGAAGTCGGTCCTCCGCTCTGGCGGCGCCGACAACGATCTGAACCCGATCAAGTCTACTGGCATGCTCCCGAACGGCGCTCACGTAGTGACCCGTTTGAGCTCCAGCAAGGCCTGGTTCGTTCAGACAAACGCAGAGAACGGTCTGATGCTGGTTATGCGTCGTCCGTTGGAGCGCTCGACCGAAGGCGACTTCGAGACAGACTCTATGCGTTACAAGGCCACCGAGCGTTACGCTACCGGCTGGCACGATGCCCGTAACCTGTACGGCACCTCCGGCCTGTAATTAGGCCCCCAGGCTGGGGGGATCCCAGCCAGTTAAACGCCCTGTCTAAAAAACAGGGCGTTTTTCTTTGTTTTTGTGGATAGTTCTATTTGAGCCTTATAGTAATGCAGACCGCCCAACGGCTCGGGATGGACGCCATAGAGACTGCATTATCAACCTTCCTATGGAGAAGAATCTATGTCAGTAACATTCAACACCCCCGTTCGCGTTTTCAAGCGCAATAACCCCACCAACGACGGCACGATCGCTCCGGACAACACCGGCGCGGCCATTGTGTCTCGTGAGAAGGCTGTCGTTGGCGGAACCGCCACCACCGTCGTTATCCCCGCCGGTGCCATCGTGCGCAGCGTGACTGCCTACGTGACGACAGCCGCCGGCGCCCCCGCCACCCCCAACGTGACAATCGGCGCCACCGTGGTTGGCACGCTGTCCGACGCCGCTGGCATCAACGCTATCACGTTCGGGTCTGGCGCTACCGCCGTGGGTCTCCTGGCCAACGTGGGAACATCGGACGTCACCCTGAGCTACACCGCCGGCGCCAGCGCTGTGGGTTATCTGTCTGTTGCTTGGACCGCGCGTAACCCCGACGGCACCATCACCAACACCGGTGAAGGCTACACCAACACGTAAGGAGATAGCATGCGTCAAGTTACTGTTGCTGCGAACGTACCCGTTCCCATCGACCAGTACCTGACGCCTATCAACGTAGCTTACGTTGCAACAGGCTCAGGTACTGTCGAGGTGTCATACACTGACCCTTTCCCCTTGAATGCTCAAGGCTACCCGGAACCCAACGGCCCCACGTTTGTGTGGATCGCTGCTCCGGCTAACCCCATCAAGGACGACCCCATTCGTGCCATCCGTGTAACGGGGGGCACGAACGCCACGCTGACTGTAATCCAGGCCGGCGTTCGGTAAACATGGGCAACGCCTACTACAGCGGCGTTTATTGCGACACTCGCGGACAGCCGGTCTTATCGATCGCTGTCTGCGACCGTTGCAGTCGCAAGGTTCCATATTCCTTGCTGTCCCGCGACCCCAATTCCCCGGCTCTGATGGTGTGCCCGGCCGACAAGGACGTTTATGATCCTTGGCGCTTGGCCGCGCGTCAGACCGAAGTTATTACGTTGCGTCATCCGCGGCCCGACGTCTCTGTTGCTATTCCTGGTAAGGGCGCGCCGATCCCCAACGCACCTAACGTGGCCACGCTGAACCAAGGCCCAAACATGGTTGGCGACGGTGTTGGTAACGCGTTGACACCCGCGGCGTACGAGAACGACACACCGATCCCAACACCCGGCGACATTAAGAAGACCTAAAAATGGCCGACATAAGCATACTGCAGCTACCGCCGACTACCTACGTCAATCCGACAGACGTAACGGTGATCGTGCAGGACGGCATTACCAAAAAGGTTGATGCTGGAACATTGCAGGCTGGTGTGCAAGGACCCCCAGGGCCTGCGGGCCCGCGGGGACCCACGGGCTCAGAGGGCCCCACGGGGCCCACCGGAGTTGCAGGCCCAACGGGTAGCCAGGGTGACCAGGGCTTCACGGGGCCCACTGGGCCACAGGGTGTTGTAGGCCCTCAAGGCCCGCAGGGCGATCAAGGGCTTAAAGGCCCGACGGGCCCAACCGGAAACAATGGGCTTGACGGGCCAACCGGACCCACAGGCGCGCAAGGCAATCAAGGAACCGTGGGGCCTACGGGGCCTACGGGTGTGCAAGGCATTCAAGGAAATACGGGTCCTACCGGTGCCACGGGACCCACGGGCGCAGACTCTACGGTGGCTGGACCCACCGGCCCAACTGGCTCCATAGGTCCCACGGGGCCCACGGGTGCAGACTCTACGGTGGCCGGACCCACAGGTCCTACGGGCCCCACCGGGCCCACGGGTGCGCAAGGTAGTTCGTCGAACCTGTTCCTGTTCCAAGCCAACACAACGGCAACGTCAGGCTACCCCGGCGACGGGTACATGCTGTGGAACAGCGCAACGCAAACAACGGCAACGCGTCTCTTTATCAGCCACCTGACAGACACGGGCGTTGACGTTGATCTGTTCTTGGCGGTTCTGTCTGCCGGCCAACGTATTACGGTGCAGGCTCAGGGTTCAAGCTCGAGCTACCAGACGTGGCTAATTACCGGACCTGGAACCAACGTCAACCCTGGCGCGGCAAACAGCTACTGGGAATTCCCGGTTTCGTTGGTTACTTCCGCCGGCGCGGGCACCACGGGGTTTGCAAACGACGCGCTGTTGGCGGTTGCGGTTATCTCCGGCATCGTGGGTCCCACGGGCCCCACGGGCACGGGCGGCGCGATTGGAAACTGGGGCTCGTTTTGGGACACGACAGATCAAGTTGCAACCGCGGCCAACACGGCGTACCCAATAACAATTAACAGCGCCGATCCGGATAACAGCGGTGTTAGCGTGGCGTCGGGCAGTCACGTAACGTTTGCCAGCGCCGGTGTTTATAGCCTGACGTATTCAATTCAGTTTGTCAACACAGACACACAGATTCACGACGTTAACGTCTGGTTGCGAAAGAATAATAGTGGTAGCGCGGGAGATATTCCGGACAGTGACACCAAGCTGAGTATTCAACCAAAACACGGCGGTGTTGATGGTTACGGCCTAATGACCGTCAATTTTGTGTTGAAGTTGGCGGCTGGCGATTACATTGAGTTAATCTGGGCAACGACCAACACACAGGTCTCAATTCAAACCGTTGCGGCGGGTACCGCGCCCGTGTCGCCTGTAATTCCAGGCGTCATCTTCACGGCCACCCAGGTCATGTACACGCAGGTCGGCCCGACCGGCTTGCAAGGGCCTACGGGACCCACGGGGTCAACAGGCTCTCAAGGCATTCAAGGCCCCACGGGCCCCACGGGCGCAGACTCCACGGTGGCTGGCCCCACGGGCCCCACAGGAGCGCAGGGCGACGTTGGTCCTACAGGACCGCAGGGCATTCAAGGCCCAACAGGACCGACAGGCTCCACGGGCCTTGATGGCCCCACAGGACCAACAGGCTCCACGGGCCTTGATGGCCCCACGGGACCCACAGGCGCGGTATCCACGGTGCCAGGACCCACGGGGCCCACGGGGATTGATGGGCCCACGGGACCAACCGGCACGATTGGGCCCACGGGCCCCGCCGGAGGCGGCGGCGGAATTACTGCAGGAAAGTCTATCGCGTTGGCGATGATTTTTGGCTATTAAAGCGAGACACACATGGCAAACCCTAATATTGTCAACGTAACAACGATTTACGGCAACACGACATACTTTACACCGACCACCACCACTTCCGTGGTGTTGTTGCCTAACGCCGCCGCGTCCGGTAAGGTGTTCAAGATCAACCAGGTTGTGGCGTCTAACGTCACGGGTACCGCGTGCAACGCCACCGTATCTATCTACACCAACGGGGCGGTGGCTCAGGGCTCCGCCCCTGCAGGCGGCACGGCGTTTCCGGTTGTGTATCAGGTGTCGGTGCCTGGTAACGCGTCGTTGATCTGCGTGGACAAGTCAACGGCCATTTATTTGCAAGAGGGCACGTCAATCACGGTGACGTCTGCGA
>Ga0255087_1000596_pt1 | contig 14811 bp, 14 predicted proteins | sample Colum_Miss_RepA__FD_188561 | JGI IMG/M metagenome (GOLD analysis project Ga0255087, IMG submission 188561) | Freshwater microbial communities from Columbia River, Oregon, United States - Colum_Miss_RepA_8d | ecosystem: Environmental > Aquatic > Freshwater > River | place: USA: Oregon | collected...
CTGGACCATCACCGACCCCGCCACCACCAATGTCGTCTCCCTGCGGTCCAACATTTTTCAAGTGTTCGACTTCGGCAAAGTGAAGATTGAGGAACGCGTGGGCAGCGGCACCGGCCAGCAAGTCACCACCTACACCTACTACACCAATGCCGCCGAGGATGGGGCCGCCTATGCCAAGCTCCGGTTGACCACCCAGCCAAACGGTTCCTGGACGTTGAACACGTATGATTCCGAGGGGCGGCTCGACAAGGTGTATTCCGCGTTTGGGAATCAGGCTCCCACGACGGACAGCTCGCTATGTCGCGTGACAGAATACAGCTACACGCCCATGGGAGGTTCGGGCGATGATGGTTCCTTGAGCGCCCGCGAGCCACGGCGCACGATTGAAACCCTGCTCAACACTGAAATCGGCCGGACCTACACCGTCTGCCTGACCAACGAAACTCGGCACATCCGCTGCCAGACGGCGAGCGCGGCCTGGGATGCGGCTGACAACCTCGTCACCATCACCACCACCTACGGGGAAGGCAGCAGCTTCCGGGGCTGGACCAAGAGCGAGCGGCGGCCCGATGGCACCCTGAGCCTCCACGAATACGAGGTGGATGGCGCGACGAATCTCACCACCGTCATCTATTCCGGCCAGCCCAATGGCGCGGGCACCGCCGTCACCAACGGCACCAAGCTGGTGACCTTGCAGGGACCGCTGGGCAACGTCATCTCCCGCACCACCGTGGACATTGCGACGGAGATTACCACCGGCAGCGAGACGTTCAGTGATTTCGACGAGTTCGGACGGCCGGGCCGCGTGACCTATCTGGACAGCACGTTCAAGTTGTTCACCTACATTTGCTGCGGGGTGGAGTCTGAAACCGACCGTGACGGCGTGACCACCACCTACGCCTACGACAACCTCAAACGCCGTATCGGCAGCTACCGCAACGGCATCTGGCACCTCAAAACCCTGGATGCCGCCGGGCGCACCCTCTTCACCCAGCGCCAGGGCACCAACGCCTCGACCATCACGCAGGCCAGCCTGGTGTATGACATCAACGGACGGCTGCTCTACCAGACCAATGCCGTGGGCAACGTGACCAGCTTCGGCGAGAGCATGGACACCAACGGTCAGACGCTCAAGTTCACCACCAACGCGCTCGGGGCCACACGCATCGAGACGTATTTCAAGGACGGCTCCCTCCAGAGCTTGACCGGCACGGCGGTGCATGGTGTGCGCTACGAATACGGCATTGAAAGCAGCCTGCCCTACACCAAGGAAATCAAGCTGCTCACCAACGGCACGGACTCCGGCGAATGGACGAAGACCTTCACGGACCTCGCCGGTCGCACCTTCAAGACCGTGTATGCCGACGATGCCTACACGCAGAGTTACTTCAACAACGCCGGCCAGCTCTGGAAGCACCGCGACGCCGATGGCGTGGTGACGCTCTACCAATACAACGCCTTGGGTGAGGTCGAATACACCGCCCTCGACATGGACCGGAACGACACGATTGATTTCGACGGCACGGACCGCATCACGCGCACAGTGCGGGACGTGGTGGCGGCGCACAGCACGAACGTCCGCCGCACGCGCAGCTATGTGTGGACTGAGAACAGCTCCACCAACTCCCTGCTCACCAGCACGGTGGAAGCCGCCGTTGACGGCACGCGGACGTGGCAAACCACCTTTGGTCTGACCAGTGAAAGTGTATCCCTGTGCGGCGGTGCCTGTGTGGCGACGAACATCGCTCCCGATGGTTCCTACACCACCACGGTCAAGACCAATGGCTACGTCATGGTTACCACCCGCTACGACTCGCAGGGCACCCAGCTTGGTGCCACCACCTACACCTACGACGAGCACGGCCGGCAGAAGACCATCACCGATGCCCGCAATGGCACAACCACGCTGATTAACGACGATGCCGACCGCGTCACCAGCGTGACGACGCCGGTTCCGGCCTCGGGCCAGTCGAGCCAGACCACCACCAGCTACTACGACGAACTCGGCCGGGTGTGGAAGACCGTGCAACCGGACAGCACGACCGTGACCAACGAGTTCCACCTGACGGGTGAACTGAAGAAGACCTACGGCAGCCGCACCTACCCGGCGGAATACACCTACGACTATGCGGGCCGGATGAAGACCTTGAAAACGTGGCAGGATTTCGTTGGCAACACGGGCACCGCCACCACCACTTGGAACTACAGTTCGACCCGTGGTTGGCTCACTGGGAAGCTGTATGCCGACGACCAAGGACCGACCTACACCTACACGGCTGCTGGCAGGCTGGCCACGCGGGTGTGGGCACGCGGCATCACCACCACCTACACCTACGACTACGCCGGGCAGTTGACACAGACGAGCTACGACGACAGCGTCACCCCCACCGCCTACACCAGCTATAACCGTCAGGGGCGTGTCCTCTCCTTGGGTGACGGCACCCTCACCACCACACGCACCTACAACGACGCCGGACAGCTTCTGGGCGAATCCCACTCTGGCGGCGTCCTTGGCGGCCTGGCCATCACCAACAGCTACGATGCCCTCCTGCGTCGCACGAACCTGTCCGCTTTCAACGTCTCCACCCAGTTGAGTGCCTCCATTTACGGCTACGACTACGCCTCCCGTCTGAGCACGGTGTCCGACGGCACGAACAACGCCACCTACGGCTACCTTGCCAATTCACCCTTGGTGGACTCTATTGTGTTCAAGCAAAGCTCCACCACCCGGATGACCCGGACCAACCGTTACGACTTTTTGAATCGCCTCACCAGCATCACGCAGAGTGCGGGCGGCTCGAACGTGTCCGCGTTCAACTACGCTTACAACGACGCCAACCAGCGCGTTGCCGTGACCAACGTGGACAACTCGCGCTGGTCTTGGAGCTACGACTCCCTTGGACAGGTGACGAGCGGGAAGAAATACTGGAGCGACAACAGCATCGCAGCCGGACAGCAGTTTGAGTATGCGTTCGACGACATCGGGAACCGGAGGCAGACAGCGGCCGGTGGCAACCAGTTTGGCACCAACCTGCGGACCAACTACTACGGACCCAATGCGCTGAACCAATATACCAATCGAACCGTGGCTGGTTATGTAGAAGTGCTCGGTTCGGCCAACAGCAACGCAACGGTGACGGTGAACAACGAGTCCACCTACAGGAAGGGGGAGTATTTCCGGAAGGAGCTGCCGGTGAGCAACAGCAGCGCAGCAGGCTGGCAGGGCATCACGAACGTAGCGGTGCTCGCGGGAGCCGGGACAAACGACACGGACATCGTGACCACGAAGACGGGCAACGTGCTGGTGCCGCAGACACCGGAGGCGTTCACGTATGATGCGGACGGCAATCTTACCCAGGATGGCAAATGGACTTACACATGGGATGCGGAGAACCGACTGCTTGCAGCGGAGAGCTTGACCGACGCACCGGCTGCCTCCCGTGTGCGCACGGAATGGGCTTACCAACCAGATGGCCGCTGGAGCCAGCGAGTTGCCTTGAATTGGGACGGCAGCGCCTACGTAGCCAACGCCACCAACCGCTTCGTGTGGGATGACAAGGTGTTGCTCGCCGTGCTGGATGGGGACAACCAGACCACTCAGGCTTACCTGCGCGGCAGCGACTTGAGCGGGTCAATAGCCGGAGCCGGTGGCGTGGGCGGCCTGCTGGCGGTGAGCGCGGGCACCAACGGCGTCCACTTCACCGCCTTCGACGGCAACGGGAATGTGTCCGGTTTGCTAAGTGCATCCAGCTCCACGCTGACTGCTTCCTACGAATACGGCTCGTTTGGTGAGGCGCTGCGTGCCACCGGCCCAATGGCGCTGGTGAACTCGCTGCGCTTCAGCACGCAGTTCGCGGATGAGTCCACAGGGCACCTCAAGTATCTGTATCGAGAGTATCTGCCGGAATTTGGAAGATGGCCAAACCGAGACCCCATTGAGGAGAAGGGTGGACTAAATGTATATGTTCTTGTAAATAACTGTTCAATTGGGTTAGTTGACAAGCTAGGCCTCATCTTGTGGGATCCAGTAACTCCGCCTTGGAGTGCGTCAGCCGCCTGGATAAGAGGAATCCTACCTGCAAAGCCCAGCATGACCCATACGGAGTGCTATATTTGCATGATTTGCATTGGCCCCACTACATCCAGTTGGGCGCGTTGTTTCAAAAGAAATCCTGGAAGTGCTCCCACACAGAATCCAACTGCGTTTGCAACCTGCATGAGAGATATAAATGAAACACTGCAAGACGCTTGCCGAGCGAGAAGTTTTGCGCTGTTGCAATCAACATTAGAAAGAGCGCGTGAGTGCTTCTATAACTATTGGTAAAATGTTTGACAGGTTTATATTATAGCATCCATGAAAAATAAGGTCAGGGCGTTAATAAGCTTTGTTGATTTGAGTGAAATCGAATCAATCGCCTGCACAAATCAACTGGACATAAGCCCAACCTGCATTACCAGATCTAGCATATTGTTCGGAGGTGGAGAAACTATCTCTTGGAATTTCGATGTTTTCGATTCTGATATTGCAGATTGGGTGTTATTAGAAGAAAACATATACAAGTTTTTTAGACCAAGGCGCGTTCCGATTCAACAGCTAGCATTGCGCTTCAAAGGTCAATTACTGATAATGATTATGAGCAGCAATGGCATAAGTTCTGAGTATTTATCGCTATCCCCGAGTTGCTTAAAAATTCTTGGAGACCTGAATCTTTCACTGAAAGTGATTACCTACTCGGAAGTGAACTCGACACGCCAACCATAGCACACCATGGTGCCAACGGTTTTGAACGCCGGACCAGCTCCTCGGCTACGAACATGAGCTCGCCTACATCTCCCTGAACATCCCAACACCATGCCCGCCTCCACCTTCGCCGAGGCTACGGCGGACCACGCCCCAAGCGCACGCAGTCCGGCGCGTGGTATCTTGCCTGTCGGCTTACCTCCTCGCGCGAATTTGGCGCACCGTCCGACAGGGCACGCCCTTCCCAACGACAATAGCCGTATGCCAACAACTTCCAATCACCATAGCGGGGATGAAAGACAGCTTTGTCGCGCAACATGGCTTATGCTCCTCTGGTTAACCTGCGCCCCAACAGCCCACGCGTTCCTAAACCCCACAGTCGGGCGCTGGGCTAGCCGTGATCCCATTGGGGAGGCCGGTGGCGAGAACATATACGCATCTGTTTACAACGCCCCGGTTGATAGTGTTGACCCGGTTGGCTTGGCTACGTGCAGCTCGAATTACAAGTGGATTGTTCACTCGCCGTTGCTGGACAGGGATCTGCTGAGTTTTCAAGTAATAACCATAAACACCACGCTGAGGGTCGGCACGAATTCAACAAGTGTGCCGAGGTCCATGCTACTTTCAGCTTCTAGTTCTCGTTATGGTCTCACGATCACAGAGCCGTCGCTTGTGGCAGGGGATTGCTGCTGCGCCGTAGCAGGTGCTTTCAAACCAACGTTTGAGCTTGCCGTTCACAGCCAAATCTACGTGCTGGATAGAAGATCGCGAGCTTGGGGCGCCAGCCGAATTAGTTCTGGGGATCCGAACGTAGACCGGTATTGGCACTATTCCCCGCAACTGTATCGGCGGCAGTTGGTTCTGAGCCATGAGCGGAGACACCAAGCGCACGGCAGGACTAATTTTGAGGCTTGGAAATCTGCGTTGCAGGCTGCCGAAAGCAGTTCATATGCATCTCAAACTGCATGCCTTCAAGCCGTCTCGCAGGCGCTTAGGCAGACTTGGCGAGAATTCAACATGAACGAGCAAGCGGCAGTGGATGCCTTGCATAGTGGAGGCACTTCACCTTGAGAATACAGCAGCTAGGAAGGCTTCTTCCCAGACGCATAGTTATTGCGAATTGCCTTTTTGCTTTCGCATGCCTGCTGGGGTGTTCAAGTCCCCGTGCTCGCGACTTTAGTTCGCAAGTTGGCTACCCGGATTCGGCGCTGTCCGCCCTTCCCATCAAGGTGGCGGAAGAGCTGAACGCGTTCAGCTCAACAGTCACTCTGCCCCAACCGATCCGCTTCAAAGACACTGAGGAATTAGGACGTGTGTATTCAGAGTGGTATCGGAAGGGATATGCGTTTGCGTTCATCACCGGGAAAGCACATGTGCGTGAGTGGAGCGACCGCGCTGATACTTTTGAAAACGCCAAATCCTTGGGGTGGTTCGATGGAAACAGTGCTGGTGGCCTAGCTCGTCGGCAGCGAGATGTTGATAGCGCATTTGATAGACTTCAAGCGCCGCCTTCCAAGGCAATCCTGACACCGTAGTTCCAGATTAACCGCAGTAGTGACGGAATGAAGCAGCGCGCTCATCGGTCTCCAAATGAGACAGGGCAAAGGCCGCATGCTCCGTCGCGCGCTTGGCACCGCGCAGCACTTCGCCGCCATTGGTTTCGAGTTGCCGTTATCACGGTTCTCGTGCTCGGTCTGGCGGTGTTTATCTGGAAGAAATCCTCGCCTTCCATCCTGACAAGAAAAGGCCGTGTCATTGACACGAACACACCTCCCGTTCCCGCCGAACTCAAGGCCCGCCCCGTCCAGCCGCAGACGCTCGCCGAACTCCTCGTTCTTCCCCCCGGACAACTCGAACACGTTGACCTTGCCGTTCTTAATCTGCTCTGCGCCACCGGCCTGCGCGGTGCAGAACATCTGAACATCCAGCAAGACCTAGACACCCTCGATGCGTGGGCCAGACATGTTGCCTCAGAGACGCTCCGCAACTTCCACCGCTTCGCCAAGAACCCAGACGAATATGGCGGCTCGGTTGCTAGCTATCGCATGATGATGCTCACCACCGTCTTGCAGCAGGATTTCCAAGCGCACTACAGTCTCAATCGTGCCCGTCCACAACTGCTCGGCGAATCGGAATCCAGCGATGCCTTTTTCGCCGACTCCCGTGAGGTTTTGCTCCATGGCCTGCTCGGCGGCGACCGGGCAGGCACCTGCTCCTCGCTCCCGGTTCTCTATGTGGCCGTCGCCCAACGACTCGGCTACCCCGTCAGCCTCGCTGCCGCCAAGGGCCACCTTTACGTGCGGTATGAAGACGGCGACGAGCATCTGAACGTCGAGGCCACCAGCATCGGCTACAACAGCTTCCCCGATGACTACTACCGCAAGTGGCCCTACCCGATGAACGACGCCGAGGCGCGTGAGTATGGCTTGCTCCGGCCCAAGACCAAGGCCGAGATGTTCGGAGCGTTCCTCATCATCCGAGCGCAAACGCTCACCAGCGCGAAGCGTTTCGACGAGGCGGCGGAGACTTGGACACAGGCGGCCCGCTACCTGCCATCCACACCCACGCTTGCCCGCTTGGTGATGAGTGCCCGCTCCCGCGCCACCACGGAGAAGGCCGCCGACCGTTGGGATGAACTGGCCGCAGAAGTCCAACGCCTCCGTGTTCCCACCAAGCCGGACTACGCGGAACTGCGGGACAAGCAACTGCGCCTTCTCGCGTTCATGAACCAGAACACGGACCTCGCCGCCATCGAGCGGGCCGTGAGCGTCTTCAAGACGGAGTTGGACGCGGTCTGGCAGCGCGAGGCGCTGACCACTGACTCCCGGTTTGTTAGCGGTCCCAATAGTTCAATGGTCGGCCCGGTGCTGCGTGCCACCCCGCCCCTCCTGAGCCAGCCACCAGTGACCATCACGGCCTCGCCTGAGATGCTGGAAATAGCCCGCGCCGCGCTCGCTGCTCAGGCGGAGCGCATCAAAATTCCCGCCGAGCGAGTGCCGGCCGAATACCGCAATGGCCTGCCAGCGGAGCTGCAGGAGCGGCTGCGGGGAATGCGCAGCGTGGAGCGCATCGTGTCAGAGATTAACGCGTATCACGGGGAGGAGTTCAATCGGGCCAATCTTGCGACAGTTCAGCAATTCACTCCGAAGCAGGGCGCCCCGCTCCCGGCGCACGTCCACCCAGATTGGCTTCCAAGCGAGTATCGGGACAATTTGCCGGAGGAGTTGCGAGGCCGGCTGCGGAATGTGCGAGGTCAGGTCATGGTGGAGACCATTGTCCGGGAGTATCAGGGCCATCAAGAAGCCCGGCAAAGCGGCGAGGAGATGAGACAGCAAATCCGGGAGGCGAACGAGCGTGCGATGCAGTTGACAAGGCCACCGGTGCTGATAGACATCGTTCCAGCAGCCCAAGCCAAGCCATGAAAAAGTGCCTTCTTTCACTTCCAGCTCTGAGCCTCGTGCTCTTGCTCTGCGCGCTGTCTGACGCAAACGCGTTCTACAACCCGACGGTGGGCCGGTTCGCATCAAGAGACCCGCTTGGTGACCAAGCTTTTTTCAAGGCTCATACTGAGGGAAAAACGAAAAAGGAAACGCACCAATTGTTCAACGAATCTTTGACTCCTCCTTATCGCGCCTTTCGTAACAACGCCATAGACTTTATCGATGCTTTAGGATTGAGCGTCTACGTGCTCGAGATTCCGAGCAGCGTCCCTGGAATCATGCACCAGATGGTTATAGGCGACGACGGCAATGGCGGGCGTTATGTGATTGATTTTGGCCCACGGGGTGGCTGCTGCAACCGAATCACGGGGCCCGGGCTCATCGGGTTCACCCATGATCCCGGTCAAAGCGCTTGGGACTACATCGTAGCCAATGGCATGCAAGGTGGGATTGTCAATGCACAGGCAACCAGCAGCTATGTGGACGCACAATTGCTCCAAGGAGCGCGGGATGCCAACATGGGGGCAGCACCGCACTATACGCTTATTCTCAACGACTGCCGGAACTGGGCAAACCGCTGGTTATGGCAGGCGCAGCAGTTGAACAACAGTCAGCCATTTGTCCTTCCTTAGCCATCAATGCACCGCCGCCGAGCTATTTTCCTAACGGGCGCTGCGATGATTGGAGTGGGTGTTTTCATCTTGTTCCTGATTGGCTTAGAAAAGGGAGGTGAAGATGTGGCCTTCAAAGTCGAAGGACTCACCCTCACGACGGTGTGGCGTGCTTGGGTCAAGGATGGCAAACCGACAGACATTGATTTGAGCCGCTACATCGGTGAAACCTCCGCCCAGCTATCGGTCCTAACGAATCAGATCCTCATTACGGCCACACCTTACAAAGCCAGATTTGGCCTTCGGTCGGCGAGGTTCAGCCGCCCGGGGCTCTTGGTCATAACGGAAGAGGGTGAATTTATCTGGATGGATGACCGAGGTGACGTTCATCGCGTGGATGCCAAGGTGAAGTTCGATTGATTTGCCCCCTGTTAACTCCAAGGCCGAGTCCGAGCGGAAGGCGACGGCGCGGCGCGCGAAGGAGGCCATCCGGGAACACGCGCGGTTGACAGGCCCGCCCACGGTGGTAGAAATCATCCCAACGCCCAAAGCCAAGCCATGAAAGAGCGCCTTCCTTCTCCTCAGAGCCTGTGCCTTGCCTTCCTGTTGTGCATCGCTTCTACCAGTCAGGCCTTTTTTAACCCGAACGTCGGCAAGTGGGCCAGCCGAGACCCGATACAAGAGGATGGAAGTGAGAACCTTTACGGTTTTGTATCCAATCAGCCCGTTCAGCGCGTTGATGTCCTTGGCTTGCTCGATTGGATAAATGAACAACCTTTGCCGAAATACCACCGCCAATTCGGGGGACCTCCGCTTCGCGTCGGTAAGCGCACCTTGGCTCTTGATACCCTCGCCCTCACGGATGGAGACATTAGCGTGGACTCAAAATGCGCCAAGGACGGCAAGTGCTGGCGTTTGCAAAAGGTAACGGTGCGCTTCGCCGTTAATGTTTACACGTTTCGGGCCGGTGTTTATCGCGGGATGACACCCCCCGTTGATCCGGCTTGGGTTGATCGTGCTGAAGGAGACCATGTGACCGACTTCGTGGCTTGGGCTGATTCTTACGGGACGTGTTTGGCAACTTCCCTTGAGGGGGCGCTACAGTTGAGGACATTCACCTCAAAGGCTTATTGTGAGTCAATCACTCGGAGCACAATTTCTGCCGAACTCTACAAATCCTTTTTGGATGCGAAGCTCCAATCAATTGCGGAGCACGACGACTCGGGCAGCCATTCTCATGGGAACGCCAACCAGCGTCCCTGACGCAAACGACTTGGGATCAAATCGTGCAACTTCTGAAGGCTTCGCTCGCACTCACACTATGCATGTGCATCCAAGGATGTGTTCTGCCGCAGCGCGCTTGGAAACCTAGAATCTCTGATGTGCGCGTTACTCACGAGCGAGTCGAGGCATTCGATGAGCAGTTCGTGACCGCAGTTATCCTCTTCGAGAATCTCTCGAAGAAAGCCGTCGAGCTCCCGCAGGTTGCGTTCGATCAGAATGGCGTCGGCAGGCCGAGCGCAGTTTCCTTCCGAGTTCTTCGCCAAGGAAAATGGGTCAACCCCGGAACGTATTATGACATCGTTCCTGTTTGGACAGAAGTGCTGCCGCAGCAGCAGTTACGTTTGAGGGTGCGGGTTCCCAGGCACTTAATCCGCCCCGGCGAGGTATTTTGCGTCGGCGTTTGGAAGTATTTTTCCATGCCTCTAATTCTTGATATGGCTGGAGGCATAAGCGCAGAATCTAAGTCGTTAGAATCGCGTAATTGGCTGGAATAGAGCCAGTTGTGAGTTCGTAAACCGCCGCTACGGGTCAAACAATCGCTCCTCGGTGTCGAGAAATGGCCATTTCGTGTCGCGCAATGGAGGCTTCGGTGGAAGTAGTCGTCCCTGAAAAACTCTGGACCACCAGCGGGCGTGGACGGAGTAAAGTGGTATGTTGGAAGCAAGCGGCCGGGAATTTGAACAAGCACGGGAAACGTGGTCGAACTGCGGGGATGTAACCCAAGGCCACCCTCGCACAACAAACCTCCTTCCTGCTGCCCACGCCGAAGAAATTCCTCAACACAACGGCCAGTTCCCGCTTGTCCATCTGGATTGTGATGCACTGAACTCTGCATCGACCTTCCTGAGGCAGCGTCTTCCTCAATGCTCGCCATTGCATTCCGGTGGCGTTATATTCGCGCCCAACGAAGCTCATCACCGTTTCCCTCGACCTTCACTCCATGAAATCCCGGCTGCTTTCCAACGGGCTGTCCAAGAGAACCAACCGTTGCCTTGCTCTCGCCGACATTTCCATCACCAAGCCAACCATCATCCGTGCGTTCAAATCCGGCAAGCTCTACCCCTTTCGGTGGCCTCCGAACTACGGCAAATTCAACCACTTCGAGGTTTGCGATTGGGCGGGGATTGACTGGCAGACCCTCCGCCCTGAGCCGCCGCGTGAAGTCGACGGGGTGATTTTCCCAAACATCGGGATTTCTCACCGGGCTTGGCGATGCCTCCTCCGTTCAGGCATTCCAACCACCAAAGCGGCCGCACGCCATGCCCTCCGAACAGGGATGCTCGTGCCTGGCAAACACCCCAGCAACTACGGTCCCCGAACGCACGCCGAACTCTGTCGCTGGACGGGCATCCATCCCGCTTCGGTGCTGATAGCTAAAGAAAAGAAACGGGCGTGAGCCGGTTCCTTCTCCCCGCCTCACACCCCCAGCTTGCGGAGCTTACGCTCTTCAGCATCGGGGGTGGAGGTGGCAGGCCGGGCACGGTTGGCAGCCCATTGTTTCAGTCCAGCGATTTGTTCCGCCATCAGCTTCGACAATGGCACGAAGCTGTTGAGCACAGCCGCGATGTCGAAATCGGTCGGCTCCTTCAACCGTTCAAAGGCGTTGAACATTGATTCAACAAACACCGCCTCGATCTCAGCGCCGGTCAGACCTTCAGAAGCGCGGGCCAGTTGTTGGAGGTCGTAGGCTGAAGGGTCACGGCGCTTCGCTGATACAACAATCGACCAGATGGCTTCGCGTTCGAGCTGGTTGGGCAAATCAACAAACCAGATTTCATCGAACCTCCCCTTCCGCAGCATTTCGGGAGGCAGTTGGCTGACATCGTTGGCGGTCGCGACGATGAACACTGGCTTCACCTTCTCCTGCATCCAGCTCAGGAACGAACCGAAGACCCTGGCCGATGTGCCGCCATCCGTTGTTCCCGACGACTTCGACCCAGCAAAGCCCTTCTCCAGCTCATCAATCCACAGGCAGCAGGGAGCGATGGCTTCCGCCGTGTTGATGACGGCACGCAGGTTGGCTTCGCTTTGGCCGACGATACCTCCGTAGAGCTTACCGGCGTCGAGTTTGAGCAGTGGGACGTTGAAGACGGCAGCGGTGGCTTTGGCAGTGAGCGACTTCCCGGTCCCTGGGATGCCGATGATGAGCAGACCCTTGGGAGAGGGCAGGCCGTAGGTGATGGCACGCTGGCTGAAGGCGTCTTTTCTCCTGAACAGCCAGTCTTTGAGCAGATCCAAGCCGCCGATGCTGTTGAGCGTTTCTTTGACCTCCACGATTTCGAGCAGACCGTTCTTCTTCACCGCTTGGGCTTTCTCCCGGGCGATGATGGATGGGGTGATCGTTCTGCTTTCAGCCACCGACAGCGCGAAGGCGTTTTCAGCCTCAATGGTGGTTAGCCCCGATGCTGCCTCGACGGCCTTCTCTCTGGTTTCAACCTCAATGCTCTTGATGCCGGCTGATTCCATGATGCCGCCGAGAACACCGCGCAGTTCAACGGGACCGGGCAGCTTGAACTCCACGATGGTTAATTCGTGTTCAAGTTCCGGAGGCAGGCACAGACGACAGCCGAGGATGACGAGGAGCTTCTGCTTCAGCTTGGTGTGCAGGAGCGTGTCTTTGAGCTTTCGGAGCAGGATGGGGTTCGGGTCGTTCAGAAACAGGTGGAAGTCCTTCAGCAGCACCACGGACTTCTCCGGCAAGTTCTTGACGGCCTCCAACGCTTCCAGCGGGTCATTGGCGTTGTTCACGGTCTTGGCTTTCACGTCCACCAGTCCATCCACCACTGACCAGAAGTGCAGGGAGTAGTTGAGTGTTTCAGCGATGGCTTTGAACTCAGCCTCCACGCGCAGCTCTTCGGGTGAGACAACGTAGAGGCCGGGATAACCAGCGCGGATGTAGTGGGTGATTGCAGCCGACATCTCAGACGGCAAAACGGCGCTGTCCGAGCTTGGGGGTTTCGATGGATTTGGTTTGGGCATGGTTTCGGGGTTGGGGTTGAGGTTTTACGGGTTCGTAGGAATGAGTCGCGCTGGATTGTTGGTCCGCCGTTCCCATGTCGATTGACCGAGTGTGTTTGCAGGAACGAGAACCGTCCGCAGCAACACGACGAGTCCAGCCGGGGCAATTGCACGACATGGACTGGTCGGTGTAGCGGAGGGTTTCGTAGCTGATGTCTGGGTTGGAGTCGGACTCGAACGTCCAGACCTGGCTGATGGGCTTGGTCATAACAGGACTGGTTGGTTGTAACGGGAACGCCGCTTCTTGATGGGTTCAAAGCGGCACTGCGTATCGGTGTCGTGCTCGGTCAGGTTGAGCTGTTCCGGGCACGCCTGTTGGATGATGGAGTCGCTGACCGCTTGGCTGGCGGTCGGGTCGCAGTTGTGCGGGTCGAGGAACGGGAACGGTTTGACCAGCCACGGCGCATACAGATAGCCGTTGACCAAGGTGGCCTTGATGACGGTCGGGTTGAGGTCGCAGCCGTAGAGGCGATACGAATGGTTGGAGGCCGCGAGCAACAACCGGCCAGTGCCGACGCAGGGATCACAGACCGATTTGGTGCGGGCATCCTCACCGTCATCGCCGCCATCATCCGGGCCACCGGCATCGGCGTCGGATAGAAGCCGAGGTGCTGGCCGTGGCGGTTCTCGGCGAGGATTTCGCCCAGGTAATCGTGCGGCCAGGCCAGCAGGGTTTCGAGGTTGAACACCTGATACAGCCGCTCACTGGCCCCGGCGAATTCGGAGGCTTCAGTGGGCAGCGCTGGCTGACCGCGATGGCCGAAGCCAAAGAGCAGCCAGTCCATGAAGTAGTCGAACACCTGCCAAGAACCCCAGCCCTGCCAGTTCCCGTGCGTGGTGATGCTGTTGAGCGAGGCTTCGAGCATCCGGCGGGCGGCAGGACCAGACTCCCATTCTATGACAGGAATCGGGCCGATGACGCGACCGGCCATCATGGTTTGATGCCAGTGTGTCCAACGTCCCCACAGCGAGTCTTCGGCGAGGAGCAGCAACGGAAAAAGCCACCCGTGCTCCAATTTTAGCGGAGCAGCGAGTGGCTTTGGAGTTCGAGGTTTGGCTTGCGAGATGTTTTGGCGCAGGACCGTGAGCAGGTCTGGGCGCATGATGTCCTTTCGGGTTAGAGGTTGAATCGGTCCAACTCCCACGCCAGACAGCAGGAGCGTGAAGGGTTGCTGTGCAGGATTACTCCTTCAGCGTCCTTCACCTCCCACTGTTGGGTGGCAGGATTGAACTCGATTGAGGTGGCACGGTGGACCTCCAAGGTGCCGAGGGATTGCAGCGGGATGGCGTCGGTGTGGAGACAGTGACCGGTGCCATCCACGTCGAACGTCAGCACGGGATTCATGAGCCGAGCTGTTGTTGCCGTTGAGTGGTGGCTTGCTGGTGGAACTCGGGCTTCTTCAGCTTCGAGTTCACGACGCCCAGTGCTTCCTCCAGAAACTGGGTGGCCTTCTCGCAGCCAGCTCCTTTGAACCCGACGCCTTCGATGGTGAACTCGCCAGTGGTTGAGACAACGATTTCGATGGTGGGTTTCATAGGGTGGCGAGGATGAGCTTGATGGAGCCGTTGGGTTGTTGATTACGCCGCACGGAGTAGCCCTTCTTCCGGGCTTCAGCGGTGGCCTTGTGGACACCGTAGAGTTGCAGGAGCCGGCCGAAGTTGCTGCCGACCTCCTTCTCGACATGGCCATCCCACCAGTCGGTCGTTAAACCGTAGG
>Ga0255087_1000598_pt1 | contig 14801 bp, 10 predicted proteins | sample Colum_Miss_RepA__FD_188561 | JGI IMG/M metagenome (GOLD analysis project Ga0255087, IMG submission 188561) | Freshwater microbial communities from Columbia River, Oregon, United States - Colum_Miss_RepA_8d | ecosystem: Environmental > Aquatic > Freshwater > River | place: USA: Oregon | collected...
CAGGACTGACCGCCCAGCGCCAGCCGCAGTACAACAAAACGGAGATGAACTGTTTTGTGCAGAACCTTTACGACCAAAAGATGCGCGAGGGTAAGCGCGGGCATTACGAAACCATGTTCCACGTTGTCCACCGCGCCATCGAAGCCGCCCACGGCATAGGAGAAAAGAAATGACACAAGAAATGAGGCTCTTATCAGTTGAGCAACTGCGCTTCATCAGCGATACGGCTTATGGGGCTGGTGTCAGGGCAAGCCAAGACGAATTGCGCCGTCTGCAAAGCGTAGAAACAGAAAGCAAAGAGCGCATCCTGCGCCTTGAGGGCGCGCTGGTCAAGGAAGTAGCCATCAACGCGCAACTGCTGGAGGCGCTGGAGTTTATTGCGGACAGGCAAGACCTGATGTTTGCTGAATGCAGCGATGCTGAAGAAATCATTGAGGTGGCCCGCGCCGCCATCGCTGCGGCAAACAAGGAAAAGAACACATGAGCATTACCGTAATGAAACTGGCTCTTGATGCTTTGGAATACGAAGCAAAACGTGGTGGTGATGGTGCTTATTTACTTGAACGTGAAGCACTACGCCAAGCCATCACAGAGGCTGAGAAGCAGGCGGTGGCGTGGATGGGGGTGGACAGTGAAGGTAATCCAAACAAATTTCGGCTAAACCCGTTTGGTGGAGGCGTGCCTCTCTACACCACCCCACCCGCACAGCGTGAGTGGCAGGGGCTGACGGATGAGGAAGTCATGTCGGTTGCATATCGGGCTGGGTTTGAGATTCACGAAGATTACGACGCGCCAGACGCAGACCCAAACAAATTGCACTGGTGGTCGCCAGACTATGAGCCGTGTGACGATGCGTTGTTCAAGCTGCGTGACCTAATCGAAGCCAAACTCAAGGAGAAGAACATATGACTGTCCCCTACAACGATGACACAAGGCAGTCATACGTGAACAGGTGGGCAGACCAGCACTTGCATATTGCTGAGGCGCATCACGCCCTCGGTAATGAAACATCAATGTGGCTGTCGTTGATTAACTACGCCATGGCTGAAGAAATCTACGGCGAGCATTGGGATTATGTAAGCAGACTCAAGGAGAAGAACCATGGATGACGGTCTATTTGATGACGTGCCGCTGGCCAACAAAGAGCGGGACAAAGCCTGGGAGCAGTTCATCAAGCGCAAGGACGTGAAGGCTATGTTCTCGGATGTCCAGGCAGATTCGTTTGGATTCCCGCTGAACCGTGGCTACTACGACCTGTGGTGCATCTGCTGGGCCAAGGCGTGGGACAAGGGGTTCCACACCGGCTGGGAGAAAAAGAAATGACATCCATCAAGCGGCACATGAACGCAGTCGCAGATCTGGGCTGCATTCTGTGCCGGCACTTGGGATATGGCAGGACGCCCCCTGAGCTTCACCATCCCCGCGAGGCGGCAGGCGGAGCGCAGAAGGCATCAGACTGGCTGGTCATCCCCCTGTGCCCCGAGCACCACCGCGGCAACAGCGGCCTGCATGGGCTAGGAACAAAGGGTTTCTATACCCGCTACAAGATGGGAGAATGGGACTTGCTGGCCAAGACCATTCAGGCCCTACAGGAAGAGAAACAATGAACCCCTTCATAATCGACGAGCCAACGGTCATATCCTTCTCCGGTGGGCGCACGTCAGCCTACATGCTGCACCGCGTCCTCGAGGCCAACAACGGCCTGCCGGCAGAGGCCATAGTCTGCTTTGCCAATACGGGCAAGGAGCATCCGGCCACGTTGGAATTTGTCCGCGACTGCGAGCAGAAATGGAACGTACAAATCCACTGGCTCGAGTACATCCCAGAGAACCCAAAGTTCAAACGCGTCACGTTTGAGACAGCCAGCCGCAATGGCGAACCCTTTGCCGCCCTGATTGAAAAGAAGAACTACCTGCCCAACCCGGTTACTAGGTTCTGCACCGAGGAGATGAAGGGTAAAGCTATCGAGCGGTATCTCAAAAGCTTGGGCATTGAAGACCCTGAGACGATGGTTGGCATCCGGGCGGATGAGCCGCGGCGCGTGGCTAAGCTACGGGCCAGGGGGCTGAGTATCCCATTAGTAGACGCTGGCGTAGATCAGGAAACGGTTCAGGCATTCTGGAAACAATCGCCATTCGACCTGCGGCTAGAGTTCCGCAACGGCGTTACAGCCTTGGGAAACTGCGACCTTTGCTTCCTGAAAGGGCCGCATCAAATCATGGGTCTGGTCAAGGAAAACCCAGAGCGAGCCGCATGGTGGGCAAAGCAAGAGCAGAAGATCGGCGCAACCTTCCGCAGTGACCGCGCAAGCTACACGCAGATGATGGAGTTTATGGACGCCCAAGGTGATATGTTTAACACCGAGGGCGGCATCTCCTGCTTCTGCGGGGATTAAAGATTGGCCAGCTCACGCAGTCTCTTCAGGTTCACACCCTGCAAAAGCTGCCGCTCAGCCTCGCGCAGCTGCTTGATCTGACGCTGCTTCTCTTCCTCATCCATGCGATCTTCTGTAGCTTGGCTGATTGTGGTCATGGCCCTGCGGATATTGGTCATCTTCGTCGCAATTTGGTTAACCGACGGGGCTAGAGCAACGCGCTGGCGGGTTGTCTCGTCAGACAGGTAGTCGGCAATTTCTTGCGGGCTACGCTGCTTCAGGTCGGACAAGGTAGATGCCGCACGATCAGTCGCTTCCTTCAGGGCATAGAAGTCCTTGCGCAAGGCAGACTCGTATTCCTTGGAAACGAATCCACTGGCATTGGGGATCGTTGCCAAGGCGTCTTGGAACGATAGAGCAGGGCGTGGCGTGCCCGACATTTCGGCCAGTATTGGATTGGTCGCGTACATGAACAGGCCGCCAAAGGAGCCGAACATCCCGCGGATCAGGTGGTCAGCAATGATTGGGGAAACAAACCCAGTCTTGCCCAGCAGCTTAGAGAACTCAGACGTGCTGTCCTCAAACTGGCGGCCCAGCTCTTTCTTCTGCTGGAACACACCAACCAGAGGCTTCTGCTGGAAGAAGTCGTAGTTGATGATGGCTTCTGTCAGCGGCTTGATGGCCTGCGGCACAGGGGTCGGAGAGAAGATCGAGTTAGCCAACAGAGACGCCATGGACGAACGGAGCTTGGCACCATCCTCATATCCGTTGTCGGTCAGCAACAGGTACGTATGCTCGGCCAGAACCTTGGGCAGCGCAAAGATGTCGGCGCGCAACGGAATGCTGAATCCACCAGAACCAGGGATCATCAGCAGACGATCGCGGGTGGGCGTCGGCTTGTTCAGGTAGTCCTCGTCGTCACCGTTCATCATGGCGTACAGGACAGACAGAGCCATCACCGAGCCGGTCGTGGCGGCCAGCGTCTGGAAGGCTGCCTTGCGCTCAGTGGGTGACGTGCCAACGCCAGTCAGCGTACGGTATGCCACATGCTGGGCAGCAAGGTAGGCGTTGAAGAACGGGATAACCTGGCCGGCCAATGCAAGCATCTTGCTGTTACCGCGACGGCGCACGTTGAAGATCTCGAACGCCTTCTCATAAGCTTCTGCTTTGCTAAGGCCCTGAGCCTCGGCTGCTTCAAACGTAGCCTGACGCACGGCATTGTCGGCAGCCATGGCAAGGTTGCCAAGCTTGCGCTTAACGCTATCCCACAGGCTCTTGTCCTTCTTCAGGCCGGCAAAGATCTCGGCGTCAGCACGAATCACAGCAGACGTAAAGTCGCGCACGCCAACTGCACCGATATTCTTCAGCTCTTCATGCGCCTTGCTCTTACCGCGCAGGGTCTGGATGAATTCCTTGACCGCACGGAAAGGGATGGACAGAGCGTACTGCGGCTTCAGGCCGGACGTGAACATCGCAGCAAACGAGTCCTGCGGAACCTGAGCAATCGAGAACAGGGGGTACAGCACCACAGACTGACGCAACACGTCGGCCATCTTGCTGAACACCTTCACCGTCGGGATGGCCACTGACTCGAGCCCGCGGAAGGCAGACATGAACAGCGGGTCGTGCATGTTGTAGTAGGTCCGTTGACCATCCTGCCACACGCTAACCACGTTGTCGCCAGCCCTTGCATCCTCAACGCGGTCAGCCAAGCCAACCTGCTCGGCCGTGGTGGCAAGCGCCACAGCAGAACGGTTACGCACGCCACGGTTGATGGCGTACTGGGTCCAGCGCACCATGTTGTCAAAGATGTCATTGACCGGCTTGGCGGAACCCTTCAGCCGCTTGTCCGCCTGCACAGACAGAGAGCGCAGGAATTCCTTCGGGCCCTTGCCTTCCTCGATCTGTTCTTCGCGGTAGAACGGCACATAGTCCACCACGTCCAGAAGCATGTTGGCTTCTGCGTCGGTGTACAGGCCGGTATCAACCATGACCTTGAGGGCGTTCTCACGCATGCCGTTCCAAATGCTGGTCACCTGATTGAGATCAGGGAACATCTCAAAGAACTTCAGGCCGGTCGCAATCTCCTCCGGCGACATGTTCTTTGTGACCTTCTTCTTGGCCAGCAGTGCTTGCGCTTTCTCGCTCAAGGCATGGGCAGCAACAGGTTTGCCAGACGCGCGGGTAGCCGCAGCCTCCGCGCGCATAGCCTCAACCTGCGCATCAATGTTGGCGTTGAAGTCGATCAAGCCTTGGGTGCGGCGTGCCTCAAAGGCAGTGTGAGAGATAAGCTCGATCTGCTCTTTGGTCAGGCCGTTCTTCTCCGCAATCTCATCCAGCTTCTTGGACAGATTGAAGATGTTGTTGTCGTCCTTGACGCCTTCCCACTTGTTGATCTCCGTGTTGTAACGGATGTTGCCTTCCATCAGGAACAGGTTGGCAATCGCATCAGAGTGAGCGGTCTGGCTCAGGCTGGTGTTGAGCAGCGTACCAATCTTCTGCTCGTTACCAACCATGGAGTTCATCACTTCACGGCGGATCTGGTTGTTTAGAGCAGCATCACTGCTGAACGACCACGTCTCAACCTGGTCGGCAAACTTACGGAAAGCACCGCCTGCTGCTTCACGCGTAGCCTGCGGATTGTCTCGTGCGTTATCCCAAGACTGACGGACCTTCTGGATGTAGCCAGGCTCAGGCGGGGCAACAGAGCGGCCAATACCTTCCAGCATTTCCATTGCGTCTGCGCCCAGCTGGGTTGGCTGCGGCGCGGCCGGCTTGCCACCAAAGATGGCGCTAGAAATTTTTGCCTCATCAACTAAAGACGGGTCTTCTTTTTTAACAACAGACAAAGGAACAGACTCAACTTTTGCCCCGTCCCAATTCTTCCTTGCCCTTGCCAAAGCATGAGCTTTATTTAGGCCCTTGATGGCATCAAGTTGCTGCTCTCCATTTTCAAATGTAACGCGAACAAACTCTACGTGTTTGTACTTAGTTTCTTCAAACGGAGTTTGCGGCCCTTCTTTCTTAAAGCCCAATAGCGATTTTGGAGCCTTATCATATGGAAGGGCTTCTTTTTCTATTTCACTTACAGTCTCGCCCTGCGGCATAGCCACGCCCACGGCCTCGGTATCTGCAATCAAATCATTGAGATACTTGTCAAGCGTGCCCTTGAGCGGAGAGATTGTTTCGTACTCTTTTAGCCGTGCGTTGTACAGATCCTGAGCCTCTTCGTGACGCTTCAGGTTCTGCTGATAATCAATCAGAGCCTGCTCAAACTTCTTCTGGTTGACGGCAGGAATGCCCAGCAAGCGACGAACAAAGTCAGTAAGGCGTTGCCATGCGGTCAGCTCTTTTGGCGCTGCAGGCTTCTCTCCCGGCTTGGTTGGCTTCTCTTTGCGAACGCGCAGGCTCTCCGTATCCTTGTATGACAGCGATTGGAATGGCCGGCCATTGGCAGCCATGTTGCTGAACACCTGGCGGAAGGCTGGAGATGTCATTGCATACGCAAGCATCTCGCCCGGCTTGTCCCGAACAGCAATGTTCCAGAACTCAGACAGATTTTTGTTTGTGCCTTTGTTTGTTAGCTGCTCAAAATCCCGCAGGCCAATGCGCATCTCGCGCGTCAGGCTTGTTAGCTCTCTGCGCAACGTTGGATTTCTTTCAAGAGCCGCCTCAGTCATGGAGTGGAACACCTCATGAACTAGCGTTGACTCATTGAATGCATCCGGCTTGTCGGCGCGGTAGTAAACCCGGCTACCTGTCTTGTCAGTATGAGTGACAGCAATTGCGTTTGCGCTTAGGCTCGCGGCCACGCCAGCATGTTTCGGCGTGTCGCCAGCCTTGACAAAGTTGACCTCGACATCTTTGAGCCGCTTGGACTGCAGCAACAATGATGCAAGATCCTTCAATCCTTTGTCTTTGCCAACCTTGAGATAACGCTCCAACAATTCTTGAGCATTCTTAACGCCTGCAAAATCTGCAGGGTTCAGATTGTCTGTGCCAATGTCCGGATTGAGAGAGTACATGAAGCTCTCTCGATTAGCATAGACCGGGTTCTTTGCCAGAACAAAACGGCCAACCTGCAGCACCTCGTCGGCAGACACAACCGGCTGGCGGTTACCGCGGTCATAGAAGAAGGCGTGTCGCGTCGGGTCCAGGCTGATCTGTTTCCAGCTCGGATCATTCAACAGACTCTTAACCATCTTAAAGGTCTGCTCAGGCGGCGTGTTAATCCAGTCTCCCTCAACAGTCTGCTGCGGAGTTTTCTCACCCTTCGGACCTTCCAGGTTTTGCGCAATCCCAAAAGACCTGCCCTGATCTCTCGGCGCAAAGACTACATTCTTTATGTGGCCCGTGCTTTGATACGAAATGTTTGGACCGGTGGTCTTGTTGTCTGGGCTGGTTCCCTTGTGAATGGAAACAACACTTCCGTTGACTCCATTCTGACGACCCCACTCAAGGGCCGGGATGTCCATGCGCAAGCCAACGCGGGTTCCGTTCTTAATTGGCGCATTGATTAGCTCAGACTTTTTCTTCTGCTTAATCTTGTTTGTCAGGATGTCCGTCATCAAAGAATTGTCAATTGGAGACTCAAGAGAGCCACCCATGACCGGGCCAATCGGCATGTAGTAATCAACGTACTGATCGTACTGTTGCTTTGTAATCCGACCTGCCGCTAACTCGCGCGCGGCCAGAACAACCTGCTCGTTGCGACCTTTCTTCAGTTTGAGGCTCGGCGGAGCCACCAACACCGGCGGCTTGCCTGGCGCCTCAGTTACTGCTGGCTCTGCTCCAGCTTCTGCTTCGCGCCTTGCAACAGGGACAGTCGTTGTTGCGGGGCGAGAGACTGCAGCAGGTTGAGCAGCTGTTGTCGGTTTGGCTTCGGTTTGCTCGATGAGCGTGTCGATTTCATCTGATGTAAACCTTTCAGCAATTAAATCTTCAACTTCGGTCGTCGTGTACTCAACGCCATCAATTTCATATGACAAGCTTTTGTTTGTTGCCGCCATCAATGTGTTGTACAACGCAAGGCGGTATTCGGAATCAGTTGCATCAGGCATTTGACGGGCAACGTCTTCCTGAACCTGCTCAACGTCAACGCCAGAATTAGCCGCATCATCCAACAAATCTTGCAGGCTTGGGCCAGTCCGCGCCATTTGCGCTTGCTCGGCCAGCTCGCGGTTAACCTGCGGTAATGCCTGAATCTTTTCCAGCTCAGCCTTGGCAGCATCACGCTGTTGCTCAAGAGCCTGAAGGTTGGCCGCCTCAATCTCTGAAGCGTAGTCACCCGAGCGCAGCTTGCCGGCAATGTGCTCAATAGCCGCCTGCGAATCAAAGCGCGGGTTCTCTTGTCCGCCCACCAGCTTGCGGTTATCGGGGGGCAAGAAGTCGTCCAGCGCACCATCCTCAATCATGTCCTCCAACAAGGCGCCTTTGCCCTCCTTTTTGTACAGCTTGCGCAGGGATGCCTTGTCCGGGTCAATATCCGACAGGTTAAACGATCCTGGGCGCACGGTCAGCCTGCCCTCGAGCGTCTTGAACAGGCTCGTCTTTTGAGCCTTGGCCGCGGTAATGTCCTTGTTGATGGCGGCAATGCTGCTCTTCAAAGATTTGATCTCTTCCTGCTCTTCAGGGGTGAAATCAAACTTCTGGGCGCCACGCGGCTTGGCCTGCGGCTCAGCCTCCAAAGGCTCGCCCTTGGCATACAGGCCGGCCGGCTCTTCCAAAGGAGACGGCGCAGCAGGGGCAGCAGGGGCAGCAGGGGTAGCAGGGGTAGCACGTTCAACACCCAAGCGCTCAAGCTCTCGGCGCTTAATCAGTTCGTTGCGTACAGGATCGGCGTCAAACGTAGTCGCTTCAATCTGTCGAATCTCTGCCCGGCGTTGTTTCTCAGCGGCGGCCGCCTCGGCCATGGCCTGCTCTTCTTCCGCCCGGCGGCGCTCTTGCATCACCTGACCAATGGTAACGTTACCATCCATCCGGGTAAACCCTGACATGCCGGCGACGCGTTCTTGCTGGGCAATCATGGCCGCTTCTATGCGGGCCAAGTCATCCAGACGGTTCTGCTCAATGGCTTGCTGGCGCAGTTGCTCGAGCTGTTCTGCCTCTTGACGCAGGTCTTGAGCTTCTTGTGCCGAGAACCCGGGCGTCGGCGTCTGGGCCTGAATGGTTGGCAAGCCGAGGGCTGGGGGCATTGCCTCTGCTGGTGGCGTTTCTACGGCGGCCGGAGGTGCTTTTGGTTGAGGTTCTGCAGCACCCTTGGCACGACGACCCAATGCAATATCAACCAACAGGCTGGTCAATGCACCAACGCCGGCGCCATATGCGCCTTCCTCTGCGGACCCCTCGAGCACGTCTCGCTTGGGATCGTAGATGCCTTGGGCAATGTAGTTCTGGGCCACCTTCTGGGCGGCTTCGGTCAAGCCTTCCACGCCACCTCGGGCGAGGGCAGTGGTCAGCAAACCCTTCAGCGGACCAATGTTGGGGGCAAGGATGTCCAGCATGCCAACCGGCGCGCCGAGCATAGTAGCCTTGCTTCGCTCTTCTGCCGTGGCGCCAGCCTGCTCTGCACCTAGACGTGCTTCACCAGCACCGGCAGAGACGCCCAGTGCACCAGCGCCAAGACGGCCGGCCAAGCCAGCAGGCCCCATCAAGAAGAAAGGAACGGTAGAGCCAACGCCGGACAGCAATTTGCTGGAAACGCTTTCGCCAACCTCGGGCGTAGATGGCGCCAAGTATTCGCGAGTGGGCGCGGCCAAGCTCTCAATGCCTGCGCGGGCAGACTTCTCGTAGTCTTCTGGCAGGAGGGCGGATGCACCAATGGCAGACGTTTCCAGCAAGCCGGCGGCACCGCGGCCAACTGCTTTAGGAATGTCCTTTAAGTAGTCTTTGAAGCCCGTCTCTTTCTTGGGCGGCTCGGCTTCTACCTTTGGACCAAACCCAAGACCACTCAAATATTGGGCAATCTTAGTGGCATCTTCGGTATTCCCTGCCGCATCGGCGGCTTTCAATGCAGCAAAGAGATCCTCAATTGTTGCCATGGGGCACCCTTACTTTTTGGCTTTTGGTAAATTTCTTGCGATTATGGCCTCCATGTCGGAGCCAACATCTATTTCACCAGGATCATACCCATCATAAGCCTGTCGCATCAAGTTGCGATAACCCGTCTGTAAATTCAAACGGGTTCTAGCATCTTTAATTGCGTCTTGAACAAAAGCGTTTGACTTAGCCTCGTCCATAGAAAGCAATGTATTGTTCTTTACAAGCGCTCTTGCCGTGGCTTCTGCGCGTCCCAGATAGTCCTGTTCCATACGACGGGCAATCTCTGCCGCTCGCAAGCGCTGACCCTCTTGAGCCTTGGTAATCTTTCCGGCTTCCACCTGTTTCTTGAGGTCAAGCTCCAAGCCCTTGAGATATTTCTGGGTCTCAAGACCTTGTTTACGAATATCCGCCAAGCCTTTGTAGCGCTCCAGCCCCAGTTGGCCGGAAAGAATTGCATTCTCTTCTGCTGCGCGGGTAGCGCCCGAACGCAGGTAGGAAGCGATACCAGCCTGAGCACCTTGACCAATGTTGGCCCCGGCGTAAGGCGACGTGCCACCCATCATGCCGAGGCCGGCAGACAGCAAAGCCATGTAATTGTCAATGTCACGCTGTTTATCCAAGCGACCCATGCGCGCCTCGAGCAACTGCTCCAGCTTGCTCTTGGGTTCTTCTTTGGCCTCAGTGGTTTCGGCTGGCGCGGCAGCACCAGCAAGATCTTTCAACCCCTGCATGCCGGCGGCACGATCAATATCCTCTTGATCCAAGTTGGCAGATATGTCCTCTCTGGGCGCCTGCTTGATGTAATCCTCAAAGCCGGTTTGGAAGTTCTCGCCAACCGGTGTGCGCGCGGCAGTTGAAGCCGAGCTAGGAGGCGTATAACCTGCACGAGGGCCATAAGTCTGAACCCCGGCAGGCGTATACGTCAAAGGAGCCAACGGCTTGATGCCGCGATCTTTCTGCTCCTTGGGGCTTACGCTGACATCTTTCATGAACGCGGGGCGTGATGCGCGCTCAATCTCTTCGGGCGTCAGATCTGGCTCGGGGCCATACTTTTTAAGCTCTTCTGCCTGCTTGCTTTCCAGCACGTTCTTGCCAACGTCATAGCCCAAAGTAGCAATCCCAAGCGGTCCTGCGATACGGCCAAACCTACCCATGCTTTTTGCGCCAGAAGCAGGGGTCTCTGCGGCAGCAGCTGGTGCGGCAGGAGCAACCGTAGAAGCGGCGGGAGGCATTGCTGCAGAAAGGCGTCTTGCAGCAGCGTTGCGTCGAGCTTGATCCCGAATCTCTTCAGGAGTCATCTTTGTAATGTCCCGATATTTTTGTCTGGGCTCGGGCGCATCTGGCTCAGGCGGAAGAGAGCGGTTTCTCCAGCTGTCCGGGTCATTGGGGTCCAGCAGGACAATCCCTGCATTCTGGAAACGTTTGACGCTGGCAATACCGCCTTCGGCCATGCCGGCCACATAGTTGCGGGTCTCAGCAGGCAGGCGAGACGGGTCCGCCCCAGCGGCCAGCCACTTGTCCGTAGCACCAGGCCCCATGTTGTAGGCAATGGCGGCTAACTTGTCGTCACCGTAGCGGTTACGCAAAGCCCTCAGATAATCACGCCCAACCCTGGCAATCTCATCAGGGCTCGAGTCACGGGCAGGCTCAACGCCAAAGCCTGGATCGCGCTGGGTGCCAGGCATAACCTGCATCTCACCTTGCGCGCCCTTGGGGGAAGTCAGCAGGTTGCCCGAGCGGTCATAGCGACGGCCACCGCTTTCCTTGGCCAACACGTACTGGAGCAGGCCATCGTCACCGCGGACAGCTTTCTTGTCGCGCTCGATCTGCACTGTGCCGTCACCCTCACGGCGGGTAACGTTCTCAACTGCCGCGCCCTCGGGAGAGCGGGTCAGGAAAGTCTTGGATTCAACAGGGGCCAAAGCCTCAATGCCCTCGTCAGACGGCAGGTTGGAATCCTCCACCATCTTCAGAATGCTGCTGATGTCCGGCAGGCGGCTACCAGACATGGCGCCCACTAGCTCGTCAAACTCCTCGTCGGTTTCTTCTTCATCCCGGCCAAGCAGGGCCTCGATCATACCGCGGTCCGTTTCACCGCCGCCGGCAAAGGCAACAATTCCACCGCCAGCCATCTCGGTCGGCAGGTTAGAAGACAGAGCAGGAACGCCCTGATCTGCCTGCGCTTGCTGCATCACCTGCTGGGCAATGGGCGGCGATTGCGGTTGCTGAGGGACCATGCCAGGCATGGGGGCAGACATGGCCGCCTTGGCCTTGGCCATCTTCTGGTTCAGCTCATTGATCAGCGGGATGCCAACGTACGACGGCAAAGAACCGTTCTGAACCGATTGGCTCAGGGTGCGTTGGGCGGCTTTGATTTGCTCAGGCGTCTCTGCCATCTCCGCAATGGAATAGGCCCGCTCTTTAAGTCCAGCTTGGATGCTCATGCCAGTTCCTTATCTATTCATTGCGTTGTACAGGCCAAGACCTGCAATACCCGTCATGCCCAATCCGGCCGCCTGTGACAGATAGCTCGGGGGCGCTTGGTACATCTGGGTTGTCGATGCCTGCATGGGCAAGCCGCGGAGCTGGGCATTCATGAACGCCAACTGCTGCTGCGGATACTGCTGGGTCATCGCATAGTTCTGGATGGCCTGGTTCAGGACGTTCTGGTTGTAGCCCTGTTGCTGACCGCCAAACTGGTTCTGCAAACCAAGGACGCCGGCGGCTTGGTTATACATCTGCTGGCCACCAGCCAATCCTGCTTGGGCGCTCTGGAGACCAAGGTTAGCGCCAAACTGCTGCGCCTGACGAGCCTGGTCAAAAGCACTCTGCAGACCTTGAGCTTGGATAGAACCCTTTTGCGAGGCCAAAGCACGCTGGCGCTCAGCTTCCATAATTGCCTGACGACCACCGCCAAAGGCCCCGGCTTGGGTAGCTTGCCCGCGCTGCTGCATGCCGGCAATATCAGACTGCCGCTGTGCCTCGCGCTGTTGCACGTCCACCACGTTCTGCATGTACGGGGACATGTACTGCTGCGTGGCATAGGGGTTTGTTGCCTGCTGGTTGTACAGGGCGCCGGCATTTACCGCGTTAGCAGCGGCAATGTTGGTAATGTCACGGCCACCAGCCATTTGCGGAGTAACGCTTTGGCGAGAGATATCGGCATAGGCGCGCTGTTGCAGCGGATCCATGGGGGCATAGGCGGCCTGAGCTGCGCCAACTTCACCAGGACCCAAGCCTGCGGCATACTGACTTCCCGCAACCGGCGCACCAAATGCTTGGTACGGCTTGACGCTAGTAATCTGAGTCGACCCATCTGGGCCAGGCGCCGTGTTGAACAGCTGCTGCTGGGTAGCTCCCAGCATGGTTTCCGTATACGGCTTGGCGTACTCAGGGATGTTAGACGTTTGAGTCGTGCTTGTGGTTGGACCGCCGCCACCACCGCCGCCACCAAGGTACAGCGCAAACTGCTGGCCCGTTAAAAACTTAAAGAGAAAATTCAGCAGCTTCATAGGTTAATCCTCATAACCTGATGGGTGTTGGTCATGCCCATCTTTTCATACATCTGAACCAATGACCCCTTGGCCCAACATTGTGCTTTTGTGGCGCCGCAAGACTTCATCCATTCCTTGGCTTCATCAAAAACGTAGTCTCTTACAACGCCTTTTCCACCCATCAAATTCACATGGGCAACGCGCTCTCGCGGGTAGTCCATGAACTCCACGGTCACCGCCCCGGTGATTCCGGCGCCGGGCTCCTCCCAAACCAGCAGAAACGTACGACCGGTGCGAACAGAGTATTCAACCTGTTCGATCGTAATCATTTCAGGCTCCAGGTCAATCGCCTTCTGCAGCAACGGGGCGGCAATAGGCCATACCGTTGGCAGCTGGCTGGGATGGACTTGGTGCAATGGCATGTTAGGCAGGCAAATATTTACGTGCGTTGATCTGCTTGCCCTGCTTCTTGGTGCCAGTCCTTGCGGAACGAACCTTGTCCATCATGGAATACAGGTGCTTGGCCCCAGCGTCGGTGGATCCGTTACCAAGCCCAGAGACCACATCGGCTGGCACCACAAACTCACCGTCGGCTAGGCGAGCAGGCTGCTTACGCCCGATCGTAGCGGGGATGTTGTCAGACATTCCGTCCCCCGGTCCTTTTAGCAAACGGCCGCCATCGGAGTAACTGCCAAGGCTGGAAATACCGCCGCCATTATCAAAACCGGCAGGGCTAACACTCCCGCCCGACGCCCCAGAATAACCGCCCCATTCGGGCTCAGACTTGGCGGCTTTTGGTCCCTCGCCAGCGTACAAACCTTGATACACAACCGGCTCAGGCGCGGCCTCGGTAATCGGAAGGTTTTGATACTGAGCCAAGAAGTTCTGGAAGTTTTGACGCGACATGTCAATTGCCGGCTGAGCTGCCTGATAAGCAGCAGCAGGATCAACCAAAGAAGTAGACATCATTGCCGGGCTGTACATCATGGGGCTGTACATTGAAGGGCTATAGGCAAGAGAGGCCAAGCCTCCCGTATCACCAGCTCCTCCCGCAGCAGCACCGCTGCCAGCATCTCCGCCTCCACTAGCCTCGCCGCCACCTTCAAAGTGGGCAATGCCGCCGCGGGCCATGCGCGGCAATCCCGTCATCTGGTCAACGCCAACATCACCCGAGTCGGCCACAACGTTGCGGGAGATGGGCGTCTGCCAAGGCGTTGCATAGGCGCCCTGATGAATGTCTGCCTGCGGGTAACCTGTATTGGCACCAATCGCATTCTCGTTAGACATATGCTCTACAGTGCCTCCGGCAGCATAGGGCTTGTATGTGTACGGCCTATAAGTGTCAGGGCTATATTTGAACTTGGACAGTGGACCGTTGTACGCAGGAGCGCCTGCTACGCCCGGCTGCTTATTCAAAAGCTTGGCGGCTTGCGAGGTGCCAAGGGCGCCAATCCCGTAGCGCGTGGGAGCGTCTTGCTCTTTATACCAGTTGTAAAACTGGGAGACGGGGTTGTTGAAACCAGGCTTTACCGCATCTGCTACTGGGCCGGTGCTGGAAGTCCAGCCAGGCTCAGCCTCATTCATAAAGTTGCCGGCTGGCGTTGGCGTTTCAGCGCCCACCAGGTTTTTGCCGTACATATCGGCAATTTGACTTTGCCCCAAATCATATGCTTGTGGATCAATTGGCAAATTGTTTGCGCCTTGACTCAAAGCATCAGCAACTCCAGCATTACCAACGGACGCGAGCTGCGTACCCGGGTATCGACCCATTTGACCAACTTGAGATATGGCAGTTTGATACTCAGCCGGGATAGGCTGAGCAAAATTACCAGCTTGTAATCCCTGAATCCCCTGCGACACAGGGGGTGCCGTTGTTGGCATTGCACTGCCCG
>Ga0255087_1000599_pt1 | contig 14769 bp, 12 predicted proteins | sample Colum_Miss_RepA__FD_188561 | JGI IMG/M metagenome (GOLD analysis project Ga0255087, IMG submission 188561) | Freshwater microbial communities from Columbia River, Oregon, United States - Colum_Miss_RepA_8d | ecosystem: Environmental > Aquatic > Freshwater > River | place: USA: Oregon | collected...
GCTCCGCTTCCGCCCGCACTACTTCAGCTACACCGAGCCGAGCCTGGAAATCGATTTCACCAACGCCCTCGTGAAGAAGCTCGGCAAGGACTGGCTGGAGATCGCCGGCTGCGGCATGGTGCACCCGCAAGTCTTCGAGAACGTCGGCTACGACCCCGAAGTCTGGACCGGCTGGGCCTTCGGCTTCGGCATCGAACGCATCGCCATGCTCCGCTACGGCATCACGGACATCCGGTTATTCTACGAGAACGACATTCGTTTCCTCCGCCAGTTTTAATTATCCCTCTCTCCTCTCGACATGAAAGTCACCCTTAACTGGCTCAAGCAATACGTTGATTTCAACTGGTCGCCCGAGGAGCTCGCGGAGCGGCTCACCATGCTCGGCCTCGAAGTCGAGGGCGTGCAGAAGCTCGGCGGCGAGCTTGCGGGTGTCGTCGTCGGACAGGTGCTCGCCAAGGACAAAGTCGCCGGCTCGGACAAGCTCTCCGTCAACCGCGTCGCCGACGGCACTGGCGAGCGCACCATCATTTGCGGCGCGCAGAACCACCAGCCGGGCGACAAGGTGGCGGTCATTCTGCCGAACTTCGCACTGCCGCTCAAAGCCGGCGAGAAGGAGCCGTTCGTCATCAAGGAGCGCAAGGTCTTCGGCGTCGTGAGCCAGGGCATGATGTGCTCGAACAAGGAACTCGACCTCGGCGAGGACGGCGACGGCATCATCATCCTGCCGCCGGACGCGAAGGTCGGCCAGCCCTTCGCCGAGCATCTCGGCCGCGCGGGCAGCGACGTGGTGTATGACCTCGAAGTCACGCCGAACCGGCCGGACCTCAACAGCGTCATTGGCATCGCGCGGGAGATTGCGGCGTTGACGGGGAATCCGCTCAGGCTGCCAGTCATCAGTAATCAGTGTTCAGTGGCCAGTGAGGAAGTCGGCAAGTTCGTCGCAGTGAAGTTGCAGGAGCCGGAGCTTTGCCCCCGCTACACGGCGCGCGTCGTGACGGGCGTGAAGGTGGGGCCAAGCCCGGACTGGCTACGGCAGACATTGGAAAAAGTCGGCATCCGCAGCATCAGCAATGTCGTGGACGTGACGAACTACGTGATGCTGGAAACCGGCCAGCCGCTGCACGCGTTCGATTATCATCTCATCGCCAAGGGCACGGACAGCAAGCCCACCATCGTGGTGCGCCGTGCGGCGGCAGACGAGAAGTTCAAGACGCTCGACAATCAGGAGCGCACGCTCACGAACGACATGCTCCTCATCGCCGACGAGCAGAAGGGCATCGCCCTCGCCGGCGTCATGGGCGGTGCGAACACGGAGATTCGTGACGACACCAAGGACGTGCTCATCGAGAGCGCCTACTTCGCGCCCACGAACATCCGCCGCACCAGCAAGGCCCTCGGTCTCCGCAGCGAGTCCAGCTACCGCTTCGAGCGCGGTTGCGACGTGGGCATCGCCGACTACGCCAGCCAGCGCGCGGCGCAGCTCATTTTGGAGACGGCTGGTGGCACGCTCGTTCCCGGCGTGGTGGACGCTTATCCCAAGCCCTCCCAGCCGAAGGAGATTTCGCTGCGGTTTGCAAAAACCACCGAACTGCTCGGCGTCGCCATCGAGCCAGAGCAACAAGCCAAGTTCCTTACCAGCCTGGGCCTGACCCAATCCGCAATCCGCAATTCGCAATCCGCAGCTTTCTCCATCCCGACCTTCCGCGTGGACCTCAAGCGCGAGGTGGACCTCATCGAGGAAATCGCCCGCCTGCACGGCGTGGACAAGATTCCCAGCACCGTCCCGCGCGGCGCAGTCGGCACTAACGCGTTCGACGCGGTGTATGACCAGCTCGCCGACGTGCGCCGCCTGCTCACTGGCTCGGGCTTGAATGAAGCGCAGGGGCAAACTTTGGTGAGCCTTGCCAACTGCCGCCTGCCGGAAGCCGAAATCGTGAAGCTGGCCAACCCGCTGAGCGCCGACATGGACGTGTTGCGCCCGAGCCTGCTGCCCGGTCTGCTCGATACGCTCCGGCACAACCTGAACCGGAAGCATTACGACGTGGCGCTGTTTGAGATTGGTCGCGTGTTTACCAACGTGAACGGCCAGCCCAAGGAGGAACGCCGCGTGTCTATCGCCCTGACCGGCCAGCGTGCGCTGGAGTTCTGGAGCGGCGAGAATCGCGATGCGAAGTTCGATGCGATGGACTTGAAGGGCATCGTCGAAGACTTGCTGGAGCACTTCGGCCTGCGCGGCATCCAGTTTGGCAAGCGCGCCGAGCCGACCGCGCTGTTCCTCGAATCCGCCGCCGTCACGCTCGGCGGCAAGGTGCAACTCGGCGAACTCGGCCAGCTCCTGCCCGCGCTCGCGAAACAATACGACCTGCGCGACGCCGTCTTCCTCGCCGAATTGCGGCTGGACGAACTCATCGCGCGCGGCAACCGCAGCAAGTCCTTCAAGCCGTTGCCGCAGTTCCCCGCCAGCCGCCGCGACGTGGCGATGCTCGTGCCCGAAGCCACTACGCACGACTCCGTGCTGTCCGCCTTGAAGCAGGCAAAGCCCGCAAACTTGGAGAGCGTGGAGCTGTTCGACGTGTTCCGGGGCAAGAACGTGCCCGCCGGTCAGAAGAGCCTCGCCTACGCCTTCACCTACCGTGCCGCCGACAAGACACTCACCGACAACGACGTGAACGCCGCGCACACGAAGGCGGTGGACGCGCTGAAGCAGAAGTTGCAGGCCACGGTGCGGGAGTGAAGGGCCGAATGGTGTCCGGCCCCAGCACTCCGGCTGATCAAACTCGGTTCCCCGCCTTGCCCTGACTTCTTCGCACGGGCACACTGCGCGGCCACATGCGCGAAACCATCCGCAACTGGACGGAAGACGCCGAGACTTTCGTGCTCGAAGTCATCTTCGAGCAGCGCAAGGGCAAGCGTGCCGCGCTCCTGCGCACCACGCTGCTCGGCCTTTCGAAGATCTTCACGGTCCTCGTGAAACTCCGCCTGTTCCTCTATAACGTCCGCATCCTGCGCGACGCCACGCTCGGCGTGCAGGTCATCGCCGTCGGCAATGTCACCGTTGGCGGCACGGGCAAGACGCCGGTCGTCGAGAAGTTTGCGCGTGAGCTGACCGACTCCGGACGCAAGGTTGCCATCCTCTCGCGCGGCTACCGCTCCAACCCTGGCCCGCTCGGCCCGCGCCTGTTGAACAAGCTGCTCCTCCGCGAGGACACCACGCCGCCGCGCATTGTTTCCGACGGCAAGAACCTACTCCTCAACTCTGAGACGGCCGGTGACGAGCCTTACATGCTCGCGAGCAACTTGAAGGACGTCGTTGTGCTCGTTGACAAAGACCGCGTGAAGGCCGGCCGCTACGCCATCGCCAAGTTCGGGTGCGACACGCTCCTGCTCGACGATGGCTACCAGTATTGGAACCTGCGCGGTCGCCGGAAGGACATCGTGCTCGTGGACTGCCAGCAGCCCTTCGGCAACGAGCACCTGCTCCCGCGCGGCACGTTGCGCGAGCCGCCGTCGCACCTCGACCGCGCCAGCGTCATCTTCCTCACCAAGAGCGATGGAGACACCGCGCGCCTCCGCGCCCGCATCGCCAAGCACAACCCGAAGGCCAGCGTGGTCGAGTGCGTCCACCACCCGCTTTACTTCGAGGATGTGTTCACCGGCGAGCGGATGGACCTCAGCTTCCTCAAGGGCAAGAAGGTCGCGAGCTTCAGTGGCATCGCGCAGCCGGAGAGCTTCGAGGCCAGCCTCGTGAAGCAGGGCGCCGAGCTGGTCTATTCCAAGCGATTCGCTGACCACCATCGCTTCACGCAGCAGGAAGTCCTCAACGCCATCAACCGCGCGAAGAAGCGCCAGGCTGAAATAATCGTCACCACGCAGAAGGACGCCGTGCGCTTCCCGAAGATTGACCGCCGCGATCTGCCCATCTGCTTCATGCGCGTGGAAATCAAAATCCTCTCCGGCGCGAAGGACTTCCAGGACTGCGTGCGGCAGATTTGTTTCAAATGAACGCACGACACCAGATGTGTCGCTCGCTCGGATCGGCTGCGTTCACACGGCTGGAACTGGCCATTGTCGTTCTGATTATCGGGATTCTCGCGGCCTTGTTCCTGTCAGCATGGAAAGCCGCGCGTGGCCACGCCCAACTGATCCAGTGCAACACCCATAACAAAGAGGTCTGGCTGGCTTTCAGAATCTTTGCGAATGAGCACGATGATAAACTGCCGCCCTCATTGCCGATCTCACTCGGTGGTTCCGCTGAATTCGCCAGCAGTTCGGAAACCTATCGCCACTTCCTCGCCGTCTCCAACCAGCTTGGATCGCCCTTAAAACTGGTGTGTCCAGCCGACTCCCGGCGCGCCGCCACCGACTGGAGCGCTTTGCGCAACGACCACCTTAGTTACTTTCTCTCCCTTGATTCCGACGAGCGAAATGGCGGAATGCTGGCGATGGGGGACCGACACTTAACCAGCCCAAGCATTACCAACGGCTTGCTGACGCTCACCTCGAATTCGGTAGTGAGTTGGAGCACCAAACTCCACGGGGAGCGCGTAGGTAACCTTACGCTGGCCGATGGCCAAGTCCTCCAGTCATGGGAGCCCGAACTCCGCAAAAACATCCTGTCCAGCCTGACCAACGCGCCTACCAATCACTTGGTATTTCCCTGATGGATTTCCTCCTCACCCTTCTCGCTCACGTCGTGGTCGCGTTCTTGCAAGCGCTGCCGCTCGGAGCCGTAGCGTGGCTCGGGCGGGCGTTTGGCGCGGTGGCGTATGTGCTGGACGGGCGGCATCGCAAGGTTGCCCAGCGGAACATCGCGGAGTGTTTCCCGGAGAAATCCGCGGTGGAAGTCCGTGCTCTGGCCCGCGAGAATTTCCAGCGCATCGGCGAGAGCTTCGCCTGCGCGGTGAAGACCGCGAGTTTTGATGATGCCGGTATCCGCGCCGTGACCGAAATGGTGGGCGCGGAGAAATTTCCCAAGGCAGTGGCAGGTGATCGGCCGCGCAGCATCGTGTGTGCGGTCGGACACTTCGCGAATTTCGAGCTGCTGGGCCGCACCGGACTGTTCGTGCCGGGCTATCAGACGGCCACAACGTATCGCGGGCTGCGGCAGGAGGGGCTGACGCGTGTGATGCAGGAGTTGCGCGAGAAATCTGGCTGCCTGTTCTTTGAGCGTCGCAAGAACGGCGACGCGCTCAAGGCCGCGATGAACCAGCCTGGGATGATACTCGGACTCTTCACCGACCAGCACGCGGGCGACCGTGGCGCGCGGCTGCCGTTCTTCGGACGCGACTGTTCCACGAGCGTTGCGGCGGGAGTGCTCGCGCTCCGCTACGACTGCCAGCTCTTCACCACCATCTGCTACCGCGTCGCGCCGGGTCGCTGGCGCATCGAGGTGGGCGACGAAATTCCCACGCACGTTAACGGTCAGCCTCGCTCCACCGAGGACATGGCCCGCGACATGAACCGTGCGTTTGAGGCCGCCATCCGCCGTGACCCGGCGAACTGGTTTTGGGTCCACAACCGTTGGAAGGAAGGGAAGTGGCGGCGGGGCGCGGGAGAGGATAGAGAACAGAAGATAGAAGATAGCGAGCCAGCATGACCACGCCCCTCTATCCTCCATCCTCTACCCTCTATCCTCGTCGCCTCTTGGTGCGCGGGGTGAACTGGATTGGCGATGCTGTGATGACCACGCCCGCGCTACTGCGGCTGCGCGAGGTGTTGCCGAACACGCACATCACGCTGCTCACACATGAGAAGCTGACGGGTTTGTGGGCGGGGCATCCGGCGGTGAATGAGGTCATCACGTTCGCACCAAAGGAGGGTGTTTTCAGCATCGCGCGGCGGCTGCGTGAGGGGAGCTTCGACACCGCACTCGTGCTGCCCAACTCCATCCGCACAGGACTGGAAGTGCGCTTGGCCGGGATTCCTCGGCGCATCGGCTACGCAGGAAGCTGGCGGAACTGGCTGCTCTCGGACGCGGTGCTTTGGCGCACGGATGTGGTGAAGATGCGGAAGCGGACGGTGGAGGAAGTGCGGCGGTTGGTGGCTGACTCGGGGCACGCCGGGTCGAAGACCGGCGCTCCGTCGGCAACGAGTCACCACATTTTCCATTACCTTCACCTCGCCGCCGCGCTCGGTGCGAAGCCGGAGCCGCTCGCGCCGGTCATTGCCGTCACGGGTGCCGAAGTCGCAGCGGTGAAAGCGAAGTTTCAACTTCCTGACGGTTTGCTCGTTGGCCTCAACGCGGGCGCGGAATACGGCCCGGCCAAACGCTGGCCCGCTGACCGCTTCATCGCCGCTGCGAAGGAACTCTGCGGCCGGCTCCACTGCGGATTCGTCATTTTTGGAGGCCCAGCGGACAACGCGCTTGCCACCGAAATCGCAGCTGCACTCGCCGCCGCGCCAGTGGTCAGCAGTCACCAGTCACAAGTCAGCGTTACGAATCTCGCGGGCCACACCTCGCTGCGCGAGCTTTGTGCCGCGCTGCGCGCCTGCCGTGTCGTGCTGACGAACGACACGGGGCCGATGCACCTGGCCGCCGCCGTGGGCGCACGGCTGGTTGGGCTGTTCGGTAGCACCTCGATTGAGCTAACCGGCCCGGGACTGCCCGGCGATGCCCGCCACATCCTCCTCCGTGGCGAAGCGCCCTGCGCGCCGTGTTTCTTGCGCGAGTGCCCGATTGATTTCCGCTGCATGAAGAGCCTGACAGTCGAAAGGGTGGTTCAGGCGGTGCAACGGGCGGCTCAGTTGGAGGGCTGAGAAATGCGGGCAAGAATGCGCTTGTGCGCACTGGTGAAAGGCCGCTGGTGCAACTCGGTCAATGTGAGCCAGCAGAACCCTTCCTCCGTCCGTGGCAGTTTCGCCTTCAGCACAACGCGGAAGGCCCACTGCGTCATCCGGTAACGAGTGATGGTGTGCTTGACCTCGCACAGCGGTTCGCAGTGCGCTCTGACTTGGAGAAGGTGCTTCAACGAAGTCGCCGGAGTGCCGCGCTGCCCGGTGACTTCGAGATTCGGAAACTCCCACAGACCCGAGTTTACGACGCCAGCGGGTCGCTGCGTCACGAGGAACTTTCCATCGCGCTCTACGACGAAAGTGTGGAACTCGCGGCTGGTCGCAGCGGCGCGCCGGCCGAGGTTCGGCAGTTCATCCACGCGGCCGTCACGGTGCGCGGCGCAGTGGGCGCGCACGGGGCAGAGGAGGCATTGCGGATTCTGCGGCGTGCAAACGGTCGCGCCGAGTTCCATGAGGGATTGGTTCAACGCTGAACACGGGCCGGAGATGACAAGGGGCGTAACGCGTAATGCATAATGCGTAAGTGGAGTGGCGGCTTCCACGAGGCGCGAGGCGAGTTGCCAGAGCTGTTCGTTGGTTGCCTTGTCGCGCGGGTTTTCGCCAATGGCGAAGAGGCGGGTGAGGACGCGGATGACGTTGCCGTCGAGAATGGGGGCCGGCGCGTTGAAGGCGATGCTGGAAATCGCACCGGCGGTGTAGCGGCCCACACCGGGCAGCGCGAGCACGGCGTCGAAGTCGCGAGGGAACTGGCCATCGTGCGTGGCGACGATTTGTTGAGCGGCCTTTTGCAGGTTGCGGACGCGCGTGTAGTAGCCGAGGCCCTCCCAGAGTTTCAGGAGCCGCTGCTCTGGCGCGGCCGCGAGCGCGGCAATGTCGGGCAACTCACGTATCCAGCGTTCCCAATATGGGATGACGGTCTTCACCTGCGTCTGCTGGAGCATGATTTCGCTGACCCAGATGGCGTAGGGGTCGAGCGTGCGACGCCAAGGGAGGTCGCGGGCGGCGGTGGCGAACCAGTCGAGCAAGGCGGGAGCGAGGGAACGCGGAATGGCGGAGTGGAGGGACTTCGAGCTTTGAACCTTGAGCTTGGAACTGGCGGGCAGACGCGGCACGGCGCGCAGTTTGCACTCGAAACCCGAAACGCCAAACCCGAAACTCCCCTATGTGAAACCGCTGACAATGCACACTTGCAAGCTGACCGACGAGCAGGCTGCCGCGCTGGACGTGCATCTGCGTGAGCACGGCTTCAAGCCGCGCACGGTGCCTTACGCGCGGTTCGCGGGGGAAAAGGACAAGCTGAACGTGGTTTTTTACGAGAGCGGCAAGCTGGTCGTGCAGGGCAAGGGCACGCAGGAGTTCGTCGAGTTCGTGCTGGAGCCGGAGGTTTTGAAACAGGCAGAGCTGGGCTACGAGGAGGTGCTGCACCCGGAAATGTTCGTGGCGCGCATCGGCGTGGACGAGTCGGGCAAGGGTGATTTCTTCGGACCGCTGTGCGTGGCGGCGGTGTATGTGAACGAGTCCGTTGTGCGTGCGTGGCAGGACGCCGGCATTCAGGACTCGAAAAACATCGGCAGCGACCGGCGCATCGCGGACCTGGCAACGGTGATTCGCGAGACGCCCGGCTGCCACAGTGAGGTGCTCACACTCGGCGGGGTGAACTACAACCAGCGCTATCGCGACATTGGCAGCTTGAATCCACTGCTCGCCAAGGGGCATGTGAACTCCATCCTTGCCGTGCTTGCACCGGCGCATCATCTGAATCCGCCGCCGGAGCACGCCATCATTGACCAGTTCGCCGCGACCGAGGCGACGGTGGCGCGCGAGGCGAAGGCGCGGGGGTTGAAGCTAAAGATTGTCCAGCGGCACAAGGCGGAAGAAGACTTGGCGGTGGCGGCGGCTTCCATTCTGGCGCGGCACGCGTTCGTCACTGGGCTGGCGGCGATGGGCCGGGAAATTGGCGTGGAGTTGCCGAAGGGCGCGTCCACCGCCGTGGACAAGGTGGCGAAGCAAATCGTCGAACAACACGGCGTCGGGACGCTGGCGCGCGTGGCGAAGATGCACTTCCGCACGGCGCTGCGCGCACAGGGCCTGCCGGAACCGCCGAGGGTGGAGTGGCGGCGTAAGTGAGCGGACGTTGTTGCCAGAGTTTCCAGTTTACAGGCAGAGGTTCGTTGTTAGCATTCGCCACTTGCTACTATCTATGAAGAAGATCGAGGCCATCATCAAACCGTTCAAACTGGATGAAGTGAAAGAGGCGCTGACCAAGTCTGGCATTGAAGGGATGACGGTGATTGAGGTGAAGGGATTTGGCCGGCAAAAAGGCCATACGGAGATTTACCGTGGCAGCGAATACACGGTGGATTTTCTGCCCAAGCTAAAGCTTGAGATTGTGGTGGCGGACGGGAACGTCCAGACAGCCGTGCAGGCGATCGTCACGGCGGCAAAGACCGGTAAAATCGGTGATGGGAAGGTCTTTGTGAGCCCGGTGGAGACGGTGATCCGCATTCGCACGGAGGAGGCAGGCGATCAGGCGGTTTGAGGGACGGTTGGGTTGCTTGCCCTCGCCAAGACCGGTGAGTTTTTTTGTTGCCTGTGGCAAATGAAAGGACGCAGGCCGCTCTGAAATAAAGACATCTTTTTTGCTTTACTCCCGCCGTCGTAAAATCGTCCTCCCTGGACCCACTCTGAAGTCCACGCTTTGGCCCAGAAAACTCCACAAAAACCCTGATAATACGGCCTCAAAGCAGGTTGTGAATAACTTGCGGACAAGTCCCAACAAAATGTCCTTCCCGCCACCGGGGCCGTGCCCTACAAGCATCCGCAGATATGACTCATTCACTGGCTCTGCAGCGAAGGAACGTTTTTCCTCGAAAATTAAAAAACGGGCGCTGCAACTTGCTGATGCCGAATGTGTTGCGTTGAATTAAAACCGCCAAAACCGCCCCAATGAACCACCCCGACTCGAACTTGTTCCCGGCTCAAAAGTCCGCAGAAAACAGCGGCTTTATCGGTGTTGCGGGACTGTAACAGCGTGTCGTGAATAAGCAGTTCGAAACCCAATTTCCGCCTTCCACCCCGTTGATGCAGCTCACCGCCGATAATATCTGGTCCCAAGCGCAGGAAAGCCTCCGCTCCTTGCTCAATCCCGAGCTCTATCAGCTCTGGTTTGGTCCCCTCCGCGCGGCCGGGATGGATGCGGAGACTTTCACGTTGGAAGTGCCCAATGATTTTTGCGAGGTCTGGCTCAAGGACAACTACCTCGGCCTCCTTCGCGATGTGGTGGCCACCGCGACTGGCAAGCAGTTGGAAGTCTGCTTCCGGGTGGCGGCTCACGTAGCGGGTCCTGCTGCCAGTTCGGCGAAGGCGAAGCCCGTGGATTCCGTCCCGTCCGGTGCGGCGAGCCGTCCGCCTCAGAATCACGTTCCGGCCGATGCCGAACTGGGCTTCAATCCCCGCAACACCTTCGATACCTTTGTGGTGGGCAACAACAATTTCGCCCATGCCGCCGCGCTGGCAGTCGCGCAGGCCCCCGGCAAGTCCTACAATCCGCTGTTCCTTTATGGTGGCGTTGGCTTGGGCAAGACCCACCTCCTCCACGCCGTGGGCCACCACGTTTCGGCCCACAAGAAGAACGCCCGCATCGCCTACGTCACCACCGAGAAGTTCACGAACGAGTTCATCGCGGGATTGCAGGAGAACCAGCTCGCACGCTTCCGGAAGAAATATCGGCAGACGGACCTGCTGCTGATCGACGACGTGCAGTTCCTGGCCGGCAAGGAGCGCATTCAGGAGGAGTTCTTCCACACCTTCAACGCCCTGCACGAGGCGCACAAGCAGATCATCCTCACTTGTGATCGTCCGCCGAGCGAGATTCAGGGACTGGAGCAGCGCCTGGGATCGCGTTTCGAGTGGGGCTTGGTGACGGACCTCCAGCCGCCCGACGTGGAAACACGGCTGGCCATCCTGCAAAAGAAAGCCCGCAGCATGGGCTGCACGCTGCCGGACGACATTGCTGAGTTCCTCGCCAATCACATCCGCACCAACATTCGGCGACTGGAAGGCGCGCTCATCCGCGTGGTGTCCTATGCCTCACTGACTGGCAAGCCGTTGGGCCTCGACTTGGTGGAAAACTTGCTGCGCGATGTTCTTCACGAAGAAGGCCGGCACACGCTCACCATTGAAGTCATTCAAAAGCGGGTTGCCGAGCATTTCGACATTCGCCTCGCCGACATGACCAGCAAGCGCCGGCCTGAGAACATCGCTTTCCCGCGGCAGATCGCGATGTATCTCTCCCGCCAGATGACGGAAGGCTCGCTCAACACGATTGGCGAGGCCTTTGGTGGCCGGGACCACGGCACGGTGATGCATGCGTGCCGCCTAGTGAAGGACCGCATGGAAGTGGACACCGGCGTGCGCCAGACGGTGATGATGCTGGAGAAGAAGTTGCGGCGGTAGTCCTGTTGGTGTCTGACCTTACCAACGACACCTCTGGCGTCCGAGTTGCGCTAGAGCCTTAATTCTCCTCGCTGCACCCGCCCGCACGCGCTGTCGTGGCCCGGCTCGATTTCCTTCAACGTAACTTCTCCAGTCCGGCAGACTTCTTGGACAAACTCACAGCGGTCGGCGAAGGCGCATGAGGGGAGTGGCTTGGACACATCCGGTGGCAGGCCGGGGATGGTGTAAAGCTCCGCGCCCTTGCCTTGCAGCGCCGGGATGCTGCGCTGGAGCGCGCGGTTATAAGGGTGCAGCGGGCGCGCGAAGATGTCCTCCACCCGGCCCGACTCCACCACGCGTCCGGCATACATCACCAGCACGCGCCGGCAGAAGCCCGCCACCACCCCGAGGTCGTGCGAAATCCAGATGACCGCCATGCCGCGCTCGCGCTGAAGCCGCGCGATGAGGTCGAGGATTTGCGCCTGCACGGTCACGTCCAGCGCCGTGGTCGGCTCATCGGCGATGAGCAAATCCGGCTGCGTGATGAGCGCCATCGCAATCATCACGCGCTGCCGCATCCCGCCGCTGAACTCGTGCGGGTGGCTGCGGATACGCCGCGCCGCGTCCGGCACGCCGACTTCCTCCAGCGCGCGGATGGCGCGCTTCACGGCCTCGGCGCGCGGCAGGTTCTCGTGGATGAGCAGCGGCTCAATGAGCTGTTCCTCGATGCGCAGATACGGGTTCAGCGAGGTCATCGGGTCTTGGAAAATCATCGCGATGCGCTTGCCGCGAATCTGGTTCAGCTCCGCCTCGCCCATCGCCAGCAGGTCCGCGCCGTCGAAGCGCGCCGTGCCGCTCTCGATGCGCCCCGGTGGCTTGGGGATGAGGCCCATCAGCGAGTAACACGTCACCGACTTGCCCGAACCGCTCTCGCCCACGATGCCCAGCGTCTCCCCCTTCTCGACGCTGAACGACACGCCATCCACCGCGCGCACGATGCCGTTGCGCGTGTGGAAGTAGGCCCGGAGATTTTGGACTTCGAGGAGAGGCATGATTTCAACCACGGATGGACACAGGTGGACACTGATGAAGAGGGAAGTTGGCCGCGAAAGGGCGCAGAGAGCGCAGAAGGTAAAAGGAGCGCACAGAAGGTATTCTTTGCGACCTCAGCGCCCTTTCGCAGCAAATCAATCCGTGTTCATTTGTGTCCATTCGTGGTTTCAGTCCTTGCTCGCCCGCACGTCTAGCGCGTCGCGCAGGCCGTCGCCGAGGAAGTTGAGGCAGAAGAGTGTCGCGCTGAACGCGCCGGCGGGGAAGACCAGCATCCACCAGTATTCTTCCATGCGGTCCGCCCCGTCTTTAATCATCGAACCCCACGAGCTCATCGGTGGCTGCACGCCAAGGCCGAGGAAGCTGAGGAAGGCTTCGAGCAGCATCACCGCCGGCACGGTAAGCGTGGTGTAAACGATGACCGGGCCGAGCACGTTGGGAATCATGTGACGCAGGATGATGCGGCGCTTGCGCAAGCCCAGCGCGTGCGCGGCCTCGACGAATTCCATGCGCTTCAGCGACGCCACCTGCCCGCGCACGATGCGCGCCATAGTGAGCCATTCCACCGCGCCGATGGCGGCGAAGAGCAGCCACAGCTCGCGCCCCAGCCACACGGTGAGCAGGATGACGAAGAGGGTGAAGGGCAGCGCGTAGAGGATGTCCACGAGCCGCATCATGAGCGCGTCGAGCTTGCCGCCGATGAAGCCGGAGATGGCACCGTAGAGCACGCCGATGGTGAGCGCCACGCCCGTCGCGCACGCACCGACCATGAGCGACACGCGCCCGCCGTAGAGCAGGCGCGTGAACTGGTCGCGCCCGAGGTGGTCGGTGCCGAGCCAGTGCTTCGCGGACGGCGGGGCCGCGCCGAGCGCGAGGTCTTGCGCGTCGTAGGCGTGCGGCGAAACCCACGGCGCGGCGACGCACAGCAAACCCAGCACGGTCACGATAAACGCGCTGGCGAGCGCGAGCTTGTTCTTGCGCAAGCGCGCCCACGCGTCATGCCACAGGGAATGGCCGGCCTCGACTGGCTCGGAAACGGGAACGGTGGCGGGATTCATTCCAACCTCACCTTTGGGTTGAGCCACGCCTGCGCCACGTCGACGAGCAGGTTGAAGAACAGGATGATGGCGGAGAAGAAGAAGACCGTGCCGCCCACCACCGGGATGTCGCGGTCGAAGACGGAGCCGACGAAGTATTTGCCCAGGCCGGGGATGTTGAAGACGGTCTCTATGACGAACGAGCCGGTGATGAGGCCCGCTGCCGCCGGGCCGAGGTAGGTCACGACCGGCAGCAGGCCGCCGCGCAACGCGTGACGCGAGAGGATGCGCAGGCCGGACGCGCCCTTCGCGCGCGCGGTGCGGATGAAATCCTGGCCCATGATTTCCAGCATCCCGCCGCGCGTGAGCCGCGCGATGTAGGCGGCGAGATGGAAGCCCAGCGTGAGCGCGGGGAGCACGCGGTCGCCGGGCGTGTTCCAGCCGGAGGTGTGGAACCAGCCGAGCTTGAGCGCGAAGAAGAGCACCACCATCGGCCCGAGCACGAACGTGGGCAGGCACACGCCGACCATCGCGGCGGACATGGGGACGTAGTCCTGCGCGGTGTTGGGCTTCTGCGCGGCGAGCATCCCGGCAGGCAGGCCGATGGCCAGCGCGATGAGCAACGACCACGCGCCCAGTTCCAGCGACACGGGGAACGACTCACGAATGATTTCGCCGACGGTGCGGTTCGAGTGGCGGATGGACGGCTGCTGGCCGGTGACGAGGGATTTCAGGAAGTTGACGTATTGCACGCCCAGCGGTTTGTCCAAGCCGTAGTGCGCTTCGAGGCGCTTGAGAATCTCGGGCGGGACGTTTCGCTCCGCGGTGAACGGCCCGCCCGGCGCGTAGCGCACCATGAAGAAGGTGAGCGTGGCCACCGCCCAGAGGACCGGGAGCGTCTGCAGCAGGCGGATGAGGAGGAAGCGGAACATCAGGCCGAGTGGAGAGACGCTAGCCACGGATTGAACACGGAAGAAACACGGAAGAACGGCCGTGGTGCCGAAGTCTTCTCCGTGTTCAATCCGTGTTTCATCTGTGGCTATAAAAAGTCTGCCTTCTGACCTCGGCGGCTACTCGAAGGACAGGTGTTTGTAAGGATGGTGGTCGAGCAGGGTCGGGTTCCAGCCTTTGAGCTTGGGGGTGATGAGGTGCTGGCGGGTGTAATGGTAGATGGGGATGATGGGCAGCTCGTCCATGAGGATGGTCTCGGCCTTTTGGAAGAGTTCGAGGCGCGCGGTGGAGTCGGCGGTGCGCGCGGCCTCGGCGATGAGGCGGTCGTATTCCTGGTTGCTCCAGCCGGTCTCGTTCTGGCCACCGCCGGTGAGCCACATGTCGAGGAACGTGTTCGGGTCCACGTAGTCGCCCGTCCAGCCGGCGCGGCAAATCTGGTAGTTCAACTGCCGCTGCGAATCCAGATACACCTTCCACTCCTGGTTCAACAGCCGCGCGTCAATGC
>Ga0255087_1000604_pt1 | contig 14713 bp, 23 predicted proteins | sample Colum_Miss_RepA__FD_188561 | JGI IMG/M metagenome (GOLD analysis project Ga0255087, IMG submission 188561) | Freshwater microbial communities from Columbia River, Oregon, United States - Colum_Miss_RepA_8d | ecosystem: Environmental > Aquatic > Freshwater > River | place: USA: Oregon | collected...
AAGCCAGCACCTAAACCGGCAGCGTCAATCAACACGGGAATTTGTTTGGCTGGTTGGCCTTTAGTTTGATACTGGATGCACAATTCTTTGAGCCGATCCGCTGTTTGATTCAAGCTCCAACCTCGATGCGATTCCATGTGGATAATGCACATTCCTTTGCGTATCGCAATCGCTGTTCGATCATCGCCAAACCGGGCTGGGTCGCAACCGATTTGAACAAGCCATTCCGGGTTGAGCGGTATCGGTTGTTGAATAAATTCAAGCGCACGATCCGACCAAACCGAAGCGACAGAGCGGGATGGCCAACGGCCCAGAATCTGTGTTTCAAACAGCGGTGATTCCGCTTCGTAATATTTTCCTTCCCACAAAAATGCTGTGGGTGGCAATTGCTCATCCGCTTCAATTCGTCGGCATTCGTTGTAAACCCGTGCTGACACGGTTGCCCGTGTGATTGCGCCGGGAATGACTTCTTCCCCACGCTTCACATTGGGATGTTCAAGCGCACTCATTTCAATGACCGTGTGCTTGCCCGATTGCTCCGCAAGGTACGCTGGGCACGATTGATCATAAGGATTGTAAATCGCCAGAAAATAATGCCCCGGCCTTCCAAGCTCAACCATCGTTTCAGCACGATCCCAAAACGAAACATCCACACCAGCAGCTTCGTCGAACACAATCATAATGTTGGGCATATGCGCCCCTTGAAACGCATCGCCTTTAGATGCGGTGAATCCATGCACCCAATGATCTGGCGAAGATTCCAGCCGTGTTGCTTTCGGTAAAAAATTTGGATCGTCGTGCTTTATGCGCCTCAATTCACGAAACAAAAGGTCTTTCACCTGACGAGCAACCGGAGCGGTTGCAAGGCAAATGGAAGGATCATAACGATCATAAAACCAGCTGCAAGCGACAGCGGTAATGAATGTTTTCCCCACATTGTGAGCAGCACGAACCAATACCGAATAAGGTGGCGTGACCAACGCCCGAAGAATTTGCTTTTGCTGATCCGTCAACAACCATCCACGGGCTTCGGCATATTCAACCGGGCAGTCAGGAGTTTGATTTTCCGCTTGGTAGTATCTTGCCTTTAGATTTCTTAGTTCGATCAATTCTTCCATACAGTTCATTTTTGAAAGCCTCCAACTCTTTTCTCAATTCCTCCATTTCCCAGCGTTCGGAATAGCCACGGGATCGACCGATGGTTTTGAGTAAAAAGCAAACCGCCCAACCTTCGCCCTGAACAACGGCACGATTCAAAGCGGATTCGGCATTGTCGATGCTGCCTTCCCGCTGGTCATCCAAAATCGCTTTGAGCATCGGGGTCTTGTGGATTTTTCTTGACAACCAGCCCCGTTCGCACTTCAAGGATCGAGCAGTCAAAGAAATGTTGCCCATGCTGGCTTTCAGGGCTTGTGCGATTCGATCCGCATTTGCCTTTACTCCATTCATTCAGTCCCCCTTTTCCTGTGTGCCATTTGGTCATTAGCGGGTCATTAACCAATAAATGCCCATCTCATCGCCTGACCATCAGATCTATCGTATAAACGCAAAATTTGGGCAGCTGCGCCTATGCAGGGTTTTCTGCCCGATTCCCAATGGGAAATCATCTGCCCAGTAGGATAACCCAGATGGCGGGCCATGTCACGCTGGGATAAATTGAGTTTGGCCCGTATTCGCTTCACTTCGCTTGCTGATAATGGGCCGACAATCGGATTGGGAATCGACGGCATGACAACCTCCATTTGTGATAAATGCGGAAACCCCGGGGTTGAGTCCGGGGATATTGAAACTAAATCTGGCAAATTCTATCTGGTGCTTCAATGCTCAACCTGCACCGAACCTTGGGAATTTGACGGGCAAACTTTTACCACGGCAAAGACTTGGACGGTTGAAACATTTGGCGCTGAACCGGTCGAGTGACATCAACCCGTTTTTCCATCTTGCTGAACGATCGCTTCCAGCCGTTTTTGCCTTTGCTCCAAACCGTGACCGATTCATCGGAAATCGGCTTGGACTCACCAATGCCTTTAATGCCGGGAACCGACAAAGAACTGAGATAATACCCATCCGTATTATTGTAAACGCACAGCGGGTTGCCCTGACGAATCGCAACAAGTCGATCTTTCCAAAGGCCAAGGACAGCAAGCGGAAAATATCGGCTGGGTTGGCAAGTTTTGAGCATCCATTCAGCCCGTTTGGTCGGGTTGTCGGATGGTGCATCCGTCCAAGCGATCGCCAACATTTCCGAATCGCAATCGGAAAGCGGTTCGGTGGAAAACGAGTCACGGATTTCCGAATATTCCGGCAACACGCCGTTATGAACCATCCACCCGCCATCGCATGGATGAGGATGGTTGTTGGCATTAACCAACTCGCTGCCTTGTGTCGTGAACCGAAGGTGCCCAATCAAAACAACAGCGTCTTCGACCATGTTCGCCAACATGACCGGGTTTACCCTTCCCGCTTGCTTGTGCGACCTCAACCGGCCTTGCGAATCAATCCAAGAAACGCCCCAAGCATGACCACCACGCTTCGCATCGTTGTATTGGGCAATATCGCAAATCGCATCGACATTTGGCCCATAACGATTGATGGACGAAGAAACAAAACCAAAAACTCCACACATATCAAAGCCTCCAAATTTCAACCTTCAAAAATGGGGGGAGCAACACGCTCCCCCCGTAAGAAATCAATCAAACAATCGCCATTTCGGCATCGAATTCTTTGGCGAGAGCAAGCAAGTTCTTTGCAGCAGCCTTGGGGCAGTTTGAGTTGTCGGAACCGATCCATCCGAAGTCGTGACCGATTTTGATGCGGTTGGTATCTTTGCTGTTCGCTTTGCCCCAGCGAAGCCTCCACATGAGGCGCTGCATATGGGTCTTGCCGGATGCGTTGCTGTCGATCCATTTGGATTCAAATTTGAAACCTTTTTTGGAAGCCATTGCGAATTGGGTCATGCCCAAGCAAATGCGAATGTAACCCAGAACCACCTCGGTGCGGAAAGTTGCAGCGAAAGCACGAAACTCGACAGCAGGACGGCGACCGCTGAGCAGGTTGGTCAAGTTCAAGGTTTGGTAGCGGGATTGGCCAGCGGTGTTGAGAACCAAGCGGTTGGATTCGTGAGCGTCACGAATGTTTTGGTTGCGAATCAACCCGTTGCAATAGTGGTTGTTGGATCGGGATTTGCCCTTCTTGCCACTTGCAGCGAACAAAGCCTTTTCGTGTTGGGCGACCAGACCAACCAATTTGCGGGCGGTGTTTTCGTCTGCGCCAACATGAACATGGATGCCACAAGATTCGTTGCAACCAGCACCCATGTCACGCAGCCATTGGAGAACAAACTCGACCTGACGGATGCCGTCAGCACCCATAAGGACCGGGGAGACGATTTCGATGCCACGCTTGCCGTGAGGCGCACGAATCGAAGAATCGGATTGAGCGTTCCAGCCTTGGGGCAAGCAATTGACTTGAAGCCCGTTGTGATACCCGCCGATGCGAACCCCGGCGTTTTGAAGGTTTTGCTCGGGGATGTAGCACTCGATTTCGATGCCGAAGGTCAGGTTGGAAGCGTTGGTGGTGTTCATCGTTCTGCGTCCTTTGTTTTTCGTAGTCGTCATTGACTACACTTACAATCTAACAGCGGGGTTTACTGTGGTCAACCTCGGAACAACAATATTTTCGACTTTTTTCAAAAAAAAGTTGAACGGTTTTAATAATCTTTGGAAATCATCGAGAAATTAAAGCAATCCAAATTTGAAAGCGTCATCTTTATTTGTCGGCCCCACATACTTAAAGGCAGCAGTAAATCGTGTGCTTGCAGCGGTTCTGTTCAAAATTTTGTCTGATGTTTTTCCTTTTCCATTGGAATTAAGGCTCATTTTTTTTGTTTGTACCCAATTACTGGATCGTTTCCTGTGGGTCGCCATTGCGGGATTGGCTGTAGTTGAAATGAAAGGCTTTCCTGTCGCTGAAATCAAACTGGCCACATATTCCGACATTTTGTTACCAATGCCCAAGCCTTGAAAATCCGGCAAAACCACCGTTCGATGTTCACGCCAACCCGGCGAAATGGGATGTGGAAAACTCAAAACCGATGAAAATGCCACCGGCCTGTCATTGATAAACCCGCAAAAGCAAATGGCAGCATTATTGTGCGATGAACTCAAATAGTGATGGTGTTTGAATAATTCCCACGCTGACGAATGAACTCGTTTGATTTGAAGATTGATTTTTGGCCGTTGAAGTGTCCTCCGGGTGAATTCACCTTTTGGCATTTCAACAACCCAATCTGGGCACAACCATTCCACAACATCGTAATGGCAAGTCACGCACACAATTTTTTTTGTGGAGTTTCTTTTTATTGCTTTTGAAACGGCAGCTGAGCCGATTTGGGCAACCGTTCTGTCTATGACACTTGTGAATTCATCAACCACAACAATTTGCGCTGGATCAATAATGGCTCGTGCCAATGTTGCTCGAAATTGTTCCCCGGTTGACAAGCAATCAAATGGCCTCATCCAAGCGGGTGGGCTTGAAAAACCAACCGAAGACAACGCTCCCGTAATTTCCTTGATGCTCATTCCGCTGTCAAAACCATCGACAACCGCTTTGTCTTTGGGCCATTCGTATCCTTGATTGGCCAGCAAATATTTGCTGTTTTTGAATGCTTCTTTTGCAAGAGTTGATTTGCCAGAACCCGAAGCTCCAACAATCAAGCCAATTTGCCAATCAAATTCATCTATTGGCAAATTGACATTCCAAACCAATTCGGATTTCTCCGTTGGTGGTATGTCAAATAACCCGGTCAATTGAAGAACTCGGGCTGTTTTTTGTATTTTTGAGTTTCTTACGATATTAAACTTCTGCATGAAAGACCTTCGGAACTCAATCGTTCCAACAATTGCGCCTGTTCTTCCTCGTTTTTACAAGTGACAAGAACATTGAACACTTGTTCTTCAACATCGGAAAAATCTTCCGATTCTTTTTCTTTGTCAATCAAGCCAGCATCTTCAGCGATTTGTGTCAGCATATTGGCGACAGCTTCATTCGATGTTTGAACATCCCGAAGCAAAGCATCCAAAGCAGCAGCATCCGATTCAGCCATTGCGCTGATAGGATCAAATGTTGCTAGAATTTTATCCGCTTCAGATTCATCCACATCCAAAACAAGAACAGGAATTTCAGCGTCTGTCATTGTTTCGGTACGAAGGTGACCGTCGATCAGCATCAACCCTTGCTGGGTTTCACGGGCAAGAACAGCACCAGCGAAACCAATTTCTGCCAACAAACCTTTCAGCGCATCTTTCTGCGCTTTCGGGTGCGTTCTCCAGTTCTTTGGATTCGGAAGAATCTCGCTTGCTTTGACTCGCTTGAATTCCTTGATGCGATCCCGAATCTTCATTCGTTTTCCTCGTCTTCCAATTCATCGAATTTCTGCCAATATTCTCGATCATCGCCTTCTTCTTGTTCAAGCCGGGAAATGTTCAAAATAATATTGGCCAGTTGTGTCGATGCGTTCAACTGCTGATCCACATCGCCATGTTCAACTATTTCGTTAAGCCGTGCCATTGAATTGTTCAAATACTGACGCATCAAAGTTTCGCTGATGTAAATTCCCACATCAACCTCCTTTCACGACATCATCCGTCAATGGCCTGACATTTTGCGGTTGATCGGTATTTGCCAATGCGCCTTCAATAATCAGCAGTCGCAAAGCGTCCACCGATTCCGCATGAAACAAAATTGCAGCAACATTGGCTCGTTCATAATTGCCAGCAAAATAAGCGCAATGCGCTTCATTCAACCAATCGGTTGTTCCGACATCCGGGTTGGCATGATACGGCGCACTCGCCGGTTGCTGCTGCTCAGACATCAATGCGACCTCTGCGCTCGTTTCCTGCTGATCTTATGCGGGCTTTTCGGGTTTCTTCTCAAATACCTTCCCTTGGCCCTCAACCGATTTCCGATTTTCGCACGGTTGCTGTAAGAACGCAATGCCTTGCTTCCACCATATCCCCACCAATAAAAACGCCCTTTTGAAGGAGCAAATAGCATATCGTTCATCACTTTGCGTGGAACATTCGGATAAGTATACCTGCCTTCTGAATTATTTTTGCTTGCGCCTTTTGTGACCATCGTCAGGTCACCTTTTTGAAAAAGGTAATCCCTCATGCCGACATTGCTTCCCAATCGGCTGCCAAGCGGTTGGGAAACAATTTGCGCTCTACCGCCCAACGGGCGAAAATTCACGCCAGCAATCCAGCTTGAACTAACCCCAACATCCAAACCATCCGTGTATTCAGGCGCAATTCCTCCCGGAGTTGCTGGCATTGAAACAGGTCTTCTGGCAGATGGCCCACCGTAAGGTTTTGGAGCGGTTGGAGCGATCGGCCTTATTGGCATTCCCTTGGCCGGTTTCGGCGGTTGATACGGCGTAACCGTTGGCGCTTTTGGTTGAAAGCCAGCTTTCCCCGGCTGACTCAAACGAACCATCCGTTGGCCAAGTCGCTGAAGTGCTTTACCAGCTGAAATAAGAAAATTGCCATCTCCACGGACATACCCCGTGAAGATGGCTTTCAGAAATCCAAAAAAAGATTTGGCTGTTGGCAGCGCCATATCAGATCAACTGGTAAGCCAAGTGCCCTGAAACTTGAATCGCTGCGGACAAGTTCAGTACCAACGCTTCACCCGGGGCGGTTTCAACCAAACCAATATGACCGGACGGAGATTGGCCCGTACCGCTTGGGGCAGCACCACCGTTGGTGGTCAAAGCCATTGCGCCTGAAAGCGCCGTGCTTGCCCCGGATTTCCAGCGAATGGCAACATCACCAGAAGCAATCGCTGTGTAGTTAATCACACGAATTTTCAAGTTTGGAACCGCTGCGACAATCGTATTGTCACCGCTGGTTGCCGTGTCGATCTTTGCAAATGGCATTTTGTGGCCCTCCTACTGAATAATTGACACGGTAGCATACGCCACGCTTGCAGACGAATCATTCAGGCGAATCGTGACTTCACGCACAAATTTGGCGCAATCATCTTCAATCCATCCACGATTCACTAAATAATCCAAAATGGGTTTGGCGCAATTGTCCAAATCCCTGTTGGATCGCCATCCTTTGCCGGGAGTGATAACAATCAAAACCTTGACCGGATGACGAACCTGCCGAATTTTCGATTCTTGAAAAGCCAACACACGATCCGCTTCTTTCAACCAAGTAGCGTATTTTTTTGAAGTGTGCATTCTCCCACGCCCAACCTTCCAAATATGGTTGGTGCTGGGAGGAATCGGCAAATCAAATTCGGCAAAAAGGTGACGCAAAATCAATCTCCAATAGACAGCGTCACCTCACGATTGGTTCTGATCGCAAACACCGACCAATGAGCCGTGAAAGCATAATGATACTTTTTTTTGGCCCATGCCCAAACAATCACTTCTTCGCACATGGTTCACCATGAAATGTGTTCACGATCGTACGCATCCAAAGCGACTTGAAGTTCATCGTTCTGCTTTTTGAGCATTTGATTTTCGTTCTTCAGTCGTTCGATTTCAGCGATTAACTGATCGTGTTTTTCTTGACTCATAACAACCGTTTTCATGATTCTCGCCTCAAGAACCAAACGGACAAAATCAATAACGGCAGCAAGCGAACCACATTCCGTTTGCGCCTTGCGCCAATCCGACTTCCCTTGGCTGCCAGCGATTGCGATAGCAGCAATTCATTTCGGCCTGATACGGAGTGGAACCGCAACCAACGCCTTCATAACCAGAATTTCCACCGAAATGTCCGATTCTCAAAATTCTGGCCATGTGATTGGCCACGCCTTGAGCGGATGAAAATTCAGCAGACGGGACAGCTTGCCCTCCATTGTTTCCGTTGGAACCGCCCCGTCTGCTGAATAACCCAAATGGCCCTGCAAATGTTGATCCTGAAACAATAGCCATCAACACAACAGCCATAAAATTTCGCATTGGTTTTTTCCTGAAGACGGAACGGGCGACACCACCCGTTCCAGAGAAATGTTCCCGGTGTCGGGCGTGGGGTTACTTGGATTTCTTGGAAGCAGCTTCGACGGGAACAATGGTGACCTTTTCGCCAACTTTCTTGTAGACGGATTCGGTCTTGATCACAGCCGGGGTCTCCTTGACAGCGGTGACCGTGTTGCAGGAAGCGCATTCAGCCCTCGCAGCACGGCGAGCAGCCCGCCTGCCAAACAACCCGCCAGTATCACCAGCAAAGCAAGCGGGAACAAAAGCAACCGCCAAAAGAAATGCAACCAAACTTTTCATTTGAACCTCCGTGTATGGTTTCGAAACCGTCCCAAACATAACCTTTCAGCTGGCCCGTTGCAACATCGACCTGCGAATTTCATCCTTTGCCAGATTGAATATTTGTCGAATGCGTTCTTTTTTCAATTTGTATCTTTTCTCCATTGTTTTAAATGACTCACCTTTAAGGTGCGAAATGACAATTCCCTTCCACCTGTTTCTCAACTTTGAAATAGACAGTTCCAATTCCTCCAATTCCTCTATTGTTTCAAACTTTTTATCTTCTCGACCCAATTCCTCTAATTCCCAATCGCCATCATGCCCGAAAGATTTAAGCGTCAGCGGAACAAATTTAATTCCATAACCACGCTTGATTGACTTGGCGTTCCAGAACAAATCCGAACGCTTGAAATGAAACGCTTGAGCGATGTAATTCGACAGCTTTCTGTTGCCGTCAGGTTTCCATCTGGCAATCGCCATGCAAAGCGATTCTGAATATTCACCAACCAATTCGTCATATTCAAACTGGCTTGGTTGTTTTTTATGCTGAATGAACCAATGAACAAACCTGTAATTGTCTTCCACAAGTTTGCGTTTTTCCTCACACAGAATCATTTCACTTTTCTCCCGATCTTCGCCATGATCTCTTGAAGTTTCTGCTGCACATCTTCGTTGGACGATGAAACCGATTTCATCTTTTCCAATTCCCTTTTGGCCTTGTGAACTTCATCCCGTGCAGCCAACTGATCCCGATAGCCGGAATTGCGCCGAAGGTATTCGTTCAAATCCATTGGGAATTGTCCTTCACGAATAGGTTCTTTAGACCACCTCGCAGCAATTGCTGTTTTGGTTGCCTGACCTTTCTCGCACGAACAACAAACAGCTTGGGTGTAATAAACCCCCATGTCGGTGTGCCAAACGCTTTCACGCACATGATCCAAATGAGGCAAATCAACAACCCATCCCGTCGATCCACAAGTCGAACAGGAATGCGCCTCGAAATGCTTGCGCCTCAATTCCCGTGATTCACGGGCTGAAGCCAGCAATTCCTCATGAATCGCCTGCAAATGCTGCGGAGCAAACTGTGGCAAAACAGCCCGCCTTGCAACCCTGTAAACAGCGTCAGCAAGTTGCTCGTCATTCCAGCCCTCAGCGGAAAAAAGACGAGTCCAAATTGCATAAGTTTCCCACCACCGTTCCGATGGCGTTGAAAACAACCGGGCATGGACTTCTTGCCACAACGGAACCATGTGCTGCAAATTACTCATTTTGACACCTCCCCGTTATTGCCGTCTATTTTCGCATTAGACGAACGATCTTCTAAACTTGACTGATTCCCCAACCCAAGGGCAGATCGACCGCTATTCGTCAAATTTGACGGCAAAGAATCGAAGGTGGCGGGGTTCGGTCGGATTGATCGGCGCATGGATGCCAAAATTGGATCGTCTTCGGGTATCTGGCCAACTCGGCCAATGATGTCCCGTTTTTCGGCCAAAATGCCAAGCGAATTTTGCGGTGGCTGAAAACCGCTACGGGGTCGATCGGATGCCCGGGAAAGCCAACTGGTCAAAAACCGGGGCATTCCACGGGCTGTTTTTTTCATCGTTCGAGCATTCAGCCACCCCAGCGCTTTTCGACATTCGGCCAAAACATCCACCCCGGCATAAAGTGCTATCCATTCGTCCACTTGTGATTGCGTCAGAAACCACTTTGATGGATTCCCGTTGCAGGGGTAGGTCAAAATCGGTGGCGTGTCCCCGTCAGGGGAACACGACACAACTGTCTTAATTTGGTTTGGTTTGGTTAGGTTAGGTTTGGTTAGGTTAGGAGGCACGGTGCTATGGCAGGGTGCTATAGCAGGCTGCTCAAAGCACGATGCTACAGCAGGGGCCTGAATTGCAAACTTTTTATTGTGTTTTGCCATCGCACCTTTGACAAAGCGTGGGCAATGTTCTGCCCAATCGTGAATGACCAAACGATTCACGGGGCATGAATCCAGCCACCCACAATCAACCAAACTCTGAATCAATTCGTCAGGATTTCCGGCCCATTCGATTTCAGCAGCTATATCTTCATTGCTCATTCGGCCTATTGCGCCGTCTTGGCAACTGGCTGATCCGATATGCCAAATGGTTTCCAAAACGCCAACAACCGCATAATGGGGCACTCCCAATCTGCGTTTGAGCTTCTTGAATTTGCTTTTGGTAACAGCCGTGTGAATCATTGATCCCTCCGTAGAAATGGAGGAATCGAGCGGATACAATTCTTGCATCGCTGGCCTCCAACTCAGGTCAGTTTTGGGGCTGGGTGTTTTAGCCGAACACTCAGCCCCGATCCATTATTTGAACAACAAACCGCACTCCAAAGACTGAATATCTTTCATTGACCTATACCGTAAACACCAACAATCCAAAGAACATACCCAACCATTTTCAGGATTGACATCCCCTTTTTTGAAAAAAGTAGCGTCCCGAAAAAAACTGGGTTTTCCAAGCCAACCACAAAGCGTGACATTGACTGGAATTTTTTCTTGATATTGAACCGAAGTGAAAATGTACCCCTGACAATCTTGCTGCTTTTGGTAATCGGGAATCGTGCCACAATAATCCGGCGTGGGCAACACGGTTCTCCGCTTGGTTTTTACATCAAAACGGAATCCACCCAAAATCAAATCGTGATTAAATGTGTTATTCCGTTTTGAATCCAAATAGCCGAAATAACGATGCACCGCTAATTCGCCAAGAAACCCGGCAACATTACCTTCGCCGTTAAGAATGCTGCCCTTGAGTGTTCCCATTTTTTTGGATTCCGTCTGCGCTATTTCCAATTCCTCTGGAATGATCGGCAATCGAATCAATTTTTTTCTTCCTTGAATGATGGCTGATGCAATTCGGGAATCCGGGCATTGGTTTTGCCCTGCATTTGGGATATTCGCAAACGGTGCGTTGCCCAACATTTCGAGCTTGTCGCATTTTCTTTTGAAATGTTTTTCGAGTTACTTTGTCGTTCATCACTCCCCTCCTTCGCCCGGCAGCGGGTTAAATTCCGGGTGGTATATGCCCTGTCGAATGATTCTGCCGTACTCATGCCACCAGTGACCTTTCCAGTTGAAGGTTGTCACTACCGAGCCGTCATGCAGAAAGGTTCCTTTCTGTATCGGTAGCGGGTGCGGGAGGACGCTATCGTCCCACGCCAGAAAACGAGCGGCACGGCACACATATAGAAACACTTGAAACATTCCCCATTGCTCTTCAGTCATTGGCGTTCGCTGATTTTCAGTCGCAAACAGCGGGCTGAATTTTTCATCCAGTCGCTTGAGCAGTTCCTTTAAATGCAGTTTGCAGCAGTCGTTCATCACTCCCCTCCCGGCAACGGGCCGATGGGTCGCCAGAAGGCTATGCCAGCATCTTTTGTTGACCAGCTTGCCACCGTCCTGCTCCAGTAGCTCAAATGATTGCCGATGTCGGTTGAACCATCTGTCAGCACTAAGTAACGCCCACTGTTCACCGGCTTCTCCTCCGGCCACTTGCGCCAGCGGAGCAACTCACGCAGCTTGGCGTTCTCCTCACGCAATTGCTTAACCGGGTCCATTGCATCCATTGTCGCTTGGATCTCCTCATCCGTTTCATCCCCCGGCCACTTGCCGATAATCTTCCCTATTGGTGTTTGGTCGCTCATCACTCCCCTCCCGGTAGCGGGCCGATTGGTCGCCAATGATCGACAGCTAAATTATCTGGCCACTTACCATCAAATTTAGCTACCCAGATCCTTCTTTTCATGTCAAAATTAAAACCAATCACAAGGTATATCCCATGCGCCATTGGCGGTGGATCATCCCACCGTGAACGCCAACGGATTGACTCCCGCAACCGATCAATTTCGGCACGGGCAATTTGCAGTTCCTCCAGCAAATGAGTTTGATCTTTGTCGCTCATAACTCCCTCAATGTTTTATCCATTTCACCGTTCAGGAATCGAACCTGAATTGAGCGCCAGCCGGTGAACAACAGAACATTCTAAATTGCAATCTTACCCCAAGCTAAAAGGCCACCGTTCTCCATCTCCCGGCTGTACTTGTGTCGCATGAATGCGGGAGCGGTTCATGCGAGTTCCACACAAGTGGTTCATCAGAATGGCATCCCGTCATTGTTATCGGAAATTTCCCCTTCAATTGCTTCCTGAACAATCTTTGGGTCAACCAATTCCTGAATGTAAATGTTGTGATAAACCTTGCCGTTACGAGCGGAATTGGTCATCTTCTTGATTCGAGCATGGCGGTTAGGCAAACTCGCAATCGCATTGTTCAGAATGGCCGTGAAATCCTTGCCGGTAAACCCGATGCGCTCCAATTCGACACCAAGTCGATTTTTGGCTGCATCGGTTCCCAACAGGTTGCCGTAAGAAACATTTTGTCCAACGCTGGGATCGTTTTTGCCATTCGGCCCAGCTTCGATTTGGTAAACCCAGTCAAAGCACCAGCAATTCAGCGAATCGACCCGCCTCGGACGAGCCGATTTGATTTTCACGATGTATTCGCCGTCTTGCAATTCTTCGGCTTTGATTGGAACAGCATCGTTGCGATCGTAATTGTGAACACCCATTTCATTCAGAAAATCTTGAACATCACTCATTGGATTCCCCGTATTGAATATTGAACTGAACAATCCCGTTGTGTGTAACCAACCGTCAATTCGGTTTGGCAAGCCTTGCAACCGGAAAGAACAACAAGGCTAAACAGAAGGAGGAGAAAAAGGCGGTTCATGTTTCGAGTCCTCGTCTAGTGCCAGCCATTTGGTGATCGGAATGAAAACCGCAATGACAATTAGCACAAAACAAATATCGGCCATGAACCGCCCCAAAGTTTAATCAATCTTGGGATTCAGCCTCAGATTGATCATCATGGGCATAACCGGAAACCCAGTCAATCAAATGCCCCAATTGGACGATGCTGGCATCTTTCAGCGTTGTCACGCCGTATTGGTTGCGAACGAATGTTTTCCAATCGTCCGGCAAATTGCCTTTGCTTTGCGCTTGGTTGAACAAAGCGGTGAATTCAGCCAGCGCCTTGTCACGGGCTTTGGCATTTTCAACCAGCTTTTCGGCTTTCGGATCGACCTTCTTTTCTTCCAAAACCTGAACAGCAGCCGGTTCAACAATCGTCGCACCGGGCATGGTATCGGTTTCGGTTTCATCCAAGGTGGACAACCCGCACAATGACAAAGTGCAACGGCGCTTCGCTTTGGTCAGCACCTTCATCCATGCGTTTGCCAGCGCATCGCCTTGAAGGTTCTTGACCGGAATCGCACCCATGTCGGTGTCGGTGCGCCCGTTACGATCACGCATGGTGACCGTAGCAAAAAGCACCCCGTTTTGCTCCTTGATTTCATGGCTGACCAAACTCACGCCATGAATCGCACGAAGCTGATCCGTGCAATTGCGGGTGGCGTACAGCGTCAGTTTGCCTTGAAATGAAAGGTACCCCAACGGCTTCGTGTTGGGATTCAGCCCGACCGAATGACAAACTTGGTGGTAATAAGCCAAGCGTTCCTGTTCAGTCAGCTTGGACAAATCGCCTTGAATCAGCGCCATGTTGGCCCGTGCAGCCAACTCATTCGTGCTTTCAGACACCTGTAAACTGCTCATTTACCTGACCTCCTACTTCGTGTCTGGGAAACATTCCCAGCAGTCTTGTTATACTTCAACGCCTTCAAAATGTAAACCAAATTTTTTGTCTTTGGCCAATAATTTCCCGACCTTCCTCTGTTCCTCACCGGTTTTGGAATCCGGCGATAAATCACCATCTTGTAAATCGCTTGCCGGGACACTCCCAGCATTTCAGCGATCTCCCGTGTTGTTATGCGTTCTTTTGGCACTTCGTCTTGCTCCTTTTTTTCAACTCTGGACGAATCAATTCCGTCCTCAAAATCAACACCGACTTTGGTGCAATGATGCGAAAAATGCACCTGCCATGCTCGATATATTCCGGGCCAAGGATGGTTTCATCCTCATCCGTTTCACCGGGCAACTCGACAAATTCACCGCATTTCAATTCGACACGATCCATCAAGCTGTCGCCGTTTGGCCACCTCCTTTCAAAAAAAAGGTTCATCGAATCTTTGACAAACCGACCTACGGTTGTTTCAATTTCAAACCCGTCAGGGTATCGAATCAAAATGGATTCCATCGGAACCCGGCTGATTCTCAATCCACCTGTTCGTCGCATTGGATTTCCTCCACAACAAAACCTTCTTTGATGCCGGTCGCACAAGAACCAAGTGCTTTGGTCACCTGTACTTTCCAACGATTCCGAAGCGCAATCAGCACTTCGGATTCATCAAACAAATCCCGTTCAAGAAATGATTCGACAGCATCCGCATACGGCGTGTTTGATCCCACGATTGGTTCCAAACCATGCAGCTTGGCAAATTCCCTCGCACGATATTCA
>Ga0255087_1000610_pt1 | contig 14568 bp, 26 predicted proteins | sample Colum_Miss_RepA__FD_188561 | JGI IMG/M metagenome (GOLD analysis project Ga0255087, IMG submission 188561) | Freshwater microbial communities from Columbia River, Oregon, United States - Colum_Miss_RepA_8d | ecosystem: Environmental > Aquatic > Freshwater > River | place: USA: Oregon | collected...
CACACAAGCGATTGCTGGATATTCTGGATCCGACGGCCAAGACGGTGGATGAGCTCAAGAAGCTCAACCTCCCGGCGGGGGTTGACATCACAATTAAGATCTAACTTTTATGATCGGCTTGCTCGGAAAAAAACTTGGCCACACCCGCGTGTATGACGCGGTCGGGAATGCTGTGTCTGTCACGGTGGTGCTGGCTGGCCCCAATCGGGTGCTCCAGATTAAGTCCAAAGAAGGCAAGGATGGTTACAACGCTGTCCAGTTGGGTTTTGACGACCAGAAGGAGTCGCGTTTGTCCAAGGCTGAGCTCGGCCATATCGCCAAGCAAAAGGGCGCGCCGGTGAAGCATATCCGGGAGTTCCGGGATTTTTCCCTTGATGTGAAGTCTGGAGATATTGTTGGTCCGGGGATTTTTTCTGTCGGTGATTTTGTTGATGCCATCGGAACCACCAAGGGCCGCGGGTTTGAGGGCGTCGTGGCACGTTGGGCCTTCCGTGGCGGTGATGCCACTCACGGTTGCAAAGGGTGGAAGCGCCGTTCGGGTGCGATTGGCCAGCGGTTGTTCCCAGGCACCGTTCGGCGTGGGCTGAAAATGCCCGGTCATATGGGGCAGCAACAGAGAACGACTCAAAACTTGGAAGTCGTGCAAGTTCGTCAGGAGGAGAATTTGTTGCTGATCAAGGGGTCCATTCCTGGTTCCGAGGGTGATTACATTGTGATTCGGGAAGCGAAGAAGTATCCCATTTTGCAGGCGCGCAAGGATCGCGAGCAGGCGGCGAAGGATGCGAAGGCGAAGGTGGATGCTGCGAAGGGCAAAAAGGATGCGGCCAAGAAGAAGTAGGATCGAGTCATGAAACTTCCAGTTTTAGATACCAGTGGGATCAGCCGGGGCGAGCTTGAAGTGGGCTTCGACCTGATTGAAAATGGTCGCGGCACTCAGGCAGTGCATGACACCGTCGTTGCTTTTCGTGCTGGACAGCGCAGTGGCACTGCCTGCACCAAGACGGTTGGTGAGGTTAACGGATCGAATAAGAAGCCCTGGCGTCAAAAGGGCACTGGTCGAGCTCGGGCCGGTTCTTATGCGTCACCGTTGTGGCGTGGTGGTGGCGTGGTGTTTGGTCCCAAGCCGCGTGATTTTTCCAAGAAGGTCAACAAAAAGACCCGCGCTCTGGCCCTGAGGAAGGCGCTTAGCGAGCGTCTCAAGGCTGGAGATGTGGTGGTGCTTGATGATATCAAGCTTCCGAGCCACAAGACGAAGGATTTTGTCGCACTGCTCAACGCTTTGAAACTTTCCGACGGGACCGTCCTGTTGGTCGCCTCGGATGATAAGAACCTTGTGTTGGCATCCCGCAACGTTGGGCGCGTGACATACAGCACGGGTGAAAGCCTGAATACCTACGACACGCTGTTGTGTGACAAGCTGGTGTTCACCAAGGCGGCGTTGGAGAAAGTCGCTCTCCGTCTTTCGGAGAAATAATCCCATGAATTCGTTCGACATCATCAAGACTGTGCGCATCAGCGAAAAAGGTGCAATGCAGTCGGAGAAATACAATCAATACACCGTTGTTGCCGACCCTCGTGCCAACAAGATTGAAATCCGCAAGGCGGTTGAAGAGCTCTTTAAGGTTAAGGTGATTGCGGTCAATACCTCAAACGTTACTGGAAAAGCGCGACGCAAACGCACAAAGCACCAAGGGCGTGAAGCGCATTGGAAAAAGGCCATAGTCTCCCTGAAAGAAGGGGATAAAATCAACCTCACCTAGTTCACTCCCATGCCAGTCAAGTCATTTCGTCCGCTGACTCCGTCCACGAGATACATTACTATCTCGGACTACAGCGACATCACCAAGAGTAAGCCGGAGAAGAGCCTCGTCCAGATCCGCAAGAAATCCGGTGGGCGGAATTCATACGGCCGGGTGACTGCTCGCGGAATTGGTGGTGGACACAAGCAGAAAATCCGTCTCGTCGATTTCAAACGCAACAAGCATGGAATCGAAGCGGAGGTCACTGCGATCGAGTATGATCCAATCCGAACGGCGCGCTTGGCGTTGCTGACTTACAAGGACGGCGAAAAGCGCTACATCATTGCTCCTGTTGGATTGTCGGTAGGGGCCAAGGTGATGTCAGGGCCGGTTGCGAGTGCCGATGTCGGGAATTGCATCCCTCTCAAGTCGGTTCCAGTTGGCTTGCCCATTCACGCGATCGAGCTGACCCCTGGCAAAGGTGCGCAGATAGTTCGCTCAGCAGGTTCCGCCGCCACTCTCATGTCAGTGGATTCAGGGTATGCGCAGTTGCGTTTGCCTTCCGGTGAGATACGTAAAGTTAATGAAAATTGCTATGCCACCATTGGCCAGGTAGGCAACACGGAGCACGAGAAGATAGTTTTGGGCAAGGCTGGTCGCAGTCGTCACCGCGGAATTAGGCCTATCAGCCGCGGTATGGCTCGCAACCCGGTTGATCACCCGAATGGTGGTGGTCAGGGTAAAAGTAAGGGTGGTGGTGGGTGGCAGCAATTGACCTCACCTTGGGGCGTGGTGGCGAAGGGTTATCGCACGCGCACCAAGACCAAGGATTCTAACAGATTTATTGTGGTCCGGCGCGATGGGCGGCCGATGAAGCAAAGCTAAGAGTATATGGGACGTTCAATTAAAAAGGGCCCCTTTGTAGAGGCCAGCCTTCAGGAAAAAATACAAAAGGCCAAGGGTGCGAATTCAAAGGCTCCGATTAAGACTTGGTCGCGCCGTTCAACAATTACGCCTGAGTTCATTGGTTTGACTTTCAACGTTCACAACGGCAAGCAGTTCCTGCCTGTTTTTGTCACTGAAAACATGGTTGGGCACAAATTGGGTGAGTTTGCTCTCACGCGTATTTTCAAGAAGCACGGCGCTCACACCGCCAAGGCGGAGGCAAAGTAGTATGGAAGTTCAGGCATTTCTCAAAAACTTCCGCATGTCGCCCCAGAAGGTGCGTGAAGTTGTGCGCCAGATTCAGGGTATGCGCGCTCTTGATGCGCAGAACATTTTGGCTGTGATACCGCGCAAGTCAGCCCGTGCGGTCGCCAAAACTTTGAAGTCCGCCATTGCCAACGCCGAAAACAACAATGGCCTCAAGGCTGAAAATTTGATCGTGCGTGAAGCCTTGGCGCTGACGGCTAGTCGGCTAAAGCGCTTTACCCCGAAGGCACGTGGCTCTGCGGGGCCAATTATCAAGCGCAACAGCCACATTAAAATCGTCCTTTCCGACCAGTAATCGTATGGGTCAAAAATCAAATCCCGTCGGACTTCGTGTTGCTGTCAACAAAGACTGGCGTTCCAAGTGGTATTCCGACAAGAAGGGCTTTGGCCCTCTGCTTGTGGAGGATTACAAAATCCGTTCCATCCTCAAGAAGAAGCTAGAGTCAGCTTCTGTTCCGCGCATTGGTATCGAACGCGCAGCCAATCGTTGCCGGATTACGATCCACACAGCGCGTCCTGGCGTCGTGATCGGCCGAAAAGGTGCTGAGATTGACAAGCTGAAAGAGGATTTGAGCAAGCTTACCGGCAAAGAGGTTTACGTTGACATCATTGAGGTGAAGTCCCCGGAAGCAGATGCCCAATTGGTAGCCGAGAATATTGCCTTGCAGCTTGAGCGTCGTGTCTCATTCCGCCGTGCAATGAAGAAGGCAGTTCAAACGGCCATGCAAATGTCCGGAGTCCAAGGCATTCGCGTTCGCTGTGCGGGTCGTTTGGGTGGAGCGGAAATCGCCCGGGTCGAAAAATATTTGGAAGGAAGTGTCCCGCTTCACACACTGCGTGCGAACATTGAGTATGGTTTTGCTGAAGCCAACACGGTTTACGGCAAGCTCGGTGTCAAGTGTTGGATATGTAAGGACGAGGTCAAGGAAAGGGATGCAAAGCAATCCGCACCCGCTCCGTCCGGTTCCGTTTCTGCTCAAACCAATTAATCTTTAGACTGAGGAATAGCCATGGCAATGATGCCCGCAAGAGTAAAGTATCGCAAAATGCACCGTGGTGCACGTCGTGGGTTGGCCACGCGGGGCAACACTGTGGCGTTTGGCGAGTATGGCCTCATGGCTTTGGAGCGATGCTGGCTGGACAGTAAGATTATCGAAGCCTGCCGCGTGGTCATCTCACGCCACATGAAACGCCGGGGCAAAATGTGGATACGTGTGTTCCCGGACAAATCGTTCACGAAGAAGCCCTTGGAAGTCCGAATGGGCACAGGAAAGGGTGGTGTTGAAGGCTGGGTGGCAGTAATCCGGCCAGCGAATGTCTTGTTTGAAGTGGATGGCATACCAGAGCCCATGGCGCGCGAGGCAATGCGTTTGGCTGCGACCAAGATGCCAATCAAAACGAAGTTCATCACGCGCCACGCACACGCTTAACCCCAAAAGCGAACCATGAAATTTGCTGAACTGAAAGATCTTAGCCTGGTAGAACTCGCGTCGAAAAGCCGGGATTTACGTCAGGAATTGTTCAACTTGCGCCTTCAAAAAGCCACTGCACAATTGGAAAAGCCGACTCGCCTCCGTGTATTGCGCAAAGATATTGCACGGGTCGAAACACGCATCACCCAGTTGCGCGCGCAAACCAAAGCCGCCTAATTAAGCTATGTCCGAGACTGCCCAACAGAACATCCGCAACCAGCGCAAGGAACGCACTGGGGAAGTCATCTCCAACAAGATGCAGAAGACCATTGTTGTGAGTGTGAAGCGCCGCTTTCCTCATGCTCAGTTCAAAAAGGTGGTTACGAGCTTTCACAAGTTTTACGCGCACGACGAAAAAGGCGAAGCGAAGGTTGGCGACATCGTGCGGATCGTAGAAACTCGCCCCCTTTCAAAGACCAAACGGTGGCGCTTGGTTGAGGTTGTTGAGCGCGCAGTAGAGCAGGCTCAAGTGGCCGCCTAAACAAGAAGAAATAATATGCTGCAAATTCGCTCCATATGTGATGTGGCTGACAACACCGGTGCCAAACGGGCGGCGGTTATTGGTGTCCTTGGCAGAAATCAAGCTTACGCGCACGTGGGCGAGGTCATTAAGTGCCACATCAAAGAGGCGGCTCCTGATGGCTCTGTTAAGAAGGGCGACGTGTGTGATGCAGTCGTGGTTCGCACCCGTCAATCAATCCGAAGGTCAGATGGTTCTTACCTGAGATTTGACAGGAATGCCATCGTCATCATCGACGCTGAACAAAACCCTAAAGGAACGCGCATATTTGGACCGGTTGCCCGCGAATTGCGCGATCTCAAGTTCATGAAAATCATTTCTCTTGCTCCGGAGGTTATCTAGTTATGCCTAGCAGATTTCATGTCAAAAGCGGAGATGAGGTTGTTGTCATCGCCGGGAAGGAAAAGGGGAAGCGCGGGAAGATTGTCTCGGTGCTGACCAAAAAAAGCCGTGTTTTTGTTGAGGGTGTGAATATTCAAAAGAAGCACCTCCGTAAAAGCCAGCAGAACCCTAACGGCTCCATTGTGGAACGTGAAGGCTCCATTCACGTCTCCAATGTGATGAAGGCTGAAAAATACGACAAGCGCCGCAGCGCTGTCGCCACACCTTCCCAAGGCTGAATCGTATGGAATCGAGAATTTACAAGAAATATATCAGCGAAGTGCGACCGGCTCTGGCCAGCAAGCGCAATTACCGGAACGTCCACCAGGTTCCAAGGATTGAGAAGATTGTCATCAACATGGGCGTGAGTGCGTCCTTGGAGAAGAGTGCGGTGGACGATGCTGCCAAGGATCTGGCTGCAATTACTGGTAGAAAGCCAGTCATTACTAAATCGCGGAAAAGCATCGCAAACTTCAAGCTCCGACAAAACCAGCCGGTCGGCTGCTTTGTTACTCTCAGACGCGATGCCATGTATGAATTTTTTGATCGTCTGGTCGCCACTGCTTTGCCCCGTATCCGTGACTTTCGCGGCATCAGCCCGAGAAAGTTCGATGGCCGTGGTAACTACTCGCTGGGAGTATCTGACCAAACCATTTTTCCTGAAATCGATTTGGATAAAATTAAGCGTCAGCAAGGAATGGACATCACCATTGTCACTTCAGCCCCCACTGATGATGAAGCTCGCGACCTGCTCAAGCTGATGGGCATGCCCTTCGCAGAAAAGTAACACCAATATGGCTAAGACTGCATGGTTGGAGCGCGACAAGCGCAAGTTGGCAACAGTTAAAAAATTCGCAGCCAAGCGCGCTGAGTTGAAGGCGAAGCGTGATTACGCAGGGCTCTCCAAGCTCCCTAGGAATGCTTCGCCTGTCCGTCTTGTGAACCGTTGTGCAATCAGTGGACGCCGTCACGCCTTCATCCGGAAATTTGGGGTTTCGCGCTTGACATTTCGAGAACTGGCACTGTCCGGCATGATCCCAGGGGTGACCAAAGCTAGCTGGTAATTATGAGTGATCCAATCGCAGATCTTTTGACTCGGATTAGGAATGGCGGCAACGCGCATCTGCCAGTTGTCGAGGTGCCACATTCAAAAATGAAGGAGAGCATAGCACGCTTGCTCAAGCGTGAAGGCTATATCGCCGACGTCACCGTGGAGGGGAATGTAAAGAAAACCATCAAACTTCGGCTGAAGTATGAAGGCAGAAAGTGCATTATTGACGGCCTAAAGCGGGTGAGCCGTCCCGGTCTCAGACGTTACGTTGGTTCAACAGAAATTCCCAAGGTTCGGAACGGAATGGGGACGGCCATCCTTTCTACTCCGGCAGGGGTCGTCACGGGAAACGATGCCCGCCGAAACAATACAGGTGGCGAACTGCTTTGCTACGTCTGGTAAGAATTTTTATAATTTTATGTCACGTATTGGCAAACAACCGGTTGTAATTCCACCGAAGGTCAAAGTGGAAGTCAAAGGTTCCTTTGTTGCCGTTGAAGGCCCCAAGGGGAAGCTGGGGCAGTCTATTCCTGGCCGGGTATCAGCTGTTGTGCAAAAGGATCAGGTTGTTGTCAGTCGTCAAGGAGACGATGCACAAGCCAAAGCTTTGCATGGCCTTACTAGGGCTCTGATCAACAACATGGTTAAAGGGGTCAGCGATGGCTATGTCAAGAAGCTTGAGATTCATGGAGTTGGGTTCAAGGCCGCTGTAAAGGGTAAGCAATTGGACCTTGCGCTTGGATTTTCGCACCCGATTCTTTACGACATTCCGGATCAGATTAAAGTAACAGTGGAAGACAACACCAAGGTGACAATCGAAGGTCCAAACAAGCAAGTGGTTGGACAAGTCGCCTCCGAGATCCGCTCTTTCTATCCCCCAGAGCCCTACAAGGGCAAGGGGGTTCGATATGCCGGCGAACATATCGTTCGCAAGGAAGGCAAGACCGTCCAGTAATAATTTACATCACGGCCAAGACCGTGGTGACAAGCAATGAGAACACAGAAGAAACACCAGTTGCGCCAGTTGCGAGTTTGGCGTCTGAGAAAAAAAGTCGTTGGCACCGGCGAGCGTCCAAGGATGAGTGTCCGTTTTACAGGTGCTCATATTTACGTGCAGTTTATCGACGACTCGAAAGGAATAACCTTGGCATCCAGCTCGACTCGGACCAAATCTCCAACTATGGCCGCTGCTGGGTTGGGGGCAAATGTCAAAAGCGCTGTTGCTGTTGGCAGAAACGCTGCAGAGGTGGCAAAGGCGAAAGGGATTTCAGCGGTAGTTTTTGATCGTGCAGGGGCGCGATATCACGGCAAAGTTAAAGCGCTGGCTGATGCCGCCCGTGAAGGTGGTTTACAATTTTAATCGAAACTAGGAGACTCTAGCTGTGTCTGAACAGAATATCCCCGCCGTCCCAACCCCGCAACCTCCGCATGTGGAGGCCTCAGTGCCTTCCAGTAACCAACGCGGCGACCGCCGTGGCCCTGGACGTGGTCCACGTCGAAATAGGAATCAGGATGATTCGGCTGCTCAAAACAGCGAGTTCATGGAGAAGGTTCTTTTCATCAATCGTTCTGCAAAAGTCGTAAAGGGTGGTCGTCGGTTCAGCTTCAGTGCGTTGGTGGTAACTGGGGATAGAAAGGGTCGCGTCGGTCTTGGGCTGGGCAAATCAAGCGAAGTTTCCGAGGCCATCAAGAAGGGGGGAGAGGCGTCACGTCAGAACATGCTGACATTGTCAATCTCCGGGCCGACTATTGCTCATGATTGCTATTGTGCGTTTGACGGGGCAAAGGTCCTTCTACGTCCGGCATCTCCTGGCACAGGCCTTATCGCAGGGAAGACTGTTCGTGCAGTATTGGAGACAGTCGGTATTAAGGATGCCTTGAGCAAGTCTCTCGGTTCAAAAAATGCCGCAAATGTTGCCAAAGCGACCATTGCTGCGCTGTTGAGTCTTCGGCAGCGCGATGAAGTGGCAGCCAGACGCGGTGTTCACTTGGGTTCAAACAAGTAGGATTTACCCACTTTTAGGATATTTAATCGATATGATGCGCCTTCATAACCTTAAACCTCGTCCCGGGGCAAAACATCGCACAAAGCGACTTGGATCTGGTGAGTCCAGTGGCCACGGAAAGACTTCAGGTCGTGGTGGGAAAGGGCAAACTGCTCGAAGTGGCTCTTCAATACGAATTGGTTTCGAAGGCGGGCAGATGCCCCTTATCCGTCGAATTCCTAAGAGGGGATTTAACAATGCACGTTTTGCCATCAATTACCTTGCCGTGAACGTTGAGTCTTTGAACATGTTTCCAGACGGGACGCGTGTTGATGTGGCAGCAATGCGGGAGGCTCGTCTTGCTAGAGGCAAATCGAGTGGTGGCATCAAAATCCTTGGTGATGGTAAGTTGACGAAAAAGCTTACGGTCATCGCAGATTCGTTCAGCGCCTCAGCCCGAAAGCAGATCGAAGGGATGGGTGGCACGTGCGAAGTGATCGCTGCTAAACTCGCGTAGCGAAACTTCAAGTCGGATCGCTTCGATTCATGCTCCAGAACATTCTCAACACTTTTGTCAACTGCTTCAAAATCCCGGAGCTGAAGTCCCGCATTTTTTTCACGCTGATTGTTCTGGGCATTTGCCGTCTGATTTCAATGCTTCCGTTGCCTGGCCTTGATGGCCAGGCGCTGTCTGACTATTTCGAGAAAATGGCCTCCAAAGGGGGGGGGGGGCTGTTGAGCATGTATTCGATGTTTACTGGGGGCGCATTGGAGCGCTGTGGCATTGGGTCCTTGGGCATCATGCCCTACATCAGCGCTACCATCATCATTCAGTTGCTGAGTGCGGTCATTCCACAGTTGAGCAAGCTGGCTCGTGAAGAGGGTGGAAGAGCGAAGATCATCCAATACGGACGATATCTCACAGTATTACTTTGTTTGGGACAAGGGTTTGTGATGGCAATTGCATGGGAAAATCCTGACAAGATTTTTCAAGGATTCCCGGGACAATTGGTTCAAGAGCCAGGAATTGTGTATCGGCTACAGACAACCTTGCTGCTTACCACGGGCACTTTGCTTCTTATGTGGTTGGGCGAGCAGATAAGCGAGCGCGGGATAGGCAATGGTGTCTCATTGGTCATTACCGTGGGCATATTGGCCCGCATACCGCAGACGATTCAGGCACTCATTGAGATGTTTTTCCCTCCTGAAGGGGTCGAGTCGCGTTTCAACCCGATTTTTCACGGTGCTATGATGCTTGGGCTCCTTCTTTTTGTGATTGCAGGTGTTATCGCAGTTACACAGGCCCAGCGTAAAATACCCGTTCAATATGCTCAGCGGACGGTGGGGAGGAAAATGGTGCAAGGAGGCAGTTCTTTCATGCCATTAAAAGTTAATTATGCTGGGGTGATGCCCATCATCTTTGCGCAGGCAATCTTGATGTTTCCGGAGAAACTGCTGGACATGCTTGGCAAGTCGTTGGACTTCAAGCTTTTGGAGGAGCTTGCCGTTCATTTCCGCGAAGATCAATACCTCCACATGTTCCTCTTTGGCGGGATGATTCTGTTTTTTTCATACTTTTGGGTCGCCACCCAATTTAACGAAGTGCAGATCGCGGATGATTTGAAAAAGTATGGCGGTTACATCCCGGGGGTGCGTCCTGGGCAGGCAACGACCGATTTCCTGCACCACACGATGAGCCGCATCACCCTTGCTGGCGCGTTGTTTCTTGTTGTAATTGCGATTATTCCACAGATCCTATCGCGTTCTTTGGGAATCAATTATTACGTGGCACAATTCTTTGGTGGAACAAGTTTGCTCATTACAGTCGGAGTTGTCTTGGACACCATGCGGATGATGGAATCGCATTTACTCATGCGGCATTATGACGGATTTTTGAGTGGTGCCAAGGGCGGTAAAGGCCCTCGTTTGCGCGGACGCTTTTAGTTTTTCTCGGGCTCCGATATGCAGTTTGCTGAGTAGGTCGCGTTGTGCAATAAACCGCCGAGTGCACTTTGGTGAGTGATTTGTGGTATGGATAGCATGCCAAGCCCACTATGTTCATTGAATTTTAACTGATGACAGTCTGGTGAAGCGATCGTTTGCCACCCAGTTTCGCTTTTAGCGTGATAATTTACAAAACAGAACGCGAATTGACCATCATGCGCGCGGCCGGGGCAATCGCTGCCGTGGTTTTAAACGACGTTGCTGGATTTATCCGACCAGGTGTTACTACGCAAGAAGTTGATGAATTCGCGGCGTCTAGAATTCGGTGCTACGGGGCGGCTAGCGCCTTCCTTGGCTACCGTGGGTATCCATGCAGCATCTGCATATCTGTTAACGACGAAGTGGTGCATGGAATTGCCGGATCCCGCCGGATTCAATTCGGTGACATCATAAGTTTGGACGTGGGTGTGCGCTACCAAGGATATGTTGGCGACACGGCGAAGACCGTTGCCGTCGGTGGGTGCAGTCTGATTGCGCAAAAATTAATTGATGTGACCACGCAAGCCTTGTATGAAGGTATCTCCTGTGCAATGTCTGGCAACCGAGTCGTCGACATTTCACGGGCGGTGCAAAAACACGTGGAAGCGAATGGGTTTACAGTGGTGCGCGAATTTGTCGGGCACGGTGTTGGCCGCACGGTTCATGAAGAACCGCAAGTGCCAAACTTCGTCGAAAGTGGAAAAAGTTCGGTGAAATTGCGGCCTGGCATGACAATCGCCATCGAACCGATGGTCAATGCTGGTTCAGCCGTGGTAAAGGTATTGAGTGATGGATGGACTGTGGTGACGCAGGACGGGTTGCCGTCTGCGCACATGGAGCACACAGTTCTTATCACCCAATCCGAACCAGAAATACTGACATGTCCGGAAAATCTGCCTTTTGCGTTGAAGGCAAAATAGTGGCAACACTGGACAACTCGGTATTTGTCCTCAGTTTGACCAATGGTCACCAGATGCTCGGGCATTTGGCTCGGGTCCAGAAGCCGCTGGCCAAGCATGTGAAAGTCGGCGATGTGGTGACGATTCAATTGTCGCCCTGCGATTTGTCGCAGGGCAGAGTAATCTTAAAAGAAGACAAACTATGAAAGTTCGGGCGTCGGTAAAAAAAATGTGCGAGCACTGCAAAATCGTGAAGCGCAAAGGCGTGATTCGCGTTATTTGCAGCAATGCTCGGCATAAACAGCGTCAGGGTTAAAACTTACAGCTTATGGCACGCATCATTGGTGTTGATATTCCTGGAGACAAGCGGATCGACATTGCACTCCGCTACATTTACGGCATTGGGCCAGTCAATGCGCGCGAGATTATTGAAAAGGCTCAGATTGACCCGTCAACCCGGGCAAAGAATCTTACTGAAGCGCAGTTGTCTCAGATCGTTCATGCGATTCAGGATGGCAAGTATGTCATTGAAGGCGACTTGCGCCGCGAGTTGGGCCTCAATTTGAAACGCTTGCAGGCGATCAAGTGCTACCGCGGGGTGCGGCATTTGAAGAGTCTGCCGGTCCGTGGTCAAAGAACGCAAACTAACTCGCGCACTCGCAAGGGGCCGCGGCGGACTGTCGGTGTGCAGCGTGCTGCCGCCAAACCCGCAGCTTAAAGAATTATTGCTATGGCTGAAGAAAAGAAAAAAAATCCGGCTAAGAAGGAACCCAAAGCCGAAGGTGCACCAGCCGCGGAAGTGGCTGTCGAATCAAAGGCAAAAAAAGACGCCGCGCCCGCGCCGGCCAGCAGTCCCGTGGCCGCACCTGTGCCAGGGGCACCTGTGATGGCGGCTGCCCCGACGGCTGCTGAGTTGCTGGCAGATGAAAATGCCGGCAAGAAGATCATCAAGGCCAAGGGCGCGAAGAATATCGCCATTGGCATCGCGCACATCCTCTCCACGTTTAATAACACGAACGTTTCCATCACGGATATGCAGGGCAACGTGATTGGCTGGTCCAGTGCCGGTCGCGTGGGCTTCAAAGGTTCCCGCAAGAGCACTGCGTTCGCCGCGCAGCAGGTCGCGCAGGACGCTGCTCGTCAGGCCATGTCCCACGGTTTGCGCGAGGTGGAGATTCGTGTCAGCGGGCCCGGCTCCGGTCGGGAGTCGGCCATCCGTGCATTGCAGGCCATCGGCTTGGAGATTTCCACCATCAAGGACGTGACCCCTGTGCCTCACAATGGCTGCCGCCCTCGCAAAAAGCGCCGCGTGTAGCCTCGTAATGCAACTCTCAGTTTAGAATCATCTTATGGCTCGCTATACAGGTCCTCGTGTTCGAATCAGCCGTCGTTTTGGCATTCCGATTTTTGGCCCCTCGAAATACTTGGAGCGCCGCAACTATCCGCCCGGCGTTCACGGTCCCAAGGGGGCTCGCAGGAAGTCCACCGAATACGGTCTGGGCCTTTTGGAAAAGCAAAAATTCCGCTACTACTACGGATTGCAGGAGAAGCAGTTCCGGAACATTTACGCCAAAGCGCTCCGGCAGCGTGGTGTGACCGGTGAGCTGATGCTTCAGATTCTTGAGACCAGGTTGGACAGCTTGGTATACGGGCTTGGCTTCGCGGCGACGCGCGCTGCGGCCCGCCAGATGGTCGGACATGGTCACATCAAGGTGAACGGCCGCAAGGTCAGCATCTCGTCCTACGCGGTTAAGGTAAACGACGTGATCGAAGTGAAAGATTCCAGCGTTTCCCGCCAGCTTGCCACCAAGAATTTGGAGCTCTCCACCTCCCGAGCTGTTCCTGAGTGGCTCACACTCAACAAGGACGCGTTCCGGGGAACGCTGGTGCGGGTGCCCTCGCGTGACGAGATCCAGCCTATTGCCAACGAACAAGCTGTAGTCGAGTTTTATTCCCGCTAATACCATCGCCTCCGCCGTGCGGAGGCACAAAGCGATTACATGGGCTGCAGACGAGCGGGAATAACCCGTTTGCAGCCAGATTAAAATCGCCAGAAAGACACATATGCCCATCCGTTTAGGTCGTTTTGAAATGCCCAAGCGCTTGCAGAAGGATGAATCCTCTGCGACCACCACTTACGCCAAGTTTAGTGCCGAGCCCTTTGAAACCGGCTTCGGCCATACCATCGGCAATTCCCTCCGTCGGGTCTTGCTAGGCTCCCTTGAAGGGGCGGCAATCACCTCCGTCAAAATCGACGGAGCGCAGCATGAGTTTGCCATTGTTGAAGGCGTGGTGGAGGACGTGACGGAGATCGTCCTCAACTTGAAGAAGGTCAAGTTCAAATCAGACACCCATGATGCCCAGCAACTGATTCTGAGCGTCAACAAAGAGGGCGTTGTGACCGCCGGGGACATTGAATTGAACCAGCACATCCAGTTGGTGAATCCCGAGCAGGTCATCTGCACCTTGGACAAGAAGAAGAAGCTCACCATGGAGCTGGAAGTGAAGCTCGGCCGCGGGTTCTGCCCGGGAGACGAGAACAAGAAGTCGGATCAACCGATCGGGGTGATCGCAATCGACAGTATTTTCTCGCCCGTCACCCGGGTGAAATACTTCGTCGAAGCTGCCCGCGTCGGCCAGCGCACGGACTACGACCGCTTGGTGATTGAGCTGTGGACGGACGGGCGGATCACTCCGGATGATGCCTTGCTCCAAGCCAGCGCCATCCTTCAGAAGCATTTGGACGTGTTTGTGAACTACGATCGGAACGCCGTCCAGTTCACCGAGGTTGAAAACCGGCAGGATGAGGACAAGAACAAGCTCAAGAAGCTGCTCAACATGAGCGTGAATGAGATTGAGCTTTCCGTCCGGGCCGCCAATTGCCTCAACAACGCCAACATCACCACCGTTGGCCAGCTTGCGATGAAGACCGAGAGCGACATGCTGAAGTATCGTAACTTCGGCAAGAAGTCGCTTCAGGAAATCAAAGACAAACTCACCGCCCTTGGACTTGGTTTGGGCATGACATTCGACTCCAGCTTGCTTGATGCTCCGAAGGAGGAGAAGGCAGCCATCACCCAATAACGACTATGCGCCACCTTAAGCGAACTGCCAAACTGGGCCGCACAGGCGAGCACCGCAATGCGATGCTGGCCAACATGGCGTGCAGCCTCATCAAAGCCAAGCGGGTTACCACCACCCTGGCCAAAGCCAAGGCGTTGCGACCCGTGATCGAAAAGCTCGTCACCCTAGGCTGCCGGGCCAACCTGGCGGTCGAGGCTGCTGCGTCTGCTGAACAAAAGCAGAAGGCTGCGCTCACTGCGGCG